>LXNI01001261.1_pt1 | contig 23090 bp, 26 predicted proteins | sample 809091 | NCBI WGS metagenome assembly LXNI01 (sample SAMN04870527, study PRJNA318959) | sponge metagenome | biome: 01000161; feature: marine sponge reef; material: water | host: Sarcotragus foetidus | place: Greece: Milos, Mediterranean Sea | collected 2013-05-29 | depth 5-7 m | reverse complement strand
GAAACTCACACAGGCGCTCGAACCAACCTCTCGCCATCTTGACCGACAAGAAAGAGCCGCGTAACGTCACTACAACGCGAGACGCCATCCACGAAGTTCAACAGAAAACGGGACAATCCCCACGCCTGGGACTTTCACGGCAATGTCGGTGCTTTCTCTGAAGTTGAAATTGCCATCGACAGGAACCGTGCATTCCTGCGTCTGCTGAGCCGAAGCGACAGTGGTCGCCACGGTCACGATGATCGCAACCCCCAGGAGGCGCTCTGCCACCTTCACTGTTCGCAGCTTCTACTGAGCTTCCAGCCTTCGGCCGTCCGCACGGCGCCAGAGAGAAGGCAGTCGGCAGCGGAGGCCTGCTCCACCCGACCTCCTACTTCAACGTGGAGTTCCCAAGCACTCTCTGTCAGGTCATCCGCGCTGCGAGCTTCGGCGGCGTAGTCGTACAGGCCAGACGAAACCACCCTACGAGCCGATTCCTCGACTTCGCCGATCGTGTATCGGGAGAGACCGGACCACCACTCCAGAGACGCCAAATCCTCCGAGAACACTGCCATCGCATCAGGTCGGACAACGCCCCTGTCCCAGGAGCCCATGATGAGAATCCTGTCTCCTGGTTGTGCGTCGAACCCTCGTTTGCCGTCTACCCAGGCGCAGAAGACGATGTCCCTCGCCACGAGACGGCCAAGACGCACCACGGCGTAGTCAGGAGAAGGGGAATGGCGATGGAGAGGTTCAACCCGTTCAAGCGAGACGAGAGCAGCAGGAGACGGTCCCTTGAACCCCATGACCATCTCGCCAATCGTGGCGGTCACAGCCACATCGGAGGTCATCATCACGAAGTCGAGATGGTCGGCCCCAGGTGGCCTGATTATCTTCGGTCGAGGGTAAGAAGTGCCACAGAGATCATCCTTGGGAACTGCGCCTTCATCGAGTCCGTGCTTGGCAGCCGAACCGTGCTTCTCTCGAAAGCCCTCGATCTGCTCCTCCAGCATCTCGATCGTGTCCGGCCGAAGCGACTGGCCGATCAGCCCGCCCCGCTCGTCCAACAGCACGTCAACAGACCTCCACGGGTACCAACTGTCGCCGAACTCGAAGAACCCCCGCGTCTGTGCTGCTGCCGGTCCGACCAGCAGCGTCAATACGATCCCGATCAGGGCCATCCTCTGCCTACTCACTTCTTCGACCTCCTGTAGCTGAACAGGCTGCGACAAGAGCGTCCGCAGCACGCAGAAGGGGTACGCTACCAGTAGGGCCGGGGGTCACCTCAGCCGGCGACGCAGGGGCGCATCCTGGTCGTCGTGACGGCCTCTTTGATCGGCCGACACCGCGCAACCGCGCAGAGACGACGCTGCGGACTCCTAGTGAGCCACGTTGGCCGGCGGGGCCTCGTCCGCCGGCTTCTGGTACTCGGCAGGCACCTCGGGCACCCTGGGGACGACCCCGTCGAAGACGGTTTCCAGCACCTCGTCCATCGACTCGACGAGATGGAAGGTCATCTCTTCCCGGACCTCCTCGGGCACTTCCTCAAGGTCCTTCTCGTTCTCCTTCGGAAGCAGGATCTCGAAGATTCCGGCGCGGTACGCCGCCAGCACCTTGTCCTTGACGCCGCCCACCGGCAGCACCTTCCCACGCAAGGTGATTTCACCGGTCATCGCCACGTCGCCCCGCACGGGCACGCCAAGCAGGGCCGAAATCAACGCGGAAGCCATCGTGATGCCCGCTGAGGGACCATCCTTCGGAATGGCGCCCTCTGGCACGTGGATGTGGAGGTCCTGGTCGGCGTGGAAGCCCGGCTCCAGACCGAACGCATCAGCGCGGCTGCGGAGATAGGACATCGCGGCTCGCGCCGATTCCTTCATTACGTCGCCGAGCTTGCCGGTCAGGATCAGCTTGCCGCTGCCCTTCATCAGGCCGACTTCGCTCTCCAGCAGTTCGCCCCCGGCCTGAGTCCACGCCAGGCCCGTGGCAACGCCGACTTCCGATTCGTCGAGCTTCTTGCGCGGCCGGTACTTCGGCTTGCCGAGGAGTTCCGCGACCAGGCCCGGGTCGACGGGGATCGCCGGCGCCGAGGCCGCCTTCTTCGCCTTGCCCTTCTTGCCCTTCGATTCGGCCTTCACCTTCTCGGCTCGACCGTCCTCGACCAGTCGGCGGGCCAGCTTCCGGCAGACGGCGGCGATCTCGCGCTCCAGGTTCCGGACCCCCGCTTCGCGGGTGTAGGAGTCCATCAGGAAACCGAGGCTGTCGTCGCTGAACCGGATCGCGTCGTCGGTCAGGCCGTGGCTGTCCAACTGCCTGGGCACCAGGAACTGGCGCGCGATCTCCAGTTTCTCGTTCGGCGTATAGCCGGCAAGCTGAATGATCTCCATCCGGTCCTTGAGCGCCGGCGGAATCGGATGCTCCACGTTCGCCGTGGCGATGAACATCACCTTGGAAAGGTTGTACTCCACGTCCATGTAGTGGTCGACGAAGGTGTCGTTCTGCTCCGGGTCCAGGACCTCCAGCAGCGCCGACGACGGGTCGCCGCGGAAGTCCGTCGACATCTTGTCGACCTCGTCGAGCAGGAACACCGGGTTGACGGTCCCCGCCCGCTTCATCATCTGGATGATCTGGCCGGGAAAAGCGCCGATATACGTGCGTCGGTGCCCTCGAACCTCCGCCTCGTCGCGCACCCCGCCCAGGGAGAGGCGAACGAACTTGCGGCCCGTGGCGGCGGCGATCGACTTGGCCAGCGACGACTTGCCGACGCCCGGCGGTCCGACGAAGCAGATGATCGAGTTCTGCGTCTTGCTCGTCAACTGCCGGACGGCGAGGAACTCCAGCACCCGCTCCTTGACCTTCTCCAACCCGTAGTGACCCTGATCCAGGATCGTGGCCGCCTTCTTCAGGTCCTTCAGTTCGCGGCTCCGCTTCTTCCACGGCACCGATGCGAGCCAGTCGACATAGTTGCGCGACACGGTCGCCTCGGCCGACACCGGGGGCATGGCTTCGAGCCGGCGCAGTTCCTGCTCGGCCTTCTCGCGCACGAGTTTCGGAGCACCGGACTTCTCGATCTTCTTCTTCAGCTCGGCGATCTCGTCGGCGCGGTCGTCCTTGCGCCCCAGCTCATGGTGGATCGCCTTGATCTTCTCGTTGAGGTAGTACTCCTTCTGCGCCTTCTCCATCTGCTTCTTGACCTGCACGTTGATCCGCTTGTCGATGTTGATCTTCTCGACCTCGACATCGAGCAGGTCGTGAACCGCCTGCAGGCGTTCGTACGGATTCAGGGTTTCGAGCAGGGTCTGCTTCTCCGCGGTGGAGACGGTCAGGTGAGCCGCCAGAGCGTCGGCGAAGCGATCGGGATCGTCGAGCTTCAGAGTCGACATCAGGCTCTCGAAGGCCAGGTGGTGCGACATCTTCGCGTACTGCTCGAAGCTGTTGAGCAGCCGGCTCATGTAGACCTGCACCTTGTCGTCGGCCGGATAGTCGATCTCGTAGACCTCGACATCGGCCTCGAAGGCGCCGTCCTTCTCCTCCAGGGTCCGCAACTCGGCCCGACGCATCCCTTCGACCATCACCTTGACGTTGCCGTTCGGCAACTTCACGTTCTGGACCACCCGAGCGACGACTCCGATCGGATGGATGTCGTCAATGCCGGGATCGTCGACCTTGGGATCCCGCTGGGCGACCAGGAAGATCAGCTTGCCGGCCGTCTGGAGGGTCTGCTCCAGCGCCAGCACCGAACCGCGGCGCCCGACGATGAAGGGAGCCATCATCTGCGGGAAGACGACCATGTCTCGCAGCGGCACGACCGGCAGCCGCTCGCTCGAGGTCGAAATGTACCCGGAAGCCATCGCTACACCGCCTTCTCGTAGACGGTCAACGGCTGTATGCCCTTCATCACCACATCCTCGTTGATGACGCACTCCTTGACGCCGGCTTCGGACGGCAGGCCGTACATCAGTTCCAGCATCAACTCCTCGAGGATGATCCGCAGGCCGCGCGCGCCGACATTGCGCTTCATGGCCTGCCGGGCCACCGCCCGCAGCGCCTCGGCCGTGAACGTGAGCTTCACGTCCTCGAACTCGAACATCGCTTCGTACTGCCGAACCAGGGAGTTCTTGGGCTCGGTCAGGATCCGGACGAGGGCGTCCTCGTCGAGCATCTCCAGGGTCGCGACGACCGGCAGGCGACCCACGAACTCGGGGATCAGGCCGTACTTGATCAGGTCCTCGGGCAGCACGTGCCGGAGCATCTCGCCCGCCCGCTTGTCCCGGTTCCTGATCTCGGCGCCGAAGCCCATCGTCTTCTCGTTCATCCGCCGCTCGATGCGCTCCTCGAGGCCGACGAACGCGCCGCCGCAGATGAAGAGGATGTTCGTCGTGTCGATCTGCAGGAACTCCTGGTGCGGATGCTTGCGTCCGCCCTGGGGCGGAACGTTGCACTGCGTCCCCTCGAGGATCTTGAGCAGGGCCTGCTGTACGCCCTCGCCCGACACGTCCCTGGTGATCGAAGGGTTGTCCCCCTTGCGGCAGATCTTGTCCACCTCGTCGATGTAAACGATGCCGCGCTGGGTCTTTTCCTTGTCGCTCCCGGACGCCTGGTAGAGCTTCAGGATGATGTTCTCCACATCCTCGCCCACGTAGCCCGCCTCGGTCAGCGTCGTCGCGTCCGCGATCGTGAAGGGAACGCTCAGCAGCCGCGCCAGGGTCTGCGCCAGGAGCGTCTTGCCGGTGCCGGTGGGGCCGATCAGCAGGATGTTCGACTTCTGCAGTTCGACGTCGGTTCTGGACCGCTCGCCGAAGTCGATTCGCTTGTAGTGGTTGTAGACCGCGACCGCCAGTTTCTTCTTCGCCTGCTCCTGGCCGATCACATAGTCGTCGAGCAGCTTCTTCAGTTCCTGGGGCTTGGGCAGAGCCGCTTCCTGACGCTGCTCGAGCATCCGGTCCTCGGCGATGATGTCGAGGCAGATGTCGACGCACTCATCGCAGATGAAGACCGTCGGGCCGGCGATGAGCTTCTTCACCTCACGCTGGCTCTTGCTGCAGAACGAGCACCTGAGGGCGTCGTCTCCGCTGTCCTTTTTGGGCATCCGTCGGCTCGTTCGTGCTTGGTTCCGTAGGCTTCGTCCGGCCTGCCACGACGACCACTACAGGTCGCGGGCACCTCAGCGCGGGCCTTCCGGCCCACGTCCGATCCGTTTGGGATGGTAGCACGGCTCGGGACCGCCGGCCGTTCATTCGGCGCCGGCTACTGGGCTCCCCGACGCTCCACGACACGGTCGGCCAGGCCGTACTCCACCGCCATTTCGGCGGTCAGAATCTTGTCCCGCTCGGTGTCGGCGTGGACTTCTTCGGTGGGCTTTCCGGTGTGCAGCGCCAGCAGTTCGTCGATCCGACCGCGCATGCGCAGCAGGTCCTGGGCGTGAATGTCGATGTCTGTCTGCTGGCCTCCCAGGGCCTGCACCCAGGGCTGGTGAATCAGCACGCGCGCGTTGGGCAGCACGAGCCGCTTCTCCTTGGCGCCGCCCGCCAGAAGCACCGCCGCGAAAGACGCCGCCTGGCCCACGCACAGGGTCGAGACATCCGGCTTCACATGCTGCATCGTGTCGTAGATGGCGAAGCCCGCGGTCACGGAGCCGCCCGGCGAGTTGATGTAGAGGGAGATGTCCTTCTCCGGGTTCTCGGACTCGAGAAACAGCATCTGCGCGATGACCAGGTTCGCCACGTCGTCATCGATAGCCCGGCCGAGGAACACGATGTTGTCCTTGAGCAGCCGCGAGTAGATGTCGTAGGCGCGTTCTCCCCGGTTGGTCTGTTCGACCACCATGGGTACGAGCATGGCTTAGCCCTCTTCTTCCGCGGCGGGTTCTTCCGCCCCGCCGCCCGATTCATCCATGGGCGCAGCGACCGGCGCGTTGGCCTCGAGCAGGGCCTGCACCGTCCTGTCCCGTCTGAGTTCGATCTTCAACATCTCCATGCCGCCATCCCGCTCCAGCTCGCGGCGCAGCTTGCCCCGGTTCGTGTTGCGGGAGCGAGCCATGATCTCCAGCGCGCGTTCGAGGTCTTCCCGGGTCGGTTCGATCCCGTCCTCCCGGGCGATCCGGTCGAGCAGGAAGGACGCATGCGCCCGTTTTCCCGCCTGCGGCCGGATCTCCTCCATCATCTGCTCCCAGGGCAACTGCTGCTGTTCGAGATCAACACCCTGTCGAGCCAGGTTGTTCGCGTAGGACCGCGCCATCTGGAACGCCTCGCGTTCCACCACCGCCTCGGGGAGTTCGACAGGATACCGTTCGCGCAACTGCTCGAACAGAGCGTCCGTGCGCTGCTGGCCGGCAGCCTCGACCTTCCGCGCCCGCACCTGCTCGCGAAGGTTCTCGCGCAGATCATCGACGCTCTCGATGCTCGCGGCCAGGCCGCCGGCCCAGTCGTCGTCGACCTCCGGCAGCTTCCTCTCGAGCACCTCGTCGAGTTCGACGTCGTAGCGGCGCTGCCGTTCGATGTTGTCTTCCTGCTCGACCCGCTCGAAGCTCGCCGTCTGACCTGCCGAGAGCCCCGTCAGGTTGTCGGTGAGCTCAGGCCAGACCCGCTCGTCGCCCAGCTCGAGATCGATGTCGTGGGTCGCCGGACCGCGAGTGTCATGGTCGTGGCTGTGGTCATGGTCGTGGCTGGGGTCATGGTCGTGGTCGTGATCCTCGCCATCCGCCTCCGCGTCAAACCCGGGCATCGCGGAGCGATGGACCTTCCCGCGCACCCGGTCCCCGCGTGCGGCCGATCGGTCGACCGGCACCCAGGTCGAGCGCTCCAGGCGAACCTGCTCCAGCACATCGTCGACCTCCGCCTCGGTCGGCTCCATTTCGGGCTGCGGCAGCTCGAAGCTCCGGTCGTCGTCGATCTCGACATCGGGCTCGACGTCGACGGTCACCGTGAAGCGCAGCGGCTGGCCGGGGACCACCTCGACCGGCCCGACACTTGGCGGCAACATGGAGTGGACATCCTCCTCCTCGCGCGCCAACTGCCAGTACTTCGGCGCCAGTCGCTCCGACACATCCTCCCCGATCGCCTCGGCGAACCGCTGGCGGATCAGGTCGAGCGGCGCCTTGCCCTTGCGGAAGCCGTCGAGACGCGCCCGACGGCGGTAGTCCTGAGCCACCCGCAGGTGCTCGGCATCGACCTCCTCGGCCGGCACCTCGATGTCGAACTCGTGCCGACACAGGCCGACCTCCCGCTTGGAGACCACTACAGTCATGACTGGAAGCGTGGAATCAGCGGGTTACGGTTGCGAGAGAAAGGGCGGATGGGTGCGAAAGGGAGACTGTCAGGCGTGCGAAAGGGGGGACTCGAACCCCCAACCCTCTCGGGACTAGATCCTAAGTCTAGCGCGTCTACCAGTTCCGCCACTTTCGCGCCGTCGCCCCCGGGAATGGGCTGCCTCGGGTGGGGCGTGGTGAGCCGCCTAGGAATCGAACCTAGAACCCACAGATTAAGAGTCTGTTGCTCTGCCAATTGAGCTAGCGGCCCGGCCTCCATGCCGCCTTCGCGTCAACCGGGTCCTCCGGTGCCGGCGGCAGCGGGGCACTATATCCGAAGTGCTGCGGCCCTAACCACCCTGAACGAAGCGCACGATCTCGACCCGGTCTCCATCGCGGAGCGCCGTTTCGCCAAGGCGGGCCCGCGGCACGAGTTCGCGGTTCAACTCGACCGCCACCGTCTTCGGGTGCTGGTCCAGGCTCGCCAGCAGATCGAGAACGGTGGCGCCGGTCCCCTCGTAAGCCAACTCCCTCTCCTGGCCGTTGACCCGGAGTTGCAGCACTGGGCCCACCGTGAAAACGTCCTCAGTCGGGCGCGAGTTCCGCGGTCCGGTCCGGTGCGTCGGACCACAGCCGTTCCAGGCGATAGAGCTCGCGCCGCTCGGCGTCGAAGACGTGGACGACCACGTCGCCGTAGTCGAGCAGCACCCACTGGCCCCTGCCCGCTCCTTCGAGGTGCAGCGGCCGGGCGCCGTCGGCGCGCAGCCGGCGCTCCACCGCTTCCGCGATGCTGCTCACCTGGCGGGCGTTGGCTCCGTTGCAGATGACGAAGAAGTCGGTGAAGTCGCTGACGTCGGTGAGTTCCAGCACGCGCAGGTCCTGCGCCTTGCGGTCGAGCGCCGCCGCGGCTGCCGCGCGAACACGATCCTCTGAGAAGTCGGTCCCCTCGGGATCGTGAGTGGTCGCGGCCCCCTGGGCCTGGAGCGTTTGCACTTGCGTCAACGGTACAACCCGTACTTGCGACAGTAGCGCAGCACCGGGTCCGGCATCAAATCCGCGTTCACGTCCGCACCCTGCGCCAGACGCCGGCGAATGTCGCTCGACGAGACATCGACCGAACGGTGACGGACGAGGACGTAGCCTCGCGCCCTCTCGACGGACGAACGCACCTCCGGGTCGAGCCCCCGCTCCCCGGGACGCGCGAGGACAACCAGCTTCACCGCCTCGATCAGGTCGTCAAAGCGTCGCCAGCCGGGTAGTTCGTTGAAACTGTCGACGCCCAGGAGCAGGTGGAGCTCGGCATCCGGAGACTCGGTCGCGTAGCGCTCGACCGTCTCGATCGTGTACACGGATCGTCGGAGGTCGAGTTCGGCATCCGACACGATGAGTTCGGGAAAGGGCATCAGCGCCAACTCGACCATCGTGTTCCGCCGCAGCGCGGGGGCCCTCGTTCCCCGCGGCTTGTGCGGCGGGCGGGCAGTCGGCAGATAGTGAACGACATCCAGCCCGAGAGACTCCCGGGCCGCGAGCACCGGTCGAATGTGGCCGTTGTGGATTGGATCGAAGCTGCCGCCGAAGAGCCCGATACGCGCCCCCTTGCCGCTCATGGCCGATTTCCCGACGCCGTGTCCGCGGCTGCATCGGCCGCGTTGAGCAGGCCCCGAAGTTCCCGCACGAGTGGCGCCAGGCCCGCTCCCGCCACGGCCGAGACTTCGAATGCCTTCAGTCCCCGTTTCGCGGCCAGTTCGTGAAGCTCGCGGCGCCTGTCCTCGTCGGCGATGTCGAGCTTCGAACCGCACAGGATCCGCGGCCGGCGCAGGAGTTCTTCGTTGAAGGCGCCCAGCTCGGCATCGATCGTGTCCGTGGCCCCCTCCACGCTGCCGCCCTCTTCGTCCGGCTGCGGCCCGAGATCGACCAGGTGCAGCAGCACGCGGCACCGCTCGACGTGACGAAGGAAGCGGTGCCCAAGTCCGGCGCCCCCGGCGGCGCCCGCGATCAGACCCGGCAGATCGGCGATCACGAAGGGCTCCGCTTCGAGCGGTACCGCCGGCGGCCCGACCACGCCGAGTTGAGGCACCAGGGTAGTGAACGGATAGTCCGCGATCTTCGGTCTGGCCGCGGTCAGAACACTGATCAAGGTCGATTTGCCGGCATTCGGCAGGCCGACGACTCCGACATCGGCGAGCAGTTTCAACTCGAGACGGAGCCGCTTCTGCTCGCCGGGCGTCCCCGGCTCCGTGCGCCTCGGCGCCCGCTGCCTCGCACTCTTGAAGCGCGCGTTCCCGCGGCCGCCGGCACCGCCCCGGGCAACGATCAGCCTCTCGTCCTCGGCCAGCACCTCACCCAGGTCCTCGCCGGTCTCCGCGTCGTAGACCTCGGTACCGAGGGGCACGGGGATGACCAGATCACCGCCGCTCCTGCCGGTCTTGTTCGAGCCCTCGCCGTGCCGGCCCCGCTCCGCGTGGTAGTTGGCGGGGAATGTGAGGCGGTAGAGCGTGCCAAGCCCCGAAGAGCCCGCCAGAACCACACTGCCGCCGTGTCCTCCGTCGCCACCGGAGGGGCCTCCGCGCGGCACGAACTTTTCCCGCCGGAACGCCATGCAGCCGTTACCGCCGGCGCCCCCGAGGACATCGATGACGGCCTCGTCGATGAAGTTCATCTACCGCTCCCGGCGGCGACGTCGACGCCGCAGAACGCATCGCACGCCCAGTTCCATGTGCGTCAGCGCAGCGACTGCGCGGCGCAGACTCCTAGCCGGCTGGATGAACGTTGACGATCGTGCCGCGCCGGCCCCGGTTGCGGAACTCGACCACGCCGTCCGCCCGAGCAAAGAGGGTGTCGTCATTGCCACGGCCCACGTTCTCGCCGGGAAAGAACCGGGTCCCACGCTGGCGGACGATGATCGTCCCGCCGGTCACGCTTTCGCCCGCGTAACGCTTCACACCCAGGTTCTTGGGATTCGAATCGCGGCCATTGCGGCTCGAGCCCTGGCCCTTCTTGTGCGCCATTTCTTTCGACCTCCGTTTCGGGACCTCTACGCCCCGGCAGCCCGTTCGATCGCCTCGATCCGAAAACGCTGCATGTCCTGCCGGTGCCCGTTGCGCCGGCGGTAGCCCTTGCGGCGCTTGAACTTGAAGACGATGATCTTGGGCCCGCGCAGGTCGGACACGAGCGACGCCCGTACCCGCGCGCCCTCGACGACAGGCTCGCCCACCGCGGCTTCGCCCTCACCGCCGCCGATCATCAACACGCGGTCGAAGACGATCTCCGAGCCCGCTTCGGCGCCGGCAACACGCTCAAGGTCCACGACATCGCCTTCCGCGACCCGGACCTGCTTGCCGCCGGTCTCTATCACTGCGTACATGGTGTTCTCTCTGCGGCGCGCCGTTGCAACGAGCGCCGAACGTCATTCGCCGTTGGCTGTCAACTCTCCGTGCGGTACGTCCTCAGACCCGCGCCAGGACACCGCCGAGGCGGCATTCGACCGCCGACAGTACCACCGGCCCGCCGGCCCGGTCAACGGCCGCGTGGTCGCAGCGGCAGTTCGACCTCGAAGGTAGCGCCCGGACGACCGTCGGCCCGGACCCTCGCCTCGCCGCCGTGCGCGCTGGCGATCCGACGCACGATGGCAAGCCCCAGACCGGTGCCGCCCCTGCGCCCCGAATGAAACAGATCGAAGACCCGCTCGCGTTCCGCTTCGGGAACACCGGGTCCGTTGTCTCCGACCGCCAGCACGACCGACCCATCCCTGATCTCGGCCTCGAGCCGGAGACGGGGATGGTCGCAGTCGTTCATCGCCTCCACCGCATTGTCGACGAGGTTGAGCAGCAGTTGATTCGCCTGCTCGCGGTCGACCTGGAAGACGACGTCGCCGGTCCGATCGTCCAGCTCCGAAGCGACCTGCTCCGAGCGCAACTTGCCGGCCACGACTTCGGTGCAGTGACGCAGCAACTCGGCCGCCGTCGTGTCCTGAAGATCCAGGTCGGCCGGACGCGCGTAGCTGAGGAAGTCCGAAACCAGACGCTCCAGGCGGCCGACCTCGGAACGGGTAATCGCCACCAGCCGGTTCGACGACCCCCCGGCGCCCCGGTCTTCGTCCGGCCCCATCTCCTCCTGGAGCATCTGCATGTTGAGATTCAGGGAGTTCAGGGGACTGCGGATCTCGTGGGCGAGGCCGGACGCCAGGGTGCCGACGTAGGCCATCTGCTCCGCCTCCTGCGCCTGCCGCTCGGCGAGAGCCGTCTGGCGCGACAGCCGGCTGTAGATCACGTAGCCGGCAACGAACAGAGCCACCGTCAGGACCGCGATGATCGCCGCCTGCCGCAGCAGGTCCCGGCGCAGAACGGCCAGGCGCTGTTGCAGTTCGGCGCGCGAAATGCCGATGACGAAGGTGCCGATGTTGCCCACCGGCACCTCGACCTCGTCGTAGGGCACCTCACGGGTGAACGTCTCAGCGACCAGACCGGGCGACTCCAGGTTCGGCGGCTCGCCCTCAGCAGTCTGCGTCTCCTCGCGGCGATTGCGAAACACCAGCCTGCCATCCGTGTCCCGGATCTCCACGGTCTCGACGATGTCCCGCTGAACCAGCACGCTGTTGATGTAGCTGCGCGTATCGGACTCGGTGGCCATCGCTGTGTAGAGGTCGCGGCCGGTGTTCTCCACTCGGCCGGCGATCCCCTCTGCCAGCTCCTCGGCTTCAGCCCGCGCTTCGACCACGATCCGGTTCACTTCGCGCTGCGACAGTGACCGGAAGATCAACCAGCCAAACAGACCGAGGTCGGCGAGCACGAAGACGCCGACGATCGCCGCCCACATCCGGCGTCGCCGTTGCCTCGCGTCGCTGCCGAGCCACTCCAACATTCCGTTGAACGCTACAAGAGAGTCGGGGTGTACGATGATTCCGTGCTTTCGTTGCGGCGATTGGCTGTTGCCGGGTTGGCCGCCGTAGTCGGCTGGGGTTGCAGCTCCGAGGCCCCCCGCGACACGACGCAGGTCAGGGTCGGCCTGCGTTTCGACTACCCGACGCCGAACGAGTTGATCGCCCCGCCGACGCTGGCGTACGCCGCGATCAACAACCAGCTGTACCTTTCGCTGATGGAGGAGCAAGGGGACCTCCGAGACGGCCCACTGGCCTGGGCCCCCGGTCTGGCCGAGGAATGGCAGTTCTCCGAGGACCGGCTGCAACTGACCCTGCACCTGCGCCCGGACGCGTTGTGGAGCGACGGCCAGCCCGTGACCGCGGAGGATGTCCGCTTCACCTGGCTGGCGCAGACCGATCTCGATGTCGCCTGGAACTACGCCTCCAGCAAGGAATCGATCGCCGAGGTCGAGGTGGTCGACGCCCGAACCGTGCGCTTCCACTTCAGCGCCGCCACCGGGACGCAGTTGGACGACATCGCACCCGACCGGGTCCTCCCCGGACACGCCTGGAAAGCGCGGCCATTCGCCGAATGGCGAAGCGACCCGGGCTGGTTCTTCGAACACCTGGTCACGAGCGGCCCCTTTCGGCTGGCGAGCCGGACACCCGGCAGCGAACTCGTCCTCGAGCGCAATCCCGACCACTTCGAGGCCGGTCTGCCGCGGCTGGAGCGGGTCGTCCTTCGAACCACGGCCGACAGCACGGCACTGACCAACCAGCTTCTGGCGGGCGAACTCGATGTCGTCACCGGGATCAGCGCCAGGGATGCCCTCCGCATCGAGGGGCAACCCGGCCTCCGCCTGCTGACCTATCCGAACCGCCAATTCACTTTCGTGTCCTGGAACACGACGAAGCCCTGGTTCCGGGACCCGGCGACGCGACGCGCCCTGGCGCTGGCGATCGACCGCCAGGCGATCGTGGACACCATCTGGCACGGCTACGCCCAGGTTGGCGGCAGTCCGATCATCTCAAGCGTCTGGGCGCACGACCAGGACCTCCAGCCCTGGCCTCACGACACGGCGGCTGCCCGTGCGGAGTTGGCCGAAGCCGGCTGGATGGACGCCGACGGCGACGGCATCCTCGAGCGCGGCGGCGTACCGTTCCGTTTCGAACTCGCGACGTTTACCGGCGCCGACGCGCGCTGGGAAGCGATGCAGATGGTCCAGGCCGATCTCCGCGCCGTCGGAATCGACGCCCAACCCCGCCGCGTCGACCCGAACGCATTGATCCCGAGATTGATGGGGCAAGACTTCGACGCCGCGGCGTTCGGTATAGCGATTCCCACCAACCTCGACCTGCGCTTTCTGTTTCACAGCGAAGAGGTAGGCAGCTTCAACTACGCCGCCTACGCCAGTCCCGAGGTCGACCGGCTGGTCGACGCCTTCGCCTCCCGGCCCGACCCGCTGGAGGGCAGGGACGATCTTCGCCGGTTGCAGCGGATCCTGCACGAAGACCAGCCGATCCTTGTGCTCTGGGAATCGATGAGTCTGGTCGCATTCGACGAGGAACTCGAGTCGGTGGCGCCGAACGCTGTCGGTCCGCTCGTCAACCTCAAGGAATGGGCCTGGCGCGAGTAGCGTGATCCGCTTCCTGTTGCGCCGGCTGGCGGCCGCCGCCGTCCTCTTCCTGATCGTCCTCACGCTGACATTCGCCGCGGTCACGCTGGCACCGGGCGATCCGCTGGCGCCCACCGACCCACGGATACCGCCGGAGCAGGCGGAGCGGCTGCGGGCGCTCTACGGGCTCGACCAACCCCTGCCGGTGCAGTACCTGCGTTGGCTCGGGGCGGTCGCCCTCTCCTGGGACTGGGGACAGTCGTACCAGACGGGACGGCCGGCGGCGGACCTTCTGCTCGAGTCGCTCCCGCCCACCCTGCTGCTCGCCGGCGCGGCCCTGCTCGCCCAGTACGTTCTTGGCATCGGCCTCGGCCTCCTCGCCGCGCGCCGGCCCAACTCATGGCTCGACCTCGGGGTCCGCGCGGCAAGCCTGCTCGTCTACGCGCTGCCAACCTTCTGGGTCGGTCTGATGGCGGTGCTCGTCCTTGGAGTCGGCCTGGGGCTGGCGCCCACCGGCGGCATGACGTCCGCCGCCGCGTTCGAGCTCGGACCCCTGGCGACCGTCCTCGACGTTCTGGCGCACTTGTGGCTTCCGGCGCTGGTCCTGGGCCTGTCCATGGCCGGCGACATCGCCCGCTACACCCGGACTTCACTGATCGAGTTCCAGTCCACCGAAGCCGGCCGCGCGGCGCGCGCACGCGGCCTGTCCGACACGCGGATCCTGCTCGTTCACGGCCTGAGCCACGCCGGTCCCCGGCTGGTGCAGATGGCCGCCGTCTCCGCGCCGCTCCTGCTTTCCGGCGCGATCGTCGCCGAGGCGGTGTTCTCCTGGCCCGGTATGGGTTCGACCACACTCCAGGCCATCCAGTCCCGCGACGTTCCAGTGGTGCTCGCCGCAACCGCCTACGGCGCCGTTCTCGTCATCGCCGCTTCTCTTGCCGCGGACCTTCTCCTGGCCCGCCTCGACCCGAGGATCGTGGCGGAATGACGCGTTCTTCCGTTTCTCGCTCACCCGGAACGGCTCGCTCACCCGGAATGGCCCGATCAGCCCGCGCGGGCGCCTGGATCCTCGCCGGTCTGGCCCTGCTCGCCGCCGCCGCACCCCTGCTGGCCCCATACGATCCGGCGCAACAACTCGACGCCGCCGAGTCCAGCCGCCGACCGCCGTTGTCATCCCTGCTCGTCGTGCGCACCCTCGCCGGCGAACCTCGGCTGGCCGAAGACGTACACGTCGACGGCGACGACCTTGTCCTCGAGCGGCGTTCCGGGGTGGAGCGCCTTCCGCTCAGCGTGGTGACGAACTTCGGCGAGCGAGGCATCGCCGAGCGGCGGCGCGCGTGGCTGGGAACCGACGCCCTCGGCCGCGACCTGCTTTCGCGGCTGCTTCATGGCGCCCGGGTTTCCCTGACGATCGGGCTGCTCGCCGCCGCGCTGGCGTTGACCGCCGGGACCGTCATCGGCTCGATCGCCGCTACCTGCGGGCGTTTCGTCGACCAGGTGCTAATGCGGACGGTGGACGGACTGCTCTGCTTCCCTCACCTGGCCCTGGTGCTGCTGCTGGCGGCGCTGTACCAGCCAGGCACCTGGCTCCTGGTCGTGCTGATCGGCGGCACCGGCTGGATGGGACTGGCGCGTCTCGTGCGCGCCGAAATTCTGCGGCTGAGACAGGAGCCCTTCGCCCTGGCCGCGGCCGCCTCGGGGCGCTCGCCGGCCGGCGTCCTGGTACGCCATCTGTTGCCAAACGCGACCACACCGCTCCTGATCGACGCCAGCCTGCGGGTAGGCGGCAGCATCCTGGTCGAGGCGGCGCTTTCTTTCCTGGGACTGGGCGTGCAGCCGCCCCAGGCCAGTTGGGGCTCGATGATCGCCGACGGACAGGGTCACCTGACGACGGCCTGGTGGATCGCCACGTTCCCCGGCCTGATGGTCGCCGCGGCGGTGATCGGGTCCAGCCTGCTGGCGGACGGTCTGAGCGACCGGCTCGCGGGGATTCGCACCAGCGCGAACCGTGGAGCACGGCGTCGTTCTCCCTGGGCGATCCGCACCTGGCTGGGTCAGACGTGACCGGGGCCCTGCGAACCGCCGACTTCGACTACCATCTGGCCCCGGAAGCGATCGCCCAGCACCCGGGGACGCGGGGCGAGAGTCGCCTGCTCGTCGCGGATGGCGCCACCCTGGAACGGCCCTTCGGCGCCTTGCCGGACCTGCTCGATCCCGGCGACCTCCTGGTGGTCAACGACACCCGGGTCATTCCCGCCCGCCTGCGGGCTCGCAGACCGACCGGCGGCCGGGTCGAGATCCTGCTGGTCGAGCGCGTGGCGCAAGCCGAGTGGTGGTGCCTCCTGCGTCCTGGTCGGCGGATGGAGCGCGGCCGCCGTCTCTCGGTGGACGGAGGACCGGCAGCCCGGATCCAGGAGCGCGCGGAGGGCCGTTTCCGGCTTCGCTTCGACGAACCGATAGGGCCCCTGCTCGAGACGATCGGCGACGTGCCCCTGCCGCCCTACATCGACCGGCCGGCGGCTCCCCGGGACCGCGAGCGCTACCAGACCGTGTACGCAGCGAAGCAGGGCGCCGTCGCCGCGCCGACCGCGGGCCTCCACTTCACGCCGGCCATTCTCGAAACGCTCGACCGCCGCGGCATCGAACTGGCCCGGATCACTCTCCATGTCGGCCCCGGCACCTTCCGGCCCGTGAAGGCCGAAGACCCGGCAGCACACAGCATGGACTCCGAGTGGTTCGATGTCCCGGCCGACACGGCGGAGGCGGTAGCCGACGCCCGGCGCCGCGGCGGCAAGGTGGTCGCGGTCGGTACGACGGTCGTCCGCACCCTGGAAACGGTGGCTTCCGGCCGCGGCCTGATCGAGGCCCGCACCGGCCGCACGGAACTCTTCATCCGCCCCGGCTACGAGTTCCAGGTCACGGACCGTCTGATCACGAACTTCCACCTGCCGCGCTCGACCCTTCTCATGCTGGTCTGCGCGTTCGCAGGCCGGAAGCGCACCCTCGACGCCTACCGGCAGGCGTTGGCCGGCGGGTTCCGCTTCACCTCCTACGGTGACGCGATGCTCGTGTCCCGCGGCCCCAGCATGCGGTGAGCCAGGGCCGCCGCGCCGAACCCGTTGTCGATGTTGACCACCGCAACCCCGGGCGCGCAGGCCGTCAGCATGGTGAGCAGCGGCGCGATCCCTTCGAAGCTGGCGCCATAGCCGACGCTCGTCGGTACCGCGACGACCGGGCAGGGCACCAGACCGGCGACAACGGTCGGAAGAGCGCCGTCCATCCCGGCGACGACTACAGCCACGTCCGCCCGGCGGAGTTCGTCCACCGAGCCGAGCAGACGCTGAATGCCGGCGACACCCACGTCCCGGACGTGTTCAACCTCGTGGCCCAACCAATCGGCGCACACCGCCGCCTCCTCCGCCACCGGGAAGTCCGACGTGCCCGCGCTGACGACCGCGATCCGACGTCCCGAAGCCGATCCGAAACGGCCCACGCTCCAGACCCGCGCCCGGGGTTCGTAGGAACCGCCGGCGACCTCCGCGCTCAGCCGTTCGGCCGCCGGCGCCGCGATCCGCGTGACCAGAGCACGGCCCGAGTGCTCCACCATCGACTCGACGATCCGCACGAGTTCCTCCTCGGTCTTGCCCTGACCGAAGACGACCTCGGGCAGCCCACTCCGGAACTCGCGGAAGAGGTCGACCTTGGCCGCACCCAGATCGAGGTACGGCAAGCGGGCCACCCGCTCGTGCGCGGTCTCCGGCGAGACCTTGCCGGAGGCCACGTCCTGGAGCAGTTCGAGAAGTTCCTGCCGCTGCACCTTGTCTCCCGGTCTCCTGGGCCCTCCTGGCGGCGACGGCCTCAGGCCGCGTCCGCGCCGCCGGTTCGGTACCCCCGCGGGTCGAGCGCCGCCCCCTCGAAACCGAGTTCGAGCAACCGTGCCTCGATCTCGTTCCACTGGCGCTCGGCCTCGAACAACTCCGCCGCACCGACCTCGACCCGCGCCGCGGTGCGGTCGTGGCGGACCCGGAGCACCCGAAAGCCCCGGCTCCGCAGCTCGGACTCCGCGGCTTCGATGCGCCGAAGCTTGGGCAGGCTCACCAGTTGCCCGTGCGGTATCCGCGACGACAGGCAGGCGTTGGCGGGCCGGTCCCAGACGTTCAGCCCGAGGGCGCGGGCGAGGCGCCGCGCTTCGGTCTTCGAGACGCCGTGGACCAGCAGCGGGCTGTGGACGCCGCGCTCGGCCACTGCCCGAAGTCCCGGTCGGTCGGGCCCGGGATCCGAGGCGTTCGTGCCGTCGCAGACTGTGGCGAAGCCGTCTTTCGCCGCCAGCTCCAGCATGCGGTCCATCCGCATTCCCTGGCACACGTAGCAGCGGTGCCGGGGGTTGGCGCGGAACTCCGGATCGTCGAGCTCACTGTAGACGGTCACTTCGTGACGGATTCCGATCTCGGCCGCCAGCCTCCGCGCGTAGTCCAGCTCCTCGCCGGCCAGCGTCTCGGCCGCCGCCGTCACCGCCACCGACCGATCGCCCAGGGCGCGGTGGGCCAGGGCCGCGACGAGCCCTGAATCGACGCCGCCCGAGAACGCTACGAGGGCCGAACCGCGGCTCGCCAGGTCCCGCTCGAGTTCCTGAATCCGGGTGGAGACCTCCGGAGCCTCGGGCGCTGTTGTAGCCGCGCATTCCATGGCGGCGAGTCTATGGCGGCGAGTCTCATGGCCGCTTAGGGGGCGCGCGCTACTCGTCGCCGCCACCCAACTCCAACTTGCGCCGCGGCGCGGCGGAGCCCCGCAGCACGACCGGCACCGCGAACAGGGCCGCGTAAACGCCAAAGGTCAGAATCGGCACCAGGGGCATCTCCTCGAGTTGCTCTCGCCTCGCCATGGACCGCACCAGGTAGAGCCAGCCCGGCGGACCGAACAGGTAGAGCACGAACAGCATCCGCGAGCGGGCGATCCGCAGCACGATCTCGTCCAGCCGGCGACCGGTCGAACCGCGCTCCCGCTTCAGGCGATGAACGTACACGTTGCCGAAGAACCAGCCGGTGAACGCCGCCAGGATGTAGAGCGGATAAAGCGCCAGTTCGAACGTCAGGTTCCACCGCAGGACACCGATCTGGGCCAGGATGCCAACCGACCACGCCGCCAGACTTGACGACAGGATGACCGTTTCCAGGCCTCGCATCGGTCCGCGTCTCATTCCTCGCAATCAGATCAGCCCGCGGCCAGCAGAGCCTCGTACTCCGCGGCCGTCATCAGGCCGTCCGGCGCTTCGCCGTCCAGCCGCAACCGCACCAGCCAGCCCTCGCCGTAAGGGTCTTCGTTGACCAGCTCGGGGGCGTCCTCTAGCTGGCTGTTCGTCGCCTCCACGGTGCCTCCGACCGGAGTGAAGATCTCCGCGACCGCCTTGACCGATTCGATCGCGCCGATCTCGAAACCCTCTCCGAACGCCTGACCCGGCGACGGCAAGTCGACGAACACGACGTCCCCGAGTTCCTGCTGGGCGAAGTCCGTGATGCCGAGTACGGCTTCACCGCCCTCCAGTTTGAGCCATTCGTGCTGCTCCGTGTACAGGCGATCGTCGGGAATCATCAGAAGGTCTGTCCTCCACTGGAAGCCTCTTAGGCCTTCGGGCGTCGATAGAACGGTAGTTTGACAATACGGCAGGGAATCCGCCTGCCACGAACTTCCACCGAGGCCGCGCTACCGGGTTCCGGGACTCCGCTCTCGGCGCAGTCGACCCGGGCGATACCGATCGCCCGTCCCAGGGTGGGTGAAAAGGCGCCGCTGGTCACCGGCCCGCTGCAACCCGGCTGGTCGCTGACCGTCAGACGGTGCCCGTGGCGGGCGATACCGCGGCCAAGGGCCTCGAAGCCGAGTAGCCGGTGGCGGCAGCCGTTCTCCCGCTGGCGGGCCAGGGCGTCTCGGCCAACGAAGTCGCCCTTCTTCCACTTGACGATCCACGACAGTCCGGCCTCGATCGGCGTGGTTTCCTCGTCGATGTCCTGGCCGCAGAGCATCATCCCGGCCTCGAGCCGCAGCGTGTCGCGGGCGCCCAGGCCGGCCGGCGCCAGACCGCTGTCGCGGCCCTGCTCCAGCAACTCCATCCAGAGATCGTCCGCCCGCTCGACCGAGGTGTAGATCTCGAAGCCGTCTTCGCCCGTGTACCCGGTCCGCGACACGATCCGCCCAAGTCCGTCCTGGTGGAGGGCCTCGTCCTGGTAGAGGAACGAGTAGTAGCGAAGTTCCGCCGCCTCCGGCCCCACGACCTCCGACACGATCCCGACCGCCCGCGGACCCTGCACCGCGATCAGGGCGGTCACGTCGCTCTGGTCGTCGACCCGGACACCGGTCCCTTCCGCCGTTGCCGCAGCCTCCAGCAGTGCGAGGTCTCGCACCCGCGAGGCGGCGTTGACCACGAGGAGGTAGTCCTCCGGGCCGAGGCAGTAGACGAGCAGATCGTCGAGGAAGGTGCCTCGCTCGGTCAGCAAGGCGCTGTACTGCGCCCGGCCGGGCTTGAGCGCGGCGACATCGTTCGGGGTCAAGCCCTGGAGCAGGGGCAGGGCCCGGGGACCCCGCACTCGAACCTCCCCCATGTGGGAAACATCGAACATGCCCGCACGTTCACGCACCGCGCGGTGCTCCGCGAGCACACCCTCGTACTGAATCGGCATCTCGTAGCCGGCGAAGGGCCCGAACCGGGCTCCCGACTCGACGTGACGCCTGTAGAGGACCGTCCGTTCCACGTCTTCACCTTGCTCCAGTCGCCAGCGCGTAGTGGTAGGGAAAAGCGCGGCGAGCGCCCGACTCTGGATGGCTCCCCGAGAAGTTCACCTTCGGCGGCTGACTCTAACCGCGAACCAACCGGATTGAGCCACCGCGACTCTCTTGCCGCCGACACCGGGCAGCTACTGGCTCCTCAGGAGAACGAGACGACGGCATGTGCGAAGCATCGCCGCAGCCACGCCCCACCTCACAGGGGCAACCCTTGATTCGCCACTGGAGGACCGCCAAGGCACGAGAGTGCTAGTCTAGTCCCATACAGAGATGAGCCTGAACGGGGTCTCATCGGCAGTGATGCCGAGAGGGGTGTGGGGTGTTGTTTCAGGTCTGCTGATTGGAGCGAAGCGGAGATCAGCACCAGAGACCAACGGTAGCGCGGGGACCACCGAGGCATTCTTGCTCTCGACCAGGGCGTTGTCGTTGCAGCGTCTCGGGCGGGACTTGGTGAACTCCTCGACATGGAGCTTGCGCAGCAGCGCGGCGACTTTGTGGTTGATGTACTCGGAGCCGTTGTCGGCGTGGAAACCCTGGACGACGAAGGGGAAGGCCTCGATCGACCCTTGAAGGGCCGGAACCAGAGAACGCTCCGAAATGCCTTCTACGGCGGCCACGAACTCGTACTGCGTGACCTCGTCCACGAGGTTGATCTCGTACAGACCCTTCTCCCCGTCGAGGTCGCCCTGATGAACCGAGTCCACGCGTAGAAAGCCCGGCCGACCGGCGGGATGTGGCTTGCGGCGCTCCCCGATGCTTACCCGTGTCGACCGCGTCCTGGCCACCGTCAGCCGCCGACGCCGGTACGTCACGGACTGGCGAAGGCGGTACAGGTGGCTGTTGGAGAGCCCCGCGAGACGCTCGAACCGAGCATCCCCGAAGAGCTCGTACTGGCGTTGCATCATGCGCCGGGTCACCGCGCCGCACAGACCGCCCAGGGTCTCGTCCACCTCCGCCAGCAGACCGATGTCCGCCTTCGTGTAACGCCGGGGAAACGGGCGCTTCGGACCCCGGGCGCCGACCCTCGATGCGCCCGGTCTCCCGGTACTGGGAGATCAGCCGCGCCACCTGAGACCGGCTGAAGCCCGTCACCTTGACCAGGAACCGCCGCACCAGGCCCTTCCCCAACCCGCGCTCAGGCTCATCTCTCCTGGGATTGACGTCGACACTTCAGGCTCACCTCACGTGGGACAAGGCTGTGCTTTGACACGCGACCCCGTCTGTGCTATCAATCTCAGGACTCACAACAGGAGGTCCTCCACAACAGGAGGTCCTCCATTGAGGAAAGAAAAGTGCTTTCGTGGCGCGTTGGCGAGCGTGCTGGCCTTGGGGTTGGTGATGGGAGGAGCGCCGCCGACGGCATTCGCTGAGGAGTGCGTCGAGAACACGGCTGGGACGAACTGCACCGATGGCGACGGCACCAGCGGCAACGATGCAACCCAGAACCCACTCGGCGGCGATTTGGGCGGCTCGCCCGCACCCGAAGGAACCTCGCCGTCGGGGTCAGCTGAGCTGATGAGGGACTACCTGAAAGAGCAGATCATGTCGAACAGTTGCGCAGTGGTGGCCGGCGCTCAAACAGGAAGCGCAATCAGTTCGGCGCTTCGGTGGGCTATCGGCGCCATTCTGACTGCAACGGGGAACGTAGCCGTAGGGGTTCCACTAATGCTGGGCGCCGTGCTGACGTTGGGAATGCACCTTGGCTTACTCGATCTTTGCGAGGGGTACATATGATCGGACTCATTCTCATTGCGGGCTTGGTCCTGTTGGTGGCTCTGGAACTAGCGAGTGGGGCCATCATCTTGAGTACCCTGACCGAATCGTGGAAGTCGTGGCGCGAGCGACGGAAGTCGTTCACAGCTGGCTAGCTTTGTCCGACGCTTAGCGTTTCGCCGTCGCCCCCGGCCAACCGGGGGCGACGGTTTCGCATCCATGAAAAGGCTGACGAAGGCTCGCTGCCAAGCGGAACGCCTGGTCTCGAGGACTCTTGAGCCCCTTCTCCGCCCCGGAGGCCAGCATCGAACCGGAAGAAACGGGGCTTGTCGCCATCGGGGCCGGCCAGCGCCCGGCGTAGTCACGACAAGGGCAAGGGACTCCACATGAAGGGAGCCTTGGTCTCTGTTGCCGCAGCCCTCCTCTTCGCTGGCGGCGCCCACGCGAACCGCAGTTGGACCGCGTGGCACACGCTCGCCACTCTTGAACTCGACAACGGCGAGTCGGTCGGTCTTGAGTGGCGAGCGAGCCTCCACAACAACTGGGAAGAGAACGTCCGGGCGCAGTGGCGGATCACCAACCGGACCTCGCAGACTCTCCACGACGTCACCGTGGGAACAAGAACTTACGTCTGCGCCGGCGGCCGGACGCGCACCGTGCCGGGGCCGGCCCGCCTCCTTGGAAAAACGTCCGAAGTCCGCCCGGGCAAGCGCCGGGCGACACAGCCGGATCACTTCACCAAGGATTCGTGCCAGATCATCTACCGGGTGGTGTTCCCGGAGGATTGTCCCGTTTTCTGTTGAACTTCGTGGATGGCGTCTCGCGTTGTAGTGACGTTACGCGGCTCTTTCTTGTCGGTCAAGATGGCGAGAGGTTGGTTCGAGCGCCTGTGTGAGTTTCGTCA
>LXNI01001260.1_pt1 | contig 23127 bp, 21 predicted proteins | sample 809091 | NCBI WGS metagenome assembly LXNI01 (sample SAMN04870527, study PRJNA318959) | sponge metagenome | biome: 01000161; feature: marine sponge reef; material: water | host: Sarcotragus foetidus | place: Greece: Milos, Mediterranean Sea | collected 2013-05-29 | depth 5-7 m | reverse complement strand
CGACCAACCGCCATATTTCCCGGAATCCCTCTCTGTGCACTCATATTTTCTCTGTGCCCTCGGTGGCAAAAGTGTCGTGAATCCCTAAAAGCGCGGCGCCCACCCCAACAAACTGTATCGTAATCGTTATTTGAGTAGCGGACAAGCCTTGTAGGGGCGTTTCGCCGAAACGCCCGAAAATGCAGACATCTACTGGACTTTCTCTGCGCTCTCTGCGCGCTCTGTAGTTATTTTCTGTTGCATGACTTACCCGCACTTACTGCGGACGTGGCAGCAGCGCGCAAACACGTTACGATTAGGGTAGGGATTGGGCTGAGCCTAGGAGGCGGCGCCATGAAGAACGATTTGCTGCAGGTGGGGGTGGTCGGCACGGGCATGATCGGCGCCCTGCACGCTCGAAATATCAGCCGGGCGACGCCTGGAGCAGCGGTTGCAGCGGTGATGGATATTGACGAGGCCCGCGCGCAGGCCGTGGCGGCCGACTGCGGCGCAAGAGCCTATACCGACGCCCTTGCGCTGATCACCGACCCGGCAGTAGACGCCGTGCTTATCGCCAGCCCCGATGCCTTTCACGCCGAGCAGACCATCGCCTGTATCGCCGCGGGCAAGCCGGTGCTCTGCGAGAAGCCGATGGCGACAACCGTGGCCGACGGCGAGCGCGTCCTGCGGGCTGAGTTGGCTACGGGCCGGCGGCTGGTACAAATCGGATTCATGCGCGTATACGACCGAAAGCATGCCGACCTGTTCGAAATTGTGACCCGCGGCGATATCGGCAAGGCGCTGAGCTTCCGCGGCCAGCACATCAACCCCTGGCGCGAAAGCTCGACCATCGAAGGGGCTATCGTCAATTCGCTGATTCACGACATCCATTCGGCGCGCTGGCTGATGGACTCGGAAATCAGCCAGGTCTTCGTCCAGTGGGCACCATCCGAGCCCGATCAGCCGCGGAGCGCGCGTTACGCTATCGTGCAGCTGGCCTTCGCCGACGGCGCCATCGGCACGCTGGAGTGGAATGGCGACTCCGGCTACGGCTACGAGATCGTCGTGGAAATCACAGGCGAGACGGGAACGGCGCGGACGGTCAGCCACACCAGCCCGGTCCTGCGGCAAGGGGGTAGGGTTTCGCAAGGCGTCACGCCGGATTGGCCCCAGCGCTTCGCCCAGGCCTACCAGGACGAAGTACAGATTTGGGTTGATGCGATCCGCGAAAGCGAGCCAACAGGCCCCTCAGCCTGGGATGGTTATATGTCGCTGGTCGTGGCTGACGCTTGCATCCGCTCAGTGGAGAGCGGTTTGCCGGCGACCCCGGTCGGGATTGAGCGGCCGGACATGTACTAAGCGGTCTTCTCGAAAACGGGGGAATCAACTACTGTCCGTTTCCAATCTACCTATGATGGATTTCACCGCTGACTTGAGTAATGGCAGATCCTCTTGCGAGAAGTCCCACACTAGATCGAGTCGGATATGGTGATATTGGTGAATCAAGATATCGCGGAAACCGGCAAAGTCGCTCCAGGGCACCTGAGCATGGCGAGAAACCAGGTCGGGATCAAGCCGCTTCACAACTTCGCCAATGACTTCAAAACTACGTATCACGGCGTCTTGATGCAATTCAGACGCCAGAAACGCTTCGCGGCCGCTAGTTGTGTACCGTTCGATACGACTGACGCGTTCGAGAATATCCGAGCACAGGAGGTGCTGATCTCTCATTACAGCTCCTGCGCATCGTCCATTATGGTCGCGCGCAGTTCTTCGCGCAAGGAACGGCGGTCGACAATCTCTACACGTCGTCCGACCAAGCTCTGCAAGGCTTGCGTAAGGCGAATGTGGTCGCGTAGCTTGTAATCGGGCTCAAAGTCGACCAGGAAATCCACATCGCTTTCGGTCTGCAATTCACCGCGCACAATTGAACCAAATACGCTTACCTGACGAGCCCGGTACTTTTCGGCAAGCGCCAAGATTGTGTCTCGCAGCCGGCGCAAATCCTCCAGATTGTTGATTGCTTGCACGGACATTTAATTACTCCCCGCGGCGCAGAGCAGGTTAAGCTGACATCTCTATTGTATCTCATCGCTTGGCGAGAGGCGTCCAGTCTAAAAGTCGCGATAATCCCGATACCACTCCCAAGTGCGCCAAAGCCCTTCGCGGATGGACACCCTTGGCGCGAAGCCCAGCAGCTGCCGCGCTTTGTCGTTGTTGCAGTAGGTGATGGGCGGGTCGCTCAGCGGAGTTGGTACAGATACTGTATTGATAGCTTTGCCGGAGTATTCTTCAATAATCTCGACAAAGTCCGTCAGCGAAATTGGCGCGCCGCAGCCCAGGTTGATGATCTCGTAACCGAGGGGCTTGTCCAGCGCGGCCAGCACGCCCGCCACCGTATCCGCGATATAGGTCCAGTCGCGGTGGATATCGCCGCCGTTGAAGAGCTTGATGGGCTCGCCAGTCTGCGCCGCTTCCAACAGGCGCCAAGGCATCATGTCCGGGCGGCCCGCTGGACCATAAACGTTGAAGAAGCGCAGCGCGGTGACCGGCATGCCAGCGAGATTGTGGTAGGTGTGGGCGAGCAGCTCGGCGGCGCGTTTGCTAGCCGGATAAGCCGCCAACGGACGGTCGGCGGTATCGGTTTCGACGAAGGGCAGGATTTCCGTGCGTCCGTATACTGACGAGGTCGACGCCAGCACAAATTGTTCGATGCTGGCCCTCTTGGCCGCTTCGAGCAAGTTGAGCGTACCGCTAAGGTTGACATCCAGATAGAGCCGCGGCTGATCGACGCTGGCGCGCACGCCGGCAAGAGCCGCCAGATGCGCCACGCGCGTCACGCCCTGCTCAGCGAAGACCCGCTCGACCAGCGGGGCATCGCGAATATCGCCTTCGATCAGCGAGAATGATGTGTATTCGCGCAGGCGCGCGGCGTTTAGTCGCTTGATTGCCGGGTCGTAATAGTCGTTGAAGTTGTCGATGACGACGACCGTATCGCCGCGAGCCAGCAATTCCGCCGCTACGTGCCCCCCGATGAAGCCTGCGCCGCCGGTAACAAGCGTGGCCATGGCATTTTCCTTAGCTATGCGGAATCCGGCTGCGGCTCTGGACCATCACAGTGTATGACCGGCGCGCCAATCCAGTTTTTTCCCGACCACATAGAAGATACAGAGAGTAAAGCCGAAAAGGATGGTTAAATCCAGAGCGATCTGCTCGCTGCGAGGCCCGATCAATGTCTGTCGCAGCGCCGATGCCGCCCGCGCTGCCGGATTGATAACGCCGATGTGGTTCAGCAAACCCGGCAGACGCTCCGCCGGGAACAATACAGGACCCAAACCGGCCAGGAGAAATGTCGTCAATACGCTCAGCGAACCGCCTTCCTGTGGATTCCGTACGCTGACGCCGATGAGCGCGCCGACGGCGGACATCGGCAAGACGCAAAGCGGTATCACCAACAACAGTAGCGGATGCGGCGCGAGGGAAATCTCCAACAGTGCCGAGCCGATGATGAGCAGAGTGAGCAGGGCCGGAAACGAAAGCAGAAAAAAGGCGATGATGATGGCCAGCATCAGCGTATGTTTATGGATGGGCAAGGTGGCGAAATACTCTAGCGTTCCTTGAAAGCGCATAAACACCAAATGCGACTGAATGTTGCCGAGATTGCCGAACATCAGCGACATCACCAGGCTGCCGCTGAAGACCGTATGCAACGCCTCAGAACCAAGATCGCGAGCGTAGACTGACAGACCGACCATGCTAAAAAGCGGAACCAGCGCGCTTACCACCACGATCGAGCGCCAGCTCCAGCGCCAATTGCTCAACTCGATCAAAACCAGGTCGACGAGTTGCACCGGGTAACTATGCGCCTTAGACCGCGTCGACATAATGAAAGTATAGATCCTCCAAGGTTGCCGAGCTCAGCTTCATGTCGGTCAAACGATCGATATCCAGGGCGGCGATCACATCGCCCAGTTGATGCTGCCCAAGATAAAGCTGCCAGCGCGTCGCCGTCAATTGACGCGGGACGAGGTCAGTTGCCAGCGTCGGCGGTCGACCCGGCTCGAAGGCGATCTCCAGGCGCAATTTATTCTTGAGGTTCCGCTTCAGAATATGAGGCGCGCCGGTGACGACAAGTTCGCCCTGATGTAATATACCCACGCGCTCGATAATCTTCTCAGCTTCGAGCGCATCATGCGTGATGAAGATGATAGTTGTGCCGCGGTCTCGGTTAATTCGGCGCAAGTTCTCCCAAACCAGACGTCGCTTTTGGGGATCAAGGTCATTCGTCGGCTCATCCAGCACCAGCACCTTTGAGGAAGCCGCCGTCGCCACCGCCAGCCGCAGCAAACGCCGCTGTCCGCCGGATAGGCGCGAACTAGTGTGGTCTCGCAAGTCTTCCATGTCCCAGATTTTGAGCAGGCGATTCCGCTCGTCTATGGCGGCGCTCCGCTTCATGCCGCGCAGATGCGCGCTGTAATAGAGCGCTTCCCCCACCGTCAATTGATTGAGGGCGTGGCTCTCCTGAGGCATATAACCGACGAGCGACGGCAGGTACAGGCTGTCCTGGGCAATCGACTTGCCATAGAGCAGGATATCGCCGGAGTCGCTGGCCAAGAGGTTGACCATTTGCTTGATCAGGGTGGTCTTGCCAGCGCCGTTGTCGCCCAAGATGCCAAAAATCTCGCCTTGACGCACTTGAAAACTGATGCCTTTGTTGGCAGGTTCGGCCGCTCCGGCATAGGTCTTCACCAGGTTTTGCACATCGTAGACGATCATTCAGACTCCGGTTTCAGCTACCTCTAGCAGTATCGACTCCAACTCGTCATAGGAGTCAATCCGCACCAAGCGATTCCGCACTTGAACAGCGCCGGGCGCGTCCAGCTTGTACTTGCTGATCTGCCCGCGCATCTCCCGCACAGCGACATGCTCGGGCAGATGTGTCGTCTCCAGTGTCAACTCCGCGTGACGCAGCGCAATCCGCGCGCGCTCTGCCCGCGACGGCTCGGGCAAGCTGAGCCCCGTCTCAAGGTACGCAGCGATTTGCTGGAAGAGCCAGGGTCGCCCCAGCGCCGCCCGCCCCACCATCACGGCATCGCAGCCGGTCGCGTCCAACATGCGCCTGGCGTCTTCGCCGGTGTGGACATCGCCGTTGCCGATGATGGGCATCTGGCGCACAGCGTCCTTGACCGCGGCGATGACATCCCAATCGGCCGCGCCGCCGTGACCCTGCCCGGCGAAGCGCGCATGCACCGCCACCGCCTGCGCGCCCACGGCTTCGGCTGCTACAGCAAAGGGTAGGGCCGTGACCACACCGTCTTCAAAGCCGCTGCGCACCTTGACCGTCACCGGTACATCGACGGCCTTGACCACCGCTTCCACCACCGCGGTCGCCGCTTTCACATCCCGCAGCAGGGCCGCGCCGCCGCCCTTTTTGGCGATCTTGGGCACCCAGCAGCCCATGTTGATGTCGACGATGTCGGCGCCGTGATCGACTACGACGCGCGCCGCTTCCGCCACGATCTGCGGCTGGACGCCGAATAGCTGCACGGCGACGGGGCTTTCGCTCGCGCGCCAGTCGAAGCGCTGCAGCGCCCGCTCCCGCGAGTTCTTGACGATATTGCTGCTGATGAGTTCGGTGCAAACCAGGCCGCAGCCGCCCAACTCGCGACACAGGCTGCGCAGGGCGAGGTTGGTATGCCCGGCCATCGGCGCCAGCATCAAGGGCGAGTCGACGCGAATGTCGCCGATGTACAGAGGTTTGAGAGTGGTGAGGGTCTGAGCGAGCATGACACTGCATTCTAACCAGAGAGAGCGCAGAGGGACACAGAGAATAGTATGAGGCTAATGACGCTTCTATGACTCCAGCGGCGTGAATTGTCAGAGTATCTCTTCCGCCATAAAGCGGACGGCATCAAGCGAGAAGGCAGTGATGTTCAAAGTCGTAATCGGGCAGTCGCGCCAGAGCTGCAGGCGGTCGCGGATGCGCGCTTTCGAGCCGACCAGGGCGACCGCGTCCACCAGGGCATCCGGCACAGCCATCATGGCTTCGCCTTTGCGCCCCTGCAAATACAAGTCTTGAATCGTGTCGGCCGCCTCGTCGAAGCCGAAGCGGCAAACCAGATCATAATAGAAATTCTTGCCTTTGGCGCCCATGCCGCCGATATAGAGCGCCAAGACCGGCTTCAGTTGATTGTAAGCCAGCTCAATCTCGTCTTCGATGACGACAGTGACCGACGGCGCGATATCGAAACTCCCCAGGCTTTTGCCGCCGCCCGCCCGCGCCAGCCCGGCATCCACCGCAGTTGCATAAGCTGAATCATAGTAACCGGGCGAGAAGAAGATCGGCAACCAGCCATCGGCGATCTCGGCGGTCAGCGCCACATTCTTGGGGCCGATGGAGGCCAGATATATCGGCAAATCCTCGCGGCCGTGAATGATGCTCTTCAAGGAAATGCCTAAACCGGTGGCGTCATCGCCGCGATAGGGAATCTGATAGTGCAGGCCGTCATGGACCAGTGGCGCCTCCCGCGCCAGGATCTGCCGCACAATTTGAACGTATTCGCGGGTTTTGCCCAGCGGCTTGCCGTATGGGCGGCCGTGCCAGCCTTCGACCACTTGCGGGCCCGATAGCCCCAGCCCGAGCAAGAAGCGCCCGCCGGAAAGCTGATCCAGCGTGATGGCGGTCATGGCGGTCATGGCCGGGCTGCGCGCCGGCATCTGCATGATGGACGAGCCCAGCTTGATGTTCTCGGTCAGCGCGCCGATCCAGGCCAGCGGTGTGATGCAATCCGAGCCATAGGCTTCGGCCGTCCAGACGGCGTAGTATCCCAGACGGTCAGCCTCTTGTATCATGTCCAGCGGCAGATCGATCCGCGCGCCGGAGTAGCCAATGTTCAGTCCAAGTCGCATGTCACGCCTCCTGATTCCCGTTCTGCCCATGCGGTTTTCCACATCAATACTAGCCCCGCCGCCGCCGTGATTCCAGCCAACGCCACAGCAGCCTTACCACCCATCGCGCACCGATTATGATGGTAGCGGCGAGAGAATTGAAGGCGACATCAATCGGGTCAAAGACGCGATTGGGCAGCAGGAATTGGATACTCTCGTCAAGCAAACCCAAGAGCAGAGAAATGAGCAGCGCCAGCACAGTTGGCGCGGGAACACGGCGACCGTTGTCGCGCCGTTCCAGCAGAATCTCATGAACCAGCGCCGCAACCAAAGCATACTCAAACAGATGAGTGCGCTCCTCCCAAGACCCCACTCGCAGCCAAGCCATCAGAAATACAGCCAGGATACCAATGCCGACGGCGATCTCCACGCGACCGAGTCGCTTGTCAATGAAGAAGATCGGGATGATGACCAGCAGGGCCAGCATGGCGAAAAACAGACTGGTCCCTGCGTTTTCGACAATGCGTTCGCCGACCAACGCCACAATCGCCGGCGCTTGACCCAGCGTCGAGTATATGCCCGCCAAGACAATGAAGAGCGCAATCCAGAGCCGGCGCTCTCGTTTGGAGCTGAAGAGAGACTTCTTTTTCACGAAGCAGGGGAACGTTCACTGCGCATATAACGACTTACGACAAATGAAGCAGATTGTTGCATGTTCCGTCGGCAGCCCGACGGCGCTGTTAACAGCGTAGATTAAAGAGGCGAGCTATCTGGTCGCCCGATAACGCTTCCGGTCACAAAGGCGGGCAACCAGGTTGGTCGCCCCTGCACTTCTCGCTATTTTGCGTTCGCCAGTAAGAATATGGTCGTTGACTTTTAGGGATGCGCTTGCGAAGCCCGCTTTGACTTATCTCGCGCCAGTGGCTAATATTCCAGACTGACTGACAAGCCGAATCGACAAGAGAAGACAGGATGCATGGACAAGAGTTGATACAAGCTTTACGCAGTGGGCGGCGGGTATATGGCACGGCGATTTATTCGCCCTCGCCGATCTGGCCGCGCGTGGTGCAGAACCTGGACCTCGATATGGTCTTCATCGACACCGAGCACACGCCGCAAGACCGCAGCATGATTTCCTGGATGTGCCAGACTTTCGCCGCGTTGGAGCTGGCGCCGGTCGCGCGCATCCCCGAGCCCGATCCCTATTTGGCGCAGATGACGCTGGATGGCGGCGCGCATGGCATCATCGCGCCCTATATTGAATCGCCGGAGCAAGTAAAGGAGTTAGGGGGCGCGGTCAAATTCGGCCCGCTGAAAGGCGACAAATTGCGCGCGGCGCTGGACGGCGAAGCTGATCTGGAGCCCGAACTGGCCGATTACCTGGCGCAGCGCAACGCCAACAGGGCGCTCTTCATCAATATCGAAAGCGTGCCGGCTTTGAACGCGCTGGACGACATCCTGAAACTGCCCTATATCGACTGTGTGCTGGTGGGCCCTCACGATCTGTCTTGCAGTTTGGGTATGCCGGAGCAATATGACCACCCGACATTTGACGCGGCCATTCGCACCATCATCAGCAAATCACGCGCAGCCGGCGTCGGCATTGGCATCCACCACAACTTCGCCCATCACGAAATCGCCTGGATCAAAGCCGGCGCCAACCTGGTCATGCACAGCTCTGATATTTCGGCCTTCAATCGGGCGCTGACGGCGGAATTCAAGCAGATCCGCGAAGAGACGGACGATGTGGGCCATATCGTCGACGAGAACGTACATTTCTAAATGACGCAGAAAGAGGACAGCTGCAAGATGCCAAAGATCTGGTTTGAAGCGAAAGTTCCGGACGAATTCCGTGACATGTTTGAAGATGTCGCCTGTGGCATCGCCCCGGGCGAGCAGGTCGCGAACGACCCATTCCACCGGCTGGACGAAGCCGATGCTGTCATGGCGGGCGGGCGTACCTATGACGCCGCGGCCATGGACCGGGCGCCGCGCCTCTTGATCATCGCCCGCACCGGCGTCGGTTATGACAAAGTCGATGTGGACGCCGCCACCGCGCGCAATATCGCCGTGGCCAACGCGCCCGACGCGCCCACTGTCTCCACAGCCGAGCAGGCCGTCACCCTGATGATGACCGTTGCGCGCAATATAAAACGCGTCGCCAACGAGCTCGACCGCATGTTGGAAAGCGGCGTCCGCAAAAATCTCTGGGGCGAATACGTGGCGCTGGAGATGGATCAAAAACAGCTAGGCCTGGTCGGCTTGGGGCGGATCGGCGGGCACGTCAGCGGCATCGCCCGCGCCATCGGCATGAAAGTGGCCGCCTACGATCCCTTCATCAGCGACGATCGCTTCAACCAGCTGGGCGTCGACAGGGCGAGCTCGCTGGCGCAGCTGCTGGGCGCTTCCGACTTCGTCTCCCTGCATCTGCCGCTCAATGACGAAACCTGCCAAATCATGAATGCCGAGCGCTTCGCCCAGATGAAGCCGGGCGCGGTCTTCATCAATGTGTCGCGCGGCGGGCACGTCGATGAAACGGCGCTGGCTGCCGCCCTTGATCGCGGCCATCTCTTTGGCGCCGGCCTGGACGTCACTGATATCGAACCGCCGACGGCGGATAATCCACTGCTCGGGCGCGACAATGTCGTGATCACGCCGCATGTGGCCAGCGCGACCGTGGTCGGCAAACGGCGTCTGGTCGTACATGCGCTGGAGCAGGCGCTGCAAGTCCTGCGTGGCGAGCAGCCGCCGCATCTGATCAATCCCGAAGTGTGGGACGCGGTGCGGGCGCGCTGGGAGGCTTCGCTCAAGGAGTAAGACATGCGGCGCTTTGAGAGCAATCAAGTGGCGCGAGACTACGATGCGCTGGCGCCGGACGGTTCAGAGATTCGTCTGCTGCACAGCCTGGATGGCGCGAGCGTCGTGCACTGCCGGCTGCCGGTCGGCGCGGCAACTATCCCGGTGCGGCACCGGACGGTCGAAGAAGTCTGGTATTTTCTGGCGGGCGCCGGGCAGGTCTGGCGCAAGCAGGGCGATCACGAGCAAGTTCTGGATGTGTCGCCGGGCCTCAGCCTGACGATCCCGCTCGCTACCGATTTCCAATTTCGAAATACAGGTGAGATTCCCCTGGAATTCATCATCACGACAACGCCGCCCTGGCCCGGCGAGGACGAGGCGGTCGTACTTGACGCCGGGCGGTGGGACTAGGCCGACCGATCTTGAATCAGCCCATTCGCAATTCACATAGCGCGCGCACGGGCTAGACCAGCTCGGGAACAGCCTTGAAAGGAAATACGAATGGTCTTGCCGACAAAGGCAATAATTGGCGCCCTTGTGCTCACCATATATTGCCTGGCGGGCTTCATCGTCTATCGGCATCTCATTCCCTGCCTCGCGCCTACAGCCGGCCGTCTGGCGAGCGCCATGCTACTGGCGCAGATACTGGCGATCGGCGGCGCATTCCTTGTCAATCCATCGTCCAGTTTTGAGGCATGGCTTTGGAACCTTAACGAGGAATGGAATATCCAAGCCACGCTCGCCTCGACGCAGGGGGCGCTGGTCGGGGCGATTGCTCTTGTGGCAGCCTGGCTGGCGCGGAAGTGGCCCCTGTGGCAGCGCCTTTATTTGCTGGGCCTTGGCTTGGTATTCCTGTTTATAGCTCGCGATGAATACTTTGTTGAGCATGAGTTTGTTATAGGCTGGGTGCGGAATATCGCCATTCTGGGAATGGTTCTGGCGGCAGCGACGCTCGTCGTGGCCTGGCGCTCCCCGCGGCAGAACCGGATATGGCACTTCTGCCTGCTGATGGGTCTGGCGACCAGCGCCGCTGGCGGCCTCCTGATCGAAACACAATGCGGCGACGCGAGCCTGCTACCTATCATTAGCTGTAGCGATCACTTTCTTTTGGAAGAGCCGCTCGAATTCCTGGGCGTCTGGCTGGCGCTCGTTGCTGTGCTGGGCCATATTTCGCAGCTCTCGCCTTCGCTTCGTATTCAGCGCGCGCTGTTTCTAATTCCGGCGCTTTGGCTTTTGCTGCTCATTCAAAGCAACGCAGTCCACTCAGTTGCGCGCTACGCCGGCGGTTCCGATACCGCGCGCATAGTCTTTGAAGGCGGCTACCAACTGCGCGGCTATCTGATGGAGAACAATGAAAAGCACATTGGTCTCTTTCTGTCGCCGGGACGCTGGGATTTTCTTGGGCAAGGTCTTGACGATCTGGGTTACTCGATTCATGTGGTCGACCAGGTCAGCGGCGAATCCATCATCAGCCGCGACCAAGTCGCTCATCGCAGGAACTTCCTCCTGACGCCGGGATATGTGCCCGTATACCGCCAATGGGTTGAGATGGGGCGCCCTGACGCAGTTGAGGACAACCGCGCCTATTGGATCGTCCTGACGCTCTGGCGTGACGAAGCCGGTGAATTCAGGCCACTGAAAATAACTTCCAGCGACCATCAGTTGCTGGGCGATACGCAGGTCGTCTTGAGCGAGAAAGTCTGGCGCGACCGGACGCCGGCCGCCACTCGCGATCCGCTGGCGATATTCGACAATGGCTTTGCGCTCGACGCATGGCAAGCGCCCGAATCAATTCGAGCCGGCGAGCCGCTGACGATTACATTTTCCTGGCGCAGCGAAGCCGATGGACACGAAGACCATGCGCAGTTTTTGCATCTGGGCCACGCCGAGAGCGGTGAATGGTGGGTTTATGACCAGGCGCCGCTGGGGGACCGTCTGCCGACGCGGTTATGGTACAGCGGCCTGGCCGACAGCGCGACCTGGAACGTCCCCCTGCCAGCTGACTTGGCGCCCGGGCGCTACAAGGTCTTCAGCGGGCTGTATCGCACAGGTGATAAGGAGCGAATTCCCGCGAGCGACGCCGAGGGCGACTATTTCCTGGATGCGCGCGTGCCGCTGGGCAGCCTGGTCATTGAGTGACGGCGCTAAGATAAAGGCCCGCTCGTCACGACATTTTGCCCGCTGACTGCCGCAACACACAAGCGCAGGGACTCGCCCCGCGCTCGCGTCTACAGTTTGGCCAACGGTTGTACTGGGTCTAGGCGGCCGGTTCCTCCGCAGCCGGCTCGCCGTAAACACCCCAGTAGCCGAAGAAGAAACGCGGGCTCTTGCGCCCACGACGTCCGCGGCGCCAACGCTCCGACAAATCGCTGTTGAAGAATTCGCTGAGGTTTTCCTCCAAGCCCTCGATGCGCTCGGCAGCCGCAGCGTTCACTTCGTCCCTGATAAGCGCCACGATCTCCGCAGTAAATTCCGCCAGATCGCCGTCCTTGGCTTCGATCAATCCGGCCAGCGTAGCGCCTTCAGCCAGCGCCGCGCGCAGACCAGCCGCTTCCAAGCCAGTCGCCTCCAGGATGGCGTCGCTAACGCCCGTGTACATGAAGATACGCGGCTGCTGAATCCAGCGCCGGCCCCAAAGACCGCGGCGCGACCGGCCGGCGTCCATCTCTTCGCTGACCCGCTCTTCCAGTCCCTCCAGGAATGACGCCGTGCTTTCGTTGATGTCCGCGGCCAACTGCGCGGCGATGTCCGTGACGACGGCGTCACCATCGCCATCATTCGCTTCAATCAACTCGGCGACCGTCGAGCCTTCCGCCAGCGCCGTCCGCAGCGCCTCGGCATCCAGTCCGGTCGCTTCCAGCAGGGTTTCGCCCACAAGCGAGAGTCCGTGACCGGCGCGTTTCGCGGGTTTGGATCTATCGGAGTCGGTGTCGTCGTTGGCGCTGACAGCGGCGGTCAGCAAGGCGAGCAACGCAAAAACCAGAGCAAATCGTTTAATACTCATTTTGGCAATTCTCCTGTGCCTCATGTTCAGAGGGCGAGAGATTTCGTCCTCAGCTAGCCGGCATTGTGCAGGAGGCTCGTTGCCAAAGTTTTGCGTGAGTGCAAATTAACTGTAAAGCTCGGCAAACTGGTATCGAGGAAGGGGTGGCGACGAATAATCTGATTACGGCAGCGCTATCGTGGCGCTGCGTATAGGAGGCGGCGGTGCGATCAGGAAACTATTATATCTGGAACACACTACAAGGGTTCGGAATAACCGAACAATTCAACGTGTGTTGGGCAAGGTGTCGAAGCCCATTCTGTACTTGCGTGAAACACAAAAGTCCTAAGCTTGCTTGCCTCGTTTTGGACTACGCTTACGCGGCTTGTCGCGCCCTAAATCTACCCGTTCATACGAAGGTTCAGGGCGTGGTCTCGGAGTTTCGGGTGGCTTGCTTCCATCACCTACATCAGACGGGCTGCTAGGTGGCGGCTGCGACTCGTTTCCGCTTGGTGCTTGAGTATCTTTAGCCATGATTTGGTCCGTACATTGGAGGGTTGACTATGTAGCGACGCGAAGTGATACAATGCATTCTGCCGTGGTTTGTTACTCGCGAGTTTGTGCAGGCTGCAACTTTGTGAATCGGCTGCCTTCATCGATTATCCCGAAGGAAGGCTCCGGTTTAGGAGTTGAAGGAACAGGTTCGCTCAATGTCGGAGGATTTCCAGTGTTATTTCCATTGTCCGCCGAAGTTGAGAGGCTACTATCATTAGGTTGCTTGCTCTTGTCAGACACGTCTACCTCCTGAGGATCGCATGGCGAATCCCGATGAAAACCTAAGCTTTCAACAACTTAGCGTACTGGATCTATTGAAATCGCACACTCAATTTCAAAGAGACGCAATCGCTACTCTCGAGGGCAAAGCCCAAAACAACTTTACTATCATAAATATTATAGTCGCAATTGTCGCTGCACTCAACATTGAGGTAGGCGCAGCTGAAAGTTTCCATCAAATAGTAAGCGAGCGTCCGCTAATTCTTCTTATATTTGTTGGATACGTCATTGTAGTTGTCCTTTCGTTGCACGCGCTCGCCATTCGCCAGCAAGCCTCTGTACCGATGGAAGTATCTCTAAGACACGCTCAGGACTGGTCCAGAACTGATCTAGACCATCATGTTGACATTCTTGTCAAGTCCTATGTGGAAATCTACAAATATAACTACAGAATTGTAAAACTCAAAGGTCGCAGCATCAAATGGGCTTACACCACGATTGGTGCGGTAATTGCCCTTATATTTGTGGAAGCACTGGGAATGCTTCCAGTACTAACCAATTGGTTCTTACACCTTGTATCAGCACTAAGACTTGTCTTACTGAGCCGGTTCTTGGCTCCGGCTGGCGTTACCTTTGTCTGCGTTCTGTTTGTTTCGAGTCGATCTGCGCGCTCTTATCTACTGTCTCGAATGAAGGCGGAGGCTTCGGCTCGGGTGAAGCGGTTGGAGGCACTTGCGAAACGCTTTCTTCGCTTGCAGTAGGTTGATTTTCCGACGAAGAAGAAGCTTCCTCGCCGCCGCCAGTCCGTTGAGTTTCTGCCATCACATTCTCCGTACAGATCACAAAGCTACAGTGAGCATTCTAATGTGAAACGCGGCAACAGGCAATCAAGAATCGCAGTAGACTGGCTTTCTAGAGCCCGCCAAGTTTCGTTTCCCCCACCACATCGATGAACTTGATGGTCGACTGAATCCCGTTGCTGAAGTTCTGCAGGTAGATATTCTCATTGGGACCGTGGGCGCGGCCGCTCTTCAGCCCGTAGCTCATGATCACCACTTCCTCCGCCACTTTCATGCACTCGAAGGTGATCGGCACGCTGCCGCCGGCGCGCTCAAAAACCGGCTCGACGCCCCAGGCGTGGGTATAAGCTGCGGCCGCCGCCGACATGGCCGGACCGTCGACATCGAGCAGGACCGCCTCGGCGCCCATGCCGCCAAATTGGAAGTCGACATTAACCGTCGCGGGCGCGATGCGCTTCACGTGCTCGACGACGCAATTGAGTATGCGGTCCGGGTCTTGATGCGGAACCAGGCGGCAGGTGATCTTGGCGAAAGCGCGGGCGGGCAGCACGGTCTTCATGCCGTCGCCGGTGTATCCGCCGTGGATGCCGTTGATCTCCAGCGTTGGGCGCGCGCCCAGCCGTTCGGGCAAGATATATTCCGGTTCGCCCCAGATCGCCGGCGCGTTGACGACATCGTCCCATTCGGCTTGCATAAAGGGCTCGACCTTTTCCAGCAGGGCGCGGTCTTGGGCCGTAACCGCCGCCACATCATCATAGAAGCCGGGTACCGAGACCGCCCCATTCTCATCATGCAGTTGCGCGATGATTTCGCTCAGCGCCTGAATCGGATTGTGCACCGAGCCGCCCCAATGGCCGCTGTGCAAGTCGCTGACCGGCGCCGACACATGCACTTCCAGGGCGGTGACGCCGCGCAGCCCATAGGTCAGGCTGGGCTGATCGGGCACCAGAATCGCGCCGTCCGAGATCATGGCGATATCCGCCGCCAGCCGCTCGGGGTGCCGCGCGATGAAGGCGTTGATATTCTCCGAGCCGGATTCTTCTTCGCCTTCCAGCACCACCTTGATATTGACCTTGGGTTTGTCCGCGGCCGCCAGCCAGGATTCCACCGCCTTGAGATTCGCCATCACGTGCAGCTTGCTGTCGACCGCGCCGCGACAGTAGAGCCTGCCGTCCTTGATGGTCGGTTCGAAAGGCTCGGTATCCCAGCCATCGGCGACTTCTGCCGGCTGCACGTCATAATGGCAGTAAATCAAGATAGTGGGCGCGTCCTCGCCAGCGCCGCGCCACTCGCCCAGCACCAGCGGGCAGCGGCCCTCCGGCATCAAGATCACTTCCGCGCTCTCCATGCCAATGCGCAGCATCATCGCCTTCAACCACTCGGCGGCGCGGGCCACATCATCGGCGTGCTGCGGCTGCGTGCTGATGGTGCGGATGCGCAGCAGCTCTTGATATTCCGCGAGGAAGCGTTCCTGGTTCGCCTTGGCGTAATCGTATGGATTCGTCATGCTTCGCCCATCGTCATCTCTTGGATATGAACGCCCGCATCATACAACAAGCAAGCGCGAATGCGTATCCGCCAAATTACCGAACTAGTATTTTTAGCGAATCTGTTAGACACTTAATCGTTGCTTCAAAGACGAACATCGAGAAAACCAAATCATATGAGCTTTAAGAACCTGCAACTCAATCGCGAAATGCTGCGAGCCGTAGAGCGCGTCGGCTATATTGAACCGACGCCCATACAAGTCCGTACCATCCCGCATATCCTCGACGGGCGTGACATTGTCGGCTGCGCCCAAACGGGCAGCGGCAAGACGGCTGCCTTTGCCTTGCCCATCGTACAGATGCTGACGCCCGTCAAAGGCAAACGGCCAATCCGTGTACTGGTTCTGTCGCCGACTCGGGAATTGGCGGCGCAAATCGACGAAGAATTCGGCAAATTCAGCCGTGCTACTTCACTGCGGCACACAGCGATCTTCGGCGGCGTGGGCCAGCAGCCGCAAGTCAATGCTTTGCAGCGCGGCGTCGATATTGTCGTGGCGACGCCGGGCCGCCTGCAAGACTTGATGAACCAGGGTTATATCCGGCTGGATCAACTGGAGTATTTCATCCTGGACGAGGCCGACCGCATGTTGGATATGGGCTTCATCAACGATGTCAAGCGCATCATCAAGCGCCTGCCCAAGGCGCGCCAGACCATGCTTTTCTCGGCCACCATGCCGCAGACCATCCAGGACTTGAGCCGCAGCATCTTGATCGACCCGGTCAAGGTCGAGGCCAATCCGGAGTCCGCCACGGTCGAGAGTATTGAGCAATCCATTTATTTTGTGGAAGGCGGCGACAAACGCGCCCTGCTCAAACATATCTTGCGCGACCCGGCCTCTCAGCGCGTGCTGGTCTTCACCCGCACCAAGCACCGCGCCAACAATCTGGCCAAGCAGTTGAGCCGCGCCCGCATCCCGGCGGAAGCCATCCACGGCAACAAATCGCAAACGGCGCGAACGCGCGCGCTGGCTCGCTTCAAGGCGGGGCATACACCCGTGCTGGTCGCCACCGATATCGCCGCGCGTGGACTGGATATCGACTCGGTGACGCATGTCATCAACTTCGACTTGCCCAATATCCCGGAGAGCTACGTGCATCGCATCGGCCGCACGGCTCGCGCTGGCGCAGCGGGCATCGCCTACTCCTTCTGCGCTGTCGATGAACGCAAGTATCTGCGCGAAATTGAAGCGCTGATTCAAGAGCCAATTCACGTTGTCAGCGAGCATCCATTTGCCTCGTCGACTCCTGTGCCAAGGCCTCAGAACGGCGCCAGCAAGCCAGGGAGCCAGAATCGCCGCCACCGTTCCAGGCGTCCGCGCCGCAGCCGCCAAGCGCGCCCCGCATAAGTCTACTGTCGGATCCTCAATTCGAGCGAAACTCCTGCGCGCAGCACCGCCTTTGAGTACAATCACTTCAATGTGAAAGCAGCGGTTCGGATCAGGAGCAATTCATGAGTGGCATTCAGCAGCCAAAAGTCGTCGTTATTGGCTCGGGCAGCTTGTTCTTCGGCCGGCAAGCTATCTGGCAGATGGTGCATTCGCCGCACCTGAACAGTGGCACACTTGCGCTGGTGGATAAAGACCCGGCGCGCATGGAGAAGATGGGCAGGCTGGCGGAAATGGCAGTCGCCGAGGCCGGCGTTCCGCTGCATATTGAAGTCGCCTCGGATTGGCGCGACGCCCTGCCCGGCGCCGATTTCGTCGTGCTCAGTTTCGCCGCCGATACCGTGCGCTACCGCGGCATGGATTGCCAGATCAGCGAAAAATACGGCATCCGCATGTGCAGCGGCGATACCATCGGCCCGGGCGGCATCTTCCGCGCCATGCGTGAACTGCCGCTGATTATGGACTGCGCCGCTGATATTGAGCGCATCTGCCCCGAGGCCTGGGTGATCAACTATATCAATCCCAGCGCGGTCAACGGCATGGCGCTGGCTCGCTATGCCCCGCAGCTCAAGAGCTTCGCCCTCTGCGATTCTCTGCACATGCCCCATGTCAAAGCGCGTTACGCCGCCCACGCCGGTCTCATCGCCCATGCCAGCGAATGGAACGCTGACCTGGACGCTGAATTCGACCTGCGCATCACGGGCGTCAACCACTTCACCTGGCTGCTGAAAGCCGAATATCGCGGCCGTGATGTCAGCGCGCAGATCGCCGAGTCCCTCCGGCGAGACGCTTCCTACAGCGGCATGGACGGCGACAAAGGCGCCAAAGCCCTGCACAATGACGCCATCGCCTGGCAACTCTACGAAATCTTCGGTTATGTCCCGGCCTGCGTCTCCCACACTAAAGAATACCTGCGCTTCTATCAAGGGCACGGACGCCTGGCCGATGCCATTCCGCCGCTCTCGATTTGGGACATGGAGACGCGCTACGACCGGCACGCAGCCATGTGGCGTCAGGTCGACGACTTTATCAGCGGCGCGACGCCTATCAGCGAGTTCATGTCGGCGCTCGGCCCCGAGCACGCTACCGACATCATCGAGAATATGGTCGGCGGCTTGGGGCGACCGTTCTTTATCAACACGCCCAATCGCGGCGCCGTGGGGAATATGGCCGCTGACGCCTTTTTGGAATTGCTCTGCGATGTGGATATGGCGGGTCCCCGTCCGCGTCCGGTCGGCGAGATGCCGCGGGGCTTGCGCGGTTTGCAGGAGATCGTGCTGGATACGCACGAGCTAACGGCGGAGGCCATCGTTAAGGCGGACTACAGCTTGCTGCGGCGGGCGATGATGACGGATCCGCTGACCAATTCCATCGCCGATGCCGATGCGATACTGCGGGACCTGCTGGCGGTCGAGCGCGAGGCGCTGCCGGATCACTGGTACGCTGCCACAGTACAATAGTCTTCGATTTTTGAGTAATCTGGACTGTCGCTTCCTGAGTCGGCGCTCGCTATCCGCCATTGACCATGAGTTGAACGACTCCGACGAAGATTGCGGTTAAAATGCTCATGGCGATTATCATGCGCCAAGTCAAATCTGCTCGCAGCTTTTGAATGTCTTCTTTCGTCGCCAGTTGTGGCAGCAGACCTTCCATCCTGGCAATCCGCTCAGAATTCCGTGTCGCCGTTTCCAAAGCCAGCCCGGTTTCCATTCTTGATTCCGCCGCCACGTTATTCGCTTCCGTATTCATCGTTACTGCTGCCTCTGCTTGAAGTATAAATGGCAACGACCCAGCTGACAAGCAGATAGCCTGTAAACGTCTCCCCTGAGCCCGCTCGCCTGCTTGACAGCCTGCGACGCCGCTCGTATGATGAGGCGCAATTTATCCGAGGGGAAACTCCGCCTATGAGCGCGCCGTCTATCCTGCTGGCAGTCGATATCGGCGGCACCTTCACTGACCTCGTGGCGCTCGATATGGACAGCGGGCGCATCGCCGTTGAGAAGCTGCTGACCACCTACCCCGACCCTTCGCTCGCCGTACTCGAAGGCGTTCATTGCTTGCTAGAGAGAGCCGGCCTCTCCCCAACCGAGATACGCTACGTAGTCCACGGTACTACTCTCATCACCAATACGCTCATCGAACGCAAAGGCGCTGTGACGGCGCTGCTGGCGACCGCGGGCTTCCGCGATGCCGTCGAGATCGGCAACGAAGGCCGCTACGATATGTACGACCTGGCATTGCGCAAGCCCGCGCCCCTGGCGGAACGGCGGCTGCGCTTTGATGTGCCTGAGCGAATGTTGGCGGACGGGCGCGTACAGCAGTCGCTTGATGAAGACTGCCTGCGCCGAATTTGCGCTCAGCTGCGCACCGAGTCGGTCGAAGCTCTCGCCATCTGCTTCCTGCACGCCTATACCAACCCGGCTCACGAATTGGCGGCGCGGGCAATCGTTGAAGCGGCGCTGCCCGATGTCGCCATCTCGGCGTCGCATCAAGTGGCGCCCGGCATGCGCGAATATCCGCGTACCTCAACCACCATCGCCAACGCCTACGTCCAGCCGGTCACTGACCGCTACCTGGAGCGCGTGGAGGACGGCCTGCATTCAAGCGGTATTGCCGCCCCGCTGAATATCATGCTGAGCAGCGGCGGCACGACCACAGTAGCCGCCTCGCGCGACTTTCCCATCCGGCTGGTCGAAAGCGGCCCGGCCGGCGGCGCGCTGGCGGGCGTCCACTGGGGGCGGCTGCTGGGCCAAACGGACGTGCTGGCGTTTGATATGGGCGGCACCACTGCCAAAGCGGCGCTGACACGCGCTGGCGAGCTGGCCATCAGCCACCAGTCCGAAGTGGCGCATGTGCATCGCTTCAAGCGCGGCAGCGGACTGCCCTTGATGGCGCCAACGATCGAGATGATCGAGATCGGCGCTGGCGGCGGCAGCATTGCCCACTTGAACGCGCTGGGTTTGCCCGCCGTCGGACCGGAGAGCGCCGGCTCCGCGCCCGGTCCCGCGTCTTACGGCGCTGGCGGGGCGCAGCCCACCGTAACCGATGCCGACCTGCTGCTGGGTTACCTCAATCCCGATTACTTCGCTGACGGGGACATCCCGCTTGATCCCGCTGCCGCGCAGGACTCCTTCGCTGAGCTGTCGGCGGCGCTGGCCCTGCCACTGGAGCGAACCGCCTGGGGCGTACACCAGCTGGTCAACGAGAATATGGCGGCGGCCGCGCGCGTACACGCTGCCGAACGCGGCCTGGAAATCCGCCGCTACTGCATGGTCGCCACCGGCGGCGCCGGGCCGGTGCACGCATGCGGCGTGGCCCGCGGCCTGGGCATCCGCCGCATCATCATCCCGCCCATGGCCGGCGTGGCTTCCGCCTTTGGCTTCCTGACCGCGCCCATCGCCTTTGATTTCACGCGCAGCTACGTGTCTCGCCTGGACGAGCTTGATCTGGGCGAACTTAACCGTATCCTGGCAGAGCTGGAGCAGGACGGGCGGCGCATCGTGGAAGCGGCCGGCGTGGCTGCGGCGGACATCAGCGTGCGCCTCAACATCGACATGCGTTATGTCGGGCAGGGTTATGAGGTGCGCGTGCCTTTTACGATGAATACCCTGACCCAGCGGCATATCGCCGAGATGCGGCGCGTCTTTGAAGCGGAGTACCGCGCCTTCTACGGGCAGCTCGCGGACGGCGTGCCGATCGAAGCGGTCAACTGGCGCATCCTCATCAGCGGACCCCAGCCGCAGGTCGATAACGCCAATTTCGACCAATCGCAAACCGCGAATGACAGCCCGTTCGCGTGTCGTCCCGTGCGATTCGCGCCCGATCAAGCGCCGCTGGAAACACCCGTTTTTCGCCGCGAGCAGCTCAGCGCGTCCTGGTCGGCGGACGGTCCGCTAATCATTGAAGAGGCGGCGTCAACAACAGTGGTCGCGCCTGGCTGGTCAGCGCAAGTCGCGGCCGCCGGCTGCCTGCTGCTGACGCATGGAGACACGGCATGATCGAATCCTTTCCGCAACCTGCTCTACAAAACGCTGTGTGTAGGGGCGACCCGGCGGGTCGCCCGTACGAATCAAGCATGGGCAGGCGACCGAATCGGTCGCCCCAACATGCCCTGTCATTCTCTGTGCTCTCTGTGTCATCTGTGGTTAGTTTTCGTTCGGGAGAGAAGGACAACCCATGATCGACCCCATCACCCTCGAAGTCATCTGGAGCCGGCTGATCTCCGTTGTCGACGAGCAGGCGGCAGCGCTGATCCACTCCTCCTTCACTACGGTCGTGCGCGAAGCGGGCGATCTTTCCGCCGGCGTATTTGACCGCGCGGGCAATATGATCGCCCAATCCGTCACCGGCACGCCGGGCCATATCAACACCATGGCCAATTGCGTGCGCCGCTATGTCGCGCCCAACCATCCCATCGACAGCCTTGACCCCGGCGACACCCTGATCACCAACGACCCCTGGGAGGCATCGGGGCACCTCTTCGACCTGACAATCGTCTCGCCGGTCTTCTATCGCGGGCGCGGCGTGGCCTGGTTCGCCAGCACCTGCCACGCGGTCGATATCGGCGGCGCTACGATGGGCGGCGATGCCCGCTCGCTTTACGAAGAGGGGCTGGCTATCCCGCTGATGAAGCTCTTCCGCGGCGGAGAGGCGAACCAGCAACTCTTCGAAATCATCCGCGCCAACGTGCGTGTGCCCGATCAAGTCATCGGCGATATCTACGCCCAGGAGGTCGGCAACCAGGTCGGCGCGCGCAAGCTGATCGAAATGCTGGACGAATACGACCTGCCCAATATCGAGGCGGTCTCGGCGCAAATCCTGGACCGCAGTGAAGCGGCACTGCGCGACGCCATCCGCGGGCTGCCCGATGGCGCCTACCGCGATACCATCACCATCGACGGCTTCGACGAGCCGCTGACCATCGCCTGTGAAATCGCCGTGAAGGGCGGCCAACTGAGCGTCGACTACGCCGGCTCCTCGCCCCAGGTCGACCGCGGCATCAATGTCGTGCTCAACTATACTCACGCTTATACCACCTATACGCTGATGGCTGCGCTGGCGCCGGGCATCCCCAACAACGAAGGCGCCTTCCGCCCCATTGACGTGCGCGCGCCCCTTGGCTCGATCCTCAACTGTACCCGTCCGGCGCCGGTCAGCGCGCGTCACTTGATCGGCCACTTCGTCAGTCAGCCGCTTTTGACCGCGCTTTCCGAGATCGTGCCGGAGCGGATAATCGCTAATGGCTCGGCCGGCTTGTGGAATACCATGATGGACGGCATGGACGAAAATGGGCGTGAATTCGCCTATGTCTTCTTTTCGGCCGGCGGGATGGGCGCCGCCCACGACCGCGACGGTCTGTCGGCGACGGCTTTCCCCAGCGGCATCATGGGCGTACCGGTCGAAGCGATTGAGACGGCAGCGCCCCTGCTGATGCACCGGCGCGAGCTGCGCGTCGATTCCGGCGGCGCGGGACGCTACCGCGGCGGCTTGGGGCAAGTCATGGAACTGGAGATCATCACCGGCTCGCCGGCCAACCACTCCTGCATGTACGACCGCACGGGCAATCCCGCCCAAGGCCTGCTCGGCGGCCGACCCGGCGCAGCGGGTGAAGTACAGCTCTCGAACGGCACGCAGCCGCACCCCAAAAGCCACTACGTTTTGCGGCCCGGCCAGCGCGTTTTGCTCAAGCTGCCCGGCGGCGGCGGTTATGGCGCGCCCTTCGAGCGCGAGCCGCAGCGCGTGCTGGCAGACATCAGGCAGGGCTATATCACTTTCGAAGCGGCTGAACGCGACTATGGCGTTGTGATTCATGCTGATACCATGACCATCGACGCGGCGGCGACCGCTCTGATGCGAAAGGAGCCCAGCAGATGACAGCGAAGCACTACGACTTGATCGTGGTCGGCTTGGGCGCGATGGGCTCGGCCGCGCTTTATCAAGCCAGCCATCGAGGCGCGACTGTCCTGGGCATCGAC
>LXNI01001259.1_pt1 | contig 23142 bp, 23 predicted proteins | sample 809091 | NCBI WGS metagenome assembly LXNI01 (sample SAMN04870527, study PRJNA318959) | sponge metagenome | biome: 01000161; feature: marine sponge reef; material: water | host: Sarcotragus foetidus | place: Greece: Milos, Mediterranean Sea | collected 2013-05-29 | depth 5-7 m | reverse complement strand
GTAGACTCCGTTCGCCAGACACGATGCTGGGGAAGTGTAAACACGGTCGGTGAGGCATGTTTTTGTAGGGGGGCGTTGCGGGGGCGCAGCCCCTGCACAAGGGAGGGCCGAAGGCCCGACCGCACAACTGCAGTGGTCAGTGATCAGTAACTTCTGCGTAGTTACGTTTATCTTTCATATGCCGAACTTTCAGAGGCCGCCTCAGAGAAAAGGCAAGGCTTCGCATTCTTGCAACACGGCACGACATGTTGTTGACGAGAAGTATGCGGAAGAGTAATTGGCCAAGGTTTGTAGCAGGCCAACCAGAGGAGAGCGTTGGTGACCGCAATTGACAGGGCCTATTTGAGCAAATTGGGGGAGGCTCAAAATAGTTTCGTGTATCGCGGGCAATCAGACAGCACGTGGAAGCTATATTGTGCGGCCACGCGTCGACTGATTAAGCATTCGAACGGCGATGAGAGTGTTGTGCGGGAATCTCGATTCCCGCGCATGCACCTGGTTTACCATCGGGCCGTGTTGCTGGATCCTGCTCGGAAATACGGCTTCGGTAATGATAGTGATCACAAGATTTCGGACCTCCAACTTCTCGTTAAACTGCAGCACTTAGGCGCGGCCACAGGATTGCTACACTTTTCGCGAGATCCTTTGGTCGCATTGTGGTATGCAACTGAAGACTTTGAACGCGACGGAAAGGTATTTATCGTAGACCTGAACGACAGAACTGAATTTCGACGAATTTCCAGTGAAGAAGCAGAAAAGAGTGTCGAGGAAATCTTTGATTGGAAAGGCGGGAAGTGTAGGCACGCTCTTTATGGGGAGCTAGTTCAAGAGGAAGAGATACCGCCAGGACTGCACATGGAAGGGTTAAGCGTACTATGGTGTCCTCTGATTCCGGAAGACGCTGTAACCTCCGTTGTAATCACGGCAGCTGACAAGCCGCAGATTCGACAGGAGCTCGTCGAATTACTTGACTTCGTCGGACCTGCGCCATTCGCCGACGTGCAGCGCTTCTCTGCGTCGCAAGGCGAGACTCTACCTCTGCCGCAAATTGAAGATCCGGAGTTTCACCGGATTCAAGGGAATCAGTGCTGGCTGCAGGGAAATTATGCCAGAGCGATTTCGCAATACAGCAAAAGTATTCGGCTTGATCCTGAAAATAGTAGTTACTATTTCTCGCGAGGAAATGCCAAATCGGAAGCTGGCGATTTCGGAGGCGCTTGTAAGGATTTCGATGCAGCCATTCGCCATGAATTAGAAAAGGTAAAGAAGAGTAAGGTAGGCGCTGACAGCGACAAGACCCCCTTTCCTATTTGGAGATACTACTTCAATCGCGGCAATGTCAGATACGAGTTAGATGACTTCAAAGGTGCGACTGAAGACTACGGGGTAGCGATCCGCGAGGGCGAGAAGACTGGCGAGCGCTATTCATGGTTTTTCCTAAACAGAGGCAATGCCAACTATAGCTTGCTCAATTATGACGAGGCTTTGAGTGATTATGAAGAGGCGATAAGGCTGATTCAACACGACGTAACGAAGATAGATGCCCAAAACATATTACACAACAAGGGAAATTTGCTCGTCCTTCTTGGCCGTTTCGACGAAGCACTTGCTTGTTACGTTGAGTCGATCAGGCAAGGAAACAAGAGAGCCGGCGTAATATGCAATAGAAACGGAGTAGAGGCAATCCTGACGAGGATAGGTACTGCCGGCTACATTGTGCGCCCACCGCGCTACAAGGATCAGTCCGGCCGAATGACAGTAGAGGTATCATTACGAGCCAACGCCAGAAGCATGTATACGGAGTTTTTCAATTTTCTCGGCCTAAACGGCAATGCAGGCAATACGGGCAGTAACGGACTCCCAGGGGGAAAGGGCTTTCGAGGAAAGGCAGGCTTTGTCGTCGTTGTGAAAGGGGAAGAATGGTAATAGAGAATTGCGACCACTTACGCCAAAGGCTAATGCACATTTTGACACTCTTATTAGTCGCTGCGCAAGGGAAGAAGAGCGATCAGGTTTCAGGTCGTCGAGTCCAGGCGGAGAGGGTAGTCTTGAGCGTGGGAGAATGTTAAGCGAAGCAACGAGCAATCTTTGGTGAAAATTTCCTCCGGAAGCTGGCTTAGTTTATAGGCTCTCGCTGCCTTCATTCTCAGGTGCATATCCTCTTCGGAATTCGGTTAGGGCACACGGTCGTTTCGCGATTCCTTAATGTGCCCGAAGGCTAAGAGAGACAGTACAGGCAGAATGTCCCTACTTTGGAAGGGGTTGTCGCGGTAGTTGCGATGGTGCTCACCACCAGAACTGCTTTTTGGTGAGGCGGATAACGCCCATATCGGATTGGCAGGTTTGCGATTCCCATGCCCTACTTCCCACAACCCAAGGGAAGTCCTCAACGTCCTGGATATTTTGCGCGACTCAACATGATTGGAACGGCGCTCCAGAGTTTCAGGGGGCAAGGGCGCGCGGTTTATCCGTTGCTACATTTTCTATTGGCGACACTCTCCCGAACGAAAGTTGATGGCGCAACTGGGAGATTCTCCTTTGGAACTGTCGCTTGATACGGTATCGTGCCGGCAAAGGGGGACCGAATCTGCTTTGAGAAAATCGTTTGGCAGACAGTTTCGAAACCAGCAGGAATCGGCTTTGACTGGACCAGAGGGTGATGTCCGCTTGGCAGTACTTCGGGCATTGTTGGCGAGGGCTTGCATTTCTTCCTGTGATAAGTAAAATTAAGGACTTCGCTTTCTTGAAGACGAGTAATTTGCTTCGCATTCGATTGCAGTTGGAAGCAAGGACATTGCGGAATGTTCAGGCTTAGCAAGGGCTCAGCCGGCCCCAAACGATCTACTTTGCGCCAACTTCATTTGGTGTGACCGGCTCGTGCTCTGGCGATTTGGATTGGGAATCATTTCAGTCCTGGCGGGAGTCCACTTTCCCATAAGTATGCAAAGCAGGTTGTTGGCGGCGGGCCGAGCGGAAGTCATGGGGACGACAAAGGGCGAAGTAGTCCGGAGGAGAATTGTAGGTGACTGCAGTCGAAAAGGTCTTCTTAAGCCAAATAGGCGAATTATCCAGCAGTTGCGTTTTCCGCGGCCAGGCAGATAGCAGTTGGAATTTGCATTCTGGTGCGACGCGTCGCCTGATCAAATTCTTCAACGATGATGAGCGTGTCACGGAGGAATCTTTATTCTCTCAGATGCTTTTGGTCTATCATCGGTCCGTGCTGTTGGAACCTGCACGGACCCTTGGCTTCGGAAGCGACAGTGGACGAAGGATGTCCGACCTTCAGCTTCTCGCCAAACTGCATAACTCTGGCGCAGCCACAGGACTGATAGACTTCACCTGGGAACCCTTGGTGGCCCTGTGGTTTGCATGCGAAGATAGCAGCTGCGATGGAAGGGTCTTTATCCTTGACCTAAGCGACAGTCTGCGATTTCGTGATGTCACGGGTGATGTGAACGCTCAGAACATCGAAGAAATCTTTGCGCCGACAGGGGGTCGAGGAAAGCAACTCTATTGTGAAAAGTTAGTACAGGAGGACGAGACTCCGCGCATTTTCCACCAACGCTCAGTAAGCGTTATTGCGAGCCCACTGATTCCAGATGAAATTGTAAAGTCTGTTGTAATCAGCGCGTCAGATAAGGCACTTATTCGACGGGAGCTCGAGAGCTTGTTTGACATGGATACTACTGAACTGCTGGCAGACATCCGACGCTTCTCCGCGGCAAACAGCGCGGTGTTTCCGTTGCCGCAAGTCGAGGATTCTGAGTTTTGCCGAATACAGGGAAACCAGTGCTATGAACGGGGTGAATATCAACATGCGATATCCTATTACGACAGGTTTGTAGAACTGGCTCCGGATGACTGTTCGGCATACGCATTGAGAGGGAACGCCAAATCGGAAATCGGTGATTACTGTGGTGCCACAGAGGACTTCGGTCTAGCTATTCTGAAGAATGCGAATCCATTGGAGGTTTTGGAAGTCGAAAACTCGCCAGTTGACACCGTGAAATACTATAGCTGGCCGTACTACCTTAATCGCGGCAATGTAAAGGCGGAATTGAACGACCTCGAAGGAGCGTTGGGGGACTACAATGAAGCCGTTCGACTGTGCCAGAAAATCAGCTTGAGGGAACCCACCGTCTATTTGAACAGGGGAAATACTAACGCACTGTTGCACCATTCTGAAGATGCGATAAATGACTTCGATGATGCTATCCTTTATGGAAGCCTGGCCGCACGTTTCAATAAGGGAAACTTTCTGGTCTTGTTGGGCCGCTTTGACGAAGCACTGCAGTGCTATGACGAAGCTATCGGGGAAGGAAGTGTTGAGGCAGGCGTAATATGCAATCGAAACTGTGTCAAGACAATACTCAACAGGATTGGTGGATCTGGTTATGAAGTAAATGCACCTCAAAACCACAGTGCTCTTGACCGGATGACTGTGGAGGTCTCGTTGCGCGCATCTGACAATAACATGTATAGAGATTTTTTCAACTTTCACGGTTATTTTGGCAATGCTGGAAACACGGGGGAAGACGGTCTCCCCAGTGGAAGGGGGTACAAAGGCAGCGTTGGTTTTGTCGTCCTCATCAGGGGCCAGGAATGGATATAAGAATGGCGCTACAGGATGTTTTGTGTGAAGGTCGTTGCGCACTTGCTTTTGGCAAGCGAGTCCAACCATTGTCTGTGCTATGCGTAGCCATCCCCTTTTCTGAACCCACAAGAACGACCCATACAAGAAATGAAATCCATGATTAGAAGAATTCCATTCTGGATGATGATGGTAGTCGTCGCGGCTTCGCTGTCGATGGAGATTCGGACCGGATTGGCGGCTCCGTTGACTGTAGTTGAGATAGCCTCACCCACCCAAGAAGTTTCTACACCTGGCGACAATACCGGAATCGATGCTGCCACGGAGGTCGAGATTCAGCGGCGCTTCAACGAACTGCGGCGCGAGATCCTTGACGACCGGGCTGATGCGGTGGGTTGGTGGCTGTCCGGAATTGCTCTGTTTGTAACTGTCATGGTGTTACTGATGGCCACCGCCGGCTATTTTGGTTTCAGGAAGTTGCGGGAGGTCGAGGAAGAGGCGCACCGAAATGTGGCACTGGCGAGAGCGCACGCGGAGGAAGCGTTCAAGTTGGTAGAAGAGATCAGGAGTTACGGGGGAGATACTGACGAGCTGCTACGCAACATGCCCAGTACAGTAATGGCGTTCCCACGCACACAGATTGGCGAGGATTCCAGCAGGGAACCAGGTAGGGCTGGGGCATCGGCGATTGCAGACGCCCGCCATTTGGAGGAGGAAGGAAGGCTTGACGAAGCAATCGTGAGATGGCGGCACATTGCCAGTGTGGCTGAAGGGACTAATGATGAACTTGCAGCGCTCGCCTTTCGGTCGATTGGTGACCTATCGGAACGGCTGAGCCGGAGCATCAGCACATGACCCGCGGAAAAGCCCGCGCTTATTTTCTGCCCAAGGAAGGTTTGGGAGAATCAGGCAAAGCCGAATCACGGGAAGCGCTTGCCGCCTACTCGCAGGCGATTCGCTTGAGACCGGACTATGCCGAGGCCTATAATAACCGGGGAAATGTATTGAGCAACCTGGGCCAATACGAGGAAGCGGTGGCGCACTACGATCGGGCGATTTATTTGAAGGCTGACCTTGCAGATGCCTACATCAATCGCGGCAATGCGAAAGCCGCTCTGTATCTGTATCAGGAGGCCATCGACGACCTAAGTAGGGCGATTCAGTTGCGGCCTGAAGATGCTTTCGCGTTTTTGAATCGAGGTCTCCTCATGGTCGATTGTGGCCGGCATGAGGATGCTATCTCCGATTTTGACGAGGCTGTCCACCTTCAACCCGATGATTATAAGATCTACTTCTTACGCGGCGGCGCCAAGGCAGAGCTGGACCGGTATCAGGAGGCGTTGGCCGACTACAGTGAGGCGATCAGGTTGAATCCAGAATTTTCTGAGGCGTACAACAGCCGGGGATTGGCGCAGGTCGCGCTGGGACAGTACGAAGCGGCTATCGCCGACTACACGCAGGCCGTCCGCCTGCAGCCGGAGTACGCGGCCGCGTACAACAATCGGGGTGTTGCGCAGGCGAAACTGGGGCGCGTCAGCGCCGCGGTCGGCGACTATGATGAGGCGATTCGACTGCAGCCTGAAAGCGCAGAACCATTCTACAATCGCGGGAATGCGAAGGAGCGTCGCGGCGACTTTGAGGAGGCGATTGCCGACTACGATCAGGCGATCCTACGGCGGTCAGACGACCTAGATGCGTACAAGAATCGGGCGGTGACGAAGGCTGTATTGGGGCGGACGGCGGAGGCGAGGGCCGACTTTGAGGCGGCATTGAAAATTGCCGCCGGAGGTCGATAGAGGCTCGTTGTCAGATTGGGAAGCTTGTGATGCTGAGGACGACCTGGCTTGGCAGGACCGCTGCGTTCTGGTGATAGCGTTGGACCTGATGCGAAACGAAGCGTGCACAGCGGACTGGCAATCTTCGAGCTGCACGTGCCAGAGCACTTTGCTCTATGCGGAATAGGCCCGCAGTGATGTAGCTGCCGGCCCTATTTACAGCGTATACGGCGTCCCCCAGGAGTGTGTGGACTGCCTTCCTGTTTCAGAAAATTCCCAACTCGTCCTTGGCGTCTTCCGACATCATATCGGGGCTCCAGAAGGGCGTCCACACGAGATGGACATTGACCTCGCCGACATTAGGGAAGGCGTTGTGGGCGGTGCGCTGGACGTCACTGATGATTTGGGGCCCGACAGGGCAGCCCGGGCTTGTCAGTGTCATGGTAACGTCGATGTTGTTTTCTTCGTTGATTTCAATGTCGTAGACCAGACCCAGGTCGACGATATTCATCATCAACTCCGGATCCTTTACGTGCGTCCTGATTTCGGCACGGACCTCGTCGGGTGTAGGCAGTGTATTTTCGCTCATCGGGTCATTCTCCTCAAAAGGGCTGTTCTACGTAGATATCGCCGTTCTCAACCTGTACAGCGTAGGAAAGGGTCGGCTCGAACGCGGGCATAGTGAGAGCCTCGCCTGTGCGGATGTCGAAGCGGGCGCCGTGCCGTGGGCACTGGACTTGACCTCCCTCCAGGATTTCTCCTTCCACCAGCGGTCCGCCGTCGTGCGTGCACATATCCTCTATAGCGTAGTAGTCGCCGTCCAGGTTGAAGACGGCGATGCGGATGCCTTCTACTTCGACCAGGAGGCGTTCACCCGGGGGGATGTCCTCAGTCGCGGCAACTCTTACAAAGTCTTCCATATACTCCCATTATATTAGCGTGGAGTCTATTCCGGCCATTCTGTCAGGCCATATAGACCGGCTTTAAGCGCTTTCAGTGGCAGGAGCGCGCATTTAAGGCGTACCGGCCCGATCTCGATGCCAAGCAGGTCGAGCACATCCTCTTTGCCCCACTGCCTCAAATCGGCGACCGGCATGCCGATGATCTCCTCCATAATCATGGACGCACAGGCCTGGCTAATGGCACATCCGCGGCCTTCGAAAGAGGCATCCGCCACCTTGTCGTCTGCGATTTTCAGGAAAATGGTGACTTCATCGCCGCAGAACGGGTTGGTTTCGTGGCGATGGACGTCGGCATCGGCCAACTTGCCTTTATGGCGAGGATGCTTGTAGTGGTCGATGATTGCTTCGCGGAAGAGATCCATGGTCGCAAGGAAACAAGCTGCAGGAAAGGCAAAGGGCTTTATCGGCCCTTTGCCTTTTCTCTTTATGTTAAGTCCAGATTATGTGCTGCCTTCGGTGCCGAGGCAAGTTTTCTAGCGCTCGATCGGCAGACCGACTGCGTTGCCCCATTCGGTCCAGGAACCGTCGTAGTTGCGCACGTTTCCGTAGCCGAGCAGGTAGGTGAGAACGAACCAGGAGTGGCTGCTGCGTTCGCCGATACGGCAATAGGCCACGACATTGTCGCCGCTGCTGAGTCCCTGTTCGTCTTCGTAGATGGCGCGCAGGTCAGCGGCGCTCTTGAAGGTGCCGTCGTCGTTGGCTGCACGCGCCCAGGGCACGTTTTTGGCTCCGGCGATATGTCCGCCGCGGAGCGAGCCTTCCTGGGGATAGTCGGCCATGTGGAGGAGCTCACCGCTGAATTCGGCGGGACTGCGCACATCGACCAGGGGCAGGCCTGCCTGCTGGTGGGCCAGCACCTCTTCCCTCATTGCACGAATGGCGCCATCGCTGCGTGCGGGCGCACTGTAGGCAGCGGCGGGATAGGAAGACGAATCGGTCGTAAGTTCCCTGCCTTCGTCAGACCACTTCTGGCGGCCTCCGTCCATAACTTTGGCGTTGGTATGCCCGAATAATTGGAAAACCCAGAATGCATAGGTGGCCCACCAGTTGCTCTTATCACCGTAGAAGACCACAGTGGTATCGTTGGAGATACCCAGACGCTGCATGAGGGTCTGGAATTGCTGCTGGCCGACGTAGTCGCGCACGACGGCATCGTTAAGGTCTTCCTGCCAGTCGATTTTCTGTGCGCCAGGGATGTGGCCCGTATCGTAGAGAAGAACGTCCTCATTCGATTCGAGCAGGCGAATGTTGTTGTCGTTCAGATGAGCGGCGACCCACTCCGTGCTGACCAATACGTCAGGATTGGCATACCCTTTGTCTGCCATATCACTCCTCCATTGCTTGATGTATGGGACTATCTACTGATTTTGCGAGCAATTACTTTTTCCAGTTTATGTACGACGCTTTCGACGGGAACGCGGTCGAGCACTTTCTGAAGGAAGCCCTGGACGATCATTCGTTCAGCCTGGGGCCTGGTAAGGCCGCGGGCCATCAGATAGAAGACGTACTCGTCCTCGACCTGTGCGGCGGTGGCCGCATGCGTACAGCGAACATCGTCGGCCTCGATTTCCAGGCCCGGTATGCTGTCGGCGCGGGCGCTGCTATCCAGGATCAGATTGCCGTTGCGTTGGAAGGCGTCAGTCTTTTGTGCGCCGGGCAACACTTTGATGATGCCCATGTAGACGCTGCGAGCGCGATGTTTGAGGGCACCATTGAACAGCAGGTCACTGAAGCAGTTGGGAACGCGGTGCAATTGCAGCGTTTGGTGGTCAATGTGCTGGCGGCGGGTGGGGAAGTAGAGCCCCAGCAGTTCGCCATGTCCGCCTTCGCCGCGCATGTCCAGATCGAGGAAGGCTTTGGTCAAGCGGCTGCCCCAACTCACCTGAATCCAACGCAGATCGGTATCTTTGCCCATTACGGCACTGCCGGTGAGGAAGTTCCAGGCGGTATGCTCGAAATCCTGCAGGTTCATGTAACGGACCTGGGCATTGTCCTTCAGAATCAGCTCTACGACAGTGGCCTGGAAGGAGTTCTTGGCGCCCAGGAGGTCATCGACCACGGTTACTTCGGCGCCTTCTTCGGCCACCAGGAGTGTGTGGTGATAGCCGCCGACGCGTTCGCCCTGGTACAGGATCGCTTGCAGGGGAAGCACAACTTTGGTGTTGCTGGGCACGAAGATGAAGGACCCGGTGTCCCACAGCGCTGCGTGAAGGGCTGTGAATTTGTTGGCGTCCGGCTTTACTGCCTCGGTCATGAAGTAGCGACGCACGAGCTCTGGATGCTGCTTCACGGCCGTTTGCAGGTCGGTAAAGATAATGCCTTGCTGTTTGAGGTCTTGGTTTTCCCGGCTGTATATGACGCCGCCGTCACGATAGAGCAGGCTGGCGGAGGAGTCCATCTCGTCCAAGGCGTTGAGCAGGATCGGGTCCAGCTCATCGAGCCCGAGGGTCCCGCCAGGGGTGGCGAATGGCGTGTAGTTGTCAAGATTAAAGCTGGTCAGACGAGTGCGCCGCCAGTCTTCGTCGGTTGGTTTGGGCCAGGGCAGGCTCTCGAACGTCTGCCAGGCGCGCAGGCGGAGGTCCAACATCCAAGCGGGTTCGTCTTTAGCTGCCGATGCCTGCCGCACGGTTTCCTGCGAGAATCCGGCGGTTGCTTCGACGATTTCTTTCGGTTCCTTTATAAGTACAGTCACATTCAGTTGACTCCGTTATGTAAAACGGGAGATATACGTTCTGAAGCTAACTCCCGCTGCGCAATGCGCGTACAGGTCTGTATGCCGCTTCGGGCGTGAACAGTTAGCGGGCAGACAAACTATCCGATACTTCCTTCCATCTGAAGTTGGATGAGGCGGTTCATCTCCACCGCATACTCCATGGGAAGTTCTTTGACAAGCGGCTCGATGAATCCGCCGACGATCATGGCGGCTGCTTCGTCCTCGTCAATGCCTCTGCTCATCAGATAGAAGAGCTGCTCTTCACCGATCTTGCTTACCGATGCTTCGTGGCCGACGCTTACGTCGTCCTCGTCGATTTCGATGTAGGGATAGGTATCCGAGCGGCTGTCCTCGTCCAGCAGCAGTGCATCGCAGACGACGTTGCTGCGGCTGTTGTGGGCGCCTTTCGCCACCTTCAGCAGGCCGCGGTAACTGGCACGGCCGCCGTTCTTGCTAATCGATTTGGACACGATTTTGGAGCTCGTGTTGGGGGCGGCGTGGACCACCTTGCCGCCGGCGTCCTGATGCTGGCCGCTGCCTGCAAAGGCGATTGACAGGATTTCACCGTGCGACTTGGGGCCCATCATGTACACGGCGGGATACTTCATCGTCACCTTGCTGCCGAGGTTGCCGTCGATCCACTCCATGGTGGCATCGTCGTAGGCCATGGCTCGCTTGGTAACCAGGTTATAGACGTCGGTGCTCCAGTTCTGAATCGTGGTATAGCGGCAACGTCCGCCTTTCTTAACGATGATTTCCACAACAGCGCTGTGGAGACTGTTGCTGGAGTAGATGGGGGCGGTGCATCCTTCTACATAGTGGACGCTGGCACCCTCTTCGACGATGATCAGAGTGCGCTCAAACTGCCCCATATTTTCGGCGTTGATGCGAAAATAAGCCTGCAGAGGGATATCGACGTGAACGCCTTTGGGCACATAAACGAAGCTGCCGCCACTCCAAACTGCGCTGTTCAAGGCGGCGAACTTGTTGTCTGCTGCCGGGATAACTGTGGCGAAGTATTCCTTAACGATATCCTCATGCTCGCGCAGTCCGCTGTCCATGTCGAGGAAGACGACACCAAGCTTTTCCCACTCTTCCTTCAAGCTATGATAGACGACCTCGGACTCATACTGTGCGCCGACACCTGCCAGAAATCTTCGTTCGGCCTCGGGGATACCAAGCCGATCAAAGGTTCGTTTGATGTCTTCCGGCACGTCGTCCCAGCTCTTGCCCTGCTTTTCCGCCGGGCGCAGATAGTAGAAGATGTCGTCAAAATCGATCCCGCTGAGGTCGGCGCCCCAAGTCGGCATCGCCTTGGCAAAGAAGATATCCAATGCTTCGTGACGGAATTGGCGCATCCAATCCGGCTCATTCTTTATGTCGACGATCTGGTCGACCACCTGATGCGTCAGGCCTTTCTCGGCCTTGAAGACCGCGTTCTCCTGGTCATGAAAGCCGTACTGGTACTCATCTTTTACACCTTCAAGGTGTTGCAAATCTGATTGTTCAGCCACAGTAACCCTCCTTGATAAGGAATTGAGCGACCGGTCTAAAGCAGCCGGTGGCAACTATCCCTCTGTCAACATTTGCCAGCCAGTGTGCCGAGGTAAAGTCGGCCGTTTCCTGTGTGCCCTTTTGCTTTAAACTTGCGGTCAGGCGGGCACGATTCCGGCAACCAGTTCTTCTTCGACCCAGTTGTAGCCTCTTTCCTCCAACATGTGCGCCACTTCCGGGCCTCCGGTTTTGACGATGCGACCGCCGAAGAAAATACTGACGTAGTCCGGTTTGACGAAGTTCAGAATTCGTTGGTAGTGGGTGATGAGCAAGAACCCGCGGTCTTCGGTGGCCAGCTTATTGATGCCATCGGAGACAACCTGCAGAGCATCGATGTCCAGGCCTGAGTCGGACTCGTCCAGGATTGCGAATTTCGGCTCCAGCATAGCCATTTGCAGGACTTCGGTGCGTTTCTTTTCGCCGCCGGAGAAGCCTTCGTTCAAATAGCGTCTAGCAAAGCTGGAATCGACATTGAACTCTTTCATTTTCGTGTTGAGTTCACGGCGGAATTCACGCATGGGCATGAGATTGCTGCCGATGACTCCGTTGGCGTTGCTGTCAGCTTCCTTGGTGGTGTAGCCGCGCACATTTGAGACGGCGGTGCGCAGGAAGTTGGCGACGCTGACGCCTGGAATTGAGACAGGGTATTGGAAGGCGAGAAAGATTCCGGTCCTGGCGCGCTCGTCGGCTTCCATATCCAGAATGCTTTCGCCATCGAGCAGGATATCGCCCTGTGTCACTTGGTAATGGGGGTGGCCTGCGACCACGTACGAGAGCGTTGATTTTCCGGAACCGTTCGGTCCCATCATTGCGTGGATTTCCCCGCTGTGCAGAGTCAGATCCACACCTTTCAAGATTTCGGTATCTCCGATTGCGACATGCAGATTTTGAATCGCAAGTGTACTCATAACTTTCTTGACTCCTCATATGACGGCTGCGTGCAGCCGTATTCAATATGAATGACCGCCTGGCGATGGCAGAAGTGTTCAGAATTCGAATTTGAGTTCTGAGCGGCCACTTTGCTCAATTACAAAGGAGCAGCTGCCGTGTCCGTCCATGATGCAGTCATCCAAAGAGACTTCTACTCCCAACACTTTTTGCAACATCTGCTGATCCATCTCGCAGATTTCGCGGTGCTCGACGGCAAGGTCGTGGTAGGGGCAGTTATACATTTTCAAAGCGATAGTGTCGCTTTCGCCGGCTGACACATCGGTCAGAACACCTTGGCGGGCAAGGGCGCCGGCCATTTCCTCGATTCTTTGCTGCACACCGGGCGCGTTGACGCTTTCGGCGTAACGTTCTGCCAGCCTCACACCGACTCGCTTCAGGAGCGTACCCATCTTTTCTGCGCCGACCATTCCGTACATCTCCTGGAGCATTGTCAACGCCAGGTCGTCGCAGCGGCAGGCGAAAAGCTCGCGGGCGGCGTCGGTAGCTACATATATGTAGTGCGGCCGTCCTACGCCCGAACGCTCTTCGCGGCGGTCGAGATATCCGCTAGCCTGAAGGGCGTTCAGGTGCTGGCGTACGGCAGTAGTGGTCACACCCAACAGCAATTCAAAGTCTTTGATGGTGGCCGACGGATTGCGTTGCAGATATTCGAGAATCTGCCAAGCGGGTGAGTCATGGTCCGGGCTGATAGACATAAGTCTTTTCTCTGCTGTTCAGGGCCAAATTGGGCCGAAAGCGCGCTCATTGGCCAGACTGACATGAGCGATTGAATCCAATCATACCACCCGAAGCGCTTTTTGTCTATTTACACAGTTTATATTGCGGAAATTGACTAAACTACCCAGGCAACCTTGTTGTTATATCATCCTTTCCCGATTCCATCCAAAATTCTGGACATTTGATCTGCATGAATCCCTTCAGTGAACCGGGCCACAGGAGGTCAGTGGTCAGTGATCAATAACTTCTGAGGTTGGAGGTCGGTGGTCGGCGGGTTTAGACGGAAGGTGGGGGAGTAGACTACGTTCGCCAGACACGATGCCGGGGAAGAGTAAACACGGTCGGTGAGGCATGTTTTTGTAGGGGTGCGTTGCGGGGGCGCGGAACTGCAGTTTTTAGTTTTCAGTTTTTAGTTTTCAGTGGAACGCCAGTCGTCAGGGGAACGGCGGAGATTAGCGGTCGGTGGTCGGTGGGTTGAAGCGGCGAGTGGGGGAGTAGACTCCGTTCGCCAGACACGATGCCGGGGAAGAGTAAACAAGGTCGGTGAGGCATGTTTTTGTAGGGGGGCGTTGCGGGGGCGCAGCCCCTGCACAAGGGAGGGCCGAAGGCCCGACCGCCCATATGCACAAAGAGAATCGTGTGGTGTGCGGGGGGAGCATAGAGGCTGGGTCAGCTCGATTGGGTCAGCGAAGCGGTTGTGGCTGGCTAGTCAGGAAACTCTCTCTGGTTCACTGGAGGGCTTGACTTTTGGAGGATAGTTCGCCGACATTTTATAATCACCCTTTGTGCGGTCGCCACGCTGTGCAGAGAATTCCGTCCGGGGGACTGTGGGAAGGCATTTGGCACTGGGCTTGACACAGAGCAGTGATGCTCGACAGCGGATATGATTGGCCCAGGCGGTCTTACAGGAACCGAACAGGAGGTTCAAGGAAGTGGAGTTCAATGTTGCACAACTGATGAAAGAGCCGACTGGCGCGCGCCGGGATTTTACGCTGGATGATGACATTTCCGAGCTGGATTCCGGGCTGACGCCTTTGAGCCCTTTGACCGGAACGTTGGAGTTGCTGCGCATACACAGTGGTGTGCTGGCAAGGGGTGACTTTCACGTCACGATGTCTTTGCAGTGCGGGCGCTGCCTGGAACCGGTGACATTTCCGGTACCGGTCCGGTTCGCTGAGAGTTTTCGGCCACTGACCGACATTCAGACAGGGCGCTTCCTGTCGCCTGAGGAGTTTGAAGGTCAGGCAGAGGACTTGACCGATGAAGCTCTGCTGATCGACGCGCAGCATATTCTCGACATCACGGAAGTGGTGCGCCAGAACATATGGCTTTCGATGCCGATCGTAGCCGCTTGCGATTACAGGGACCCTGCCAGCGGCGACCTGGATCCTGATGCTTGTCCTAAGTACATTGACCTTTTGTCAGATTCTGCCCTTGGAGAACCGCAAGGAACGCAGACACCATCTGAAGCCGCAGGGATCGATCCCCGTTGGGAGGCCCTGTTGGCGTTGCAAAACGAACCACCGCGCGAGTAGATGGAGGAGAACCCGAAATGGGACCACTACCAAAGATTAAGATCAGCAAAGGCCGCCGCAACCGCCGCCGTGCGCATCACGCGATTGGCGCCCCGAAATTAGTGAGTTGCGCGCGCTGCAACGAAAAAACACTGCCCCACCGGGTCTGCCCGCACTGCGGCTCCTATATGGGCCGCTTACAGGTCATTGATGTGGAAGAAGAAGAAGCCTAACACAGATGACCGTGACGCTCTCGTACCGTGAAGTAGCCGGCCCGCTGCTTTACATGTTCCCTGGTCAGGGCAGCCAGCAGGTGGGCATGGCAGAAGAGCTGACCGAGGTCTATCCGGACGCACGCGCCGTATTCAGTGAAGCGGACGATGTCCTGGACGTAGCACTTAGCAGGATTTGCTTCGAAGGACCTGAGGACCTGTTGACCGACACGATCAACGCGCAACCGGCCCTGTTTGCTTCGAGTATGGCGGCTCTGTGCGCAATACAGTCGGAACTCGGTTACCTGCCCCGTCCTGCTCTGTTCGCCGGCCATTCGATGGGCGAGTACACGGCGTTGGCCGCGGCGGGATGTATCGACTTCGCCGACGGGCTGCGGCTTGTACGGGAACGTGGCCGGCTGATGAAGGAGGCAGGCGCGAAGCAGCCAGGACGAATGGCGGCGGTGATCGGGCTAAGCGAGGAAGTAGTAGCACAGGTTTGCGCCGAGGTGGCTGAGGCGTCTGGAGGCGTTGCCCAGATCGCGAACGACAATTGCCCTGGGCAGATCGTAGTTTCCGGCGACGAGGATAGCATCGCCGCCGCGATGTCCGGTTTGGAGAAGGCGGGAGCACGCCGGGTGGTGCCGCTGGCGGTCAGCATTGCAGCCCACAGCCCGCTGATGGCGCCGGCGGCGTCGCAGTTGGAGGCTACAATCGAGACGGTGGAGGTGCGCGACCCACTTGCGCCTTTGATTGGCAACACCAGTGGCCGTCCTCTTGATGACGCCGGCGAGATTTGTCAGGAGCTGAATGCGCAACTTACAGGCAGCGTAAAGTGGACCGCCTCGATGAAATACGCGGTCGACGCCGGCGTTGAAACGGCTGTCGAGATTGGACCAGGCTCGGTGCTCACCGGTTTGATGCGGCGCATTTATCGCAAGGGTAAGAGGGCCAATGTGGCAGACGCGGCCGATGTGCGGAAGTTCTGCGAACAGTTCAAATGAGTGTTCCGGCCCGGCCGTCGGGCCAAGTCTGCGTTTGGCGGAATAATCACACAGATCTGCTGGCTGCCAGGCAATATTTGGACTTTGCGTCGTCTAAAAGGGTCATTGTTCCCGTTCTTCATTTTCGCCGGCCTGTAGTAGAATAGCGGCAAGATAGCCACTTCACCGAGAGATTCCATGAATTTTAGTGGTAAGATTGCGCTGGTTACGGGTAGCAGCAGCGGGATTGGCGCTGCCATTGCCAAGGAGCTGGCAGCGGGAGGCGCGCGCGTCGCACTGAACTATCGCGGCAACCAGGCCGGCGCGGACGAAACGGCTGCCGCCATCCGCGACGGCGGCGGCGAATGCACTGTTTTTCAGGCTGATGTAAGCAGTTTTGATGAGGCATCCGACCTGGTGAAGGTTGTGGAAAAGGAGTTGGGCAGGGTCAACATCCTGGTCAACAACGCTGGTACGACGCGCGACGCGCTGCTGATGAGCATGAAGGAAGAAGGGTGGCGTACGGTCATCGGCACAAACCTGGACAGTATATATAATGTAACCAGGGCAGCGTTGCGGGGCATGATCCGGCAGCGCTGGGGGCGCATTATCAACATATCCAGCATAGTGGGCTTGGCAGGGCAGGCCGGACAGACGAATTACGCGGCCAGCAAGGCGGGAATAATTGGCCTTTCCAAGAGCCTTGCCCGCGAGGTGGGCAGCAGAGGAATCACAGTGAATGTTGTGGCGCCGGGCTTTGTGCCGACGGCGCTGACGGATGTGATGAGCGACGAACAGAAGGAACACACGATTGCGCAGACGCCGTTGGGACGGTTTGGAGACCCGGAGGATATTGCCTGGGCGGTCGCGTTTCTGGCGAGCGAGCGGGCAGGTTTCATAACCGGCCAGGTTCTTTCTGTAGATGGCGGCCTTGTGATGATGTGATCGTTTGCAGGTTGACAAACAGGTGACAATGATAGACCATACGCAGCATCTCATGGAGCCACCGGTTGCGGCTGAACCAACGGTCGCAGACGTAGATAAATCCGCACGTGCGGGCGGCAAGGCAACCCACAAGGCTTGTTCGGCCACAGGTCGGGGAACAGTTGGTCCCGACGCGAAAGCAGACGGAAGTTCCGATCAGTCGAACAGCAAGAGCGCAGGCGCGGCTGCCCGCCCGGCTGAGCGAATACGCGCGCGGCGGACTGCGTTGCAGGTTCTCTATGAAGTGGACTGCACCGGGCATCGACCGGGCATTGCCTTGGACTACCGCCAAGCAGAGGAAGGGTACTCGGCGGAAACACTTGCCTTTCTTTACTGGCTCGTTAGCGGTGTGATCAGATATAAGGACGACCTGGACTCACTGATTGGCCGGTACGCGCCAGAGTGGCCGGTAGACAAGCTGGCCATCGTCGACCGCAATGTGTTGCGTCTTTCTATTTTCGAGTTGTCAAGCCCGGATGCGGACGCGCCTCCCAAGGTTGTAATTAACGAGGCAGTGGAGCTGGCAAAGACATTCGGCAGTGACAGCAGCCCACGTTTTATCAATGGTGTCCTGGGCACCGCGCTCCGAGAAATTACCCTGCCATCCGATTATAGACAAGTGAGCCGGTAACTTCTGGCATGAACAGCATCTTCGGCATTGGCGTCCTCGAATTTATTTTCATATTGATTTTCGCCCTGATATTTCTTGGCCCGGAACGGTTGCCCAAGGTGACCAGAGACGTCTTGTCCTTCATTCGGCGCCTGCAGAAGCTTTCGGGCGATTTGACGCGCCAGGTCAATGAAGAGATTGGGGATCTGAGAGAACTTGACCCCAGCTATCATATGAAGGAGCTGATGGGGGAGGATGAGGAAGAGGAAGAGGAGAAGTCCATCGGTGTGGGCGCTGGCAAGAAATCGACGGCTTCTACGAAACAGACTTCGGCTCCATCTCAACCGGCCCTAGCAGCTGAAGAAGCGGCAGAGACAACAGAGGAGGAGTCAGTTACGCCGGCGGCTGCCGCATCTGCTGCACAGCCCTCTCTATCGGACCTGAATGCGTCGGCTTCTTCGAATGGGAGGGAGCAGAGCGCTGAAGGCGCGGATGCAAAGCTCAAGACAACGGGAACTCCGATTCCATCGGCACCGAAGGCCAGTTCTGCGAAGGTAACTTCCAGTAGTTCGGTGGCAGGGGCAGCGTCGCGACGGACCGGCAGTGGGCAGAAGCGCGGGGTAAAGACTTTATCCGAATTGCGTAAACAGCAAAGGGCAAAGAGACAGTCCGCCTCCAGTGGGTCGGACTCTTCCTATTTGGAGGAGCGCAACAAGCGAGCTCAGCGGCGGGCAGACGATCGGCGCCAGGCAGTAGCCGCGCAGAAGAGCGAACAGGGAGAGGGGTCGGAGCCTGAGGGCACTGCGCCAGACTCTGTTGACGCGACTGCGGAAGACGCGTCAAACGCGATAGCGGAACTCGCAAGCAAAGGAGAAGGCGCAAAGGTAGATGAATCCAATGCCGATGTACATTCGGATGAGGCCAGTGTAGAGGCCGATGGGGAGTCGGTTGTCGCGGTGGCTGAGGATGCGGACGGCGAGGGTAGTGAGGAGACGACACTGTGACCCAACAGGCTGAGCCGCTGGACTCCGGTGCACCGCTGGACTCCGATCCATTTGATGGCAGCCGAATGGGGCTGCTTGATCATCTGACCGAATTGCGCAACCGGATGATCTGGATTGTTGGCTCCCTGTTGTTTGGAATTGTCGCCAGTATCGCCTTTGTCGAGCCGGTCATTGCTTTTATTACTGCCCCCGTTACCAATGCCAGTGGCGCTGAGGATGAAGTAAGCAGGTTGATAGCAATTGGCCCCACGGACACGATTTTTGTGTTCTTTAAGGTGATGTTTGTGATGGGCGTGATCGTTGCTATGCCGGTGCTGGTCTACCAGATTGTCGCTTTCATTGCTCCAGGACTCTATCCCCACGAAAAACGCGGCCTGTTTATGCTCTTGCCCGGCGTTATGGTTCTTTTCTTCGGCGGCGCCGCATTTGCCAATTTCGTTATGCTGCCAGTGGCGGTCGGTTTTCTGCAGAATTTCCTGGGAGATGTGATCGATCAGGAGTGGACTGTAGACCGTTATATTGGGTTTTTCACTCGCATCGTGTTTTGGATTGGTGTTGCCTTCGAGACTCCGCTCGTGATCGCATTCCTGGCGCGCATTGGGCTCGTCAGCGGGCCGCAGTTGCTGGGAATGTGGCGGCAGGCGATTGTTATAATCTCGGTTGTGGCGGCGATGATAACGCCGACGATCGATCCGATCAATATGACGATAGTCATGTTACCGCTGATCAGTCTCTTTTTCCTCGGGGTTGGGCTCGCCTACTTGCTTTACAAGCCGAGGGCGCCACGCGACTTGGATGAGATGGACTGGGGCGATGATGAAGAATGACCGGGCGTCGCTGATCGCTCGTAAGCAGGAAGTCTTACGCGAGTTGACGAGAGCGCAGCGACAACTGGAAGCCATTCGGAGTGCTGACAATCGGCATCAGCTGCGCCAGCAGCAACAGTTGGAGAATGAAGTTGAGCAGTTGATGGCTGAAGAGTATCGCCTGCGCATCGCAATCGATCGTTCGAGATAGCGATGCGCAGGCGTTGCACGTATACCGACCTAAGGCGCCATCACATCAAGCCCGGGAAAGACGGATGGTTGTTGACTAAAGTCCGGCAGGGGCTGGTAGGCATCAACATCGACACCGCGTTGTCATTCGCAGACAGAGGGCGCTTTGCAGGAACGGTTTGACGCTTTCATCACCGCCGGTTACGACCCGGACAAACTGGATCAGGTCAGCGTAGCGGCTGGCGCGGCCCACAAGTCTCTGGTTCCTCTAGCGGGAATGCCGATGGCCTGGCATGTGGTGCAGGCACTGGCTGAGAGTGGCCGAATCGGTGAAATCGTCGTGGTAGGTCTGGAGCCGGATGAGATCGATTTTGGGGTAGCCGTTCATCACGTGCCCAACCAACCCAACCTCTGGGCCAGCCAAAATGCAGGGTTGCGCAAACTCCGCGAACTGAATCCAGACGACCGCTACATCCTCGCACTATCCGCTGACATAGCTCTTCTGACCGGCAACATCATCGACACTTTTATCAAGGCCTGCGAGCCATTGACGTCTGAAGTCTATTGGGGCGTGGTTCATAAGGATGTAATGCTGGCCGCCTTTCCCGACAGCAAGCGCACGTACCTGCCGCTGCGGGAAGGATCATTCTGCAGCAGCGATCTTTATTTGGGGAAATTATCGGCGGGCTTCCGCATCCAGGAGCGAGTTCGATATTTCATCGACAATCGCAAGAATGTACTGGCGCAGGTGTGGAAGCTGGGTCTGCCGACGATGGTCAAGTTCTTGTTTCGGCGCCTAGGGATGGCTGATATTGTTGAACTTGCTTACAGAATCGCGGATATCCACGGCGGGCCGGTGGTTCTGCCGGTGGCAGAAGCAGGGATGGACGTGGACAAGCCCGAGCAGCTGTTGCAAGTGCGGAGCTACCTGGAGAGACATCCGGAGCACCCAGCTAATACCCGCAGGCGGCCGGCAGGACAGGGTGAGGTCTGAGAATGCACAGGCTGTTGGAGGCGCTAAACGGGTTGGACGAAACGTACACAGCCCGGGCTGCTCTGAACGATGAACAGCTATCGAAGCGGCATCCTCTCTTTTGGTTGGCCCATATCGGGGCGCATCTAGGAGACACGGTTGTTTGGCTGCTGGTGACGCTCTTTTTGTGGCGGCAGTCCGATGGCAACCGGCAGAAGCGGGGCACTCTGTTTGGCTGGATATTGTCGTTCGCGGTTAGTATATTTGGGACACTGTTGATAAAACAGGCGGTGCGGCGGACGCGGCCGGGCAGCGGCAGCTTCCTCTACGCGGGCGGGGCTGACAAGCATAGTTTCCCGAGCGGGCACGGAGTGCGCTGCGGTGTTATTTTGACGTGGGCGACAGCATTCTGGCCCGGCGCAGGGAAGCTGGCTCCTCTGCTCGTCCTTTGGATTGGCTGGGCGAGAGTGGCGCTGAACATCCATTATATTGGGGATGTGGTTGCCGGCCTGGTCCTCGGGGTTGGTCTGTCTCGAATAATTCGTGGGCGTGCATGGGGCCAGCACAAGAAATGACGTTAAGGGTCCAGGCGCCTTTAGCGTCAGGATTGCTCGTTATGGCGCTCGCAGATGCTCGATTCTGTATTCGTAGTAAGCTTCCTCGGTGGTCACAGGCGTCAGCCCGCTGATTGCCAGGACAACCTCGCTTCCCCTTTCCAAACCCTCCACATCGATGCGGACGGTGCCGTCAGTTTCCACCGGCGCCCGCTCGAAGCTCGCCAGATTGCCATTTTTGAACACCATGATCTGGACTAACCATTCCTGCGGAAGTTGATTGTCGGTCAGGATCCAGCCTTCGCTTTCCCAGCCGTCGGCGCCATTTCCCCAGTTAGTGGCGTAGCCAATGGCGGGGATTTCGATTTCGTCAACGAACCAACCGGGGGCATTTACAGCGTCATCGGTCACGTACTCAAAACGCAGGTGAACTTTGTCGCCGGCATAGGCCCGCAGGTCAAAGGACTCATTAACCCAGTCGGGCGCCGAGGAGAAGGACGAAGTCGCGCTCTGCGCGGTGTAGGCATGGCCGAAGCTGTTGCCGCTTGGGTTGGAGGTAGTGGTCCGCTGGCCTGGCAGGATATCCCACTTGCTGCCATCGCGGCTGGCGAGAACGTAGCCGTAGTCGTAATCGGTTTCGATGTCGAACCACATGCGCACGTTCATAGTCAGGGCGGCGTTGAGAGGCACATCAGAGAAGTCGAATGCGCGGGTCAGGCGAACATCGGAATCGTCGGTCCGGTTGCTCCACCAGGCAAGATTGCCGCTAAACTGCGCGACGTCGGCGTATCGCGTTTCTGTAGTTCCTTCAAAGTAGACTGAGGCGTCGCTGCGTTCGCTAAAAGCGATGTAATCCACGCCGAAATTGGGGACAGAGCCTTGCAAAGTTTTTTGCGACAGACTCCTGACGGTCTCCTCAAGTTCGGGAGCGGGAGTCTGCAGCTGCTGGTAGCCGAAGATTCCATGCTGGGCGAGCGCGTCGAAATCGTTGACGTAGTTGGCGATAGCCCAATCGGCAAATACATCTTCGAAGGTCAGGTCCAGACCGGCTTCCTGTAGCGCGGCATCGAATCCTTGGGTGCCGTTGTCTGGCTGGGAAACGACCGCCCGCGTCAGTTCCTCGCCGAAGCGCTGCAGGAAGTAGGCCATAAAGAGATAGGATGCCCCGTAATGCCTGGCGTTGTCATTGGGGTCTAAATTCCAGGTGTTCAGCTGCGTATCGGGCTGGCGTGCGTACACGCGGGCGAATCCCAATTCAGGGGGATAGCCGGCGACTTCCTGGGCCAGTTCACTCATACCTTCATTGACCCAAGTCTCTTCGTTACGATCATTGTTCCAATGAACCATGTGCTGAAATTCATGGGCCAGCACGGTCTCGTAGACCGCATAGTCATCGATTTGGCGCAGCCAGTCCAGGCTGATGGTAAACATCTCCTTCTGGTTGGAAAACGGATTGGCGAGAGAGCTGAAGGCGTCGGCGCTGCTGAAGTAGCCGGCGATTCCCCGGCCCAGGTCAGTGGCATGGAGAATGTGAAGACGTCGGTCGGCGTCGATACCCGGACTTGCCTCCGCGCCGAAAAAGGCCCGTACTTGAGGATAGATATTTTGGGCGAATCGATCTGCGGACGCGGCCATCGCTTCCGGGTCAAGACCGTGGCCGCGCTCAGCCCAGACATAGACTACGTCGTTCTTGTAGAGCAACTCGGCCTCAACCTGGAAGTGCTGGTTGGTGTCCACGTTCGCCGCCCAGAATGGGACTTTGTCTCCGACGGTATAGTTCTGGGCGGGAGTGGTTTCGGGGATGAAGTCGACTCCTGGACGAAGGCGGAGGGCAAGATCTCTCAGGTCGCGGGTGGGGACGGACACAGGCTGGCGCGCCTGTGACCCTGATGCCAGCGCTATAGGTCGAATTTTTGGCTTGGCACCGGTCGGCCCTACAGCGGATTCAACGCGCGCGGAAGTCGGGGTGGAATCTGGAGAAACCTGGCCCTGCACATTGATGCGGGCAGGGCTGTCAGTGTCGCTACTATCCTGGAAGAGCAGGCTTGCA
>LXNI01001258.1_pt1 | contig 23154 bp, 16 predicted proteins | sample 809091 | NCBI WGS metagenome assembly LXNI01 (sample SAMN04870527, study PRJNA318959) | sponge metagenome | biome: 01000161; feature: marine sponge reef; material: water | host: Sarcotragus foetidus | place: Greece: Milos, Mediterranean Sea | collected 2013-05-29 | depth 5-7 m | reverse complement strand
TCGGGTTCGAGCGCGCGCATAATGCTGCCTCCACCGGTTGGGGAAATGGTTTGTGCTCGGTATCAAACCCGAGATCACATCCCAACCGGTGGATTTCCCCACCTATCCGCTAACGCTCTTAATTTCGTGCTCTTTTTTTTCGCGATCTGGAAGCAAATACCCGAATATGTCACACCCGGAATGGAAGATGTTGGGACTAGTGGCTACATGGCAGTCCAGAAAGGGAGGAACTTACTAATGGGGGAACTTACGTTCGAGAGACTGCGGAGCGCCGTCGGCGGTGATGCGGTTGCGCTGAGGTCGAGGACCACGCTCCAGCCAGCGGGAGGCCCTGGTGACAAGGTATTCCCGCCGACGTATGCGGTCGCCCAGAGCGCCGAGCACAAGTATGCCGTAGAGGAACGGGTGGTCGGTGACGAGGTGAAGATGACCGTCCTGTTGGATTCAGTGGCATCACAGGCCAATCGCGCCGAACTCGCGCTTCTCGATGGATGGGAGTCAAACGAACTGGCGTTCCCGGTTCCTTTCGTCGACTTTACGGTCGATGATGAACTGGCCGACCTTGGCAAACTGACAGTCCTTGAAGCACCACATCGCATCGCCGATGCAGTCTTCAGGGATAGCCTCTTGGACGGTACGTTGTTCCGTCTGTCAGACGTAGGGCGGGCTATCACCGATGCCAATCCCCGCGACGCGACCGCCCTCTTCCTCTATTCCCCCACAGCGCTCCTGTTCGGGGTGTGGGACTCGACAGGTCCGAAGGGCGGTCTCGGATCGAAGTTCCAGCGAGCCTATGTGTCGGAGATAGTCGGCTTGGATACCAAGATCGGCAAGAAGGTGGGAAGCCGGATCGATCCCCTGCAGGTCGAGAAGCTTGCCCAAGAGGACAAGGCGTTCAACCACCAGGACCCCACTCGGGTATGGACCTTTGATGAGAGCGAGGCTCAAAGGGACAGAAAGGGAAAGCTCGTATACGCGTCTCGCGGGGCGGAGACAGGTGAAGCCGGCCAACCTTCCAAGATCAACCACGGCAACGTCGCGCCGAGCATCGACGAGGTGTCGGGGGGAGTCACCATAAGCGCAGCGGTCCAGACCACCGTCCTATCCCTTGCGGCGCTCCGCAGACTGCGCTTCGCTGGCCACGACCGCAATAACGAGACGGTGATCCGAACCGCGGTAGCCGCGCTTGGAGTGGCGGCGATGGCCTACCAGCACGAGTTCGACTACGACCTGCGTTCGCGTTGTCTACTAATTCCGACTCACCCACCCCGGATTGAGCTCGTCGGCCGCGACGGTTCGGCCCCAGAAACGGTCACGATCGACCGTTCCGCCGCAGCCGGAATCTTGAAAACCGCCACCGATCAGGCATCAGAAGCCGGGGTCGGATGGGTGACACCGGAGATCAAGCTGATCCCTGCTCCGAAGCTGGTCGAGTTGATCAAACGGAGCCGCAAGGTGTCGGCGGCCGAGCAACCGTCGGGTTGACGATGCTGACCATTGAGGTCAACTTCTTAACCGGAAGGTACGTAGCCACCGCACACCATGATCGGACCAGTCCTGAGTGGCCGCCCCATCCCGCCCGGTTGTTTTCGGCCCTGGTAGCCACCTGGGCGGACAGCGACGATCCGGATCCACGGGAGCGGCAGGCACTCGAGTGGTTGGAATCCCAGCCACCACCCTCAATCCGCGCCTCGGAAGCGACTCCACGATCTACGGCCACGCACTTCGTACCAGTCAACGACGCTCGGATCTTCTCTCAGCGTTCGTACAACGATCGGGCACGCCGAATTGAAGTACTGCTGGCCGAGATCAATGAGGCGCGGAGCCGGGGCACAACCCAGACAAAGCTAACGAGTCTCGATACCAAGCTGAGGAAACAGCAGGACGTATCCCAGATGATCTCGTCTGTGGGGAATACCCCCGTCAGATCAGCAGTCAACATCATGCCGCCCGGCTGGATGTCCACATCTAAGGATGTGCGAACCGGCCAGGCCCGCGCCTATCCATCCGTCACACCGGAAGATCCCCGCATCATCTACATGTGGAAGTCGGATCCAACTGCCAAGGCGGCGAGGGTTATCGACCGACTGTGTGTTCGACTGACACGTCTCGGCCATTCGTCTTCGCTGGTGTCGTGCCGGGTGGTCTCGGATGATCCGATTCCCACTCACGTACCAGGTGCGGGTGTCGACGTTCTACGATCCATCAGATCGGGGCAGCTAGCCGCTCTTGAGGGGGAGTACAAGAAACACAAAGGAAACAAACCCCGTACATTGCCGTTCACACCCGTCCGCTATCGACAGGTCAAGCCGGCGAGGACCGAATTAGCGGTCGTCGGACCCCACACCTCCGGTGAATGGCTGGTCTTGGCATTCATTCGGGGCTCCAGACGGTTTCCGGCCACAATGGCGGTCGAAGTAGCAAAAGCCCTACGGGGCGCGGTGTTCCGACACGCTACCGACCCGATGCCGGAAGGTCTGTCAGGCCATAGTCGGCGGGGGCGACCCTCGACCAATCCACACATAGGCTTCCTTCCACTTCCTTGGGTAGGACACGAGCACTCGGATGGGCGGCTGATGGGGACGGCCATCGCCATGCCCGAACAACTCGACACCGAATCGCGACTTGCGCTGCTCCGAGCAGTCGGAAAGTGGGAGTCGGTGGCGGATCCCCTCACCCTGACCCTAGGACGGAGGGGAATTCTGGAAATGGAACGGATCGTAGGAGCGAGCCCTCTAGTAACCCTCAGACCAGGACCGTGGCGTCGACCATCACTACGGTGGATGTCCGCCACCCCGATAGCCTTACCAACCCATCCAGGAACCCTCGGCTCCGGCACCGCGGCCGCCCGGGCCAAGGCCTGGACTCGTGCTGAGCAGGCCGTCATTGCCTCATGCCGCCACATCGGGCTGCCGGAACCTGTGAACGTGGTTATCACGTTCGCTTCTCTGTTACCCGGTGCCCGGCCCGCCCCGACCTTTCCGACTTTTCGTCAGCGCGGGCCCGGAGGGAAACCGGTCGCGCGCCGACTGGTCCACGCTGCGGTTACTTTCGACCGACCTGTCGTCGGTCCGATAGTTCTCGGATCCGGTCGCTACTTGGGGCTCGGTCTCATGCGACCCGTAGCGGAAGCGGAGACGACCGATGGGTGATCTGCTCGCTACCGACTTTCCGGCCTATTTCTCCGGCGTTCATGGCTACGACCCGTTCCCCTGGCAAGTCCGGCTTACCGATACCGTCCTTGCACAAGGTCGATGGCCGGCGGTAATCGATCTCCCCACCGGTAGCGGCAAGACCGCCACACTCGACACCGCCCTGTTCTCCCTGGCCGCCCGGCCCGATGCGTTTCCCCGTCGGATCGTGTTCGTCATCGACCGCCGGATCATCGTCGATCAGGTGTACAAGCGCGCACGAAGGATCAAGAAAACCTTGATGGCGGCCGAGAGGGGCGTGTTGGCCGACGTCAGAAACCGCCTGGCGGGGTTGAGCGATGGCGATCCCGTAGGTGTAGCGGCTCTCAGGGGCGGGGTGCCCATCGACAATGACTGGGCGGCCCGACCCGACCAACCATGGGTGATGGTGTCGACCGTCGACCAGTTCGGTTCCCGCCTGCTGTTCCGCGGTTACGGCGTGCGACCAGGCATGCGCCCGATCCATGCCGGCTTGGCGGGCAACGACTGCCTGGTGATCCTCGACGAGGTTCACCTCAGCCGACCCTTCGCCGACACCCTTGAGGCGGTACGGAATCTCAGAGGCGGCCGGCTTCCCCATCGGTTCCAGGTCACAGAGATGTCGGCAACGCCGCGCAACAAGGAAGCTGTGCCTTTCCGGCTTGTCGAATCCGATATGGAGTGTTCCGCGTTGCTTCGCAAACGGGTGACCGCCGTCAAGAAAGGCACTATCGCTTCGATTCCCGGCAGGACGCCTGAGCAGGCTCTGCCCAAGGCCGTGGCGAAGATCATCAAGAAGGAGCTACCCGGCTCGGCCCGCAGTGTCGGCGTGATCGTCAATCGGGTGCGAACTGCCCGCGAGACCCATCAGGCGCTACAGGACGACGGCTACAACGTCCATCTGGTAACCGGCCGGATGCGGCCACTCGACCGGGTTCGCATACTTGAAGAGATCAAGGCGGCGGTCGACCCGGACCGGACAGATGCCGGCGCGGACCTGACCTTGGTGGTCGCCACCCAAGCCATCGAGGTCGGTGCCGACTTCAGCTTCGACGCACTCATCACCGAGTGCGCCCCGATCGACAGCCTCCGACAAAGGTTCGGGCGTCTCGACCGCCGGGGTACCTTTTCCGACCGTGCCGGGACGCCGTCTAGGGCCTGGATCCTCGGGTTACGGTCCGAGATGAAGGGAAAGAAACCCGATCCCGTGTACGGACACGCCACTCGGGAGACATGGAAAGAACTGGAGTCTCGCTTCGGGGCGGACTGCTTCGACGTCGGTCCGGCCTCACCGGACTTTCTTGATGACTTTCCTGACGAGGCGTACGCACCAGCCCTATGGGCGCCGCTCCTCCTGGATACCCACATGGAGGCATGGACCCAGACCCGTCCCGAGCCGATCGTCAAGCCACCTATTGATCCCTTCCTCCACGGCCTCGGGCGATCAAACAACACCGACATCACCGTCGTGTGGCGCCATGACCGTTCCCACGAGACCCTGAAGCTGGTGCCGCCCCGCCCCGCCGAATACCTTCAGGTACCGATAGGCGCGGCCAAGGTATGGCTGGCCCGCTCTGAAGGCGGACCGGCTGAGATCACTGTGGCCGACGTCGACACGGCCGTACCGGAGGAGAGGATGCGGTCCACGAGCACCGACCGGGGAGCGTATCGCTGGCGGGGATTCGAAGAGGATCCCGAGCCGATCACCGATGTCGGCGTTATCCGACCCGGCGATGTAATACTTGCCGATCCCAGCCTCGGCGGGCTGGCGGCCGATACATGGGATCCAAACTCTACGGAGACCGTGACCGATCTCGGCGATCAGGCTCAAGCGGCATACCGTCGACGGGTCACCTTACGGCTTGACCAGCGCATCTACCCGGACGCCTCCGGTGTCATAGCGGACGAGGAAAGTGAGGCCTCAACGCGTGAGCTAATCACGGCGTGGCTGGAGAACACCCTCGAAGGGTTGCCCGAAGGGTGGATGACCGAGACGTGCACTCGGCTCAGAGCAGGATTCGATATGGAGTTGGACGAGGGCAAGGAGTATCCGATCATCCTGGAACGGGCGGTGGATAGTTCCACCCTCGACGGATCGGACGAGTCCGTTTCCTTCACCGGCAGCGCCGTGACTCTTCGCTCCCACCTGGACGGAGTCGGCGACAAGGCTGCGACCTACGCACAACGACTCGGGCTATCTCCGGCAATCCAAAGGGACTTGCGTCTCGCCGGACGGCTCCATGACATTGGCAAGGTGGACCCACGTTGCCAAGCCCAGTTCGTAGGAAACGATCCGGTAAAGCACTTGGAAACGAGTGACAAGCCACTGGCGAAGTCGCTGTCTGGTGTTACGTCCAGACGGTTACCAGGCACACCACACCCCATCACCGGCGTCGCCTTGGTCCAGTCCAATCCCGCAATACTCGACCAAGCCTCCGACCCTGATCTCGTCCTCCATCTCATTCTCACACATCACGGCTGGGGCCGCCCCCTGCCCCAGATTTTCGTAGACAGCAGTCCACAAATGTTACGGTTTCAGCACGAGGAATATGAGATGAAATCATCTTCCAACCTGGTTGATACCAGCCTCGCTCTTGAGGGGGCCGAACGCTTCTGGCGTCTTAGCGACCGCTACGGGTATCACGGCTTGGCATGGCTGGAAGCGATTCTTCGCCTGGCCGATCACCGACGAAGCGCCGAGGAGAGGGCGACATGACAGACGAGACTCGCCTCACCGGCCTTGAAGGGACTAATCCACTTGGCTTCCTTGCCGCTCTAGGCGTCCAAGTCCTGTTCGACTTCGAGGAACACCAACCGAAGCTCTGGTGGAGCGACGATGTCATACCTCACGCCGTAGTCGACGCCGAGTTCTCCGTCGACCGCGTGGTAGATCAGGCACTCCGGGTGTTCCCCATGTGGGCTGAGAGCCCCGCGTTGAGTCCTGGATTCGGTTCCAAGGCTGACAACACCGGCAAATTCAGTCCTCAAGAGCTCACTAAGTATCTGGAAAGGACCCGATCCCAGTTTCTCGGAAACCGGTTCGCCACTGCACTGGTAGCGGAAGGGAGTCTCGACGGCGCCGGAAAGATTGCCAAGCCAACCGACCTCTATTTTACAGCTGGTCAGCTCCAGTTTCTGAAGATCGCCCGCCAGATACTCACGGATGTCGACAGCGATAGTTTGGTGGAGGGTCTAGCCGGGCCATGGAGCTATTCAAGTCCACTCTCATCCTTGGGCTGGGACACGACCGACGACCGAATCTACGCACTAGCAGCCGTCAACCCGGCAAAGGAAAAGAAACTGACCAACCCCGGTACCGAGGCTCTCGCGATTCTCGGACTGAGCTACCACCCGGTCTATGCGAGTCGAGACAGGCGAGGTCGTGATCGCACGCTGACCCAGGGTTGTGCTGGCCCTTGGAGGCGTGGCGGTACTTATACCTGGCCGCTCTGGACACGGCCGGCGACACCAAATGCCGTGCGTTCGCTTCTCGCCCACGCGACCGGAGATGAGCTACGCAGACAATCACGCAATTACCGCGGGTGGGGCATCAGTTCGATCATGCGCTCTGCAATTCGCCGATCTGATCAAGGAGGGTACGGAACATTCGGCCCGCCGGAGATCGTATGGTCGCGTGACTGAGGCGCCAAAGCTCGTACCCGCTCGGATGGTCAACGAGTTCGAGTACTGCCCGCGCCTGTTCTATCTGGAATGGGTCCAGGCTCGATTCCAGGACAACTTCGACACGGTCGAAGGACGATATGTACATCGTCGGACGGATCTTGGTGGGGGGCGAATCGGCGACTCCGACGAGGAGGACCCCGTACGGCTTGCCCGATCGGTAACTATCGGGTCGCAACGGCTCGGACTGATAGCCAAGGCCGACATTATTGAGGGTGCCGAAGACGGCTCTGTGGTTCCGGTCGAAGTCAAGCGCGGGCGTCCACCGTCTCATGGCCCGGCCTGGTCGCCGGAACTTGTGCAGCTGTGCGCTATTGGGCTTCTGCTCCGAGACCATGGCTACAAGTGCACGCACGGTGAGATCTTCTTCGCCAAGACGCGTGAGAGAAGGGCCGTGCCCTTCGATGACGAACTTGTCTCGAAGACGCTTGACGTCCTGGATCGGCTCCGGCCCGTTGCGGAAGCATCCGAACCCCCACCACCTCTGGTGGATAGCCCCAAGTGCCCTCGCTGTTCGCTGGTGGGTATCTGCCTGCCCGACGAGACGAACCTTCACACTCGAAGGAGCAGTAAGCGTCCCCGGCGCCTGACTCCGAGTGACTCGGCTGCCCGGCCCCTCTACGTCACCGAACAGGGTGCCAAGATCGGAGTCCGGGGAGGGCGCGTTCGTGTCACACACCGGAATGTGGAACTCCGGGAAGTCAGAGCCATAGACGTATCCCAGATATCCGTGTTCGGCAACGTTCAGCTGTCATCACAGCTCATGCGAGTGGCCTTCAGCCGAGAGATACCTGTCTGCTGGTTCTCGTACGGAGGATGGTTCCAGGGCATCGCCAACGGTCTTCCTTCCAAGCACGTGGAACTCCGCAGAAGGCAGGTGGGTATCGCCTCCCAAGCGGGTCTCCCGATCGCCCGGCGGATGATCGAGGGCAAGATCCGCAATTGTCGCACCCTTCTTCGGCGCAACTCGCGAGTGGATGCGAGCAAGGTGCTGCCACAGCTCAAGGCTCTGGCTGATCAGGCTCCATCTGCCAAGTCGCTGGAATCGCTCCTCGGAATCGAGGGCGTGGCGGCAAGGCTGTACTTCGGAGCTTTCGCCGGCATGCTCCGGGACGACGATCTAGGGACCTTCGAGGTCAACGGACGCAACCGCCGCCCTCCCCGCGACCCCGTCAACTGCCTGCTGTCCTACGCCTACTCGCTGCTGACCAAAGACCTGACGGCCACAGTGTTGGGTATCGGGTTCGATCCGTACCTGGGGGTGTACCACAAGCCCCGCTTCGGACGTCCTGCGCTCGCTCTGGACCTGGCCGAGGAGTTCCGGCCACTGATCGCAGACTCCGTGGTGGTGAGCGCGATCAACAACGGCGAAGTCCGCGCCCCGGGCTTCACCGTCCGAGCCCAGGGCGTAGCGCTCAATAACAAGGCCCGGCGGTCCTTCCTCGCCGCCTACGAGCGGCGCCTCGATCATGAAGTGACCCACCCGACCTACGGGTACAGGATCACGTACCGGCGGGTACTTGAGGTGCAAGCGCGGATGCTCGGGGCGTACTTGTTGGGCGAGATACCCGAATACGTTCCCTTTATGACCAGGTGAGTATTCGTTTCGATGGCGAACCGTAAGAGATACCTGGTTGCATATGACATTCGTGATGACAAAAGGCTTCGCCTGGTCTACAAGACGATGAAGGGCTACGGATGGCGCATGCAGTACAGCGTCTTCATCTGCGACCTCGATCAGATGGAACTACTGTCCCTGAAGACAGACTTGGGGGCGATCATCCATCACGCTGTGGACTCCATCGCCATGGTCGATCTAGGGTCTCCCCATGAGAGAGGTAGCGATTGCTTCCAATTCATGGGGGCGGCCGATGCCCTACCCGAGTCGGGACCGGTGATCCTGTGACACTTGCGAGCGGTATAGTGGCCATAATACCCCCGGCAGGTGCTCGACGGCCCTTTGACCAGGTGTTTTCCGGCTCCTTGACAACTCAATCTGTCCTAGACAAAGCCGCTTCACACTCACCGCTCGCAGAGCATGTCCAAACCCCCAGGTCGAGGGCAGCTTTTGCAGCGAGCGGTTCGGCGGGGATTAATCCCCGCCCTCCATTGCGGCTCCTTGATCCAACCCAGGAGCTTCCGAACTCCCATGTTCGGCGGGGATTAATCCCCGCCCTCCATTGCGGCCGCTGTTTCCTGTTGCCCGCCGGGCCGGTACTGGAGGAGTTCGGCGGGGATTAATCCCCGCCCTCCATTGCGGCTCGCTGCGCTCGGTCATTCCCCGTTCGTCATTCCCCGGTTCGGCGGGGATTAATCCCCGCCCTCCATTGCGGCATTCCCGATCTCCAAGACTGGCAACCGGTTCTTCCGGTTCGGCGGGGATTAATCCCCGCCCTCCATTGCGGCACCAGGCGGCGACGGGCTGAGTTGCGGGCTATGACCGCGTTCGGCGGGGATTAATCCCCGCCCTCCATTGCGGCCGGCGGAGCGCCGCTCGGAAGTGGAGCCTTGCTCCGGGTTCGGCGGGGATTAATCCCCGCCCTCCATTGCGGCCGGGCGCACCTTGCTGAGAAGGTGGGCGTGGTGCTTGGTTCGGCGGGGATTAATCCCCGCCCTCCATTGCGGCTGCGCATTGTCTGCTTCATAGCCGGAGTGTGTGACACGTTCGGCGGGGATTAATCCCCGCCCTCCATTGCGGCGATCCGGTCGGCGATAGCACGCCCGTCCAGTGTGAGTTCGGCGGGGATTAATCCCCGCCCTCCATTGCGGCTGGTGATCCGCACCCCGTCCAGGTCGAGACCTCCGGGGTTCGGCGGGGATTAATCCCCGCCCTCCATTGCGGCAGCCACATCGCCGCTTCGGCTCCTTCGTCGGTGACGTTCGGCGGGGATTAATCCCCGCCCTCCATTGCGGCTCACAGTCACGGTCATGTCCCTGCCGTCGGTGACGGGTTCGGCGGGGATTAATCCCCGCCCTCCATTGCGGCAAGTGCCGACCGGATTTCGGCAATTTCGGCCCTCTCAGTTCGGCGGGGATTAATCCCCGCCCTCCATTGCGGCTCGTCTCCCTTCGGTTCCCATCTGTACCGTCGCTGGGTTCGGCGGGGATTAATCCCCGCCCTCCATTGCGGCGGTGACGCCACGACCGCGGCCATCGAGGAGGTGTCCCGTTCGGCGGGGATTAATCCCCGCCCTCCATTGCGGCCGGCGACAGCAGGACCGCCCTCCGGCGCCGCCCACCGTTCGGCGGGGATTAATCCCCGCCCTCCATTGCGGCGCTGTGCCGGGTGCGGCGGGCGTTCCCGCCGAGTCGGTTCGGCGGGGATTAATCCCCGCCCTCCATTGCGGCGAACGTGCGGAGCGTTTCGATGTCGATGGTGTGGCCGTTCGGCGGGGATTAATCCCCGCCCTCCATTGCGGCCTGTTTCATCGTGGTCCTCCTTGCTGGTCGATCGCTGTTCGGCGGGGATTAATCCCCGCCCTCCATTGCGGCTCCAAGGCGGCGTCAAAGGCGACAAAGGAGACCCCGTTCGGCGGGGATTAATCCCCGCCCTCCATTGCGGCGCGTCCGGCCGCACCGGGTACATCGTTGCTTCATCGTTCGGCGGGGATTAATCCCCGCCCTCCATTGCGGCGCGGCGGCGTGGGCGCAGCCCGACAACACGGACCCGGTTCGGCGGGGATTAATCCCCGCCCTCCATTGCGGCGGTGCCGGACCCGGCCGAGCCGGACCCGGACTCGGCTAGTTCGGCGGGGATTAATCCCCGCCCTCCATTGCGGCAATCGGCGATTGAGTGTCGTAGTCGTGTCCGGCGAGTTCGGCGGGGATTAATCCCCGCCCTCCATTGCGGCCCACGAATTGGTCGTCGTCCCGGTCGGCGGTGATGGCGTTCGGCGGGGATTAATCCCCGCCCTCCATTGCGGCCTCGATCCCGGTCAGAATCCGTCTCGCCTCACCGGGTTCGGCGGGGATTAATCCCCGCCCTCCATTGCGGCTCGTACATTCCCCGCACGCCCACCATGTCCCCACCTGTTCGGCGGGGATTAATCCCCGCCCTCCATTGCGGCGGGCAGTCGTGCGGTGGGGCTTTGCAGTGGGCGGCTTCGTTCGGCGGGGATTAATCCCCGCCCTCCATTGCGGCATTTGGCGTAGCGTGAAGTCGGTCCGGGCGGCGCCGGTTCGGCGGGGATTAATCCCCGCCCTCCATTGCGGCTCCACCGCGTGGCACCGTTCCCACCTTTCGTGGCTTTTGCGTTCGGCGGGGATTAATCCCCGCCCTCCATTGCGGCCGCGCTGACCGTATCCACGCCAACACTCCGATCCCGCCCTCCATTGCGGCAAGAACGCCGCAGGGGGTGCCCGATGAGCGTCGTCCAGGTTCGGCGGGGATTAATCCCCGCCCTCCATTGGGGCTCCGGTACCTGGTGGATTCGGTCCGGCGGAGTTGCGCCCGTCCATCAGGGTGGGCGAGGATTGAAACGGTGGTGTCCGGCGGACGCATCCGGTGGGTGGGGCGGTGCCGGTAGTCTGCGGGGTTCATGCAGCCGAACATCTTGCTCGTCATGGCCGACCAGTTGGCGCCGCACTTCACGGGCGCCTACGAGCATTCGCTGGTGCGGACACCGGCAATGGAAGCCTTGGCGGAGCGAGGGGCTCGGTTCGATGCGGCCTACTGCCCGTCTCCGCTGTGCGCTCCGTCCCGGTTCGCCATGCTGACCGGGCAGCCTGTATCGGCGATCGGGGCTTGGGACAACGCCTCCGAGTTGCCGGCTTCGATTCCCACGCTCGTGCACTACCTGCGCATCGCCGGGTACCGCACCACATTGTCGGGAAAGATGCACTTCGTGGGCCCCGACCAGCTGCACGGATTCGAGCGGCGGCTCACCACCGACATCTACCCGGCCGACTTCGCTTGGACTCCGGACTGGAACGCATCGCAGAACTGGATCAACGACTGGTACAACAGCATCGAGTTCCTGCCGGAGGCCGGCCAGGCGTTGGCGACCTACCAGATCGACTACGACGAGGAGGTAGGCGCCGCCGCGGTCCGGCATCTCTACGATCTGGCGCGAGACACTGACGAGCGCCCGTTCTTCCTCGCCGTCTCGTTCACCCACCCGCACGATCCTTACGTGGCCCGGCCGGAGTGGTGGAACCTGTATGACCACGACGACATCGACCTGCCCGACGTGACCCCTCCTGGCGGTCTCGATCCGCACACCCTCCGGCTACGGCAAGGCATAGGGGCGGATCGCCCCGGCTACACAGAGGCCCTGTCCCGCAACGCTCGGCACGCCTACTACGCCAACACCAGCTACTTCGACTCCTGGATCGGCAACCTGATCCGGGTGCTCGACGAGACGGGACGCCTCGACAACACGGTGGTGATCGTCACCGCCGACCACGGCGACATGCTGGGAGACCGGGGAGTCTGGTTCAAGCGGTGTTTCTTCGAGCGGTCGGCCCGGGTCCCCTTCCTCATGGCGGGACCGGACATCGCCAACCGCACCGTCCCCGACGCCTGCTCGCTCCTCGACCTGCTACCAACCCTGCTCGACATCGCCACCGGCGGTGATCGATGGCCCGAACAGGCCACCCCTCCCGCCGGACGCAGCCTCTGGGAGGGTGCCACCGGCGGTGAAGACCCGGTCGATGAGACCACCGCCGAGTACATGGGCGCCATGGTCTCGGATCCGATGTACATGATCCGAAGGGGTAACCACAAGTACATCCATTGCGACTCCGATCCGCCACTGCTGTACGACGTCGCTTCCGATCCGATGGAACGTCACAATCTGGCCGACGACCCCGCCCACGCCGGTCTCGCCGCGGCTTTCGCCGCCGAGGTGACCCGGCGCTGGGAGAGTGCAGCCATCCGGGAACGGGTGCTGGCCTACCAGCGGACCCGGCGGGTAATCAACGCCGCCTTGGCGATCGGCGAGCCTTATCACTGGGACTACTCGCCCCCTAGGGACGCCGCCAACGAATACGTCCGCAACCACATGGACTGGGCAGAAGCCGGACCGCGCAGCCGGTTTCCGAGGATCTGACGGGCGGTCGACCGAGCAGGGCTCGCTCCGGGACTCCGGATGCCGTCCTCGCCTCCCGTTCGGGAGCTAGGTGTTTGGGTGGTGCTCGGGGGGTGGGCCGGGGTCGGGGCCGACTGCTACGGGCATTCCCTCGGCGGACCAGTCGGACCAGGAGCCTGGGTAGAGGATGCCTTCCGGGTAGCCGGCGATGTGTAGGGCCAGGAGGTTGTGGCAGGCGGTGACCCCGCTCCCGCAGTAGCTGACCACCGGCTTTTCCCGATCCAGGCCCATTTCGAAGAACCGGGCGGCCAGCACGTGGGCCGGCTTGAAGGTTCCGTCCGGGCCGACGTTCTCGGCGGTGGGAGCCGACAAGGCTGTCGGGATGTGACCGGCCACGCTCTCGATCGGCTCGGCCTCCCCGCGGTAGCGCTCCGGTTCGCGGGCATCGAGTACCTGTGCGGTGCCCAGGCGGTCGAGTAGCTGGTCGCGATCGACGGTGAGGGTGGGGCCTTCCTTGGTCTCGTAGGTGGTCGGGGCGGCTTGCGGTGGGTCCGTGGTGAGCGGATGGCTCTGGTCCGACCAGCGGTCGTATCCGCCGTCGAGCACGCTCACCCGTTCGTGACCGACGCTCCTGAGCATCCACCAGAGGCGGGCGGCTATGGCACCGGGGCCCTGGTCGTAGACCACCACGTGATGCTGGTTGCCGATTCCGTGGCGGCCCAGCAGATCGGCCAGGTCGTCGGGGGTCAGGAGCGGGTGGCGACCGGGACCCTCGGAAGCCGCCAGGTCATCGTCGAGGTCCAGGAACACCGCTCCGGGGAGGTGATCCTCCTGGTACCGGAGCTTTCCGGCGCCCGGTTGTCCCAGGAACCATCGGGTATCCACGATCCGGATGCCGGGATCATCCAGATGGTCGGCCAGCCAGCCACAGGTGACGAGGGGTGGGGTCGCACGCTCGGCATCGCCTTCCGTGTCTCCGGCCTCCCCCTTGCGCCTCTCTGCGGTTTGACGTACCCGTTCGGCAGCGGTACCGGCGGCATCGCGAGCCGCCGTTCCGACCGTGTCGACCACCGACTGCACCGCACTCTTAACGCTCGCCCGGACCTCGGGGTCGTTGGCGGTCGCCGCCAGCGCCTGGCCCAGGTCGCGAGCGGCATTCACGAAACCGCTCCAGGCCGAGCGGAGCTCCGCGCCCGTCGCGGACCCATCTTCGCGCCCGTCACTGAAACCGGACCGCAACAGGTCGCCCAACTCCGCGAACCCTGTGGAGTCCTCCTCCAACGAACCTTCGGGTTTGGATTGCTCTCTCTTGTCGCTCACGTCGAACCTCCCTGGTTCGCCGAGTCTATCCCTGCCCCATTCCTAGCTGGCCGTGGGCAGGCCGCCCCGGACCATCGACCGGTTCGACCGCCGCCGACCCCTCACCCCCGTGGCCTTTACCTGCGCAGGGGCGGAGCAACTATTATCTTCGACGCACCCGGCCGACCGGGCAGGACTGGAGAAGCTACTTCCGGGCAACCCGGTACGGTTCGGCGCGACCGGCAGACCGGCAATAGGATTCCGGCTGGTACGTAGTCCCCTTCCGCACCGGAGCGAGGCAAGCATGACCGAAGAGCAGTACCCCCGACTCAGTGGTGAATGGATGACCCCCCGCCGGCGTTTCCTGTCGGCCCTATACGGTGGCCGGGTCGACAAGGTTCCGGCCATGACCCTGAGCTCGGTAATCACCCTCGAAGCCATGGAGATCGCCGACGCGGCGTTTCCCGAGGCCCATCTGGATGCCGAGAAGATGGCCCGTCTGGCCGCCACCGCCCACGAGAACCTGGGACTCGACACGGTGATGCCTGTGTTCCACTCCCAGCTGGAGGCCGATGCCCTCGACGCCTCCACCTGGTGGGGAACCAAGGACAACTGGCCGGCGGTGGACGATCATGTCCTGACCGATCCCGAAGACTTCAAGGTTCCGTCGGACTATCTGGAGCGGCGCTCGTTCAAGGCGGCGCTCGGCGCCATCCGCCTGCTCAGGAAGCGCTACCCGGATGTGGGTATCGTCGGCAAGGTCTACGGGGCCTGGTCGGTGGGCTTCCACATGGTCGGTATCGAGAACTTCCTGATGGACACCATCCTCGATCCCGACAAGATCCGCCGTTACCTGGAGGTCCTGCTGCCCGCGTCGATGATGTCCGCCCACGCCCAGCTCGAAGCCGGCGCGGACGCCATCATGTGGTGCGATCACGCCAACCGGGAACTGGTCAGCCCCGACATGTACCGGGACTTTCTCCTTGAGATGCACCAGCAGATCCAGGCCGAGGTCGGCGGTCCCAGCATCCTCCACTGCTGCGGCGAGACCACCGATCGCATCGAATATTTCGCCGAGGCGGGCTGGGACTGCTTCCACTTCGAGTCGCAGGTTGATCCGGTCAGAGCGAAGGAGATCGCCGGCGACCGCATGTCACTGTTCGGGAACATCAACAACCCGACCGTCCTGTTCAGCGGTGACTACGAGGACTGCTACGAGGCCTGCATGACCGTGCTCAACGCCGGGGTGCAGGGAGTGGCGCCCGAGGGTTCGGTCCCGCTCGGGACGAAGATGGAGGTACTGGCGGCGCTGGCCGACTCCGCCCGGGACTATTCCAACGCGCACCGACCGGATGGCCGGTTCGTGGTCCACGATCCGCCGGTGGCCGGCGGTGACGATTAACCGGTCGACGGTAGATCGCCGGTCTTCCACCCCTTGCCAGCCCGACCTGATCTAGGTAGCCTTCCGATTCGGAAGGTTTCAGGAAACGTTTCCAATCGAGTGAATAGGATTGATCGATTCCAATGGTTCAGCTATCCGATATAGCGAACGAGACGATTCGGGCCGAGATCGAGGAGTTCCTCGAGCGGCCCGAGGAGATCGAACGCAATGTGGAGTTGTTCACCCGTGCGTCTCCGGCCATGCAGGACATCGCCGCCGCCCTGATCGAGGGTGACAACGAGACCGTCGACCGGCTCACCGCCGGGGCCCTCGCGGACGGTGTGCCCGCCCTGGAGATCATGGACGACGGCCTGATCGCCGGAATGGGGATCGTGGGCATCAAGTTCCGGGAGGGATACGTCTTTGTCCCTGAAGTACTTGTGTCGGCCCGGGCTATGAAAGCCGGCATGGCCCATATCGAGCCGATCCTGGCCGCCTCCGGAGTGGAACCGATCGGCACCGTCATCATGGGAACCGTCCAGGGCGACCTGCACGACATCGGCAAGAACCTCTGCATCATGATGCTCCGCGGCGGCGGGTTCACTGTGATCGACCTCGGCGTCAACACCTCACCGGACGAGTTTCTCGCTGCCGTCAAGGACAGCGAAGCCCGCCTGATCGGGATGTCGGCCCTCCTCACCACCACCATGCCCAACATGGCCAGGACGGTGGAGGCCTTCAAGGACGCCGGCCTCCGGGACCAGGTGCGGTTCATGGTGGGTGGAGCTCCGGTGACGCCGGAGTTCGGCGAAGAGGTGGGGGCGGACGGCTACGGCAAGGACGCTCTGGACTGCGTGGTGCTGGCCAAGCAAATGGCGCTCCAAGTCCGCCGCTGAGCCTCAACCAGAACCACGCCATGGCGGACCAGGACCAGCAGGCCTTCCAGGAACGGCTCGACAGGATCGCTCGTATGTTCAGCGGTATCGTCAGCCACGCTGAGGCGTCATCCCGCACCCGCTGCCCCTACCGGGACCGCCACGACCGATGCACGGCGCTGTTCCGGTGCCGCAACCAGATCGTGGAGGACGCCGAATCGGATCTGCTGACCTGCGGCCACGACGGAACCTTCGACTACCGCACCGCCTGGGAAAGCCATCCCCGCGCCCGCCAGAGAGCCAGGGCGAAGATATCCGCCATCAAAGAGGAGGCCGCCTCCCGCCGGCGGGAACAGGCCGGCGAAGAGCAGCAGGCGTGACCGTCTCCCACCTGGGCACGACCAGGAAGCTGCGGATCGGCAGGACCATCTTCGACTACGCCGACGAGCTGTCGGTCGAGGTTCCCACCTCGTGCCTGCGCACCGGCCGGTGCCACGAGTGCGTGGTGGAGGTCACCGGAGGTATGGAATCGGTCGCGCCGCGCACCGAGCCGGAGAGCTTTCTCCGGGGCAACTTCAGGCTGGCATGCCAGGCCAGAATCGTGAGCGACGAACGCCCGATCAGCTTCCAGCCGCTCCGCCGCCGTCCGAGGATCCTGGAATCCGGCCGCCGGCGCCTCGATCCGGAGGCACGGCTCGACCCGATGGTGATCAGGACCGGCGACCAGGTCAGGTATGGGGGCGAGGTGATCGACACCTACCGCGGGGCCGTTTTCGGTGTAGCGGTCGACCTGGGAACCACGACCGTGGTGCTGGAGCTGGTCGACCTCGAGTCGGGCGAGACCGTCGCCGTCACCAGCTTCGAGAATCCCCAGCAATTCGGTGGCAGCGATGTCATGAACCGTATCTCCTACGAGGCCAGGCAGGATGTTGCCGGCGAGTTGCGTAACGCCGCCGTGGCGGCCGTCGGCCAGGGTATCCGGGAGATGGTTACCCACCTCGGCAAGCGCCCACCGCACGTCTACGAGATCGTGGTGGCGGCCAACTCCACCATGCGGGACATCTTCTTCGGCATCGACGTTCAGAGCATCGGTCAGAAGCCCTACAAGTCGCTCATCGAGCACGAGTATCTGGACGGCCGGCGCCCCCATACGTCCCTGGTGGCCCTGAGCCGCGACCTGGGCCTGCGCGCCAACCGTCGGGCCCGCGTCTATGGCCTGCCGCTGATCGCCGGCCATGTGGGCGCCGACGCGGTGGCCTGCCTCGAGACCGTCCGTTTGGGCCGGACCGGGGAGACCGAGATGCTGGTAGACATCGGAACCAACACCGAGGTCTTGCTCCACCATCAGGGCCGCCTCTACGCAGCCTCCTGCCCGGCGGGACCGGCATTCGAGGGAGGGCTGGTCACCTACGGTATGAGGGCGTACGACGGGGCCATCGAGTCGATCCGGCTCGACAGCGACGGATCGGCCGCCTCCTACCGGACCATCGGGGGCGCCGCGGCGTCCGGCATCTGCGGCTCCGGCCTCGCCGACCTGCTGGCAGAGCTTCGCCGCCTGGACCTGATGACGCCGCTCGGCGTGTTCACCAGTGACCGCAAGCTGGCCGCCATCGACCTGGTGCCCGATCGGGGCATCACCTTCTCGAGGCGTGACATCGGCAACCTCGCCCAGGCCAAGGCCGCCAACTACTGCGGCCAGTTCATCGTGATGCGAACAGCCGGGGTCACGCCGTCCGCCATCGACCGCCTCTACCTGGCGGGAGGGTTCGCCAACTACCTGGACGTCCGCAACGCCATCGAGATCGGCCTCATCGCGCCGGTGCCCGAGGAGCGGGTGGTCAAGGTGGGGAACGCGTCCATCGAAGGGGCGCGCGCCCTGCTTCTGGACAGGACGAAACGCCCGCGGGCGGAGGAAGTGGCCAAGAAGGTAACCCATCTCGAGCTTGAGACCACCCCCGACTTCTTCGAGATCTTCGTGGAGGGATGCCAGATGAAGCCCATGCCCGATACGCTCCCGCCGGCCCCCGAGGGCCCGAGCCCGGCGGCCGCGGAGATGGTGCTGCGATGACGGCGCCGAGGTTCGTAGTTGTCGGCGAGAACGTTCACACCAGCCGTATCGTCCTCAGGAAGGGCAAGCGCTTCGCCGTAGAGAACGGCGTGGAGGGCGTCACCTTCGAGACCGTCGACGGGGAGGCCGGGCTTCTCCCGATCTCCGCTGCGATGCGGGCCACAAAGGCTTATGACGAGGGCCGGATCAAGCACATCGCCCTAGCGGTGGACGCCGCCATGGGGAAGGGGGACGATCAGGACCTGGGCCTGGAGTACCTGCGGCGGGTGGTGGCCGATCAGGAACGGACCGGCGCCCACTACCTCGACATCAACGTGGACGAGATCTCCCTCCGGACCGCCGAGCAGCGGGCCGCTATGGAATGGCTGGTCGGCTACGTGGCATCGCTGACCACTCTCCCCATCTCGGTGGACTCCTCCGACATCACCGTCATCGGGGCCGGATTGGCGGCCGCTCGCCTGGCCGGCGACGCCCCGCCGATCCTCAACTCGGCCTCCCTGGAGCGGACCGAGGCGGTGGAGCTCGCGCTCGAGTACGGTGCTAGGGCCATCGTTACCGCTGCCGGCGCCGACGGCATGCCGTCCAGCGCCGGGGAGCGGATCGAAAACGCTTCCCGGATGGTGGACAGGGCCCTCGCTGCGGGCCTTCGCATCGGGGACCTGTTCGTGGATCCCTTGGTTTTTCCCATCTCGGTGGACAGCAGTTTCGGGATGCACACCCTGGAGGCGATCCGCACCCTCCGGGACCGCTACGGGCCGGACATCCACATCACCGGCGGCATGAGCAACGTCTCGTTCGGCATTCCCGCCCGCAAGCTGATGAACGCCGCCTTCATCAATCTGGCCGTCGAAGCGGGCGCTGACAGCGGCATCATCGATCCGGTCATGAACCCGCCGGCCGTCGTCTTCTCGGTGGATCGGAACTCCGAGGCCTACGGGCTGGCCGAAGACACCCTGCTGGGCCGTGACGAGATGTGCATGAACTACATCATGGCCTGGAGGCAGGGTCGTCTCGACACGCCGATCGGGTAATTCCATCGCGAGATGATTATCAACTAGATGTCTGTAACGCTTGTGCATCCTCGACGTTGGTTCTATCCTTGGCTCTGTATCAGTTCCTCTAGTTCGCTGATCCGGGCGGATAGCTGATAGTCAAGGTCGCGTATCCGCATACTCAAGTTATGTACCTGCGTTTCTAGTAACTGAACCTCAAGCATTATAAGTCTTACATCTCTCAAGTATACCTCTAAAGCTATATGACGAACGGCAATGAGAAAGACGGATAGCAATACCAAAATCGACAGCAACAAGACTAGATTCTTGGCTAACGTTTGCCAGCTCATAATGTTGATCCTATTCACAATCTAGATATGCCGCCGAGGATAGTTTAGGACCCACTGTGAACTCAGAGTAGTCACTGCTGTTGTCCCCGACTCTAATCGTCTCGGCTGCCGAAGCATCCCAACGATTGAGCCAGTTAGTTGAGGGTATGCAGACGGAGGACAAGGCCCAACTATAGCAGCTCATCGGATTCAGTGGGGAGTGACGGTGGTGAGTAGGTTCCAGTTGGGTTTCCCGGCGTAGAGGAGTGCCCGTATTCGGTAGTTCGCGAAGCTGCGGAACGGGGCAGTTCAGCTTTCCAGGCACTCTCGCATGGCTGCCGCCGCGGCGTTGGCGCCGCACATCCCGTGGACGCCCGGTCCGGGCGGGGTGGCCGCCGAGCACAGGAACACGCCCGGGATGCCGGTCCGGTAGGGGTGACGGAACGGGCCCGGACGGCCGAGCATCCGGACGATGCTGTGGGCGCCCGTGGCGGTATCGCCGGCCGGGTAGTTGGGGTTGTAGGACTCGAAGTCGAGGGGGGTGGTGACCCGCGCCGCCAGCACCAGGTCGCGGAAGCCGGGTGCGAAACGTTCGATCTGGTTCTCGACCCGTTCTCTCATCGGCTCGGTGCTGCCCAAAGGCACATGGGTGTAGACCCAGGCGGTGTGCTTGTCCACGGGCGCCCGGGCCGGATCGAACAGGCTCTGCTGGCCGACCAGCACGAAGGGGCGGTCCGGGAGCACGCCGTCCGCGACCGATCTCTCCGCCCCGGCGATCTCTCCGTAGGTGCCCCCTACATGCACGGTTCCGGCTCGGCGGCACTCCCGGGCCGTCCATGGGATCGGGCCGTCCAGTGCGTAGTCGATCTTGTAGGAGGCCGCACCGCTCCGGTAGCGGCGGATCCGGCGGCGGGCGGCTAGGCCGAGCGCTCGACGGTCGTAGACGGCGACCAGCGCCCGGGGATGGGTGTCGAATAGGACCACCCTCGCCTCAGGAATGTCCGCGGGCGTCCTGACCGGATGGCCGGTCCGGATCGACCCGCCCAGCGCTTGAAGGTGTCCGGCGAGGGCGCGACCTACCGCGTCGGAGCCACCCTGCGCTATCGGCCATCCGCCGACGTGGGCCAGGGCGCCCAGCACCAGGCCGATGCCGCCGGTGCCCGGACGCTCCAGCGGCGCCATCGCATGGGCGGCCAGCCCGGCGAACAGGGCTCGGCCGGCGGGGGTACGGAACCGCCGGACGAAGGTCGCCGCCGGAAGGGCTGCGCGGAGCGCGCCAGGCGGCGGCAGGGGTCGGTTGGCCAGGGGTTTCAACGTCCGTGCGGCGAAGTCATCCCAGCCGGCGGCGATCCATCCCACGGTCCGCCGCCATACGTCCGAATCGGCGCCGAGGCTGTCGCAGGTCCGGTCCAGCGAGCGCCAAAGCGCCGCCGCGCCGCCGGTGTCGAAGGGATGAGCCAGCTGGATCTCCGGCACGATCCAGCGGAGCCCGAGCCGTTCCAGAGGTAGCCGGTTGAAGAGCGGGGAGGCCGCGCCCAGGGGGTGGAAGCCGGAGCACACGTCGTGCCGGAAGCCCGGCAGGGTCAACTCCTCGGTTCGGGCGCCCCCGCCGATGGCTCGGGCGGCCTCCAGCACCACCACCCGGTGCCCGCGTTCCGCCAGCACGACGGCGGCAGCCAGCCCGTTGGGTCCCGAGCCGACGACAACCGCGTCGTTGGGGGCCATGGTCAGTGGCCGGTACCGTCCGTCCCGGAGGGCCGGTTGCGTCCGGGCGTCGATCGTAGGACCAGGTAGCCGAGTACGCCGGCGATGATCGAGCCCGTGAAGATACCGATCTTGGACAGATCGATGACCGTGTGGTCCGTGAAGGCCAGCTCGCCGATGAACAGGGCCACCGTGAATCCGATGCCTGCCAGGGCAGCGGTGCCGATCATGTGCTGCCATCCGACTCCGGAGGGCAGGCGGCCCCAACCTGCTTTCACAACCAGCCAGGCGAAGCCTGTTACACCGACCACCTTCCCGACCACCAGGCCGATCGCCACCCCCAACGCGACCCTCGAGGTGACGGAATCGACCAGGTCGATCCCGGCGAGGGGTACGCCCGCGTTGGCCAGTGCGAATAGCGGGACGATCACGAAGGCGCTCCAGTTGTGGAGCTTGTGCTGGAGGCGGGAGAGTGGGGAGATGGACTCCCTCGCCACGCCCGCGAGTTGCCGCGCCTCGTATTCGACTTTCTCCTGGAATCCCGGCTCGGCGGAGTGGGCCGGGAAGATGTCGACGATCTCGCGCGCGGCGCGGTCGAACTCACGGTTGTCGTACAGGGGGCGGGAGGGGGTGATGAAGCCGAGGATCACGCCGGCGATGGTGCTGTGGACGCCGGATTCCAGGAAACAGAACCAGGCGATTATCGCCAGCGGGGCGTAGACGAGATGAGACCGGATGTTGACCTTGGTCGCAACGGTGATCAGGACCAGAACGGCGACCCCCAATCCCAGGAATCCGAGGCTGAGATCGGCGGTATAGAAGATGGCGATGACGGCGATCGCTCCGATGTCGTCGGCGATGGCCACCGCCAGCAGGAACAGCCGTGCCCCGACCGGCACCCGGGAGCCGACCAGGGCCAGCACGCCGAGCGAGAAGGCGATATCGGTCGCCATCGGAACCCCCCATCCGCGGATGGCAGCCGGATCGCCGGCGTTGAAGGCCACGTAGATGAGCGCCGGTAGGACCATACCGCCCAGGGCGGCGACCACCGGTAGGGCGGCCTTGCGCGGATCGCGGAGTTCCCCCAGGACGAGTTCCCTCTTGATTTCCAGCCCCACTACGAGAAAGAAGATCGCCATCAACCCGTCGTTGACCAGATGCTTGAAGTCTTCGGCGAGGTGGATAGGTCCTAGAGACACCTCTAGTTGGTGGTGGTGCCAGAATTCCACGTAGGAGTCGCCGAATACCGAGAGGTTCGCCCAGAGCATGGCGATTACGGCCGCCACAACCAGGACTATCCCCGACGAAGCCTCGATGTGGGTCAACCGGAGGACCGGGCGCACGAACCTGGCCGGGATAAAGCGATCGGAATCGATCCAGTTCTTGCTAGGGCGTGTTGACACTTCGGAGCCTGTCGTGGATGAGGGCGAGGGTGATGAAGGCCAAGAAGATGGTGTCGAGTTTGTCGTAGCGGGTGAAGACACGTCGGTAGCTTTTGAGCCGTCGGAAGAGCCGCTCGACTTCGTTGCGCCGTTTGTAGATGTGCCGGTCATAGGGCCATGGATCACGCCGGTTGTTCTTCGGTGGGATGTGTGGCGTGTAGCCGAGGTTGAGAGCGAGTCGCCG
>LXNI01001257.1_pt1 | contig 23165 bp, 34 predicted proteins | sample 809091 | NCBI WGS metagenome assembly LXNI01 (sample SAMN04870527, study PRJNA318959) | sponge metagenome | biome: 01000161; feature: marine sponge reef; material: water | host: Sarcotragus foetidus | place: Greece: Milos, Mediterranean Sea | collected 2013-05-29 | depth 5-7 m | reverse complement strand
AGACCAACAGACCGTCAAGTCCCACCGGAATCACGGTCAAATCCCGCCGGAATCGCCGTCAAATGTCATCGGAACAACGGTCAAGTGTCGTCGGAACAACGGTCAAGTGCGTCGGAATCCGCACCCAGGTGGACGCCAACGGTGACGATGACACGAACGACCCCTTCCCGGCTCCCACAGGCGTCGCCGGTTCGTTCAACGGCCATTTCGCCAACGGCCATGTCGCCGGCGCGTTCGGTGCCACGAAGCAGTGACCGCTGCCTTTGACTAGCGACTAACCCGGACCCCGGCGCGCTCCCGTGTGCGCCGGGGTTCTTTTTTTTCGGGGCCGGGCCGGGAAGTCTCGCTCCTGTTCCCTCATGCGCCGTAGGGGCCTCATGCCTGGGCGCGCGACAAGCCCATGCGGGGCAGCGCCCAACCCTCCCTGCGGCCCTGCCGCATGCCCATCCCGTTTGTTCTTCATTATGAAATAATGCTCATAAAGACTGGACCTTGCGGATATTCGTGACCATATGACCGGGACAAATGTAACCGCAAAGCCGACCTGGAACAGAAACATATGACGTGCTTGACTGCAACATATGCGCCCTCAGCATCCAAAACATGACATCGCATGACATAGGCTGACACTTCCGGGAGCTGCGGTGCGGCCGGCGCCCATCGTCACCGCCCCGGACGCCCGCCGGGCGAGCCGGCGCCTCCTTGCAGAGAGACCCCGGATCTCCGCTCCGCTCCGTCCGGGGTGACGCAAAGGGTATGAGAGAGGACCTTGTTCATGCCGGAACCGGGGAGACTCCGATATGCGGGCCTGCCGACCGCCGCCGCTATCATGGCCCGGGCGGCAGCAGCGCGGGGCCGCCTTGCGGCGACCAGAGCGGCGCCTCCTCGCCGAGCGCCCGGCGCAGCGCCCAGGCAAGGCAGTAATTGGACGAGAGCACAGGCCGGCCGATCCGCCGGGCAGCCGGCGCCAGCGCCGCCAGGGTCGGCATGCCGGTGCCGCTCATCAGCAGCGCCTCGGCCTCGTCAAGGACGCCCTCCTCCAGCGCTGCGAGGGCGTCCGCGCTGCGCAGCCCGTAAATCCGGCGCGTGTCCTCGGAGTGCAGGTCGATGGTCATCACCTGGGTGACGGAGAGGCCCGCCGCCCGCCAAAAGGCGAGCCCCGCCTCGACGATCGCCGCCGGATAGGGCGCCAGCAGCGCAATGCGCCTGACATCCAGGGCCACCAGCGCGTCCAGAATGGCCTGGGCGGCCGTGACGAAGGGACAGCCGAGCCGCGCTTCGGCCTCCGCGACGATCTCCGCCTCCCGCGCCGCGCCGACGAGATAGGAGGAGCCCGTGCAGGCGAAGCCGAAGACATCGGGGCGCAGCACATCAAAGCTGGCGAGCGTGCGATCGAGGCCGTCATAATAGTCGATCAGCCGCTCGACCGAGGTCGGCGCGCGGCTCGTCAAGCGGGCCGTCAGCAGTTCGGCGTCCGCCGGCAGGAGCCGGCGCATCTCCGCCTCGACCGTCGGGTTCGCCTGCGGCACGCCGACCCCGACCCAGCCGCCGGCTCCATATTCGCGGTCGCTTCGGTCCATGCTGCCGCTCCCGTGTCCGGTATCCGGCGGGCCGCCGGTTCAGATGTCCAGAGAGCTGTCGCGCTCCCAGTCGCTCAGATGCCGGGAATAGGCGTCCCATTCCTGCATCTTCAGCGTCACATAGGCGGAGGAGAATTCCGCCCCGAGCGCGCCCTTCAGCACCGCATTGCGGTCGAAGGCGCGGATGGCGTCGAGCAGGTAGTTGGGCAGGCGCCTGACCCGGCGCAGCCTGTGCCCCTCGGCATACATGTCGAGATCGCTGCGCCTGCCCGGGTCGCGCTTGTGCTCGATCCCGTCGAGGCCTGCCGCCAGGCAGGCCGCCTGCAGCAGATAGGGGTTGACCGCGCCGTCGGCGAGCCGGAGCTCGAAACGGCCCTCATCGGGAATGCGGACCATATGGGTGCGGTTATTGCCCGTCCAGCTGACGGTGTTGGGCGACCAGGTGGCGCCCGAGGCCGTCACCGGCGCATTGATGCGCTTGTAGGAATTCACGATCGGATTGGTAATCGCACAGAGCCCCTCGGCATGGTGGAGCACGCCGCCGAGGAACTGCAGGGCAAGCTCCGAGAGGCCGAGCGCCGCGCCCGGATCGTGGAACAGATTAGTGTTGCCATCCGTGTCCCAGACCGACACATGCGCATGGCAACCATTGCCGGTCAGGTTCAGGAAGGGCTTCGGCATGAAGGTCGCGCGCAGCCCGTGCTTCTCGGCGATGGACTTCACCATGAATTTGAAGAAGGCGTGCCGGTCGGCCGTCACCAGCGCGTCGTCATAGTCCCAGTTCATCTCGAACTGGCCATTGGCGTCCTCATGGTCGTTCTGGTAGGGGCCCCAGCCCAATGCGAGCATGGCGTCGCAGATCTCGGACACGACATCGTAGCGGCGCATCAGCGCCTGCTGGTCATAGCAGGGCTTCGCCTCGACATCGCGCGGATCGGAAATGCCGCCGCCATCCGCGTCGATCAGGTGGTATTCGGCCTCGACGCCGGTCTTCATCCGCAGCCCCGCGGCCGCGGCCCTGGCGACGAGGGTCTTCAGAACAACGCGCGGCGCTTGCTCGACCGGCCGGCCGTCCATGACGAGGTCCCCCGCGACCCACGCCACGTCCGGCTGCCAGGGCAGCCGGATGACGCTTGCGGTGTCGGGCACGGCCAGCATGTCGGGATGGGCCGGCGTCATATCCAGATAGGTGGCGAAGCCCGCAAAGCCCGCGCCCGCCTCCTCCATCGCCGGCGCGGCCGCCGCCGGCACCAGCTTGGAGCGCTGCATGCCGCGTATGTCGGTGAAATTGAAGAGGAAGTACCTGACATCATTCGCTTTCGCGAAGGCTTCCAGCTTGCCCGTCATGGTCGTCCTTTCGGTCTGTAAGGGCGGGCGGCCTTCAGCGCCGGCCCGGAATCCAGTCGGTGCCGGCCAGCGGCACCTGCGCCATCGCCGCCGCCTCGACGGTGATGGCGGCAAGGTCCTCCGGCTCCAGATTGTGAACATGGCTCTTGCCGCAGGCCCGCGCGAGCGTCTGGCATTCCATGGTGAGGGTGGAGAGGTAGTTGCGCACCCGCCGCCCGGCTTCCTCCGGGTCGAGCCGCGCCTCCAGCACCGGATCCTGCGTCGTCACCCCGACAGGGCAGCGGCCGGTCTGGCACATGGTGCAGGCCCCCGGCCGCGTGCCGAGCGCCTCGTAGTCGTCCAGATAGAGCGGGGCATTGCAGTTGAGCGCCATCAGCGCGGCCATGCCGATGGAGACGGCGTCCGCGCCGAGCGCCAGCGCCTTGGCCACATCGGCGCCCGTGCGGATGCCGCCCGACATGATCAGCTGCACCTTGCGGTGAACATCCAGCTCCTTGAGCGCTTCCACGGCGAGGCGGACAGCCGGCAGCGTCGGGATGCCGACATCCTCGATAAAGACCTCCTGCGTGGCGGCCGTGCCGCCCTGCATGCCGTCCACCACCACGGCGTCCGCGCCGGCCTTGACGGCGAGCGCCACATCATAGCGGGTCCGGGTCGCGCCGACCTTCACATAGACCGGCTTTTCCCAATTCGTGATCTCGCGCAGCTCCAGGATCTTGATGGCGAGATCGTCCGGGCCCGTCCAGTCGGGATGCCGGCAGGCGCTGCGCTGGTCGATGCCGGCCGGAAGGGTTCGCATCCCGGCCACCCGTTCGGTCACCTTCTGGCCGAGCAGCATGCCGCCGCCGCCAGGCTTGGCGCCTTGCCCGACCACGACTTCTATGGCATCGGCGGCGCGGAGATGGTCCGGGTCCATGCCGTAGCGCGACGGCAGCACCTGATAGACAAGCGTCTCGGACGCCTCGCGCTCCTCCATGGTCATGCCGCCATCGCCAGTGGTGGTGCTGGTGCCCATGGCGCTGGCGCCCAGGCCGAGGGCGCGCTTGGCGCTGGCGCTGAGCGCGCCGAAGCTCATGCCCGCAATGGTGATCGGGATCTTGAGCTCCACCGGCCGGGATGCGTGGCGGGCGCCGATGGTCACATTCGTGTCGCAGCGCTCCCGGTAGCCCTCCAACGGGTAGCGCGAGACGGAGGCGCCCAGAAACACCAAATCGTCGAAGGACGGCACGGCGCGCCGCGCGCCCGCCCCCCTGATATAGTAGAGGCCCTGATCCGCCGCGCGGTGAATCTCCGAGATGACATGCGGCGGGAAGGTGGCCCAGGGCCGTTCGGGGTAATCGCCTGCCATGATGCCGCCCCCTAATAGGCTGCCGCATTGTCGATGCGGAAATTGTAAAGCCGGCGCGCCGAGCCGTAGCGACGGAACTGCGCGGCATCGCTGTCCATGCCAGCCTGCGCCAGCAGCGCCTGCAGTCCCTCGGCGTCCTCGGCGCGCAGCGCCTTCTCGACGCAGTCCGCGCCGAGGCTCTCGACCCGGCCCCGAACGAACAGCTCGGCCTCGTAGATCGAATCGCCCAGATAGGCGCCCGCATCCCCGCAGACCACGAGCCGGCCGGCCTGCGCCATGAAAGCGGACATATGCCCGATGGAGCCGCCGACCACGATGTCGATGCCCTTCATCGTTATGCCGCAACGGGCGCTGGCGCTGCCCTCGATGACGAGGAGGCCGCCCTGCCCGCTCGCCCCGGCTGACTGACTGGCGTCGCCCGTCACCCGGACCGCGCCCGACATCATGTTCTCGGCGACGCCAGTGCCGGCATTGCCTTCCACCGTCACGGCCGCAAGCTGATTCATGCCTGCGCAGTAATAGCCGACATGGCCCTGTATCCGGACCTGCACCTGCTCCGTCAGCCCGGCGGCCAGCGCATGGCGGCCCTTGGCGTTGGTCACGATGAACCGCGCGCCGGCGACCGGCCCCTCGCGCCCCTGCAGGCGGCGGTTGAGCGCCCTGACGCCCGCCACGTCGAGGTCGATGGTCTCGGCCGTCACGCGCTGCCGCCCCAGGAATAGACCCGGCCCGGCTCCGGCTCCCACACCGAAGCCGCCTCAACATCGGGCAGGCGAGCGAGCGCCCGGAACTCGGACGCCATGGCCACCCAGTCGTCGGTCTCCGCCATCACCGCCGGCTTGCAGGCAATCGGGTCGCGCAGCACCGAGAAACCGTCCCTCGTGCCGACGGCGAAGGTGTAGAAGCCGTCCAGGTCCCTGATGCCGGCCTCCAGCGCCTCGGCAATGCCGGCGCCCTGCCGGAGCCGCCAGGTGAGGTAGCCGGCCGCGACCTCGCTGTCATTGTCCGTCCGGAAGCGCACGCCCTGCCGGTCCCGCAGCCAGTCGCGCAGACGGTGATGGTTGGAGAGCGAGCCGTTATGGACGAGGCAGAGATCGTCGCCGGTGTTGAACGGGTGCGCGCCCTCGGTCGTCACGGCGCTCTCGGTCGCCATGCGGGTGTGGCCGATCATGTGCGAGCCCGCCATCTGGCTTACCCCGAACCGTTCAACGACATCCGCTGGCAAGCCTACATCCTTGTAGATTTCAAGCGCCGCGCCGGAGCTGGTGACGCTGAGCTCGGGATGTTCGGCCTCGACCCAGTCCCGGAGGGCCGCGGGGTCGGTGGCGGCGCTCAGGACAGCATGGTTCGACACCGGCTCGACCGCCGCCTCGACGCCGAGCTCGCGACCGGCCCGTTCCGCCAGCCCGGCCCAGTCATAGCCGGGGGCAGACGAGCAAATGGTGACTTTCGCACGGTCCCGTCCGCCATGCTCACGATAGACTGCGAAACCGGCGCTGTCCGGGCCCCGCTCCGTCATCTCGCCCATCATCGGCGCGAAGAGGCGGCCCAGATGCGGGCGCAGGACGGGATTTTTCAGATAGAGCCCGACAATGCCGCACATGGCTTTCTCCTCCGCTGCGAGCCCCTATGTGGGCCCAGTATAGAGCGTCCCGGTCAGACCTGCAGCGCCACGCCGTCATGGCCGGGGTCGGCGCCGCCGTCGAGCCCGCCATCGGCGAGCAGCCTCACGCCATGCACCGCCGCGAAGCCGAAGGTGAGCGGGCTGCGGACGACCTCGTAGCCCATACGATCCAGAGGCTCGGTGACATAGGCCGGAATGCGGTTGGAAATATCGATCGCGTTCGAGGTCGAGGAGAAGCGCGGCGCCGACACGGCTTCCGTCATGCTCATGCCGTGGTCGAGGACATTCAGGATCGCTTGCGTGACGCCCATCGCGATCTGCGTTCCGCCAGGCGCGCCGAGCGCAAGACAAGGCCTCTCGCCCTCGAAGACGATCGTCGGGCAGAGCGAGGAAAACCGGCTCTTGCCGGGCGCAATGGACCCCGCCCGCCCGGGACGCGGGTCGAAAACGGCCATGCAGCCATTATACATGAAGCCCAGCCCCGGCGTGATGACGCCGGACGGCATGCCGAGGGAATGGGTCATGGTGACGATGCCGCCCTCGCGGTCCACAGCCACGACATGGGTGGTGTCCGGCGGCTCCGATGCAACCCGCGCCACCGAGGCCCGTTCGCGGCGCTCGATCTCCCCGGCGAGTTCCGCGCCGTAGTCCTTCGAAAGCAGCCAGTCGAGCGGCACGTCGTAGAAGGCCGGGTCGCCGACATGGGCGTCCTTGTCGCGCGTCGCCCGTTTCATGGCCTCGCTGACGACGCGCAGATATTCCGTGCTGTTGTGGCCCATGGCGGCCAGGTCGAACTGCTCGAGCTGGTTCAGCATCTGCAGCACCTGCACGCCGCCGCCCGGGGGCCGGTTGGAGGCGACGCGCCGACCCCGGTAGCCGGTCCAGATCGGCTGTGCGCGGGTGGTGCGGTAGGCGGCGAGGTCGGCGGCCGTCATCAGCCCGCCATTGACGCGCATGTCGGCGTCGATCTCCTCGGCGATCTCGCCGGTGTAGAAGATGTCCGCGCCGCTCCGGGCAACGCGCTCCAGCGTGCGGGCGAGGTCCGGATTGACGACCCGCTCGCCCAGGCCTTTCAGGCGTCCGTCCGCGTGGAAATAGACGGCCCGTCCGGTAGCCGAGAAGCCGTTGCGCTCGCGGTTGGCGGTGCGGCCGAGCTGCTCCGTCTGCCGCCACCAGAAGTCCACATGCGGGCGCACGACAAAACCCTCGCGGGCCCGGGCCACGGCGGGGGCGCAGATATCCGCCCAGTCCCAGCTTCCGAATTCCATCGCCGCCTCGAAATAGGCCTTGAGCGCGCCCGGCGTGGTAATCGACTGGTAGCCAAGATCGTTGACACGGCCCTTCAGAATGAACCCGAAGCCGTCGCGGGTCTCGCCTTCGAGCAGGTCTTCCCACATCGCCGGATGCGCGGCGAGCGGCGTCTTGCCGTGGAAGTCGATGCAGCAATGCACTCCCTTCGACGGAAGGAAGAGGTGGCAGGAGCCGAAACCGGCAATGCCGCACATCTGCGGATCGACCACGCCCTGCACGAGCGCGGCGGCGATGGCGGCATCGACCGCATTGCCGCCGCGCTGCAGCACGCGGGCCCCGGCTTCGGCGGCCTCGGGCTGGGCGGCGACGATCATGGCGGGGCGGGTCATGGCGGCATCTCCCTCCGGGCGGCGGAGCGTAACCCAAGAGCGGAGTTCATGGCGAGCGCGGCAACAATCACCGCACCCGCCGCCAGCACGGCCATTGTCGGCGTCTCGCCCGTGCCGAGCCACACCCATAGCGGCCCGAGCAGGGTTTCGAGCAACAGCAGCAGCCCCACTTCCGCCGCGGGAATATAGCGGGGCCCGGTGCTGATGAGGCCGATCCCCGTCGGCAGCAGCAGACAGGCCATGAGCACGAGCCAGAGCGCCCCGGTTTCCGACACGGCAAAGGGCGACGCGAAGGGCAGCGCCACCAGGGCCGCCGCCAGATTGCCCCAGATAGGCACCGGCAGCGTGCTCGAGGCCCGAATCGAGCGCAGCAGCACGAAATAGGCGGCAAGCCCCACCGTCGCGCCGGCGGCGCAAAGATTGCCGGCGAGCCGCCCCCTCTCCAGATCGTCCGCGAATATCACCGCGACCCCGCCGGCTACAGCGATCGCGGCCGCCCAGGTCCGGCGCGGCACCGGCTCGCCGAGAACGAGTCGTCCGATGACCGCAGCAGCCAGTGGCGAGCCGGCGAGCACCACCAGCACATTCGCCGCAGCGGTGAGCGCCAGCGCCCAGATGAAGCAATGGCTGACCGCAATCATAAGCGCGGCCCCGAGCAGCCGGCGCGGGGTGAGGCGGAAGATGTTGTGCAGGCCCGCCCGTCCCTCCACCACGTGCACGATCACGACAAGGCTGGCTGCAATACCGAGCCCGCGCCAGAACACCAGGGTCCAAGGATCGGCGTCGATCAGCCGCACCAGCAATGTGTCGGGCGTAACGGCGAGGACGCCGGCGAATGTCAGCGCAAGGCCGCGTGCATAAGGCGAGCGCATGGAAAGCCGGACGGCGCAGCCGCAGCCCGGCCAGAGGCTATGCCGCGTCGTCCAGGGCTGCGTTGTCGCGTTCCTGGGTCGGACCGCTGTCCAGACCCTTGGCGGCGACGTCCCGGTCCACGAACTCGATGAGCGCCATCGGCGCCATGTCGCCCTTGCGGACGCCGGCCTTGAGCACGCGCGTATAGCCGCCGGGGCGGTCCGCATAGCGCTCGCGCAAGGTCGAAAACAGCTTTGCGACCATGGCGTCGTCCCGCAGGCGGGCGAAGGCCCGCCGGCGCGCGGGAAGGTCGCCCTGCTTGGCGAGCGTAACCAGGCGCTCGACAACCGGTCGCAGTTCCTTGGCCTTCGGCAGCGTGGTGCGGATCTGCTCGTGCTTGATAAGCGCGTTCGCCATGTTGGAGAACATCGCCTTGCGGTGGGCCGAGCTCCGATTGAGCCGCCGGCCCTGTTTGCGATGGCGCATCGTCTCTTGCCCCCTCCCGCTCAGAACGGCTCGTCGAGCCGCTTCGCCAGCTCCTCGATATTGTCCGGTGGCCAGTTCGGCACTTCCATGCCGAGGTCCAGCTCCATCGTCTTCAGCAGCGCCTTGATCTCGTTCAGCGATTTCCTGCCGAAATTCGGTGTGCGCAGCATTTCGTTTTCGGTCTTCTGCACCAGGTCGCCGATATAGATGATGTTGTCGTTCTTCAGGCAGTTCGCCGACCGGACGGACAGCTCCAATTCCTCGACCTTGCGCAGCAAATGCGCATTGAACGGCAGATCGACGGCCCGACCATCGGGTTGGGACTGCTGCAGGTCCTCGAAATTCACAAACAGCTGCAACTGGTCCTGGAGGATGCGGGCGGCATAAGCGACCGCGTCCTCCGGCGAGACGGAACCGTCCGTCTGCACGTCGAGCAGCAGCTTGTCATAGTCCGTGGCCTGGCCGACGCGGGTCTGCTCCACCCGGTAGGACACCTGGCGCACCGGGCTGTAAATGGCATCGACGGGGATCAGCCCGATGGGCGCGTCCTCTGGCCGGTTGTCGGCCGCCTGGACATAGCCCTTGCCGTTCTCGACCGTCATTTCCATGCGCAGCCTGATGCCCCGGTCGAGCGTGCAGATGACATGATCGGAATCCATGATCTGGATGTCCGATCCTGCCTCAATGCGCCCCGCGGTCACCACGCCAGGCCCGGTTGCGTCCAGCATCATCCGCCGGGGCCCTTCCGAGTATTTGCGCAGCGCCAGTCCCTTGATGTTGAGGACGATGTCGGTGACATCCTCCCGCACGCCGGGGATCGAGGAGAATTCATGCAACACGCCGTCTATCTGCACGCGCGTGACGGCCGCCCCCTGCAGCGAGGACAGCATGATTCGTCGCAGCGCATTGCCGAGCGTGATGCCGAAACCGCGTTCAAGCGGCTCGGCCGCAATAACCGCCGACCGGCGGGAATCGCCCCCGGCCTGCAGCTCGAGCTTGCCGGGCTTGATGAGAGCCTGCCAATTCCTGTTCGTGAACGATGTGGACATCGTTTCGCTTCAATCCCCGCCGGGAAAACCGGCCCGCTGGTTTCGATCAGGTGTCGCGGTCACACGCGCCGGCGCTTCGGCGGACGGCAACCATTGTGCGGTATCGGCGTCACATCGCGGATCGAGGTGATGGTGAAGCCGGCCGCCTGGAGCGCGCGCAGGGCGGATTCGCGTCCCGAGCCCGGCCCGCGCACATTGACATCCAGTGTCTTCACGCCGTGTTCCTGGGCCTTGCGGGCACAGTCCTCGGCAGCGATCTGGGCTGCGAACGGGGTGGACTTGCGGGACCCCTTGAAGCCCTGCCCGCCCGCCGACGACCACGCGATCGCATTGCCCTGGATATCGGTGATGGTAATCATCGTGTTGTTGAACGTCGCATTCACATGCGCGACGCCGGAGGATATATTCTTGCGCTCGCGCCTGCGCACGCGAGCGGCAACTGGCCTCGCCATTCTCGACCGGCTCCCTCTTGGTTTATTTCTTCTTGCCGGCGATCGGCCGCGCCTTGCCCTTGCGGGTGCGCCCATTGGTGTGGGTGCGCTGGCCGCGCACGGGAAGCCCCTTGCGATGGCGTTGGCCACGGTAACAGCCGAGATCCATCAGCCGCTTGATGTTGATCGCGACCTCGCGCCGCAAGTCGCCCTCGACCATGTAGTCGCGGTCGATGGCCTCACGGATGCGGATGATCTGGTCCTCGGTCAACTGGTTGACCCTGTATTCCAGAGGCACGCTCGCCTTCTCGCAGATCTCCCGCGACTTGGCCCGCCCGATGCCATGGATGTAGGTCAGCGAAATCTCGACGCGCTTCTGCGTCGGAATGTTGACGCCGGCAATTCGCGCCACTCCTGAAACTCCCCATCGGCTGGATCGCTGAAACAGCGCAACCTACGCCTTGCGGTGGAACCCGTCAACCGTCCGAAGGCCGATTGCCGGCTGCCCCGCCAAGCGCGACATCGATTTGTCGGGCAACATCGCCGATTTCCGCCATGCCGTCAACCCGGCGCAGGAGGCCCCTTGCCTCGTAATAGGGCAGGATCGGCTCCGTCTGTCCGCGATAGACCCTGAGCCGCTCCCGGACCGTGTCGGCGTTGTCGTCGGGCCGGCGCTCGAAATCCCGGGCGCCGCATTTGTCGCAGCGCCCCGACTCGGCCGGCGGCTTGAAGCGGTCGTGATACCCCTCCCCGCAATTCCTGCAGATGGCCCGGCCGGAAATGCGCTCAACCAGCGCCTCCTCGTCCACTTCCAGAAGCAGGACGCCGTCGAGCGCCAGCCCCTTGGCGGCAAGCAAGGCGTCGAGCGCCTCGGCCTGGGCGGCCGTGCGCGGGAAGCCGTCCAGGATGAACCCGCCGACGCAATCCTCCGCAGCGATCCTCTTGGAGATAATGCCCGCCACGATCTCGTCCGGCATCAACCGGCCGGTTTCCATCACTGCCGCGGCCTGCCTGCCAAGCGCCCCGCCGCCGGCGATTTCCGCACGCAGCATGTCGCCGGTGGAAAGCTGCGGCAGGCTGCGCTCATCCGTCAGTCGCCTCGCCTGCGTGCCCTTGCCGGCCCCGGGTGGGCCCAGCAGGATCAGGATCATCGTCGCCGCCCTCTGAGCCGCGATTTCTTTATCAGGCCCTCATATTGATGCGCGATCAGATGGCTCTGGACCTGGGCTACCGTGTCCATCGTCACATTGACGACAATCAGCAGGCTGGTGCCGCCGAAATAGAACGGCACGGCGTATTGGGAAATCAGAATTTCCGGCAACAGGCATACCACCGCCAGATAGGCCGCGCCGACGGTCGTCAACCGGGTGAGCACATAGTCCAAATAGGCGGCGGTGTTCTTGCCAGGCCGGATGCCGGGAATGAACCCGTTGTAGCGCTTCAGATTCTCCGCCGTCTCCTCGGGATTGAAGACAATCGCGGTGTAGAAGAAGCAGAAGAACACGATCATCGCCGTGTAGAGCGCCAGATATAGCGGCTGGCCGTGCCCGAGATAGGCGGCAATGATGCCAAGCACGCCCTCCTCGCCGCCCGGCGTGGCGCCCGCAGCGCTGAACTGCGCGACGGTAAGCGGCATCAGCAGCAGCGAACTCGCGAAGATCGGCGGAATCACACCCGCGGTATTCAGCTTCAGCGGCAGGTGCGAACTGTCGCCGCCATACATGCGGTTGCCGACCTGGCGCTTGGGATACTGGACGATCAGTCGGCGCTGGGCGCGCTCCATGAAGACGATGAAGGCCACCACCGCGACCGCCATCACCATCAGGCCGAGGATGAACGCGGTGGACATCTGGCCGGTCCGGCCGAGCTCGAACATCTGCCCGAGCGCCAGCGGCAGATTGGCCACAATGCCCGAGAAGATGATGAGCGAGATGCCGTTGCCGACGCCGCGCTGCGTGATCTGCTCGCCGAGCCACATCAGGAAGACCGTGCCGCCGACGATGGTCACAACCGTGGTGAATTTGAAGAACAGCCCGGGGATCAGCACGGCCGAGCCCGACGGCCCCGCCATCGCCTCGAGGCCGCTCGCCAGCCCGTAGCCCTGCACCGCCGCCAGCAGCACCGTGCCGTAGCGAGTGTACTGGTTGATCTTCTTGCGGCCCGATTCGCCCTCCTTCTTCAGCGCCTCGAGCTTCGGATTGACCGCGGTCAGCAGCTGCATGATGATCGCCGCGGAGATATAGGGCATGATGTTGAGGGCGAAGATGCTCATCCGGCTGAGCGCGCCGCCGGCAAACATGTCGAAGAGGCCCAGTACGCCGCCCTGCTGCTGGGCGAACAATTCCGCGAGGATCGAGGCGTCGATGCCCGGGATCGGGATATAGGTGCCGAACCGGTAAACGATCAGCGCGCCGAGCGTGAACCAGATGCGTTTCTTGAGCTCCGTCGCCTTGGCGAAGGCGCCGAAATTCACATTGGCGGCAAGACGCTCGGCAGCGGACGCCATAGCTGCTGGTTACCCTTCGGCCGACGGCGCATTCAGCACCGTCACATTGCCGCCCGCGGCCTCGACTGCCGCCACCGCCGCCTTCGAGGCGCCGGCGACCCGAATATCCAGCCCCGCCTTGAGAACGCCGCCAGCCAACAGCCTGACGCCGTCCCGCGCCCGGCGCACCACGCCGGACGCGACGAGCGCGGCTGCATCCACCGGCTCGGACGGGTTCAGCCTGCCGGCCTCCACCGCCGTCTGGAGGCGGCCGAGATTGACTTCCTGGTAGCGGGCGCGGAAGCGGTAATTGTTGAAACCCCGTTTCGGCAGCCGCCGGTAGAGCGGCATCTGCCCGCCCTCGAATCCCTCCAGGGCGACGCCGCTGCGGGACTTCTGGCCCTTGACGCCGCGCCCGGAGGTCTTGCCCTTGCCGGAGCCGATGCCGCGCCCGACCCGCTTGGCCGTCCTGCGCGCGCCCGGATTGTCCGAGAGTTCGTTCAGCTTCATCGCGTCTTCGTCCTCACTCTCCCCTGAAATCGGGGTCGGGCCGCTTTCATTCAACCTCTTCCACGCGCACCATGTGCCGCACCTTGGCGATCATGCCCCTGACCGCCGGCGTGTCCTCCAGGAGGCGTGACCGGTTCATCTTGTTCAGTCCAAGGCCGATCAGCGTTTCCCGCTGGTCCCTCGGCCGCCGGATCGGCGAGCCGGTCTGCGTGACCTTCACCCGTTTCGCGGGGCCGTCATTCATGGCCTGGTGCCTCCGCCGCTGCAGCGTTATCGGCAGGCGCGCGCCGCCCGAACAACTCGGAAGGGCGCTTGCTGCGCCGCTGAGCCACCATGCGCGGGCTCGCCGTGCGGGACAGCGCCTCGAAGGTGGCCTTCACCATGTTGTGCGGGTTGGAGGAGCCGAGCGATTTGGCGACTACATCCTGAATGCCGAGCGCCTCGAACACGGCGCGCATCGGCCCCCCGGCGATGACGCCCGTGCCCTGCGGCGCCGCGCGGAGAACCACCCTGCCGGCGCCGAAACGCCCCTGCACATCGTGATGGAGAGTGCGCCCGTCCTTCAGCGGCACCCGCCCCATTGTGCGCTTGGCGCGTTCGGTCGCCTTGCGGATCGCCTCGGGCACTTCGCGCGCCTTGCCGGCGCCGACGCCCGCCCGTCCCTGGCCGTCGCCGGCCACGACGAGCGCCGAGAAGCCGAACCTGCGGCCTCCCTTCACCACCTTGGCGACGCGGTTAATCGAGACGAGCTTCTCGATGAACTCGCTCTCTTCGCGGTCGCGCCCGCGATCCGATCTCGGTCCCCGTGCCATATTGCCCCATCTTCCTCCTGCGCTGCCGCCTGCGGCTCTCGTCAGAACGAGAGACCGCCCTCGCGGGCCGCGTCGGCGAGTGCCTTGACCCGCCCGTGATATTTGTAACCGCCGCGGTCGAAGACAACATCCGTGACGCCGGCCGCGATCGCCCGTTCGGCCAGCCTCGCGCCCACGGCCCGGGCTGCCTGCAGATTGCCGGCGCCCTGCCCCTCGCGCAGATCCTTCTCAAGCGAAGAGGCGGCGACCAGCGTCCGACCCTGCCGGTCGTCCACAACCTGCGCGTAGATATAGCGGTTGGAACGGAACACCGACAGGCGCGGACGCCCCCCGCCGGCCCGTCTCAGGCCGTAGCGCACACGCCGCTTGCGCCGCTCGAACAGTTCCCGTGTCGTCAGCATCGCCCGCCTCTATTTCTTCTTGCCTTCCTTGCGGAAGATGTATTCGCCCTCATACCGCACGCCCTTGCCCTTGTAGGGCTCGGGTTTGCGCCAGGCGCGGATTTCGGCCGCCACCTGCCCGACACGCTGCCGGTCGGCGCCGCTGACGGATATCGCCGTCGGGCGCTGGCAGACGATCTCGATGCCGTCCGGGATCGGATATTCGACCGGATGGCTGTAGCCGAGCGTCAGCACCAGCACCCGGTCCCTGACCTCGGCGCGATAGCCGACGCCGATGATCTCCAGATTACGGGTGAACCCCTGGCTCACGCCGGTCACGATATTTTGCGCCAGCGCCCGGGTCGTGCCCCACATGGCGCGGGCCTGCTTGGACTCATTGCGCGGCCGCACGGCGATCCGGTCGTCGGCGAGTTCGACTTCGACCAGATCCTCCAGCACCGGGATGCTGAGTTCGCCGAGCCTGCCCCTGGCGCTTAGCACGGCGCCTTCATAACGGGCTTCGACTCCATCCGGAATCGCGACGGGATGCTTGCCTACACGCGACATCAGAACACCTGGCAGAGGACTTCGCCGCCGACATTGACGGACCGCGCCTCATGGTCCGACATGACGCCGGGCGGCGTGGACAGGATCTGGATGCCGAGCCCGTTATTGTAGGGCTTGAGGTCCTTGATCCGGGAATAGACCCGCCGGCCCGGTTTCGACACTCTCTGGATCGACCGGATCACGGGCTCGCCCTCGTAATATTTGAGCTCGATGCGCAGCTCGCCGGCCGGGCCCTCATGGCTCTCTTCATAGCTTCGGATATAGCCCTCGCGCGCCAGCACCTGCAGCACATTCATGCGCAGCCTGGATTTCGGCGACACCACATGCGGCTTGCCGGCCCGCTGCCCGTTGCGAATACGGGTGAGCATGTCGCCGAGAGGATCGCTCATCGACATGGGATGGCCGCCTCCTTTCCTACCAGCTCGCCTTGACGACGCCGGGCACCTGCCCTCGCGACGCCAATTCGCGAAGCGCGATTCGCGACAGGCGGAATTTACGGTAATAACCGCGCGGCCGCCCGGACACCTGGCAACGATTGCGCAACCGCACCCTGGCGCCGTTGCGCGGCATCGCCGCGAGCTTGAGCGAAGCGGCGAAGCGTTCGTCCGGCGCAAGCGAGGCATCACGCACCGCCGTGCGCAGGGCCGCGCGCCGCTTCGCATTTTGCGTCACCAGCCGACGGCGTTTCTTTTCCCGCTCCACCATGCTGACCTTGGCCATGGGTGTTCCTGTCCTCCCTCGCGCTCAGCGCTCGAACGGCAAGTTGAGGCCGCCAAGCAAAGCCCGCGCTTCGTCATTGGTGCGGGCCGTGGTGCAGATGACGATGTTCATGCCGCGAATCGCATCGACCCTGTCATAGGAAATCTCAGGAAAGATGATCTGCTCCCGGATCCCGAGTGAATAATTGCCGCGGCCATCAAAGGCCCTGGCCGACACGCCGCGGAAATCGCGCACACGCGGCAACGCGATGGTCGTCAGGCGGTCGAAGAACTCCCACATCCGCGTGTGGCGCAGCGTGACCTTGCAGCCGATCATCATCCCCTCGCGCAGCTTGAAGCTGGCAATTGACTTGCGCGCCCGGGTCACGATCGGCTTCTGGCCGGAAATGGCCGTCAGGTCGGCAATGGCGGACTCGATCTTCTTGCTGTCGCCGACGGCCTCGCCGACGCCCATATTCAGCACGATCTTCTCGAGCGCCGGCACCTGCATCGGATTGGCATAGCCGAACTGCTCGACCAGCGCCGGACGCACGGTCTCGCTGTAGATGTCCTGGAGACGAGGCATGATGCACCCCCTCCTAACGGTCTATGGCCGCGCCGGAGCCCCGCGCGAAGCGGACCTTGCGGCCGTCTTCGAGGACGCGAAACCCCACACGGGTCGGCTTGTCGGTCTCGGGGTCGATATGGGCGAGATTGGAGAGATGCACAGCCGCCTCGATCTCCTCGACGCCGCCCGGCCCCTGGGCGCTCCCGCGGCGGTGCTTGGTCATAATGTTGACGCCCTGCACCACCGCGCGGTCCTTGTCCGGCATCACGCGCAGCACTTCCCCGCGCTTGCCCCGGTCGCGTCCGGTCAGCATGACAACCCGGTCGCCCTTGCGGATGCGCGCCGCCATCACAACACCTCCGGGGCGAGCGAGATGATCTTCATGAACCGCTTGGCGCGAAGCTCGCGCGTCACCGGGCCGAAGATGCGCGTGCCCACCGGCTCGTTCTGCGGGCTCAGTATGACCGCGGCATTGCGGTCGAACCGGATCGCCGTGCCGTCGGGCCGGGTGACTTCCTTCTTGGTGCGCACCACCACGGCGCGGCGAATCTCGCCCTTGCGCACGCGGCCGCGGGGAATCGCCTCCTTCACCGAGACGACGATGATGTCGCCCACCGACGCCGTGCGCCGGCCGGTCCCCCCGAGCACCCGGATGCACTGCACCCGGCGCGCGCCGGAATTGTCCGCGACGTCGAGATTGGTCTCGACCTGGATCATGCCCCGGCCTCCCCGGACGCCTGCTCCTCACCGACGCGCCCGAGCGCCATCCAGCGCTTGCGCCTCGAGATCGGGCGGTGTTCCTCGATCCTCACGGTATCGCCCTCGTGATATCGGTTCTCCTCGTCATGCGCGGCGAATTTCTTCGAGCGCGTGATGAACTTCTTGTAGAGCGGATGGCGGACGCGGCGATCGACGCGGACGATGATCGTCTTGTCCATCTTGTCGCTGACCACGACGCCCTGCAGGATTCGTTTCGGCATGACGGTATTGTCCTCAGGCCCCGGCCGCCGCGCGGCTCTTCTCGCCGAGGACCGTCTTGATCCGGGCGATGTCCCGGCGCACTCGCCGAATCTCGGCAGTGTTCTCCAACTGGCCCGAGGCCCTCTGGAAACGCAGGTTGAATGCCGCCTTCTGCAGGTCTTCCAGAAGCTCGGAGAGCTCGTCTGCAGTGCGTGCGCGCACATCGATGGCTTTCATGGCGTCAGATCCCGTCGCGGGCGACCACGCGGGTCGCAATCGGCAGCTTGGCGGCGGCAAGCGCAAAGGCGTCGCGGGCGACGGTCTCCGGCACGCCGTCGAGCTCGAACATGATCCTGCCGGGCTTGACCTTCGCCACCCAGTATTCCGGCGAACCCTTGCCCTTGCCCATCCGGACCTCCGCCGGCTTGGTCGAAACCGGCACATCCGGGAAGATGCGGATCCACACCTTGCCCGCGCGGCGCATCCGGCGGGTAATCGTGCGCCGGGCGGCCTCGATCTGCCGCGCGGTGATCCGCGCCGGCGCCGCCGCCTTGAGCCCGTAGCTGCCGAAGGTCAGCGTCGCGCCGCCCTTCGCCATGCCGTGAATGCGCCCCTTCTGCCGCTTGCGGTATTTCGTGCGCCTGGGTTGCAGCATTGCCCCGCCTCCTCAGCGGCCCATGGCGGCGCGCTCTTCCGCGAGCCGCTTGTCCTGCGCCATCGGGTCATGCGCCATGATCTCGCCCTTGAACACCCAAACCTTCACCCCGCAGGAGCCGTAGGTTGTGTTCGCGGTCGCCTCGCCATAGTCGATATCGGCCCTGAGCGTGTGCAAGGGCACCCGGCCTTCGCGATACCATTCGGTTCGCGCGATCTCCGCCCCGCCGAGCCGGCCGCCGACATTGATGCGGATGCCGAGCGCGCCGAGACGCATCGCCGATTGTACCGCCCGCTTCATCGCGCGCCGGAACGCCACCCGGCGCTCGAGCTGCTGGGCGATATTGTCAGCCACCAGCCGCGCGTCGATCTCGGGCTTGCGGATCTCGATGATGTTCAAGTTTACATCGCTGTTCGTCATCCGCCCGAGCGCAACGCGCAGCCGCTCGATATCGGCGCCCTTCTTGCCGATCACCACGCCCGGGCGGGCGGTGTGGATGGTCACGCGCGCCTTCTTCGCCGGGCGCTCGATGATGATCTTGGACAGGCCCGCATTCTGGAGGCGCCGTTCCAGGAAATCGCGGATCCGCAGGTCCTCGTGCAGCAGGTCGCCATAGTCGCGATCCGCATACCAGCGCGAGTTCCAGGTCCGGTTGATGCCGAGCCGGAGCCCGATCGGATTGACTTTGTGGCCCATTACACGCGCTCCTCGGCCGTCTCGGCGGCGGCGGACACTTCATCGTCATCCTCACCGGAGACGAAGAAATCGTCCTCGTCGGGAAGTTCCCGCACCAGGATGCGGAGATTGCTGAACGGCTTCTCCAACCGTCCGACCCGCCCCCTGGCCCGGGGTCGCATCCGCTTCATCACGATCGTCCGTCCGACCGTCGCCTCGGCCACCACCAGCCGGTCGATATCGAGCTCGTGATTGTTCTCCGCATTCGCGACCGCGGACTGCACGGCCTTGCGCACATCCTCGGCCACGCGCTTCTTCGAGAAGACGAGCGCATCGAGCGCCGCCTCGACGCTCATGCCGCGTATGCTCTGGGCGACGAGATTCAGCTTGCGCGGGCTCGTGCGGATATATTTCACGTAAGCCAACGCCTCATTGTCCGCCAGCCGCGGCTGCGCCTTCGGTTTGCCCATCGCCTCAGCCCCGCCTCGCCTTCTTGTCCGCCGCATGCCCGTAGAAGGTCCGGGTCGGGGCGAACTCGCCGAATTTGTGGCCCACCATGTCCTCGGTCACCAGCACTGGCAGGAATTTCTGCCCGTTATGGACACCGAAGGTGAGCCCCACAAATTGCGGCAGAATGGTGGACCGCCGCGACCAGGTGCGGATCACCTCCTTGCGACCCGAGCCGCGCACCGCTTCCGCCTTCTTCAGCAGATAGCCGTCCACGAAGGGGCCTTTCCAAACCGAACGCGACATGGGTCTAGCCTCTCGTCTTGGCGCGGTGGCGGCTGCGCAGAATCATCTTGTCGGATGCCTTCTTCTTTCTCGTTCGGCGGCCCTTGGTCGGCTTGCCCCAGGGCGTCACCGGATGGCGCCCGCCCGAAGTCCGGCCCTCGCCGCCGCCATGGGGATGGTCCACCGGGTTCATGACCACGCCGCGCACATGCGGGCGCCGGCCGAGCCAGCGGTTGCGGCCGGCCTTGGCGAGCGTCTGGTTGCCGTGGTCCGAATTCGATACCGCGCCGATCGACGCCATGCACTCATGCGGCACCATGCGCGTCTCGCCGGAACTGAAGCGCAGCCGCGCCATGCCGGCATCGCGCCCGACGAGCTGCACATAGGCGCCGGCGGCCCGCGCCACCTGGCCGCCCTTGCCGGGCTTCAGCTCGACATTGTGAACGATGGTGCCGACCGGGATCCGACGCAGCGGCATCGCATTGCCGGGCTTCACATCCACCTCTCGGCCAGCGACCACAGTGTCGCCCGCCTGCAGGCGCTGGGGAGCCAGAATGTAGGACAGATCGCCGTCCTCATAGCGGATGAGCGCGATGAAGGCCGTGCGGTTCGGGTCATATTCAAGCCGCTCGACGACCGCCTTCTGGTCCCATTTGCGCCGCTTGAAGTCAATCCGGCGATATTTGCGCTTGTGGCCGCCGCCGCGCCAGAACACGGTCGTGCGCCCGTGATTGTTGCGCCCGCCCGTGCCGGTCAGCCCCTCGGTCAGGGTCTTGACCGGCTTGCCCTTGTGCAAGCCGCTGCGGTCCACCAGCACCAGACCGCGGCGGCCCGGCGAAGTCGGCTTGTATTGCTTGAGCGCCATCGCCTCAGATCCCCGTGGTCACATCGACCGAGTGACCCTCTTCGAGCGTCACCACCGCCTTCTTCCAGTCCGGCCGCTTGCCCGGTATGCCGCGGAAGCGCTTGGTCTTGCCCTTGACCCTGAGCGTGTTGACCTTCTTCACCTTCACCGAGAACAGGCCTTCGACCGCCTGAAAGATCTCCGGCTTGGTGGCGTCCATCGCCACCCGAAAAGTGATCTGGTTGTGCTCGCCGATCAGGGTCGATTTCTCGGTCACGACCGGCGCGCGCAGAACGGCGAGCATGCGCTCGCGGCCGATCCGGGGCGCAGCCGGCCTGATGGCGCGGGCGCGGCTCATGACAGGCGCTCCTCGAGATGGGCAGCCGCATCGCGGGTCAGCACCAGGACATCGCGCCGCAGAATGTCATAAACATTGGCGCCCATACGCGGCAGCACGTCGATGCCGACGATATTGGCCGCCGCCCGGCGGAAATTCTCGTCCACCGTTTCGCCGCCCAGGATCAGCACCGAGCTCAGGTCCATCTCGCGAAGCCGCCTGGCGAGATCGCGCGTGCGCGCGCTTTCCAGCGCCAGGTCCTCGACCACGATCAGCTTGCCGGCCTCGGTCTTGGACGCCAGCGCCGCGCGCAGCCCCGCCGCGCGAACCTTCTTCGGCAGCTTGTGGACATGGCTGCGGACCCGGGGCCCGTGCACGACGCCGCCGCCCCGGAACACATTCGCCGTCGCCGCGCCGTGCCGCGCCCGTCCAGTGCCCTTCTGGCGGTAGATCTTGGATTTCGAACGCGCGATCTCGCTGCGCTCCTTCACCTTGTGGTTCCCGCCGCGCTTCTTCGCGCGCTGCCAGTTCACCACGCGGGACAGCAGGTCGCGGCGCGCCTCGCCGCCGAACACGCCGTCGGCCAGCTCGATGCTGCCGGTCTCCCGGTTTTCCCAGTCCCTGACAGGGAGCTGCATGGTCCTACTCCCCACTCTCGCCGGCCGCGGCTTCGGCCTCGCCCGGCGCCTTGAGGCCGGCCGGGAACGGCGCGTCCTCGGGCAGCTTGCGCTTGCGCGCATCCGATACCAGCACCCAGCCGCCCTTCGCGCCCGGCACCGCGCCCCTCACCATGATGAGCCCGCGCTCGACGTCGGTATCAACCACTTCGAGGTTCTGCACCGTCGCCCGCGCATCGCCCATATGGCCGGCCATCTTCTTGCCCTTCCAGACCTTGCCCGGATTCTGGCTGTTGCCGGTGGAGCCGTGCGAGCGGTGCGAAATGGACACGCCATGCGATGCCCTGAGGCCGGCGAAATTGTGCCGCTTCATCGCCCCGGCGAACCCCTTGCCGATGCTCGTGCCGGCAACATCGACATGCTGGCCCTTGACGAAATGGTCGGCGGAAAGCTCCGCGCCCACCTCGACCAGCGCTTCCTCGGAAACCCGGAACTCGGCCACGCGCTTTGCCGGTTCGACTTTCGCCTTCGCGAAATGACCGCGCATCGGGCGCGTGACCCGCTTGGTGCGCGCCATGCCGGCGCCGAGCTGCAGCGCCGTATAGCCGTCCGGCTCCCGGCGACGCTGCGCGACCACCCGGCAGCGGTCAAGCGACAGCACGGTAACCGGCACATGCGCGCCCGTTTCCGCAAACATGCGCATCATGCCGAGCTTGCGGGCAATGACGCCGGTTCGCATCGACCCCCAGCCTCCCTCAGACCTTGATCTCGACATCAACGCCGGCCGCGAGATCGAGCTTCATCAGCGCATCCACGGTTTTCTCGGTGGGCTCCAGAATGTCCAGGAGTCTTTTGTGGGTTCGGATCTCGTACTGGTCGCGGGCATCCTTGTTGACGTGCGGCGAAATCAGGACCGTGAACCGCTCCTTGCGCGTCGGCAGGGGAATCGGCCCCTTGACCTGGGCGCCGGTCCTTCTCGCCGTTTCGACGATTTCCTGGGTCGAGACATCGATCAACTTGTGATCGAACGCCTTCAACCGAATACGGATGCGTTGGTTTTGAACCAAGACGGACTCCAAACCCTCTTAAAAAATCGTCCAAGCCGGCAAAACCGCCGGGTTGGACGCTCTCCTGTTAAAGAACCCCCGAAAATCGGGATGGCGAACTATACAGACGCTAATCCAGTGCCGCAACAGGGCGTACGCCGGGCCAAGTCGCCGCCGGGAAGCGCTATCTGTTGATGATGCCTTCGGCGATGCGCTCCGGTACTTCGGCGTACTTCGAGAACTCCATCGTATAGGTGGCGCGCCCCTGGGTGGCTGAGCGGAGATCGGTCGAATAGCCGAACATTTCCGCCAGCGGAACGTCGGCGCGAATGATCTTCCCCGCAGGGTTCTCATCCATGCCGGCGATGATGCCGCGACGCCGGCTGAGGTCTCCGACCACATCGCCCATGTAGTCTTCCGGGGTCACGACCTCGACGCCCATTACCGGTTCGAGAAGCACCGGCCTCGCCTTGAGCGCGCCTTCGCGCAGCGCCATGGATCCGGCGACACGGAACGCCATTTCGGAAGAGTCGACCTCGTGATACGACCCGTCGTAGAGCGTGGCGCGCAGATCGATCAGCGGATAGCCGGCCAGAACGCCGTTCTGCATCTGTTGCTGGATGCCCTTGTCGACCGCGGAAATGTACTCCTTCGGCACGACGCCGCCAACGATCTTGTCGACGAACTCGTAGTGGTCTTCGCCATCCTGATACGGCTCGATCTTCACCCAGACATGCCCGTATTGCCCGCGGCCGCCCGTCTGGCGCACGAAGCGGCCCTCGGCCTCCACCATGGTGCGGATCGTTTCGCGATAGGCAACCTGGGGCTTGCCGATATTGGCCTCCACCCGGAATTCGCGCTTCATCCGGTCGACGATGATGTCCAGGTGCAACTCCCCCATGCCGGAGATGATGGTCTGGCC
>LXNI01001256.1_pt1 | contig 23172 bp, 18 predicted proteins | sample 809091 | NCBI WGS metagenome assembly LXNI01 (sample SAMN04870527, study PRJNA318959) | sponge metagenome | biome: 01000161; feature: marine sponge reef; material: water | host: Sarcotragus foetidus | place: Greece: Milos, Mediterranean Sea | collected 2013-05-29 | depth 5-7 m | reverse complement strand
CGCCTTTGCGGTGCGACTTACCCGGTGCATTTGCTCTGTTCATCACGACTTCATTCTAGTAGAAAAGTGCCAATAAGTCAAGCGGAAAATCAGCGATTTGGGCACTTAACTACATAATCCCCATCTGAAAAGCAGAACGAGCCGTTGCAGGTCGTTGATCTGGAGATTTCCAAGAGCCTTCACGTCCATGGCGGTGATTCAGGCAATAGTGCTTCAAATTCCGCGACACGGGCCGATTGATATTCGCCAGCGTACGATCCCTCGTAGAATCTGCCCAGCGCCTCGTCGCAGAGCCGGTCCCACGACTCCTCTTCGTGCCCTGGGTTGACGGGGTAGAACAGGCAACCCGTAGCTTCGGCGGCCTTGCGGTCTCCCGGCGCGTCGCCGATCATGAGGCGCTTGTCCGAACCGTAGCGTCCGCTACCCGACATCACCTCGAGATGCTCGACCTTCTTTCCCAGTTCTTGTCCCGCGATGATCTGCGGGTAGTGCGAGATATCGTTCTCGTCCCACTCGCGCCGCAGCGCTTCGCCAGGTGTCCCCGAGACAACTCCTAGGTCTGCTCGGGCCACTATCTTGTCCAGTGTTTCGCACACTCGCGGAAACGGCGGCACGCCTGAGACGATGTCCTTGACCGCGTCATTCACGGCGAGGCTCCACTCCATGGTGAGATCCAGCAGCGGGTCTGTATGCTGCTCTCGATAGGCCTGTAGGCCTGCGTTGCTCGGGGGGAATTCAGAGTCTATGAAAGCTTGCAGCGGAGTCAGGTCGGGAATCTCGATGCCGCGCGCTGCCGCGTCGGGCCAGTCGGCCAGCAACTTCAGCGTCCGAACGCACACCGGGAAGCGATTCATTCCGCGCGACTTGGAATACAGGTTCGCGAATTCCCAAGCGCGGCGGGCGTACTTCGATGCCGCCTGCAGGCGCCAATGCTTGATGAACATCGGCGTGAAGCACTCCTTGTGCTTGATCTCCATCGAGTCGAACACGCAACCGTCCGAATCGAGGCCGACGAAGAAGTCGCTGGATGTCTGGAAGTCTTGGAGTGTCTTCATGATGTGCCTGGCGAATTCCGGCCTGACGATGGCCGAGGTGTCAGCGATTCCACTGGGTGTGGAAGACGCCGTCCATGTCAAGGCGGCGATAGGTGTGGGCTCCGAAGTTGTCGCGGAGCGCCTGCAGCAGGTTGGCCGGCAGGAATTCTGAGCGGTAGCTGTCCAAATAGGCCAGCGTGGCACCTAGGCAGGTCGTGGCCACTCCACTGCGATTGGCGATTTCAACCGCCTCGCGCAGGTCGTCCAAGGACTCGTTCACGAGGGCGGAAAACGCCGGATGGAGCAACATGTTTTCCATCTCGGGCCTTTCCTTATAGGCCTGCTTGATCGGATCAAGAAGTTTGGAGCGGATGATGCAGCCGTCCTTCCAGATGCGCGCCACCTCGGCCAGATCTGTGCCAAAGTCGTACTCCTTCGACGCCGCTTGAATCAGGTGCAGCCCCTGTGCGTACGAAGCGACCATCGCTAAGTGGAGGGCGTTGTGCAGAACCGCAACGAGACGTCCGCTGTCTTGCTCGTACTTCGCATCCGGTCCGTCAAGCACGCTTGCTGCCTCTACCCGAGCGTGCTTCAGCCCGGAAAGGATCCGGGCGTTGACCGCTTGCGAGAGCGTCGGAATCGGGATGCCCAGATCCAGTGCGGTCTGCGCGGTCCACTTTCCGGTGCCCTTCTGGCCGGCAGTATCGAGGATCTTCTCGACCAGCGGGTCACCCGTCTCGGCGTCTGCCTTGGCCAGGCACTGCGCCGTGATGTCGACCAAGAAACCACCGACCTGCGGGGATGCGGTCCACTCCTGGAAAACCCCTTGGATCTGGCCGGTCGGCATGTCCGCGCCACGGCGCAGGATGTCGTAGATCTCGCAGATGAGCTGCATGATCCCGTATTCGATGCCGTTGTGGACCATCTTCACGTAATGGCCCGCGGCGTGACGGCCGCAATAGGTCACGCACGCGCCGTCGTCAGCTGTCTTGGCCGCGATCTTCTCGAGCACCGGAGCGATGCGCTCGTACGCTTCGAAGTTGCCGCCGGGCATGATCGAGGGTCCCCACAGGGCACCCTCCTCACCACCGGAGATGCCGCAGCCCACGAAGTGCAAGCCGGCCTCCTGCAGGCGCTTGGCACGACGGTCGGTGTCAGGGAAGTGAGAGTTGCCGCCATCGATGAGCACATCGCCGGGCTCGAGGTGTTCGAGCAGGGCGTCGATGACCCGATCCGTGCCTGCCCCGGCCGTGACCATCAGCAGCACCCGGCGCGGCGGGTCTAAGAGAGAAACCAGCTCTTCGATGGACTGCGTGACCGTGACGTTCTTGCCGACGGATTCCTCACGCATGCGCTGCGCGTTTTCGTCGCCGCGATTGTAGGCGACGACCGGAAATCCGTTGCGCTCGATGTTGAGCGCTACGTTGCGGCCCATGACGCCGAGGCCGGCGACACCGAAATTGTCTGTTGCCATTGGAGGTATTCCTTGGGGAGCGCCTAAAGTGATGCGCTCACTGTGAGAAGAATCCGGGCGGGGTGTTCCTGCGGTCCCGGTAACTTAGCCTAGACCCATGGATTCCATAGGGAATGCACATGGTGAATGACTAAATCCCATTGTATTGGAACGGGGATGATATTGCGACTAGGCTCAGTTCGCAAACCGTATGCGCGGTTGAGTTGAATCAAGTGTCGGATACGCCCGCAGAGAGGCAATGGGGAGAATCCATTCTCCCAGAACCAGCGCAAGAAACTGTCGAGACGGTTGGCCATGACAGCGCGAAATGGCAGCAGAACGAGCTCGCACCGCCGGTTGAGGGTCTGTAGGTGGTAGCCCGAACTTCACTCTCCTAGCGTTCGGCCCTGCGGACGTACGGCGGATGCACCTGCTCGGCTTCCACCGAGCCTTGCAGCGGCTGAACTCGCCGGTGCGCCCTGCGAGTTAAGGGTTGCCGCTGTTGGCGTGCCCACGTGCCTCGCTCTAGAAATCGCGCCCCCGCCCTTGCCCCTACATCCTCGGCGGGTCTGCGCCTTCGCGACCCACACCGGGTCTGGCAACCCGCGACTCGGGTCAGGACTCTTTGAGCCGGGCGAGCAGCGCGTCACCGCTGTCGCAAACAAGCAGCCATTCGCCGATCTCCTCCAAGCGGTTCGCATCAGCAATACCCTCCAGCAGTGCGGCGAGGCTACCCGCCAGCGCCTCGCCGAAGCGGATCCGTGCTTGCCGCAGGAGCAATTTCCGCTCCCCCACCAGCGCTTCCCGCCGACCCTCGCGCCGACCCTCGCGCCGGCCTTCGCGCCGGCCTTCGGCCCTCATGCGATCCGCCCATGTCATGCTCTCGGTTTCCAGCATCTCCAGCACCTCCTCAAGTTTATCGCTCCTCGCTGCGTCCAGCACGCCCAAGTCTGGTACCAGCACTCGAGAGATCCAAGCCGCGAACGCCCCAGCCAGCCCGGCATTGCCCTCCTCACTGCGGGCCCACTCCTTCACCGACTGCGCGGCCGCCAGCAGCGCCTCGGGGCTCTCGCAGCGCTGCAGTCGACCCAGCAGTACGGCCAGGTTCTGCTCCCCGCCCGGGTCGTTGCAACGTCGTAAGTCCAATACTGGGCACTCCATCCGAGGGATGTCCCGCTCATCCTCCGCGCAGCCCACAGCAATGGCCTGGCCCACCTCGTCTAACGCACTCCATGGCCGCTCCCCGGTGTATATCGTCACATGCTTCACCCGAGGCACGACCGCTGCTGAGTAGCCCGCCTCGCGCGGGGGATCCCGGCTCAGCGCCAAGTAGAGGGTGGCTACCGAGTGCAGCATTCGGAACGCCATCGACGGGTCGACCGTGGACTGGCATTCGATCAGCAGGTAGACCAGCTCGCCGTTGGCCAGCGTCAGCCGCCAGGCGGCGTCTGTGATGCGCTGCGCCATTTTCGGGCCGATGAGGTTGGCCGATACGGCGTCGATCGCCACTACGTCGGCCTCGTCGATGCCGCGTAGCGGATAGGCGCGCAGCAGATGCCGGATGAAGATCCAATTGAGGAAGAAGCTCTTGAAGGTGGCATCGCGCGGGACGCGATAATCGATTGTGGACATAGCGGATCGCAGGGCTTTGGCGGGTCCGGGCCTAGCACCGCCGACGGCCGAAGCATGCGGGAATTGTAGCGACGCCGAGCCGCCCGTGCCAGCACTTCCGAGGCCTCGCGCCGACAACACTGCCGCAGGCTCTTCCAGTCCCGGCGTATCCCGCGCCACGCGGTCGCGCCGTCCGCAAGCAGTGCCCTTGGGGCGCAACGCTATGGGCGACTCTCCGCGCCCACCTCGCGCCAAAGCAAAGCGTAGCCCGTCACGACCCGAACGAGCGCTTGCCCGCGCACGGGAGCAAGAGCGCAGCTGCTGAACCATCGGGATCTAGGTGACGTAGCGTATTCCGTGAGTGTTCCGGCCACCACAACCAACATGGACGCTGGACAGCGACTGGCAGCAGCGCCAAGCGATAGACCGATCGCAACGGCTCTGCTCTGGCTTGCTTGTAGCTCATGTGAATCCCCAACGAGGTTTGCGAACTGAGCCTCAACAGACAATCCACCTAACCCACCGGCTGTCGGCAGCAGAGATCGATTCGCGTTAGAAGAATAGATGCACCACTTCTCCGTCGATCTCATCGAGCGTAGACCGGAACGCCGGCCAACTCGGATCGCCCATCTGAGCGTTCCATGCGGCTAGATCCGCTTCGAGTTCCTGCACGATCTCGGGGTGCTCGGTCGCGAGGTTTGTCTGCTCGCCAATGTCTGCCGACAAGTCGTAAAGCAGGGTTAGCTGGCCATGCGGGGAGTCTTGCGGCCAGGCCTTCATCGGCAGGCGTCGGGCCCCGATGTCGGTCAAGGCGGCCATGTCCATGTCGGTCTTGTTGACCTTCCAGAGCTTCCAATGCCCCTTGCGGACGGCCATGTTTGGCTTTGCCCGCCAAAACAGCAGCTCGTGCGGGGCTGAGTCGGTTTCGCCCCGCAGATGCGGAAGCAGATTCACGCTGTCCTGCGCCGTGGCGGAGGATCCCGCCGCGGCTGCGATGGTCGCGAACAGATCCAAGGAAATGACAGGTTCGCTGTAGGTTGTGCCTGCGGGCAGGCCGTCAGGCCACTTGGCAAGGAACGGGATGCGAATCCCGCCCTCCCAGTAATAGCGCTTGTTTCCGCGCAAGGGAGCATTGGAGCAGCAGCCATCGACATAGCCCGCGCAGCCGTTGTCGGACAAGAACACGAAGAGTGTGTTGTCTTCCAGTCCGAGTTCGGCGAGCTTGGACGTGACCGCACCCACGTAGTCGTCCACCGCCGCTACCATGGCCGAATAGATCCGCGTGCTGTCCTTCTCGATGTGGCGGTAGCGGTCCAAGTATTCCTTCGTCGCTTGCAACGGGGTGTGGGGCGCATTCGGAGTGAGCATCAGGAAGAAGCGTTCGTCCTTGTGGCGCTCGATGAAGTCAACGGTCTTGTCGCGAAACACATCCGTGATGTACTCCTCGACCTCGACCGGTTCCCGACCGTCGTAGATCGCGTTGGCTGCTGTTCTGGCGGTTGGAGCATTCCTCGCCGGCCATGACTCCACGCCTTCCTCGCGGGAATCGATGTAGATCGACCCGCCAGCGAGCATGCCGTAGTACTCATCGAAGCCCCGGCTCAGCGGGTGATGCTGTGCCTGCTTGCCAAGGTGCCACTTGCCGATCAGACCTGTCGCATAGCCTCGTGCGCGCATCATGTCCGCGATCGTGGTTTCCGCCGTGGACATGCCCATATCGGTGTCGCGCCCGGCGATGTTGAATTCAAACCCATGACGCTGCTGGTGCCTGCCGGTGTACAAGCCCGCCCGCGAAGGGCTGCAAACTGCTGCGGACACGTAGCCATCGGTGAGGCGCACGCCTTGCGCGGCGAGGGCGTCGATGTGGGGAGTCTTGATCACGGTGCCGCCATTGGCCCCGATGTCGCCCCAGCCGAGGTCGTCCGCCATCATGACGATCACGTTGGGGGGAGTCGGCGCGACTTCACCGCTAGGGGAAGTGCCACAGCCACAGAGTGCCAGAGAGAGCAGGAAACATATGCCAGGTCGCATCGCGCAGCTATTCTAGCGGAGTGCAGCACGAATCCGAACAGTGCGAATCGAATGTGTGCACCGCTGGCTCGTATTGCGTCGACGCAGGTAGAAATCTCGGAATGTTGTTTGAAGGGCTGTATATTATTCCTGTAGATGGCACTTGACAAACGCAGGAGCACCCGCCTGACCCAGCCACTAGTCCGCAGGCATGGATCCTTGCAACCTACGAGTTGGAGCGAGGCGCTCGACGTAACCGCCGCCGCCTTCGCCCGCGCCAGGGAACGCAAGCCGGAGTCGTCGTTCGGCATGTTCAGCTGCTCCAAGACCACGAACGAGCTGAACTATGCCGTGCAAAAGTTTGTCCGCAGCGTAATTGGCAGCAACAACATCGACAGTTGCAACCGCACTTGACACGCACCTAGTGTCGTCGGTCTGGCGACAGCGTTCGGGGCAGGCGGCGGCACAAGCTCCTACCAAGAGGTCGAGGAGACCGACCTGATCGTGCTGTGGGGATCGAATGCGCGCGAGACGCATCCGATCTATTTCCACCACGTGCTCAAGGGTATCCGCAATGGCGCGCCGCTGTACGTGGTAGACCCTCGGCGGACGAGTTCCGCCCAGTGGGCAGACTGCTGGCTGGGCCTCGATGTGGGCACCGACATCACGTTGGCCAACGCCATCGGGCGCGAGATCTTGGCGGAGGGTTTAGAGAACCGCCAGTTCATCGAGCACGCCACGAGCCGGTTCGAAGAGTATCAGGCGGCCGTCGAACCATTCACGCTCGAGTTCGCCGAGAGAGAGACCGGGGTGCCGAAAGGAGCCATCCGCGATCTGGCCCACGCCTACGCGCAGGCTCCCAAGGCGCAATTGTGCTGGACGCTCGGGATCACCGAGCACCACAAAGGCGTGGACAACGTACTGGCTCTGATCAATCTCGCGCTGCTCACCGGACACGTTGGGCGCTACGGTTCCGGTCTTTGCCCACTGCGGGGACAGAACAACGTGCAGGGCGGGGGAGACATGGGCGCCTTGCCCGATCGCTTGACCGGATTTCAACATGTCGCAAATGACGAATGCCGAGCGAAATTCGAGGCCGCTTGGAACTGCACGATCCCACCCAAGCCAGGAAGACACATCAGCGGAATGTTCAAGGCCATGGAGGCGGGCGATCTTAAGACGCTTTATGTTCTGGGAGAGAATCCCGTGGGTTCGGAACCCGACACCCAGCATGTCTTGTCCATTCTGAAGAAGCTCGATTTCATGGTGGTCCAAGACTTGTTCCTCACTCAGACGGCTGAGATAGCCGACGTGGTCTTGCCTGCCTCCGCAGGCTGGGCCGAATCTGAGGGCACGGTCACGAGCAGCGAGAGGAAAGTGCAGCGTGTCCGCAGGGCAGTCGAGCTGCTGCCGGGCACCAAGGATGACCTGGCCATTCTGTTTGACCTTGCCAATCGACTCGGTCATGACTGGGGCGAACCCAACCCGAGAGCATTGTGGGACGAGCTGCGCACCGTGAGCCCGATGCACGCAGGCATGAGTTACGAACGGCTCGAAGCGCTGGGCGGGATTCGCTGGCCGTGCTACGACGAAGACCATCCAGGTGAGTTGTTCTTGCACGGGCGCCTGTGGGCGAATCCGCGCATCGGTCCGCGAGCGCCATTCTCGGTCGTCCTGCCAGAGGCACCCGTGGATCGATTGGACGATGACTTCCCCATCCGTCTGACAACAGGCCGCAGGCTGGACGCATACAACACGGGCGTGCAGACCGGAGCCTACGCATCGCCGCTGCGGCGCCAAGAGGCCGTCGACATCTCCCCTGAGGATGCGGCGCAGTTTGGCCTAGAGGAAGACGAACAGGTACGGATCAGCTCGCGACGCGGTACGGTGGTAGCCCCCGTGCGGCTCGACCCGGGATTGCGCCCGGGCTTGGCATTCATGACCATGCACGCGCCGGACGAGGTGAACACCAACGAATTGACGATCGAAGCCATCGATCCGAAGTCCGGCGTATCGGAGTTTAAGGCCACCGCGATCCGTATCGATAAAATATCCAGCGCAAGCGCAGGGGACTGAGTCCGTAGGCATGCCATGGCTGTCATACGGGGCTCATCTGGGCAACATTCTCGTCCCCATTGCGGTGGTTGAAGGATCTTAGCTAGTGGACCTGCATTTCACAGGAGACGAACCCAGCGTTCCGGAGGTCGAAGCGGTCGACACAGTGCTCGGGAGCGCTAGCTCGAGATGGTTCGGTGGAGAGCGCCTCGACCCGAGCGAAGCTCAGACATCAGAGAGCGGTCAGCGCACGGCGGGAAAACGCCACTTGTTGCTTCCCGTGCTGCACGCCATTCACGAGCGCGTCGGCTGGATCAGCCGGGGCGCGTTGAACTACGCTTGCAAGCGGCTCGAGGTGCCTCCTGCAGAAGCGTATGGCGTTGCCACCTTCTACGACATGTTCTCGCTCGACCAGGCACCTCCGGTCGTGGCGCGGGTCTGTGACGATATCGCCTGCCAAGTCAAGGGCGCGAGCGAACTCTGCGCGAGCCTCGAAGCGGCCATGGGGCCAGCAGGCGGCACCGGCGAGCAAAGCGGCTGCGGCTGGGTACGCAGCCCATGCTTGGGACAGTGTGAACGAGCGCCAGCCGTGCTGGTGACTGCGGCAGGCGAGAGGCCGTGGACGTCGGTAGTTGCCCCGGCCAGCGCGGAAACGGTCAACATCGCATGCAGTGATGCCTCGCGGGCGGACTTGCCGAAAGTGCATGAATCCGTCCCTCAGACAGGACAATCTTCACTGCAACTATTGCGTCGGGTCGGCTCGCCCAGCGCAGAGGGCTTGGATGCCTATCGCGCGGATGGCGGGCTGGTGGCTTGGGATCTGGCGCTTGAGCGCGGTGCGGATTGGGTGATCGAACAGGTCGAGCAGTCAAACCTCGTGGGCAGGGGCGGGGCTGCGTTTCCAACCGGCCGGAAGTGGCGTGCCGTGGCCCAGGCCAGCGGCCCGAAGTACGTTGTCTGCAATGCGGACGAGTCCGAGCCGGGCACCTTCAAGGATCGGGTCTTGATGGAGGGCGACCCGTTTGCGGTGGTCGAGGCGATTGCGATCGCGGCCTTCGCAACCGGTTGCGAGCGGGCCTACGTCTATGTCCGAGGGGAGTACCCGGACGCAACTCAGCGAATGCGGTCCGCGATCGAGGCGTTCGACTCGGCGGGCCTGCTGGATCGGGCGTGTCCGATCGAGATTCGCCGGGGTGCCGGGGCTTACATTTGCGGCGAAGAGACCGCACTGTTCAACTCGGTCGAGGGCTTTCGCGGCGAGCCCCGCAACAAGCCGCCGTACCCGACCGAATCAGGGCTATTCGGGCGGCCGACGTTGGTCAACAACGTGGAAACGCTGGCTAATGTCGTGCGGATTTTGCCTCAGGGTGGTTCAGCTTATGCGGCTGTGGGTACGGAGCGCTCCTCCGGCCCGAAGCTGTTCTGCCTGTCCGGGCATGTTGCGAAGCCCGGTGTCTACGAGGCTCCGTTTGGCGTAACCGTGCGCGAGCTAATCGACCTAGCGGGGGGCGTTAGCGGTACGGGCAAGTTGCAGGCGGTACTAGTCGGAGGGGCCGCCGGAGCGTTCTTGAGCCCCGACGAACTCGACGCTCCGTTCACGTTTGAAGGCATGCGGGCGGTTGGCGCGACGGTCGGCTCGGCTGTGGTGATGCCGTTCGACGACAGCGTCGACCTCGGCGCGATCCTGATGCGCATTGCAGAATTCTTCCGGGACGAGAGCTGTGGCCAGTGTGTTCCCTGCCGCGTGGGGACCGTGCGCCAGGAAGAGCTGCTCGAGCGCCTTCGCGCTGGGCAGTGGATAGGGAGCTTGGAGCACGAGCGGCGACTTTTGCGTGAAATCTCGCAAGTCATGCGTGACGCTTCGATCTGTGGCCTCGGCCATACTGCTGCCAGTGCGGTAGACTCCGCCTTGGAACGGTTTCCGATCTTTCAGGGGGCGGCCAGGTGAGTGACCAGAACCTAGCAGATGCACCAGATCTGAAAGTCCCGGTGCCGCGCGGACCCATCCCGGTCGCGCCAGAACGAGCCCGGCGGCCGTTGGTCGAATTGACCGTAGATGGCCAGGCCGTCTCCGTGCCGGAGGGCTCGACGCTTCTCGATGCCTGCCGAAAATGCGGAATTGACACTCCGACCTTGTGTTACGTCGAGACGCTCACGCCGGTGAATGTGTGCCGTGTGTGCGTGGTGGAATTGGAGGGCTCGCGGACTTTGGTGCCGGCCTGCTCGCGCAAGGCCGAGCCTGGCATGGTGATCCGGACCGACTCCGAGCGGGTGCGCCTCAGCCGGCGAATGGTCTTGGAGTTCCTTGCCTCTAGCACTGACACAACCCAGTCGCCTGACCTGTGCCGCTACTCGGAGGGCTACGGTGCCGATCCGGACCGTTATGGAGAGAGGGACACCCAGGCGGAATCTACCGCGCAGCCGGTCAAGGTCGACAACGAACTCTACGTCCGCGACTACGCCAAATGCGTGCTCTGCTACAAGTGCGTCGAAGCTTGTGGCGATGACGCCCAGAACACGTTTGCGATTGCCGTAGCTGGGAGGGGCTTCGACGCTCACATTGCCACCGAGTTTGACGTGCCCCTGCCCGAGTCGGCATGTGTGTACTGCGGCAACTGCATTGCCGTGTGCCCGACTGGCGCCTTGGTCTTCAAGACCGAGCATGAGCTGCGGGAGAGCGGGGAATGGGATGAGAGTCGGCAGGAGACCACGGACACGATCTGCCCGTATTGCGGTGTCGGCTGCACGCTCTCGGTACATGCCCAGGACAACCAGATCGTGAAGGTGAGCTCTCCGTTGGATCAAGAGGTGACCTCTGGCAATCTGTGCATCAAGGGCCGGTTCGGATGGCAGTTCACCGCTGGACCTTCGGGGACCACCGCTGACGCTGCCAAGGAAGAAGAGTAGTTCCCGCGCACAGGCCGCCGCTCGGGCACGCGCTTGATTGCCGCCAAATTGTCTGATGGCGTTCCCGGCCAGCTTTCGTCGAGAGTTGCAAGTCTAAGCTCAATCGGCAAGAATATGCGGCCATGAAGAAGATCCTCGCCGTAGCGCTGGGAGTCCTAGCTGCGCTAGGTGTCCGGTATGCGTTGCAAGCTCCCTCGCCCGTGCCTTCGAGCGCTCTTGCTCAAAGCACGGCTAGCAGCACTTGTGTCGAGTCCAACCGGCTTGTCCTGCGACTGGGTGTTGGCGACGAAGCAGAGACGGATTGGAGCGGCAGCGCAACCGGATGGGTCATCGACGAGAGCACGTCGTGGTCCGTGCAATCGGAGTCTGCCCCGCTCAAGCTGGCTGGAGGGGAGCGAGTGCCGAGAGTGCTTCCCGCTTCGGTGGATGTGAACATGCCCGCCGGCCCGTGCGGTAGTGCGGCGGATCCGAGCCGATCCGTGCGAGTTGAAACGCGACAAGGATCTTTCGATGTGGCTGTTGGCGATCTCGCCATGGGACGCAGCGTCCCGATGCTGGGCGGGCGCGTGGAGGTAGCTCTAGCCCCTGCGGACTCGCCCCTGCGGAGTTCCGCTCTCGACGAGGACTTTCCGAACTGCGCCTCGATGCCGGACGAATCTGTCCTCTGCGCTTATGTCGAGTACGAGCCGGGTGAACCGATCGACGAGGCCAAGGCCCTTGCGGGCGAATTCGATTCGATTGAATTCAGTGGCAACGGCGACCGTGTCGCACTGCTGCATCGCGACCGTGAGGGCTGGCGCGATCGAGTCTATGTCACGTCGGCCGGCAGCGATGTCTGGCAGCCGGTGGTGATGAGCCTGCCCGGTGACGGTGCCGCCGTGTTGTGGTCAGAGCAACGCGACGGCAACTGGGACATCTACAGTCGAACCTACTCCTTGTTGAGCGGCGACTTGGGCGCAGAGCGGCGGCACACCACCGATCCCGGCAGTGATTTCAACGTCGCTGCCAGCGGCGGGCATTTCGCTTGGCAGGGCCGACGAGATGGCCAATTCGACATCTTTGCGAGCCAGTTCAATGGCTCGCCTGTGCGTGTGTCAACGAGCGCGGCCAACGACTGGCGGCCATCGATTGCAACCGATTCAGGTGGCAAGTCTTGGGTGGCTTGGGATACCTACGACAGCGGCAACTACGACGTCTACTTGCGGCGCTTCGAAGACGGCGAGCTAGGCCAGCCGATAGCGGTTGCCGCTTCGCCTCGCTTTGAGGCCCGAGCGTCGGTAGCCGTGGACTCGATGGACCGGGTCTGGGTCGCGTTCGAGGATTCCGACGAGGGCTGGGGCAAGGACGCAGGAGACCGCTGGACTGGCCAGCAGGCCGCGTCGATGTATCTCAACAAGAATATCCTCGTGCGCGTCTGGGACGGTGAATTGAAGCAGACACAGCTTCCGCCAAAGGCGCCGACAGTGGACTACTTCCACGACGACACGCGAGTGGCGACCAGCCAAAGGCACAAGATCAGCATTCCGGTCATGGCGTTCGATGGCGCGGGGCGAGCGTGGCTGCTCTACCGCAAGCACCCGTTACAGACGGGGCGGGGCGAGCGCTGGCGCAGCTATGGCGCCTTCTACCACCAAGGGGCATGGTCGGAGCCGATTTCACTCGGTTCGTCGGATCACCTCTTGGACCGGGAGCCCGGCTTGGCCATGCTGGCTGACGGATCCTTGCTGGCGGTGTTTGCCGGCGACAAGCGCCTGCAGGCACGGAGTCGCGAGGACAGCGATCTGTTCGAGGCAAGACTGGTGGCGAGTCCTGCGGCCTCGGACGCGGAACTGGTGGCTGCCGATGCCAGCCAGCCGGAGTCTTCACGGCCGGCGGTTCATCCGGACGAAGCGCAGCAAATCGCCGAGATCCGAGGCCGTCGTGTGCAACTCGGCGGCAAGAGCTTACAGTTCCTGCGGGGAGAATTTCACCGCCACACCGAGTTCTCGTCGCATCGGGATTGGGATGGGCCGTTCGAAGAAGTCTGGCGTTACGGGCTTGACGTGGCGGGCATGGACTGGATCGGTGCCGGCGATCACGACTACGCCGTCGGGAAGGACTACATGTGGTGGTTGCAGCAAAAGGCGGGCGACATTTACAACGCACCGGGATTCTTTAGCGCCATGTATTCGTACGAGCGCAGCGTCAGCTACCCGAGCGGCCACCGCAATGTCATCCTGCCGCGCCGGGGAATCCGCCCGTTACCACGCATGACGGGCAAGGGGCTTGTCGAAGGAACCCCTGAGGACGGCTCGCCCGACATCCAGAACCTGTTTGCTTACCTGCATCACTTTGAAGGCATCTGCTCCTCGCATACTTCTGGGACGAACATGGGAACGGACTGGCGTGATGGCGACATCGAGGTCGAGCCCGTGGTGGAGCTGTTTCAAGGACACCGACAGAGTTATGAGGTCTCGGGCGGGCCGCATGCCGCGACCGGGCCGGAGGATACGATCCAGGGCTATCGCCCTGCAGGCTTTCTCTGGGAGGCCTTCCAGAAGGGTCGGCGGCTGGGCTTCCAAGCGAGCAGCGACCACGTCTCCACGCACATCAGCTATGCCATCGTGTTGGCCGAGGAGCACTCGCGGCAGGGTGTCATCGATGCCTTCAAACGGCGCCACTCGTACGCAGCGCACGACAATATCGCCTTGGTCGTGCGCTCAGGGGATCATCTGATGGGGGACGAATTTACCTCCAGCATGCTTCCTCGCTTGCGAATCGTCGCCGACGGCACAGCCCCGATCGACAGCGTCGAGGTGATTCGGCAGGTGGGCTCCCAGGTGCCCGAGGTGGTGGCATCGATGGAGCCGAAAGCCATGTCCGTCGACTTGGACTGGTCCGATCCGGCCGCCGTAGCGGACGAGTGGAACATGTACTACGTTCGCCTAAGGCAGCGCAACGAAGCAATGGCGTGGGCCAGCCCGATATGGGTGCGATACGAACCCTGATGCGGCGCCGTGTCTGCTAGTAGGCGGTGAGGGCTTGGAACTCGCGGAAGCGCGCCTCGATGCGCTCCATGGTCAGATCCCTCAAGCCGTCAACGCCGAACTGCTCGCAGCAAAAGCTGCCCATGATGGACCCGTAGACGACCGCCCGGCGCAACTCGCGTTGCCAAGCGCTGGGGTCAGCCAATCTGTCGCCCGCACAGCGGTCCAACCAGCCCATAAAACCACCCGCAAAAGCATCTCCAGCACCAGTAGGGTCGGTGATGTCTGCCAGCGGGTAGGCGGGCACGAGGAAGCAGTTGTCGTCTTGGAACAGCGCGGCGCCGTGCTCTCCGCGCTTGATGACCACCGAGGTTGGCCCCATGGCTTGGATCGCCTGGGCGGCGGCCCGCAGGCCGTCCTCTCCGGACAGCTGGCGCGCCTCTTCGTCGTTGATCAGGATCGCGTCCCAGCCCCGTATGGTTTGGGCTAGTTCTTCGGGCGTGCCTTCGATCCAGTAATTCATCGTGTCGCCGGCGACAAAGCCGCGATTCGTGGCTTGATCGACGACGGACTGCTGCAAGCTGGGCTGGATGTTGCCTAGCAAGATCAGGGGTATGTCGCGGTACGACTCGGGAAGGCGCGGGCGGAAATCGGCGAATACGTTCAGGTCGGTGACCAACGTACGGCGTTCATTCATGTTCCGCGAGTACACGCCCTGCCAGAAGAAGGTCTTGCCAGAGGCCCGTTCCAAGCCTTCGAGGTCGATGTTGCGGCGGCGCAGGACGGCTTCGTCTTCCGGTGCGAAGTCGTCGCCGACGATCGCCACTAAGCGCACGGTCGTGAAATGACTCGCGGCCAATGCAATGTAAGATCCCGCACCGCCGAGGACACGGTCCACCTTGCCGCGAGGGGTTTCGATGCCGTCATAGGCGACCGAGCCAACAACAAGTACGGACATGGACTGAGAGAAGGGCCTTAGATGTACTTGCCAGCGAGTAGAGCGTATTTCTTGCGGGCATGGTCCGAAATGGCGCTTCGGTCCGAGATAATTGCGTTCTTCAGCCCCGAAGCGTACGGGCTGGGCGTCGTGGGGATGTTGCGGACAGCTTCGACCGCGACCTGTTGGGCGTGAGCGGCGTTCTTGGTCAGGTACTCGATGACCGTGTCGACCGTCACTGCGTCGTGGTCTGGATGCCAGCAGTCATAGTCGGTGACCATGGCCAGCGTGCAGTAGGACATCTCGGCCTCTCTGGCCAGCTTTGCCTCTTGGAGATTGGTCATGCCGATGATGTCGAACCCCCAGCTGCGGTATGTATTGGACTCGGCCAGCGTGGAGAACGCAGGCCCTTCCATGCAACAGTAGGTCCCGCCGCGATGGACGGTCACGCCAACCTTGCGGCAAGCTTGCTCGGCGACATCGGCCAGCGTGGCGCAGATGGGATGGGAAAAGGTGATGTGCGCCACCAACTCCTCGTCGAAGAATGTGGAAACCCGCCCGCGAGTGCGGTCGAAGAACTGGTCGGGCAGCACGAAGTGCAACGGCTCGAGTTCCTCGCGGAGGGAGCCGACAGCGCTGAACGAGAGGACATACTCGACACCGAGCTGTTTGAGTCCGTGGATGTTGGCGCGAAAATTGAGATTGGAGGGCATGATGCGGTGTCCGCGGCCATGCCTGGCCAAGAAGGCCACCTCCCGTCCGGCGATGCGCCCAACCACGTACGCATCGGAGGGTGCTCCCCAAGGCGTGTCGACCCGCACCTCCTTGCGGTCCTCGAGCGGGTCCATGGCGTAGAGGCCGCTGCCACCGATAATTCCGATCCGTGGATGCATGAATTGACCATTGTAGTGGACGGGTTCAGAGCCTCTGGTTGTCACGGCGGGTGGCTTAGCGCTGAACCTGTACGCCAGTTCGCGAGAGCTGCAATCTATTGGGATTGCTAGGCTGGAAATCCCCAATGGACCAAGACCTAGTCCTTGCCAGCGCCTTGGTGCTATTCTGCCTCCGCGACGCTCGCCTGATCGTTTCACGTCCCGGGCTGCTGTTCGCTCTTGTCCCACTGCTGCTCCTAGCGTCTGGGGCGTGCGGTGTTGTTGCCGAGAACCTCTCCGCGCAGAGGGCAGGGGAGTTGCTAGGAGATCCGCGGCTTTGGGTCTGCGCAATGCTGCTGCATGTGGCGCTGGCATTCTGGGCCGCACGCAAGTCTCGGCGAGGAGCGATCGCCGATTGGATCGCAGTAGCGCCGACGCCGATTACGGTTATTGGGCTGACGCTGGTATCAAGGATCGTCTTGGTTCATTGGGACGGTGTCGATGGCGTGGCGGTGGGACTGGCGCTCGGGATTGGCTACGGTTTGGTCGTGGGCATACTAGCCTTGGCGGTCTGGCCGAGACGGGATGGCCCGGCGGCTCTGCGATTCTCCTCTCTGACCCACCTCAGTGCGTTGATGCTGGTGCCCTCTTCAGCGGTCTTGGACACTCCGCTCGCTACGCAGCCGGCTGATTGGGAGCGAGCGGCTCTAGTGTTGGCCTCGATTGCGGCGCTTGTGGCCGCCTCGTTCTTCTGGCACCGGTCTCGAAGAAGGTAGCTCATTCCTGCCAGGTCACGCTGACAGGGGGCGTGCGGCTGCACTGAATGCTCTCGGTCATGCCGGCCGAAATCGTGGCACAGGCCGTGTCGGTCGCGGTACGTACTGCTTCCTCCTCGCTTGTGCCGGAAGCAGTGGCGCAGTTGGTGCGGCCTTGGAACTCCATGCAAACCTCGCAGGTGAACTGGCGCAGCCCCATCGACGAATATACGATTACTCCCAGTACCGCCGCGATGAAGAGGATGGCTGCTAACACCGGTTTTGACATTGCCTGCCAATTGTAGCGACGGACGCATGGACTGCGTTCGCGTGTCAGAGGAACCAGCTTGCGCGACGGCAAGCATTAGAGCGCGGGAAGCGATGATCTGAGATCGTTCGTTAAGAAGTTGCCGATCCAATCCCAGTTCCTGATCTTCACCGCCTACGGCACTGCGGCCCAGAGTGAGTCATGCGCAGCATTCGGCAACGGCCGTGAACTGCACGAATCAGGTTGCGAAGCGGCATGAGGCCCGCCATGAGTGTTCAGGGCAGTTGAAACGCCACGCTTAGCTTGGCCTTGACCGCGACGGGCTGACCGTTCAAGCGCGCTGGCTCGTACCGCCATTGCGACAGCGCGTCCCTTGCCGCGGCAACAAGCCGCTCGTCAACAATTGAGTTCACTGGAGCAAGGCCACCCAGCGTGCCATCCGCCTCGATCACAGCTTCGAACAGCACGGTGCCTTCGATGGCTTCGCCTTCGACATCCGGAGGGTACAGAGCCGGAACGTGATGTATGAGTCTTGCCTTTTGGACGTTCCCACCCACGCGGATCCTTCTTCGTGCTGCTTTGGGCAGCGCTGGATCCGGGACTCGATTCTCCCCGGAGACTACGACCGCCTCGATGATCGGCTGGATCCCCAACTTGAGTTCAATGTGCTGATCAGCTGTTAGGCTGACGTTCTGGCGGTGCGGTTCGAATTCGGGTGGTCCGACTACCTCGAGCTCGTACGAATCCGATGGCTTGAGACCCCAGAGCCGAAACGATCCATCGCCGCCTGCTGTGGTGGCCTCGGTCACACCCAGGTTCGCCTCGGTAATGACCACCGAAGCCCATGGAACGCGTGCTCCGCTCGGGTCTTGAACGGAACCCGAGAGTGTGACCGCTCCTTGCTGGCCGAAGGTGACTGATCCACAAGCTATCGCCAGCGTGATTGGGACTAGGCCACTGACACTGCGAGACACTCGGAAAATCTCATTGGAACGAGGATTGCGATCCAAGCACGACATGGGAATTGATGCGGCAGGAGTCGGCTGTCACGGTGCAATACTTGAGTTGCTTTGCGCATCTTCAACACTGAAGGCCCGGTTTTCGCCAAGGATCACTATTGTATTCCTCCGCTGGAACGCGTTGACCTCGAGGAGCTCCTCACGCTGATTGACTGGAAGAAATACTTCGTGCTACACGCTCCGCGCCAGTCGGGCAAGACATCGATGCTCAAGGCCTTGGCTGAACTGCTCAATGATGAGGGAACTTACCGATGCGTATACATGAATGTGGAACCCGCACAGGCGGCGCGCCAAGATGTGGACAAGGCCATCCCGTGGGTCGTGGGCGAGTTGGCCCTCCGTGCGCGCGAGACGCTGCAGGACGATTTGGTGGACGAAATCTGGAGCCAAGTCTCGGATCGCGTTGGATCAGGATTGTTGTTGAAGGAAGTCTTGGTGCGCTGGTCCAAGGCTAGCCCCAAGCCGCTGGTCTTACTGATTGACGAAATCGACACTATGGTTGGCGATTCGCTCATTTCGGTGCTGCGGCAGCTGCGCTCGGGATACGACATGCGACCGGAGAGTTTTCCGCAGAGCGTGATTCTGTGTGGCGTGCGCGATGTGCGCGACTACCGCATCTTCTCCGCCACGGACCAGAACTACACCAGCGGCGGCAGCGCGTTCAACATCAAGGCGGAATCTGTGCGGATTGGAGATTTCTGTGAGCCCAAAGTGCAGGCTCTGCTGGCCCAGCACACAGCTGACACCGGCCAAGGATTTGAGGTCGCAGCTGTGGAGCGAATCTGGGCATTGACCCGCGGGCAGCCATGGCTGGTCAACGCGCTTGCGCAGCAGGTGTGCTTCAAGGACAAGGCCGGGCGCGACCGTAGCGCGGCGATCGGCGCGGACGCTGTCGAGGTTGCCAAAGAGGTGCTGATCGTGAACCGCGTCACGCATCTCGACCAGCTGGCCGCCAAGCTCAAGGAAGATCGCGTGAGACGCGTCATCGAGCCCATGCTGGCCGGGCGGGAGACCCAGTCCTACTCGAGCGAAGACTTAGGCTACGTCCGGGATCTCGGATTGGTTGCGGCGGACGATCCGGTGCGCATGGCGAATCCAACCTATGCAGAAGCCGTCCCGCGCCAACTCAGCTATGCGCTGCAATCGGGACTGCAGCAAGTCACGGCGTGGTGTGTCGATGCCGCGGGCGAGCTGAACGTGCGCAGTCTGCTAGAAGGGTTTCAAGCATTCTATCGAGAGAACGCCGAACATGCCGTGCAGCGCTTCGACTACGGTGGTGAGGCTGGCTTGCACTTGTTATTGCAAGCGTGGCTGCAAAAGGTGGTTGACAGTGGCGGCCGAATCGAGCGGGAGTATGGCTTGGGGCGCGGACGCACCGACCTATTGATTCTATGGCCGCTGAGCGGCTCGGCGGACCCCAGGCGGGTGGCCAAACATGTGATCGAGTGTAAGGTCTGGCGCCCAGGCCGCAGCTTGGACGCCACCATGAGAGAAGGGCTGCGGCAGGCAGCCGGGTACATGGACCGGTGCGGTGCTGATTCGGGGCACTTGGTGGTCTTTGACCGACGGCCGGATAAGACGTGGGATGAGCGGATCTTCCGCCGAGATGAGCGTTCGGGCGATCGGTTGATCACTGTCTGTGCCATGTGAGCAGGGCAGGCTACCAGTAGGCACACGACTGGTGGGCTAGAATCAGGTGCGCTCGACGGCGTGCGTAGCAGTCTGAACACACTCGTGATTGGGTCGCACGGCGAGACCTAGCCGCTAACCGAAGCGCGGGCACTCGCCGAGCAGCTTGAAATCTACCACCTCCCCAAGCATGGCAGTTGGCTCCACTTTGCGGAAACCGAGTTGAGGGGCTGTCCGGTCAACGCCTCAACCAACACATCGCCGACCTCGCCTCGATTCGCACGCAGATTAAGGCATGGGAACAGGATCGCAACCTGCGGAAGATCCAGAGTAACTGGCAGTTTGGCGCTGCGGACGCTCGGATCAAACTGACACGCCTCTATCCGAACTGTCAGGTGGCACATCGTGCTAATGCCCCTCGGGGATCAGCACACGCAGGTCACTTCGCTACAATCCCGGGATTGTAGGTTCCCGACACGACGAAGCGCGTCTCGTGGCCGCCAATCCCGCTCTACCCACCATGCTGACCATCGATTACGGCGTACCGCGCGATGCCGCCTTCAAGCGCTTTGCGCATAACAGGACCTATCTCCGGCATCTGCTGCGCGCTCATCCGCTGTCCGGCATCGACGCGGCTGACGTCGTGGCGATTGAAGACGCCAACAGCAATTTCATCGGCCCGCGGCTGACGCAACGTCTGGCTGACGCCGTCTGGCGATTGACGATGTCAGACGGGTCACTCGTGTATCTGCTGATCGAGTGCCAGTCCGAGGTCGATTCGACGATGCCGTTTAGAATTCTGCACGAAGTTGCGTCCCTATATTTGGCCTTGAGCAAGGATCCGCCCGAACAATCCGGCTATTCCGCGACCGCCGTGCCGCGTGTCAAGCACTTGACCATCTACAGCGGCCAGCGGCCATGGACGGTGCCTGGGGAGGTGGGCGCAGCGATCACGGTCCCCTCAGCGGAAGCGGAGCTGGATATACCTAGGATGGAGTGTCCGGTGCTCGACCTGCGGCGCTGCCCAGACCCGGGCGGGGACGAGAACTTGGCTGTGCTGCTGGCACGGCTGCAGCGCTGCGAGAGTCCAGAGCAGTTGCGGGCGGCGGCACAGCCTCTGAAGCAGTGGTCGGGGAGCGAGGAACACGCAGCGCTGGCCGGGGCTTTCGCGGCTTGGATTTCGGAGGTGCTCATTCCAGACCTGGGCGTGCCGGACGCAGCGAAGAGCGATAATCTTAAGGAGGTGCTAGAAATGCTGGAAACTGAGGGCCTGACATGGGCGGACCGCATAAGGGCCGAGGGTCGACGCAAGTGGCATGCCGAGGGTCGCCGTGAGGGGGAGCGGAAGTTGATCTTGCGGCAAGCACGGATCCGTTTCGGCGAACAGCTGGCGGACAGCCTTGCCGTATTGCTGGAGAGGATTGCTGACGTGGACCGCTTGGAGGAAATCGGCGAGTGGCTGCTCGATTGCGACAGCGGGGACTCCCTGCTCAAACGGGTCCGACAGAACTGACCGCGAACTGAGCCAATCTGCCGCCGGTGTGGTTCGCGGAAGACAGGATTGCCTTCGGCCACTACCGTGCGTGGGGGAATCCCCATCAAGCTCGAGGGCTACTCGAGCTTGGGGTGTTTTCGCTGAAGGCGGATCCGGCGCAGCTTGGCATCGCAGCCGAGCGGAATACAGAGCTCTTGCTGGAGTGTAATCTGCGTCACATCGGGAACACCGCTTTCAGGTCGCGAACCGGGGAAGCGTGCCGAGACGCTCGCTACGGACCGCTGGTGACTTGTACGAGCATTGAACCTATGGGGAGTACAACGATGCAGACCAGCCACAGGCACCCCGATCAAGATGTCCAGGATAGCTGGCAATTCACCTTCGTTGATGCTCGGGTCGAACGGACACGCCTTTATCCGAACCTTTAGGAGATTCAGGTACTAGCAGGCGGCCGAATGCGGAGGCTTCGGATATTGGAGACCGAAGGGCCGATCAGCTGATGACACCAGGAGCACCATTGGCCTTCGCAAGGATGGACGCGATAGAGTTGGCGACTAACCCACGTATCTCTGCCGGTGTCGGAGTACTCGCGGCCACTGAAGAGGCGGTACGATCATGAGTAGTATGGCTGCACTACCGCAAAATTCCCAAGCACCGGACTTCAGGCTTCAGGACGCCGAAGGCGAGGAGTTTCACCTCTACTCCGCTCTTGAGTCGGGCCGAGTGCTCCTGACTTTCTACAAGACGAATTGCCCTACTTGCCAGTACGCCCTGCCCTACTTGGATCGCTTCCAGTCACTGTTGGATGATTCGGCCGCCGCCGTGACCGTGTCACAGGACACTCCGGCAGAGGCGGAACGCTTCAATGCCGAATTCGACTACTCCACCAAGCAAGTCTTTGATACGGAGGAGGCCGGATTCGAGGTGTCCAACGCGTACGGCCTGACCAATGTCCCAACAGTGTTCTTGGTTGGCCACAACGGTCGGATCGAGCACACCATGGTGAGTTGGTCGAAGGCGGACGTCGAAGAACTGGCCGGGAAACTGGGAGTGGATTCACCATTCCAGCCAGGGGAGGATGTGCTCGTTTATAAGCCTGGTTGAGGTTCCCGGAACTAGCTCCGGTCTGGAGCTTCCCGGTCGTCCCGATTCTTGTGGCCAGCCAAGCCCGACGGGTTTTCATGCATCCGTTCTCGGCGACCATGCCGCAATGTAGATGCTAGTCCGACAGACGATTCGCCAAAGCGATCTCGTAGCGAATCGACGGCTTGCAGGGCCTTGGTCCACTTGGTACTGGTATCTGCATCGAACAGCCCCAGCTGTGATTGTGGCGCTTCCTGCAGCGAGCCGGCATGAACGCCGAGCAGTCGCACAGCCTGCCCGCGGATGTAGTTACGTTCAAATAGCGCTTGGTCCCGGTGCGGTCAAGGTAGGCCTCGTCAATGGACGCCATCGACACCAGCGGCGAGAATCGCTTCAAGGCCTTGCTCTCGGTGCTATGTGCGGCCGGGTCGTTCTGGCCGACATTGGCTTCCACCTCAACGACCCGCCGTGCCAGCACACGGTGAAACTTCTTGACAGGTGTTGTCGAATATGACAACATATGGATTGAGGTGCGCCGTGGAAAGGCGTTGGATCCCAGCGGGTTCGAATCCCGTCCGGCAACTGTCGCTCCAGCCGGAAGTAACCGGAGCGGTTCGAGGAGGAAACGAGACGGACTGAAGCACTCTGGATAGAAGGACCGCCTTGGGCGGTTCAGCGAGCGTGCAGGCCGCAACGAGCAGTGAACGTTGAGCAGGCCTCGAAACAAGAAATGCGGAAGCCGACCCGCCCATTATTCGGGGAAGGCTGCCAGCGACCGGGAAGTGAGCGAACGCGCGCACCGGTCGGTTCCGCCGGGGTAGTGACGGTGGCATGCAGGCGAGAGGGAAACAGCAGCAACACGGGAAGCCCTGGCGGTGGCGTGGCACGCGCCCAACCGGAATCCCGCAAGGGACAGGCCGGGCCGGGCAGGGTGGCGGAGAGGCCCGTAGTACCGGGGAAGCCGGGTAATGCCGGCGGAGGGAAGGGGCCTCAGGCGAGGAAGGGTGAGTGAAGACGCGAAGGATGCTGGGAGTGGCGCAGCCTAGGACCCCGGCAAAATGTCCGGGAGCGGCGGAGC
>LXNI01001255.1_pt1 | contig 23181 bp, 20 predicted proteins | sample 809091 | NCBI WGS metagenome assembly LXNI01 (sample SAMN04870527, study PRJNA318959) | sponge metagenome | biome: 01000161; feature: marine sponge reef; material: water | host: Sarcotragus foetidus | place: Greece: Milos, Mediterranean Sea | collected 2013-05-29 | depth 5-7 m | reverse complement strand
ATTCACATCGACCAGGACTACGCCATCAAGGAACAGCTTTCGGTGCTGCCGGGCATCAACCAGACCATCGTAAAGCCGGCCATCGTCGTCGGCAGGCTGGGCGCGCGCGACCACGACGAGCACTTCGCCACGCTCAGCGAAATCGAGGATGTCTACCTGCAGAATGTCTGTTTTGGCGAGCCGGGAAAGTCGCTGGAATCGGTCATCAAGCTGAAGAACTTCGAAGTCGTCCCCAGGGAAATCTAGGCGCCGCGCGCAGCAGGGTCGGCGCCTGCAAGCGCCGGTGATACACCCACCATTCAATCGCCAGCAGCAGCAGAGCCGCCGCCGCCAAGAGCGTCCAGAATTCCTGCAAACCCAGCTGCTCATCGGCTTCGGCCGTTGCCAGCCCGCCGCCCAATTGCAAATCCGCCTGCGGCCGGGGCGTAATGTCGCTCTCGCCGGTGGCGAAGAGGTTGACGGCGAAGTGCTGCGCTTGCGTCACCTCGCCGGCTTTTAAGATCTCCAGCCGATAGAGGCCTAGCTGACTGGTACCGGTGTAGGCCAGGGTCTCGCCCTCGGCCGCCAGCTCCGTGACACGGCCGTCGGGCGCGGTGATGCGCAGGCTGTCCGCCAGCAACGGCGGCGAGATCAGCAGCACATCGCCGACGCTGACGCCATCGGGCAAGGCCACGATATCGGCCGGCGAGAACCAGTCGATCAGGTTAGCCATCAGCACGGGATAGGCGATCAGCAGCGGCAGATTGGAATCGCGCAGATCGAAGGGCAGGATAGCAACTTGCCGCGCGTTAACCTGGCCGGCCAGCAAGACCGCGGCTTCCGGCGCCTGGATCAAGGGCTGCGCCCAGGCGGCGCTCAGTTCGCGGACTTGCAGCAAGCTCATCTCGTCGAGGTCGACGAAGGCGGTGATGGGCGATTCTTCGGCCGTGACGACGATCTCGTCGGTCGGCTCGATCAGCGCGCCGAGGGTGAAGAGCGGCGTCGAACTGGGCGGGTTGATCAACAGCAAATCGCCTGCGGGCAGCGAGTTGGGCAACCAGCCGTCGAATACGTAAAGATCGAATGCTTCGGCGGGCAAGCGCCGATTCTCGATGTTGCCGCGGAAGGTTTCTACGCCGGGCAGACTGCGCAGGACCTGCTCGAGGAAGAGGTTGCCCGTTTGCGACACGTAGTAGACGCGCCGCGTATTCACTTCGTTGCGTACGGTCCAGGCGCGGTTGTCGAGCGAGAGGAAGTCCCGCGCGTCGTTGTCAAAGGTCAGCGCCGCCGAGAGCGTCTCGAAGGGCTCGCTGATCGGTTCGTCGAAGGGGATTGGCAGTTGGCTGCGCGGCGGGATCGTGCCGCTGCGGGACAGGCGCAAGACATCGTCCAGGCGGATGACCAGCGAAACCTCAGCCGCTTCGGCGCCATAATTCGTCACCTGGGCGAAAAGCTGCGGCGGCTGCCCGGCCAGGGCTCGAGTCGCCAGCGCGGTGATGGCCACATTGTCGGCCGATTCCCCGATCGGCACATAAATCGGCTGCGGGATATTAGCCGGCAGGCTGGCAGCCGCGCCCACCCCGCCGTCCGTGATCATGACGATGCTAAAGTTTTCCGCGCCGGCAGCGCCAGCCGCGGCCAGCGTCAGCGCCGTATCCCAGTCACCGGCGCCATGGCTCACGCTCATGCTATCCAGGGCGTGGCGCAATTCGTTTTTGTCGGCGGTGTAGCTCGTTAGCGGCTCGGCGACATCAGCCACGCGGATCAAGGAGATGGCGTCGCGCGGGTTCATGTTGTTGACGATCTGATGCGCCTGCTCTATGGCAGCGGCAAAACGCGTTTCGCCCGCGACATCGGTCGCCGTCATGCTGGCTGAGGCGTCCAGCAGCAGGGCGATCTTGCCGGCGCTGATGGTGGGCACGGTGATGAAGGGCCGCGCCAATGCCAGCACGAGCAGCAGCAGAATCAGCAGCTGCAGGAAAAGCAGCAGGTTGCGCCGCAGTCGCTGCCAGGGCGTGTTGGCTTCGGTATCCTGCACCACCTGGCGCCAGAGAAAGGTGCTGGAAATCAAGACCTCGCGCCGACGCAGGCGCAGCATGTAAAGCAACAGGATAGGTATGGCGATTGCGAGAGCGGCAAAGGCAGCCGGCGCCAGGAACGACATGCTTGTCCTTTCGTTGGCTAGATGACGCAGAAGGAGTATATCATGCGAATCAGAGCGGGAGTATGCGGGGCTGCTGCGCGGTGGCGAGGCGCGCTACATTTTGCCACCGAGTACACCGAGGGGAGAAGAGGGCACAGAGGAACGACGCATGTCGCTGTTCTGCGGTTCGCCTTGTTCTACGCGCATTCTACGTACCGGCTGACTCGTCCGGCGGCGGCTGCGGCAGGCTTTGCAGGTGAGCGTCGAGCGCGGCCAGCGCCGAGCGCGTTTCGGCGGGGATCGTGTCCAAGGCCAGGAACTGAGCGACGCGGTATTGGTCGTTCATATTGCTGGCGCTCACCACCGTCATGGAGTAGGCGTCATCCAGGCGGATCAGGCGCGGATACTCGTTGACCAGGTTGTGCCGCAGCATTTGCAGCGTCCGCTCCAGGCTGGTGGGGCGTCCGTCCAGCTTGAGCTGCAGCGCCGCCGCATCGACGCCCTGTCCGGCGGCCGCGCTTTCGGCCCGTCCCAGCGACTCCAGCCCGCGCGCGATCCAGGCCTCCAGCGGCCGATAATGGGGCGGCGTCAGGGTCTCGCCTTTTAGCGTGAGGCGCAGGGCTTTTACGAGGGCGCGCAGGAAGCGCATCATCGCCGGCGCCTCGCTTTCAGGTAATCTTCGACAGCTTGCGCAGCCAGGCGTCCCATGCCGATCCGTTCATTCAGCCGGGCGATGCCCTTGACGGTCGGCGCATCCTGGCAATAGTCGCTGCCGATCAGCGTCAGTCCGGCCGGCAGTAGGGCGTTGAGCGAGCGTATTGTTTCCCCATGAGCTGCATCGTAGCGCGAACGCAGATCCGCTTCGGGCCAGTGATCGGCGCGCGCAACAATCGGCTCGGCGCTGAGCCCGAGGCGCGCTACTGTATCGCGAACGACGGATTCCGGGCAATCGTGGGGCGCGGCGCGAACGCCGACTTGCAACAGCCGGTGCTGACGGTCGGGCACGCGGCCGGGCGCGTCAGTCGACCAAATAAAGCGGCAGGTCGAATCGACTTTGTCGGCAATGGATGGCGGCAGCGCGTCCGCCCGGCAGCCCAGCGAAACGCGCCAGATGGAGTCGTAGCGGAAATCGTCGAGGCGATCGGCCGCTTCCGGCGCCAGATTAAGCAAGATGCGCGCCGCGTACCGCGCCGGAACGGCCAGGATCAGCGCGCCGGCGTCATAGACCAGTCCGTTTTCCAGGCAGATGGTAAAGCGCCCGCGCCAGCGCCCGACCGAGCTGACCGCCATGCGCATCAGCCGCCCGCCCTGCAGCGGGTTTGCCAGCGCCTGAATCAGCGACTCGGCGCCATCGCGAAAGACAAAGGCATCGTCCATGACCGGGTTCGTTTGCTCGCACAAGCCGAGTTCAGCCAGCCAGGGCTCATCAGCCAGCGAGCGCAGTACGAAGCTGCCGGCATCCATGACGAAGCCGCGCTCGGCATACGTCTTGATGCCCCCGCCGAAGCGCCGCTTGACCTCGATGACGGTGTAGCGCAGGCTGGACTTCTCAAGTTTGTAGCAGGCAGCCAGGCCGCTGAGCCCGCCGCCGATGACGACCACGTCGCGCATTGTGTTGCTCGTCTTCGCTTGACGATGCGCCCAAGCATAACGGAAATCCGGCGTCTGCGTAAGACGGGTGACAAGGCAGGGCTACGAAATCGCTCAGGAATGAACCGCGCCTTCAGAATTACTCACTGTCCTCGGTGGAAAAAGAACAGCCATTGAGAAAGGATTTTCACTACGTTCCTCACTTTACCTTCAAGTCTTGTGTTGAAAAACAGTCTGAAGCGATATACCTGGGCGACGGCGAAAGACGGGTGAGTAGGCACCGGAAATCGAGTATAATACGCCCACTTGAAGAGACGAGAGCAAGACCACTGATGCGCCAGGACTGCCCGTACATTCAAAGCTTGAAAAAAGCCGGCTACCGCTTGACGCAGGCGCGGCTGACCGTGCTTGATGTGCTGGAATCCGAGCACGGGCATATCACCTCGGCCGATGTCCTGGAGAAGGTCGAGCGCATCAACCCGGCTATCGGGCGGGCCAGCGTCTTCCGCACCCTGGAGTTGTTCACGCAACTGGGTTTCATCCGCCCCACTTATATCAATACCAGCCTGACGCCGACCTACGTCATGATGCACGGCGGGCATCACCATCATGTCATCTGCACCGAATGCAATCGCTTCTTCGAATTCGACGACTGTGGGCTGGAAGTCATATCACGCAACTTGCAGCGCGAACTTGACGTGCAGATCAGCGGGCATCTGCTGGAATTTTACGGCGTCTGCGCCGACTGTCGCGGGCCGGACCTTGCGGAGCAGTCGTCATGAGCGAGGCCGTCATTGTCAGCGCGGTTCGCAGTCCCATCGGCAAGATTCGCGGCGCGCTGTCGGCTGTGCGTCCCGATGATTTGGCCGCGCATGTCATCGCCGCGGCGGTAGAGCGCGCCGGCATCAAGCCCGCGCAGATCGAAGAAGTCTATCTGGGCTGCGCCAACCAGGCGGGCGAGGACAACCGCAATGTGGCGCGAATGGCGCTGCTGCTGGCCGGCTTGCCCGAAACCGTTGCGGGCGTCACCGTAAATCGGCTCTGCGCCAGCGGTCTCAACGCGGTGAATCAGGCGGCGCGCGCCATCAAAGCGAACGAAGGCGATGTCTTCGTGGCCGGCGGCGTCGAAAGCATGAGCCGCGCCCCTTACTCCTTGCCGAAGAACCCCATCGGCTTCGGCCCCTCGGGCAATGTCACCGGCTGGGATACCACCTTGGGCTGGCGCTACCCCAATCCGCGGCTGGCGGCGCTTTATCCGCTGGAAGCCATGGGCGAGACAGCTGAGAATATCTTCGACATGAGCTGCGCGGGCGAGATTCGCGGCGGCGAGATTACGCGCGAGCAGCAGGACCGCTTCGCCCTACAGAGCCAGGAACGCGCCGTACGCGCCATCAACTCAGGCTATTTCCAGCGCGAAATCGCGCCTGTGGGCATCCCGCAGCGGAAAGGCGAGCCGCTGATTGTCGATACCGATGAGCATCCTTTTATGCACCGCGCGGACGACCGTTACCAAGTGGCGACCAGCCTGGAGAAGTTGGCGGCGTTGCGCCCGGCCTTCCGCGAGGATGGCAGCGTCACCGCCGGCAATTCCAGCGGCTTGAACGACGGGGCTTGCGCGCTGGTGCTGATGTCGGCGGAAAAGGCGCGGCAGCTGGGACTGAAGCCGCTGGCGACTTGGTTGGGCAGCGCGGCGGCCGGCGTCGATCCACGCGTGATGGGCTTGGGACCTGTAAGGGCGACGCGGAAATTGCTGGCGCGCCAGCAACTGAGTATTGAGGACATAGACCTGGCCGAGCTCAACGAAGCCTTCGCTGTGCAGGCCATCGCCGTCATGCGCGAGCTGGGCTTGAGCGAGGCGATCACCAATGTCAACGGCGGCGCCATCGCCCTGGGTCACCCGCTGGGCTGCTCGGGCGCGCGCATCTTGACCACCTTGCTGCATGAGATGCGGCGGCGGGCGGATGCAGGGGCAGCGATGCGTTACGGCCTGGCGACGCTCTGCGTGGGCGTCGGCCAGGGCGAGGCGACGCTGATTGAGATGTCGGCGGACTGGGCATGAAACACGTTCCCCAGCTGAGCCCGGCCGAGGCGGCTAGCTTGGTACCATCGGGCGCTGTCATGATGGTCGGCGGCTTCGGCATGACCGGTACGCCGGTACACCTGCTGCACGCGCTGGCGGAGACCGACGTCCGCGACTTGACTTATATCGCCAATAATATCGGCGAACCGGGCCTGGGCGGCGGCCGGCTGCTGCGCAACGGGCAGGTAAAGAAGGCCATCGGCTCCTATTTCACCAGCAATCGGGAAGTCGTCGAGGCGGCCCTGAGCGGCGCAATTGCTTATGAACTGCTGCCGCAAGGGACCATGGCCGAGGCGATACGCGCGGGCGGCGCTGGCATCGGCGGCTTTTACACGCCGACGGCTGCCGGCACGGTACTGGCTGAAGCCGCCGAGACCAAAGTCATCAAGGGCAGAACGCACGTCTTTGTGCCCGGGCTGCGCGCCGATATCGCCTTGATTCGCGCGCGCCGCGCCGATACAGCCGGCAATCTCGTCTATCGCATGACCGAGCAGAACTTCAACAAAGCGATGGCCACCGCCGCCGACCTGGTCATCGCCGAGGTGGAAGAGATCGTGCCGCTGGGCGCGCTCGACCCCGATTATATTCATACCAGCGGCAATTTTGTGGAATATCTGGTGCAGGCGAAGACCACGCTTGACGAGCTGGGCACATCGGCTGATGTAGGCGCTTTGCGCGGCAAGGTCAGCTCGCAGCGCCTGTCGATCGCCCGCCGCGCCCTGGCAGAGCTAAAGGCGGGAGACTTGGTCAATCTCGGCATCGGCATCCCCACGCTGATCGCCGATTTGATCACGCCGGAGCAGGGCATTATCCTGCACACGGAAAACGGCATGCTGGGCCTGGGGCCGGCGCCGGAAGCGGGCGGCGCGCTGGATTACCCGGTCAACGCCGGCAAAGCGCCTGTGACCGCCATGCCCGGCAGCAGCTACTTCGACAGCGCCGACTCCTTCGCCATGATCCGCGGCGGGCACGTCGATGCCGCAGTGATGGGCGGTTTGCAGGTTGATCAAGCGGGTAACCTGGCCAATTGGGCAGTACCGGGCAAGCCCCTGCTGGGCGTGGGCGGCGCCATGGACTTGGCTAGCGGCGCGCGCCGGCTGATCATCACCATGACGCACTGCAACCGCGATGGCAGCGCCAAGATTGTAGAGCGTTGCAACCTGCCACTGACGGCCGTGGCGGCGGTTGATCTGCTAATCACGGACTTGGCGGTATTCGCTTTTGAAGCGGGCGAGATGCGGCTGGTCGAGCTGATGCCGGGCGCGACGCTGGACGAAGTTCGTGCAAAGACGGCGGCCGATTTTGGCGTCAGCTAGACGACCACGCCGGCCGCGGCGTAGGCGTCGGTCATTTCGCGCCACTGGCGCATGAGCCGGCGGCTGTTTTCACCCGGCACTCCGACGCCGATGCACAGGTCGTCGACCTGGACGATGGGCACGATTTCTTTGGTGCTCGACGTCAAGACGATCTCATCGGCCGAGTAAAATTCGTCCAGCGTAACGGCGCGCAATTCGAGTTGCCCCTCCCGCTCCAACAGCTTAATGACTTCGGCGCGCGTGATGCCGGGCAGCAGCCCGTCGTCAGGCGTGATCCAACGCCCGTCTTTGCAGATGAAGATATTGCTGCGCGTGCCTTCGACGACCAAGCCATCGACGCAGTAGATCGCCTCGATCGCGTCGGGAACTTGCCGCTGCGCTTTCCGCTGCGCTGTGATGCCGGGGATGTAATTGATCGTCTTGGCTTCCGGCAGGTGTCGATGCTGCTCGACTGTCGCTACCGCGGCGCCGCGTTGATAGGCGGCCGCCGGCAGGTTGTGCAGCGCAGTCGCCATTACCAGCAAGCGCGAGCCCCCGCCGGGCATGAAGCCGTTCGGGCTATCGCCGCCGGTCACTACGAGGCGAATGCCGGACTCGTCGTAGTGGTTGCGCCGCAGCGTCTCCATGACGATTTCGCCCAGCTCTTCCAGATCCCAGGGGCAAGCCAATTCGATCAGATCGGCCGAGCGCTGCAGGCGGCGCAGATGCGCGCCCAGTTGAAAAGGCGCGCCGCCATAAGTGCGCAGGAAATCAAACACGCCGAAACCGCGCAGGATCGCCAGGTCGCGCGCCGAAATTGACGCGTTGTCCGCGTCAACGAAGTCGCCGTTAATATAGAAAACGCTCATGGTCTCGCCCGTCCAATTGCCCCGATTATAGTCGCAGCTTCGGGTTCTGTCATGCGAATCCGGCGGCGCAAAGCCAACTCCTACAAGCGGGAAATCGTCAGATGAAAGGCGCAGGCTTCATTGCTAGAATATGTTTATGAAGCGATTCCTGTTTGCGCTGCTCCTGCTACTGCTCAGTGTCGCCCTGCCCGCCTCGGCGCAGGACGCCGCGAGTTTTCTGCTGAGCCGCGCCAACAGCTTGCGCTCGACGCAAGGATTGCCCGCCTATTCGATCCACCCGGCGCTGACCGCCGCCGCGGGCAATCACGCGCGCTGGATGGCGGAGAACAATCGCGTTTCGCATTTCCAATCCGACGGTACCGGTGTGCGGACGCGCGCCCCGAATGCCGGCTTCCCCTCCAGCTGGGTGGGCGAGAATATCTACCTGGGATCCAGCGCGAGCCCGGACGCGGCCTGGAATTGGTGGCTGAACTCGCCCGCGCATTATGCGGGTCTGGTCAGCCCAAATTATGACATGATCGGCATTGGCAGCGCGACGGCCGGGGGGCGCACCGCCTTCGTGCTCGTATTCGGCAACTCTCAGGGCCGACTGTCGCCAGCAGCGGGCAGCGGCGCCAGCAGCGGCGGGGACGCTCCAGCGAATCGCCAGCGTTCTTATGTGCTGGGACTGGACGAATACGGCAACATCAAGCACGAGGTGCAGCCGGGCCATACCATGGGCGATATCGCGCTGATTTATGGATACACCTGGGACGATATACCGGCCATGCTGGCGCTGAATAACATGACCTCGGATGACATTCGCTACTTGCAGCCGGGCGAAGTTTTTCTGGTGCCGCCGAAAGATGGCGCCTTTACGCCGACCAGCGAAGCGCCGGCCGCGACGGCAACGGCGACGTCAACAAAAACACCCCCCGCCACCGACACGCCGGAGGCCAGCACTGAGGCGCCGGCCCCCACGCATGCGCTGCGCATTGAAGTGGCGCTTGCCGAAACGGCGACGCCGCAGCCCAGCATCAACCGCGCTGGCTTGGAAGACCGCCGGTCCTTGGCGCGGCTGCTGCCTTTGGGCGCGGCGATCCTCATTCAGTTGGGGATAATCGGAGTGGCTTCGCTGGAATTGCTGCGGCGTTCCGGGTGACCGAAGCTGTCACATGAAGTCGCCTGCTACCATTGCTCGTTGACTGCATCATCGGTCGGTTGCAAAACCAGCTTGACATACATGGCTGCCACCTGCTCAGGACTGTAATCATGCGGTTCGAGCAAATACCAGCGCAACAATTCGTAAGTAGCCCAAACCAAGTGGTTAACAGCCACGCTTAAAGGAATCTCACTATCGGCTCGCGAAACATATCGTATGGCTACCAGTTGCTTTACTCGTTCGTGAAGCGTCTTGAAGACTGGATGCGCGGGCGGAAGCGTCAGAGCCGCCAGGTAGGCTGTGCGGTTCTGGTCTACATTCCGCAGGAACATCACAGCTTGCTCCTCTTTCTTCATGTCAGATGACACTGAACGACCGAGCTCTTCCAGGACGGAACCCAAAGCAACGCCGAGAAGCTCATCCTTGGATTTGAAGTGGCGGTAAAAGGTAGCGTAACCGACATCCGCCAAGTCCGTCAGCTGACGGATCGAGATCGATTCATACTCCATCTGGAGCATGAGTTCGAGCAGCGCAGTGCTAAGCAGCCTGCGAGAACGGATGACCCGGCGGTCCTGACTGTACTGGACCAAAGCTCACCCCCATTTCTCTTCCGATGATTCCTTGGTCGAGTTGCCCCGGTAACACGGTATAGTGCTAGTATGCCTACTACAATGCCTCCCATGCCTTGACATATCATCTGTACGACACAACAATCGGAAGTATTGAAACGTTTGCTCAAAAAATGGATAATAATGTATAGTTACCGAAGTATTATACCAAATTCATCATACTAAGGTATAATAAAATCACATACATTGGCAAGATCTGCGCGAAAAGGAGGCCAGGGACGATTCATCAAAGTTTGGTCGCGAAACATTGCTGCGCGGTGAACAAGCGATTGCGCCAAGCCGGAGAAAATCGAACGATTGACCTTGGATCGTTCCATGCGGAACGACGGGCCCGTTCCGCGGTTAGGTACGAGCCTGACTCAACCGCAATTCATTGGAGCGGCTTCGCTCAGGCTGCAGCAGAGGTCCAAGGGCCCGTCAGGAAATCGCCAGCGAACCAATGTAATTATCCGCGCTACAGCTGGATGGAGGCTGCGCCTGCACGTCAACAAGGCAGTGGCAGGAATTTTGCTACGCTACTGGACTGAAGTCTTTCGCTTTTTCGCGGGGATTGAGCGCCACGCTTTCAATCACTTTCATGACAAGCTCGGCCTGCGCGATGGCCATCTGCTCGGTAGAATACGACTCGCCGAGATTCAGCCACCAGCGAGCTAATTCCCGGCAGGACTTGATCATATGGTTCACCGCTAGCGCCTGAGGGATGTTGGTCTCGTCCCGCACATTGTATAGTTCCGCTAGCCACTGCTCGATCTCTTCCCACACGGGTACGCAAGCGGGATGATCATCCGGCAAGTTTAACGCCAACTTGCAAATCCGCTTGTGACGCTGAAGGATGCCGAAGATGGCAAGAGACTCCTCATAATGCGAAAGCTCAGGCTTCACGATCTTCTCAATTTCGTGGAGGACTTGCCGCATACAGTAGGTTAAGAGTTCGTCTTTGCTCTTGAAGTGGCGATAGAAGGTGGCGTAGCCGACGTCCGCGCGCTGGGTGAGGCTTCTGATGGAGATTTCATCATAACTGGACTCCAGCGACAAGCTGACGAGAGCCTCACTCAGCAAGCGACGAGTGCGCTTAATGCGGCGATCCACCTTTCTAATGTGGCGTTCACTACCCACTTTATCAATTGTCTCCGTTTGGCGTTTCCGGACCAATAGACTGCTGCAATCAGACCGGTTCTTGCCTGGACTTTGGCTCGCAGTATTAGGTATCTTGAGCCCTCTATCGATTATTATACACATTACATCTTAGTGAAACAGACTTAACACATGATAATTGCATGAAATGAGTTTAAGACGCCTAGAGTGTCTTGCATCTATAGGCCTCGTAATCGTCTCGCGGCTGGATTTAGGCAGGAACCTGGCATCGCGCGGAAGTGATCCTGGGCGCGCGCTTTGGCCCGGGCGAAGTCTATTCAGCCCTCCCGCCAAGTCCGCTAAAGCTCACTCTCATGCAGTAAGTATTTGCGCTTCTCAAGCTGTATATAGCTAAGTCACAGGCGATTGCAGGTCGGTTCAAATTGACAAAAGTCGGCGGCGCTATGATAATCACCATCGGAGTCCAGTTTGCTCGCAATGGTCGGCGTACGCCGGTGATCAGGAAGCGTCGGTATGAAAACTTATCGCGATTGGGTGCGTGAAGCGCAGTCGACCGACTCGCGGGAGCGCAATGACGCCTTTGATCATCTCGTGCGCGACTTTCAGGGCATGGTCTATAGCGTGGCATACAGCCGCCTGAGCAATACGCAGCTGGCCGAGGACGCGGCGCAGGATGCCTTTCTCACCGCCTTCAAACACATTGAGCAGCTGAAAGACGTCAGCGCCTTCCCCGGTTGGCTCAAGCGCATCGCCTTAACCAGAGCGGACCGCATCTTGCGCCGGCAGGGACCCCATGTCGAAGCGATTGATGGCCAGGAGCATCTGGCTTCGTCGGAGCCGACGCCCGAGTCTCAGTTGGAAAAGGCGGAATTGCGACAGCGCGTGCGACTGGCGGTGGCGGCGTTGCCGGCGAAAGAGCGCGAGCTAACGCGGGACTATTACCTGCGCGGCGAGACTCAGCGGGAGATCTCCGAGCGGCGCAAGATCCCGCTGGCGACGGTCAAGAAGCGCCTGCAATATGCGCGCGAGCACCTGCGCGGCTTGATCAGCGGCTTTAATGAGTCATTCGATCGCGCCATATATCAGGAACCACAACGAGAATTCCAGCCGGTGTTCATCAGCCGGCGGCGGGCCAAACCTCGCAAAAGATAGCAACCACTGAGTTTCGAACAGAAATTAAAGGGCGACTCACAGAGTCGCCCCTACATTTCGTCGACAGTTTCGGTATGGAACTAGCCGCCCGGCACCACCTCACAGGCGCCCTGGCGCATGCAAGTCCAGGTCATATCGCCGCCATCGAGGTGCAGTTCGGCGCCTATGCCTTCCAGGACAGCCGCCATAGCCGCCACATAAGGCGCGGAGAAGCTGGTCCCGTTCAGGGCCTTGTAGCCATCGTCGAGATAGGTGGTATGCACATCGCGGCCGGGGGCCCAGATATCGCCGCCTTTATTGCTGAAGCTGCTGCGGCCGCCGTTGGGGTCAATGGCGCCGACAGCCACCACGCCTTCGTAGCGCGCCGGGAAACCGGGCAGGTCGCCGCCGCTGTTGCCGGCCGAGGCGATCACCGTGACGCCCTTGGCCAGCGCGTGGTCAACGGCGTCTTTGGTCACTTGCGAGCCGACCATGCTGCCCAGCGACAAATTGATGATATCGGCGCCTTCATCCGCGGCGTAGACGATGCCCGCGGCGACATCCGCCATCGAGCCGCTGCCGCTCGGTCCCAGGACGCGCACCGGCAAAATCGAGCTGTTGGGCGCGAAGCCGGCGATGCCGATGCCATTGTCGATGTTGGCGGCGATGATGCCGGCCACCGAGCAGCCATGGCCGAAGACATCCTCGGGATCGTCGTCATTGTCGACGAAGTCGTAGCCATTGTCGAGCACGCGGTCGACCAAATCTTCGTGGCTCATGCAGACGCCGGTGTCGATCACGGCTACTGTGATGTCGTCGAGATCGTCGACTTCGTTCCAGGCCGTCTCCGCTTGAATATGCGGCAACGCCCACTGGCGGTCGTAATCGGGATCGTTGGGCGGGTTGTCGAAGGCGACGCTGACGACGAAGTCCTGCTCAACCAGCGCGACATCGCTATCAAAGGTGAAGTTCATGCCGAAGCCATCGGGCATATCCACCACCCAGATTTCCAGTTCCTCAATCCGCTCGACGATGGTCGCGCCGATGCGATTGACGTATTCCCATTTCTCGTCGAGCGGCGTATTGGGGTCGTAGTGGATCACCCAATTGCCGGTGGGCTGCACATCGAACACCGGCGCGATGCGCGTGCTGTCGGGTTCGCCGCCCGGTCCCGTACCGCGCAGGATATTGTCGCCGGGCGGGAACTCGCTGGCGAAAGCCGGCAGCATGCCCCCCAGAAGCAGCATTAGCGTGAGGCTCAGGATAGTCATTCGTCTGATTGAAGTCATTTTGTATCCCTTCGACTACGGAACGTAACTGCGTTTTCGATTTAGAAGGCTGATATCTCAGTTTCTTTCGCCGTAATAAACTCAAGCAAGGCGGGGGTACCTTCCCGCGTTTTCTGAATGCCGCGTTCTATCGCCGGGACAATCTCGTCAGGCCTTTCGATGCGCTCGCCGTAGCCGCCGAAAGCCTTTGCCATGTCGGCGTAGTGGCCGGAGATGTCGGTACTGCGGAATTTCTCGGTCGACACGGGCATAATGGGAATCTCAATCGCCATGGAGAAATTGTTCAACAAGATCGACAGAATCGGGATGCGTTCGCGCACGGCAGTCTCAAAGTCCATTCCCGTGAAACCGATAGCGGCATCACCCCATACATTAACACAAAGCGCCCCCGGACGGGCAAGTTTCGCGCCCATCGCCAGCCCGAGGCCATAACCGAGCTGCGTCGTCTTGCCCCAGCCAATGTAGGTCAGCGGCGCGATGGACTGCCAGAAAGGCGACATTTGGTCGCGCGGACTGCCGGCATCGTGGGTAACAATCGTATTCTTGACATCGACAGTGTGCAGCAAATCCCAAATGACACGATAGGGCGAAATCGGCGCCTCGTCCGAGGCGAGCTTGGGCATCCATTGCTCAAGCCATTCCGCTTTGACTGCGCTAATTTCTTCAGCGACGGCGGCAGCGCGCTCTTCAGACGGGCCCCCGGAGAGATCGCGGACGGCCGCTACCAAGGCATCCAGAATCAGACCGGCATCGCCAACAAGCGCCAGATCAACCGGCACATCTTTGTTGATGTCGGCTGGATCTAGCGTTGCATGAACAATTCGTTTTCCGGCGGGGATTGTGACGCCAAAGGCGGTTCGCGTGAAGCTACAGCCGATGCCGAAAATGAGATCCGCCTTTTGCAGGAAGTGATGTACCGTTTTCGGGATTGCCCGCCCGCCGGAACCCAAGGCCAGGCGATGATCTTCCGGGAAGGCGCTTTTGCCGCCCAAGCTCGTCGTCACTGGAGCGCCGAGCAGCTCCGCAAGTTCTTTGAGCGCGTCCCAGGCTCGCGCGTAATGCACACCCTGCCCCGCGTAGATGACCGGGCGCTCAGCAGCCAGCAGCGCCTCGGCAGCGGCTTCAATCGAGGCGCGGTCGGGACCGTAGCGTACTGTCGGCGCCGGCGTCGGCTCAAAGGTATCGGGGATCTCCTCAGCAAATATATCGGAGGGGAATTCCACCAATACCGGGCGCGGCCGGCCGTTGCGGACTTGGGTAAAGGCGCGCCGCATCGCTTCCGGGACCGCTTCGGGCGTTGTGACCTGTTCGCAGGATTTAGTCACATGCCGATAATTCAGAGCGGAACTGAAATTGGGCTGGATTTGGGCGAGATGCCTGGAGTAGCCGCCCGGCAGCACGACGATTGGCGAGGAATCCCCATAGGCTTGCGCGACGCCGCCAAAAGCATTTTCGGAGCCGGGTCCGCTCTGCATACAGAACACGCCTATCTTTTCACCGGAGCTCATCCGGCTGATGGCGTCCGCCATGTGCAGCCCAATGCGTTCCTGTCGGACGATTATGGGTCGGATGTCCAATTTCGCCGCGGCTTCAATCAGCGGATTGACCGGATAGGCGAAAAGGTACTCCACGCCTTCCGCTTTGAGAACTTTGGCAACTGCGTCAGCAACTTTCATTCTGTTAATTTTCCATTGCGTGAGTCGTCTGTCTTTAATAAGACACTATTGCGAAAACCACAGCATCCATGACGCGAGCTTCTATGGTAACCGCACTAAACTTCATTACGCAAGAAGAGCCTCAGGCGTTGCGGGGCTGGCGCAGGCGCTGTTTGGGATTTCACCACAGCCGCACAGTGGGCACAGAGAATTCGGTGGCGGGCGAGCCAAGGCGCGCCCCTACAAATGCAGGCGTGATGGGTTGACGAATAGTCAAGTCTCCCGCAGATCGTTATTTGAGCCGCCGGCGATTGACCTCAAAAGTAAATACATCGTCGCGGGCGTAGCCACCGGTAACATCCAGCGTCATTTGCTCTTGAGCGATGAGTTGCAGGTCGAGGTCGGCGTAGATTATGGTCTCTTCGTCGTAGACGGGCTCGACCAGGTACTCGCCGTTGGGCGCGATGATAGCGCTGCCCCCGTTGAGCAGAAGCGCGGCCGGGTCGTCGCGCAGGTCGGGCGGCAGGCTGAGCTCGGGCGGGAAATCGGCAGCCGGCATGATGTTGCCGACAGCCAGGACGAAGGCGCGGCCTTCAAATGCGTAGTGGCGGCTGGCAATCTGGTGACTCTCCTTGACCGCGGGCCAAAGCGCGACATGGATGGTCTCATCGCTGATGTGCAGGGCTTGACGCGCGTGCGGCATCCAATGTTCCCAGCAGACCAAAGCGCCAACGCGGCCGGCTGCAGTATCCGCCGCGCATAAGCCAGCGCCATCGCCTTGCGCCCAGACCAACTGCTCGGTGTAAGTGGGCCGCAGCTTGCGGTGGTGGTTCACGATGGCGCCGTCGGCGTCAATGGTGACGACGCTGTTGTAGAGGCTGCGATTGCCCGGCCCCGGCTTTACTTTCTCGTTGAAGCCCAGCACGAGTACGATGCCGTGCTGCGCCGCACAGTCGCGCAGTTGGCGCATTTGCGGGCTGTCGATTGCCAGGCTGTTGGCTGCGAGACGGGCATAGAGCTGTTTGGTGGGCGGATAATCCCAGCGGGCGTAGTCTACGGCGTAGTCCAGCCAGGCCGGATAGCCGGGGAAGAAGGTCTCGCCGAAAGCCGCCAATTGCGCGCCCTTAGCGGCGGCCTCAGCGATAAGCGAGATAGCTTTAGCGACGCAGGCGTCCAGATCGTAATAGACCGGTCGCGCTTGAATCAAGGCGACGCGGACGCTATTGCTCATGGTGGTATTTTCCCGCGCCTCTGCTCTATTCGCCGCCATCGAGCACGGCGCGAACGCGGAATTGCTCGCCGTCGCTGTCGGGCGCGTTGGCGATTACCTCGTCCAGGGGCAGCGCCGGCCCGGCTTCATCGGCGCGCATGACATTGCTCAGCGGCAAGGCGGAGGCCATGGGGTCGATATGCGAAGTGTCCAGTTCTTGCAGCTTCTGAAAGTAGTCCAGGACGTCGGAGAGCTGCTGCTGGTAAGCGCCGACGTCCGCTTCGCTGAGCTCCAGGCGAGCCAGGTCGGCGATAGCGCGCACGTCTTCGGCCGATAACAGTGTCTCAGCCATAGTCCCCTTCCGGGCTAGCAACTGACATCTGTACGTCAGAGTCTAGCGCCGATCCAGCCGGCTTCACAGGCTGAATACGAGCCGGGCTGACTCCTCAGCCGAGTGTTACTGTTTGCCATCCTAGCCTAGATTTGCGATACTACATGCATCATGCGGTTGACGAGGAAAGCGTCATGGAAGCGCAGACAAAGCCCCGCCTAACGGTCGCCGAGTATCTCGCCTTTGAAGCGGAGAGCGAGATTAAACACGAATACATTGACGGAGAAATCTTCGCTATGACCGGTGGGACGGATAATCACAGTCGGATTGCGGCAAATGTCATCATAGCCGTAGGAGCACAGTTGATTGGCTCGGCCTGCTACGTACATACCAGCGAGATGCGAATCAAAGCCGCCTCTTCTCGCTATGTTTATCCGGACTTGAGCGTGGTTTGCGGTCAAGCCCGGCACGAGGACGACGGCAAGACTTCGCTGCTAAACCCAATTCTCGTCGTCGAAGTTACTTCGCCGACTTCAATGATCTACGACCACGGTCTCAAGCGAGAGATGTATCAGCAGGTAGCCTCCATCGAAGCGTATCTGATCATCGACCAGCGGAGTATACGAGCCGAGCTCCATACGCGAGTAGGTAGCGATTGGCGCCTGCAAACATTCACAGGTCGGGAGGACATAATTCCGCTGCCGATGCTCGACTGTGATCTGCCAATTGCGCAAGTCTACCGTGGCATCGTTTTCTCTGCCTAATTGGATGCGTTCAGCGAGCCGCGGCAGTTGGCTGATAGATTTCTGGATAAAGTACACAACTGAGAGGAAATTATGCGCGCTACTGTAAAGCGAGAGGAAGCCCTGCGGCTGCTGAAGACTGAACATCAGGCGGTAGAAGCGCTGATCGCCGAGTTGAGCGACGAAGAGATAACCCGCGGCGATACCATCCGGCACGGCTTGTATTTCGATCAGGAATGTTCCTTCCAGGACCTGTTGGCGCATCTGATCTGCTACGAAGTCTACACGGTTGAGGCGCTGCGCGAGTGGCGGGCCGGTCAAAAGCATTGGGCCATCGACGCGGTGAAAGACCCGCGCCAAGGCCGCGAGGTCCACTACGGCGGCATCGCCGAGCGCGCGCATCTCAGCTTGGGGGAACAACTGGAGGAGTATCGGCAGACGAGCCAGGAATTGGAATCGGCCATTGAGGCGCTCTCCGACGCGGATTGGCGGATGGCGGCGCCCTACGCCGACGGCCAGGATACGGACTTGGGCGGCATGATCGAGGGCATCCTGGTGCTGCCGCCGCGGCCGATGTATCGCCACCTGCCGGTGCATGTGCCCGACGCGCGCGCTTATATACGCAGCCTGCGCTAGACACAAGGTCAGCAGTACAGCGGCAAGAGCGCCTCTCGCGCCAGCCGGGCTTATGCTATAATTCGCGACTGTTTAGCAACCATACATCGCAGCCGCTGGGGGAGCGCGCGATACGCTATGAGCAAATCCGGCTGCTTGGCACTAATTTTCGGCTTGGGCGCGCTGGCGGTGCTGACCGGCTTGTGTTCCTTCACCAGCTTCAGCTTATCGCAGCAAACCGTCATCGACATGAATGCCTCCGGCTTTCGCGTTGACGATCCGCTGATTACTATTCGCTGCGCCATCGCCGGCAAATGCGAAGACGAGACGCTGGTTGACGCCGCACGAAGCGCGCCGCTGCTGGTATTGACCTCACTGTTCACAGCTGTACCCACTGCGACGCCCGTCCCCGATACACCCGTCCCGCGCGCGGAAGTCGCAGCCGAGGCGACCGCTCAACCCACGCAAGTTCCCGCTACGGCGACGGCGCCACCCACGCCGGAGCTGCCGCGCATCACAGATCCGCGCGCTATGAACATCCTGCTGCTGGGCATCGACCAGCGCAGCGCCGCCGACGAACAGGGCCCCTTCCGCACCGACTCGATGATTCTGCTGAACATCAATCCGGCGCGCGAGACCGTGGGCGTCTTGTCCTTCCCGCGCGACTTGTGGGTGGAGATCCCCAGTTACGGTCCGGGGCGGATCAACACGGCCAATTTCCTGGGCGACAGCGATGCTTACCCCGGCGGAGGCGGGCCGGCGCTGGCGATGGAAACGATCGCCGAGAATTTCGGCATCCGCGTGGAAAAGTACCTGCTGGTCAACTTTGATGTCTTCACCACAGTCGTGGACATGCTGGCGCCGGCGGGCGTTCTCGTGAACGTGACCGAGTTCATCGACGATCCGACCTATCCCGATGACTTCTACGGCACCATCCACGTCACCTTCGAGCCGGGCGAGCAGCGCATGGATGCCGAGACCCTGCTGCAATACGCGCGGACGCGGCGCACGCAAGGCGGCGACTTCGACCGGGCGCGGCGGCAGCAGCAAGTGCTGGATGCGGTGCGTGCGGAAGTGCTGAGCGCCGGCGGCATCGTCAACTTCGTCACGCAAGCCTTCCCGCTGTGGCAAGAACTGCAGGATAACTATCGCAGCAATCTGGAACTCAACGAGATCATCGCGCTGGGCCGGCTGATGGGCAATATCAAACGCGAGGACATTCGCTACAGCGTGATCGACAACTATTATGCCTCGCTGGGCAAGACCGCCACCGGCGAAGATGTGCTCTTCCCCGATTTTGTCGCCATTCGCGATCTGATCATGCGCACCTTCTATCCGCAGACGCAGCTGACATTGGCGGAGGTTCGGGCGCGCGCCGAAGCGGAAGCGGCGCAGGTATTCGTCTACAATGGCACCGGCGTAGTCGGATTGGCCGGCGACACGCGCGAATGGCTGCTGGCGCAGGGCGTTGGCGTCAACGGCATCAACAACGATGTGACGCGACACCGCCAGCAGACCGAGATTCGTCAGTACGGCCGTTACAACTGGACGGCGAACTATATCGCGCAGCTGATGGGCTTGCCCGAAGACCGCATCAAACGCAGCGCCGATGGCGTCATCGCCGACGGTGTGCTGATTGCGCTGGGCGCGGACGCGCCGGCGATTATTGGGGGTTAGGCGTCTACAGACGCGGTAGAAGCGCCACAAGCTTTCGGGCCATCAGCTACTCCAGAAATAATCACCCGGCGACGGACCAACCGTACTGTGTACACCCCAAAATTGTCCCCGTGAAAGCAGGATATGCTACAATATAAGTAAGTAATATTTGTAGCAGGACAAGCACAATGGACTCGCAGCAGCAGGCTCCAATCGCAAAATTAGTCTGGCTCGACCCCTTCAGCGGCAAAACCCTCGAACACCCCATACGCGACGGCGACAAACTGACCATCGGCCGCTCCGCCAGCAACGACATTCAGATCGCCGAGGGGCATATCTCGCGCGAGCACGCCATCATCGCCTGTCAAGACGGCGCCTTCAAGATCGACGATGTGGGCAGCGCCAACGGCACCTTCATCAACGGCGTGCAAGTCTACGGCGAACATGGCTTGGACATCGGCGATGAAGTCCATCTCTTTGTCTCGGTGCTCAAGCTGCTGTCGCCTAAAGGCAACGCGGCGACCGACGCGGCCAGGAAAGTGTCCGCAGTAGCCGGCGACCGCGCCAGCCTGCGCATCACGCGCGGGCCGCAGCAGGGGCAGATCTTCGCGCTGTTGAAAGAAGAGATGTACATCGGCCGCTCGACGCCGAGTTCCAATTGGGAAGTCGCCTTGCAAGACCCGACCGTTTCCCGCCCGCACGCTTTTCTGGTGAAAGAGCAAGACCAATGGAAACTCTTTGACCTGGGCAGCATCAACGGCACGGCGGTCAACAATCAGCCGGTGACGGGCGGCGAAGCGCGCAAACTGCGCGATGGCGACCGCATCATGTTTGGCGGCACGATGACCGTGTTTCACACCGGTTTTCCGGCTCAACTAGCCACAGGCCAGCAGGTCCAAAACGGGCAGACATGACAAAACCAAATATCATTCTCATCATCGCCGATGACATGGGTTACGGCGATTTCGGCATGTTCAACGACCAGATTTCTTGCACGCCGCAGCTTGACGCGCTGGTGGAGCAAGGCCTCACTTTGACGCAGCATTATTCGGCCGCTCCGGTTTGCGCGCCGGCGCGGGCGGCGCTGATGACGGGACGCTACCCGCATCGCACCGGCGGCATCGACACGCTGGAGGCGCGCGGACTTGACCGACTGCGGCTGGACGAGCGGACGCTGGCGGATGTGCTGGGCGGCGCCGGGTACGCGACGGCGCTGATCGGCAAGTGGCATAATGGCGCGCTGGATCCGCGTTATCACCCGACGGCGCGCGGCTATCAGGAGTTCATCGGCTTTCAGGGCGGCTGGAATCCCTATTACCGCTATCGGCTGGACCGCAACAAGACCATCGAATACGGCGACAAGAATCAGTACCTGACCGATGTATTCAGCGACGCCGCTGTCGATTTCATCGAGCGGAATCAGCGCGGTCCTTTCTTCCTGCAACTGGCGTATAATGCGCCGCATTTCCCGTTGGAAGCGCCGGACGCCATCGCGCGGAAATACGCCGATATGGGTTTCAGCCTGGGCGTCAGCCTGCTCTACGCCATGATCGAGGTGATGGACGCGGGCATCGGGCGCATCACCGCCCAGCTGGACGACTTGGGCATCGTCGACAATACGATCCTGATGTTCACCAGCGACAATGGTCCGGCGCTGGGTGATTGGAACGGCTTTTCGCAGCGGCGCTTCAACTACAATTTCAACGGCGGCAAGGGCAATACTTACGAGGGCGGCATTCGCGTGCCAATGATCCTTCGCTGGCCCGATGGTTTGCCTGGCGGCATCCGCAGCGACGCCATGGCCCATTTCAGCGATTGGTTCCCCACCCTGCTGAACCTGGCGAGCGTCGATGTACCGAGCGATCGGCCGCTGGACGGCGTCGATATCAGTCCGGCATTGCGCGGCGACACAAGCGGGGTTTACCCGCAACGCTGCTGGCAGTGGAATCGCTATACGCCGCTGGGCGAGTGCAACGCCGCCATACGCGACGGCGACTGGAAGCTGCTGCGGCCGCTGATTCCCGAAGCGATGCAGGTCAGCGCCCTGGACACTGCGCTGGACCACGCCATCAAGTATTACCCGGAGCATTTCGCCGATATCATTCGCGAGCCCGAACCGCCGCGCACCGTGCCGGAACCGCCCGCGCCTCTGCTGTTCAACATCGCTGAGGACCCCTTCGAGCGTCAGGATCTGGCGGCGCAGCTGCCGCAGCGAGTAGCGTCGATGGAGCGGGAGCTGGAGCGCTGGTTTGTGGATGTGACGGGGATCTAGTCAGGTAACAGCATCTTCACCCCAACCCAACACGCCCGCACTGAGTTTAGTTCTGCCTAGATACAGCTACTAAGGTCGGGCTGTCTGAATATATGATCACCCCTGCAATTGACAGTTGCGATTGAAACTGACTGCATCAAAATGTGCGTTCTAGATGTCTGTGTATAATGGTGCACAGGGTGGACGCCCATAGGGTCTCAGCTATACTCGCTTATTTTATGACATCTGCCTAACCCTGCCCACAGCCCTATTGAGCGAAGAGCCAGACTTATGCCGCAGCATGTCGGCGTTGGGCAATTCCCGCGAGGTCAGATTACATCGCGGCGGATTCACTGATTTTGGCGCCGCATGCCCAAGTGGGACGAGTACAACTCTGGTTTGGATATGGGGATTCGAATGAAGAGACTTCGTACAAAGATTGCAGCAGTAGCTATCGCCTTGCTGGCATTTGGACCGCTTGCGCTGTATGCCTACCTTGGTCATTTCAGCCGGCTGAAAAAAGACGACTACGGGTATATTGGAAAAGCCTTGGAATCCGGTACCTGGGAGGCGATGCTTTTTTGGCGTGAGAACTGGAATGGTGACTACACAAATTTCTTGCTATATGGTTTGCTGGCGCCTTTGCGCGAAATACTACCTTCGATATTTCCGTCCTTCATATTCGTCGTGGGTCTTGTCGGATTTGCCGCGTTCAACGCGAGGGTGTTGACCTACTTAGGCGTCAACAACCAGCGACGCCTTGTCGCCGCCGCCTTGGCGTCGCTAACTCTGGTTGCCTTCACCAGCGGGTCTTACAGTTTGCTGAGCTTCTATTGGTTCGCAGTATCCGTCGAGTACGTATTACCGACTGTAGTGTTGATGGTCTGTCTCGCGCTAGGGGCGAAGACGGTCAAATGGGCAAGCACGTCGCGCCGGTTGTCAGTGGCTGCGACGGTGTATTCACTTCTTGGCTTCCTTAACGCGGGATTTTCTGAAATGTACCTGGTTTTTCAGGCAATTACACTGACGCTGCTTGCGTTGTGCGCAATTGCAATCACGGATCAACCAGAGCGCCGATCTTCGATTATCTTGATCTCGGCTGCCCTTTTGGGCACCGCGGTTGGCGCGGCAGTGCACGCCACGGCACCCGGGGTCGCTTACCGTTTGTCGCTAACAGAATTATGGAGCCAGCCGATTGAACCGGTGCGCGATTTACTGCCTCTAATCGTTCGAACCTTGGAATCTCTGCCTGCATACCTGACCCACCAATTCGCCTTTTCCGGCTTCAAAATGATGGCCGCTGCCGGACTGGCTGTAACCCTGGCGCTGTCGCATCCGGCGCGACCAAACTCCGAGAAGATGTGGAAACCCGCCTCGCCCTGGCCGCTTTTGATCGGTCTGATAATCCAATTGGTTTTCGCTCCATTCTTGTGGTCGCACACCAGTGACCTACAGCAAGTATTTGGGCGTTTCAGTTAC
>LXNI01001254.1_pt1 | contig 23188 bp, 18 predicted proteins | sample 809091 | NCBI WGS metagenome assembly LXNI01 (sample SAMN04870527, study PRJNA318959) | sponge metagenome | biome: 01000161; feature: marine sponge reef; material: water | host: Sarcotragus foetidus | place: Greece: Milos, Mediterranean Sea | collected 2013-05-29 | depth 5-7 m | reverse complement strand
GAATACGCGGAGCTTTCCACGCAGATAAGGAGCCATGAGCCCCGCACGGCGCTTCTCGGCGGAGAAGACGGGCTTGAGTACATAAGGAAAATAGCGGCCACGGCAGGAAGAGTGCTTCGAAAAGAAGGCTTTCTGCTTCTTGAAATCGGGGCGGGGCAGGCGGAAGGCGCGGAGAGGATAATTCGTGAAAACGGCTTTTCGAATATACGCTTCCAGCGTGATATCAGCGGCATAAAAAGGGTAGTGAGAGCGACTTGGAAAAGATAGTAATAGAAGGAAAAAAGAAACTTTCGGGAGAAGTGAATGTCGGCGGAGCAAAAAACGCCGTGCTCCCCATAATAGCCGCCTGCATACTAAACGACGGGGAAAACACCATCTCGAACGTGCCGGATCTGGCAGATGTCCGGACGATGATGAAGTTGCTCGAAACTCTGGGCGCGAAATGCGAATACGCAGACGGAGAGCTGTTCGTTAACTCGAAGACCATTGACCGCTACAAGGCCCCCTACGATCTGGTGAAGACAATGAGGGCTTCTGTTCTGGTTCTGGGACCGCTTGTGGCCAGGTTCAAAAAAGCGGAGGTCTCGCTTCCCGGGGGCTGCGCGATAGGGGAGAGACCCATAGATCAGCACATAAAGGGGCTGCGCATCCTGGGAGCTTCTGTGCAGCTTGAAGACGGCTACGTGAGCGCCGCCGCGGAAAAACTTGAGGGAACCACCGTGCCCTTCGATCTCTCGACCGTCACGGGAACCGAAAACATAATGCTGCTGGCAAGCCTCTCCGAAGGAGAGACCGTGATCCTAAACGCCGCCTGCGAACCCGAAGTGGTGGATCTCGCAAATGCGCTCAACCTCATGGGAGCAAAAATAGAAGGAGCCGGGACGGACATAATAACGATAACGGGTGTAAGTTCGCTCGGTCCGCTGAGAGACTACAGGGTAATGCCCGACAGGATAGAGGCGGGAACCCTGATGATAGCCGGCGCCCTAAATGAAAGCGATCTCGTGATAAAGGACTGCCGGTTCGAGCACCTAGGGGCGCTTACGGGAAAATTGCTCCAGACAGGAACTGATATAGAGAAAAACGGGAACTCCATCAGGGTGCGGGGCTCAGGAGAGATAAGAAGCATAGATTTCTCCACCCTTCCCTACCCGGGATTCCCGACCGACATGCAGGCCCAGATGATGATACTCATGTGCGTTGCCGACGGAATGAGCGTGATAACGGAGAACATATTTCCACAGAGGTTTATGCACACCGCCGAACTGCGGAGGATGGGTGCGGACATCAAGCTTGTGGGAAACAGCGCCGTGGTAAGGGGGGTGGCTGAGATGAGGGGAGCTCCCATCATGGCAAGCGATCTTCGTGCGAGCGCCTCGCTCATGCTGGCCGGTCTCTGCGGCACCGGGAAAACAGAAGTGTCGAGAATATATCATCTTGACCGCGGATATGAAAAACTTGATGAAAAGCTTCGCTCGGTCGGAGCCAGCATCTGGAGGGAAGAAGAGTGATAACGATAGCGACACCTAGGGGAAGACTTCTTACGGAAACCGTCGAGCTTTTCAAAAGAGCCTCGATAGACATAACGGAAATAATCGAGGATTCGAGAAAGCTCATATTCGAGTTCGAGGAAGCGGGGCTTAAACTGCTTATAGTGAGACCTACGGACGTTGCTTCCTACGTTGAGTACGGTGCCGCGGACTGCGGAATAGTCGGGAAGGACACCCTGATGGAACAGGACTGCAACCTTTACGAGCCTCTTGACCTCGGAATAGGAGAATGCAAAATGGTGGTTGCCGCTCCGAAAGGGTTTGAAAAATCGGGCAAATCCTCTTTGCGGATCGCGAGCAAGTATCCGAAGATCGCAAGCGATTTCTACAATGAAAAGGGTATAAGCACGGAAGTAATCAAACTCTACGGTTCAGTTGAACTGGCGCCCATAATAGGCCTTTGCGACGCTATAGTGGATCTTACCGCAAGTGGAGAAACTCTTAAGAAAAACGATCTTGAGATAGTGGAAGTGGTAGCAGAAGTAAGCGCTAAGTTCGTCGTTAACAAGGTGAGCATGAAAATAAAGTCGGAAGAAATAAAGCAACTGATTGTAAGGCTTGAAGAGGCAAGATAGACCGCCATTTTTCACGGCGCCGAACGAATCAGAAAAGCTCAAGCTGGGCGGTTCCGCCTCTTTTGAAACGGGAAACATCAAGAGGCACCTTTCTCCCCGAAAAGCCGAATTTCCCGTAAGCCACGCGAAAGATCTTTTCGGTCTGCTCTGCGAAAATTCCCTTGCCCTTCATCCGGACGCGATACTCAGAAGAGTTAAGGGTTCCGTCCCTCATCGACTCGATTCGCCCCAGGATCTTTCTCTTTCTGTCGGGGTAGTGGCGCTTGAGCCACGTGGAAAATATATCGGCCACACCGTAGGGAAGCCTGAGCATTACGTAACCGGCATCAACCGCCCCGCGGGCCGAAGTCTCTTTCATTATGGCCGGAATCTCGTGGTCTGTTAGCCCTGGAATCACCGGAGCTATAAGCACCGTCACGGGAATGCCGGCATCCGCAAGCCTGGATATGGCCTTTAGCCTGTACTCGGGCTGCGAAGCTCTGGGTTCCATTTTTCTCGAGAGTTCGCCGTCGAGGGTCGTAACGGAGATGACTGCGCCCGCGCAGCCAATTTCAGCCATGTCGGAGAGGATATCAATATCGCGGGTAACGAGATAATTTTTGGTCACTATCCCGACCGGGTTTTGGAATTCACGCAGAACCTCGAGGCATTTTCTCGTTATCCGGAAATGCTTCTCAGCAGGCTGGTAGCAGTCCGTGACCCCGCTTATCGCTATCGGTTTCGGAACCCATTTGGCCGACCGAAGCTCCTTTCTCAGAAGCTCAGCGGCGTTTTGCTTGACGAAAATTTTTGTTTCGAAATCAAGCCCAGCAGAAAGCCCCAGATACTCGTGCGTGGGCCTCGCGTAGCAGTAAACGCATCCGTGCTCACATCCCCTGTAGGGATTGATGCTTGCGTCAAATGAAACGTCGGGGCTCTGGTTGTAGGAGATTATTGTCTTTGTCCGATCCCTGTAGTAAACGGTCCTGGGGACACCTTCTGTGGGCGGCACATCCTCGTCCGCGACAAAATTGATCCGCTCGAACCTTCCCGCCGGATTCTCGGGGGATCCCCTTCCTTTTATAGCAGGTTTCACTTCTTGAGTCTCCCTAAACTAAAAAGCCCCAAAGCGGCAGCGGGGCCGCCTCGGGGCTTTTAAAACACTGAATAACTCTTACTTTCAGTTTATGTTCTTCGGCACCGGGTCGGCCTCGAGAGCGTAACCGGCCTTGGGAACAACGAAGTTTTTCAGCACCGGCTCATCCGAGAGAATTACCTTGTCGATCACCTCATCCATATGTTCCACGGTGGTTATCTTCACCTCTTTCCTCACGTTCTCCGGTATATCCTCAATGTCTTTTTTGTTGTCCATCGGAATCAGCACTTCCTTCACCCTGCCCCTGTGAGCAGCGAGGATTTTCTCCTTGAGCCCTCCAATTGTAAGCACTCTTCCCCGAAGCGTGATCTCACCCGTCATGGCAACTTCTCTGTTTATGGGCTTTCTCGTGATGGCGCTCGCTATGGCACTGGCTATCGCTATGCCGGCACTCGGTCCGTCCTTCGGAGTAGCCCCCTCGGGAACGTGAATGTGTATATCCACGTTCTGATAGAAAAGCCTTTCAAGCCCCAGGCGCTGCGCCCTGCTCCTTACGTAGCTCATCGCCGCGCGCGCGGACTCCTGCATCACCTCCCCGAGCTTGCCGGTAACGGTGAAATTCCCCTTGCCGGGAACGATCGAAACCTCTATCGTCAGAAGCTCTCCTCCGAGTTCGGTCCACGCAAGTCCCGTGGCGGCTCCTACCTGATCGGTCTGCTCAATCTCTCCATACTCGTACTTGGGAGTACCGAGATACTTGTTAAGGCTCTTGGCGGTAATGTTGACGCCCTTGGTTTTTTTATTCTCAACGATCTCCCTTGCCACTTTCCTGCAAAGCGCCGCTATTTCCCTCTCAAGGTTCCTCACACCGCTTTCCTTCGTGTACCTTCTTATGATCTGCTGAAGAGCCTCGTTCTTTATGGACACCTTGTGCTCCTTGAGACCGTGGTTTTCCTGCTGCTTCTCTATAAGAAACTTTCTGGCTATCTGGACTTTTTCCTGCTCAGTGTAGCCCGGAAGACGGATTATCTCCATGCGGTCCTGAAGCGCCCAGGGAATAGTGTGCAGAATGTTGGCCGTCATTATGAACATTACCTTTGACAGGTCGTAGTCAGCCTCGATGTAATGATCGTTGAAGCTTGAGTTCTGCTCGGGGTCCAAGGCCTCGAGAAGCGCGGAAGCCGGATCTCCCCTGAAATCCATTCCCAGCTTGTCGATCTCGTCAAGGAGAAAAACCGGATTCACGGTTCCGGCCTTTTTCATTCCCTGTATTATTTTTCCGGGAAGAGCTCCTATGTAGGTTCTCCTGTGCCCCCTTATTTCGGCCTCGTCCCTCACTCCGCCGAGAGAAGTCCTGACGAACTTGCGGCCCATGGCGCGAGCTATAGACTTGGCCAAAGAAGTCTTTCCGACTCCCGGAGGTCCGACGAAGCAAAGTATCGGTCCCTTGAGCTTCTCTGTGAGAACGCGCACCGCGAGATATTCAAGTATCCTCTCCTTGGGTTTCTCAAGGCCGTAGTGATCCTCGTCAAGAATTTCCGCGGCTTCCTTGAGGTCAAGGCGGTCTTCGGTTTTCTCCTTTATCCACGGCAGATCCAGAAGCCAGTCGATATAGTTTCTCACCACCGTCGCCTCAGCCGACATGGAGGACATCATGCGAAGCTTGTTTATCTCCCTCTTAATCCGCTGCTCCACATCCTCGGGAAGTTCTTTTTCCTTCAGTTTCTCCTCAAATTCGTCTATTTCGCTTTTAAGGTCATCGCCCGTGCCGAGCTCCTTCTGGATGGCCTTCATCTGCTCGTTCAGGTAGTACTCCCTCTGGGCCTTTTCCATCTGCTTTTTGACCCTTTTTCCTATCCGCTTTTCCATCTGGAGTATCTCAAGCTCCGACTGCATCTTCTCGCAGAGTTTCTCAAGTCTCTCGAGCGGGTCAAGCACCTCCAAAATCTCCTGTTTGTCCGGGAGTTTCATGTTAAGATGCGAAGCGACCGTGTCGCCTAGCTTGCCCGGCTCGTCAATGGACATGAAAGTGACGAGAGTCTCCGAGGGAATCTTGGTGTTGAGCTTGACGTAATCCTCGAAAAGCTTGGTCGCCGAGCGCATGAGCGCTTCAACCTCCACGCTCTCTCCCGAAAGCTCCTCTATCTCCTTTACCTCTACAACGAACATGTCCTTGTGGGGAACGAAGCCCGATATGGATGCCCTTTTTTTGCCTTCGACAAGAACTTTCACCGTGCCGTCGGGAAGCCTGAGCATCTGAACTATGGTTCCGATGGTCCCGATTTTGTACATGTCCTCGTTTCCGGGTTCGTTTACTTTGGCGTCTTTCTGCGCAGAAAGAAATATTTCCTTGTTCCCCTTCGCCGCTTCTTCAAGGGCCTTTATGGATTTTTCCCTGCCCACGAAAAGCGGGGCCAGCATGTAGGGGTAAATAACTACGTCGCGAAGTGGAAGGAGTGGAAGGACTTTCTCGTTAGCGTTTACGGAATCTGACATTTTCTCCTCCTCGATACAGAATACTATTTAGAGTATATAATACAGATCCGGATATTTACAACCCTGTTATTATACAGCATGTATTGGGTCAGACATAATCCGGAGCGAAAACTCTTATTGGAAATGATTACCATTTAGTAGTAATTTTTAACAAGCAGGTTATCATTAATAATACAAAACAGGAAACCAAGGAGGAATCAAAATGATTGACAGCGACATACAGGACGCGATAAACACGCAGATAAGAAACGAATACTATTCATCCTACCTCTATCTTTCAATGTCCGCCTACTGCGAATCCAAAAACTTTTCGGGTTTCGCGAGCTGGCTTCGCAGGCAGAGCGAAGAGGAGCTTGTGCATGCGATGAAGTTTTTCGATTACCTGCTCGACAGGGGTGGCAGGGTGGTTCTTGATTCGATAGAGCAGCCCGCTTCTGAGTTCGGAGCGTTTCTTGAGATGTTCGAGGAGGTTCTTGAGCATGAAAGGGAGGTTACGGGGATGATAAACAATATTTACGATCTTGCCACCTCGAAGAACGATCAGGCGACTCTGGTAATGCTCCACTGGTTCATAGAAGAGCAGGTCGAGGAGGAAAAAAGTGCCGAGGATGTCGTTGAGCAACTGAAACTCGCCGAGGACAACCCGGCGGCGCTTCTGATTCTCGACAGGGAACTCGCCGTAAGAGAGGGCGAATAAGCAAAAACAAAGCGGTTTCCTCGCTGCCAGGTAATTTTTCCCAGGATGGAACCGTCTCGACATCTCCGGGTTCTTCAGGCAAAAATTCCAGCAGTCTTTACTTTCAGGCTCCGGTATGTATTTTAGTCGGTTTGTAGATTAAGACATTCTCCAGAATCAGGGGAAAGGAAGCAGACAGTTGGGAATAAAGTACAACCGGCCCGAAGTAAACAGGCAGATTACAAAACAGCTCATAAACGATTACGGTTCGATCGTTTCCACTCTTGTGAAGGTTTTCGGCTACGAGAGCCTTGAGCACGTACAGAGGGTGTGCGCCAACTCTTTTGAAAAGATGAGGACCAGGTGGGGAAAAGACGGAATTCCCCAGGATCCCCAAGGTGCGGTGTGGGCTGACGTAACGGAGAACTCAAACAAGCTTTTCTGCAGGAAAATAAACTATCTCTCCAAGGCAAACGAGAGAGAGAAAAGAATCGACGTATCGGGATTTCACCTTCCCTTTCCAGAAAAAGAGGAAGTGGCGAAGAACCGGGTCGAACTGCTTTTCGCTCTGTGCGACCCCCGGATTGAAAGCTCCCTTCAGAAATACCTAGTACTGAACATCCTCTGCGGGTTTTCCAGCTCATCCCTCGCGAGAATACTTGAGAAAAACGAAAAAGCTCTCGAAGACCAGCTCGCTTCTGAAAAAAAGAAGATAAACGAAGAAGCCGTTCATCTGACGCGGGCCGAAGCGGAGAAAAATCTCAGGGCGGTAACCAAGAACATTTACGAGATTTTCAGTCTTGGCCAAAACGGTCTGCGAAAAGGGACTCCTCCCGTCGCTTCTCTATGCTTATCCGCGATAAGACTGGGCGAAATGCTGCTTGATTTCCCGGCGACGGAAAAACCGAGGGTTCACGCCCTTGTATCCTTCATGCTGCTAAACGCCTCAAGGCTCCGCACTATGAACGACGGCACCGGAAAACCGCTCGGGATAAAGGAGCAGAACAGGGAACTCTGGGACAGGAACATGATCAAAAGAGGATTCGAGCACCTTGCCCTTTCAGCCGAGGGAGGAGAAGAGGTCACGGAAATTCACCTAAAGGCCGGCGTTGACGCCGTGCACTCCCTGGCGAAAAAATACGGGGACACGAACTGGGACCATATCATCTCCCTTTACGACAAGTATCTGGCGTGCAACTACTGTCCTCTCGTGGAACTTCAAAAAGCAATAGCCATTTCCAAAACCCGGGGACCACAGGAAGGTCTTGAGGCCATAAGGGGAATACGCAAGGTTGAGGATCTCTCGTCGCACGACCTTCTGTATTCGACCCTCGGGAATCTTCATTTTCAGCTTCACAGTTATGAAGATGCGATATCGAATTTCAACCGCGCAATCGGCCTTGCCGAAGGATCTTTCGAAAAAGCGTTCTATTCCAAAAAGATAAAGATCTGCGAAGACAGAATGAACATGTCGAAGCGCTACAGATATGGAGTTTCCTTTTAAACACTCCCCGGTCGCTCAAGATGCCCGCGGACTCAATCCTTAAATACATCTTCGCATTCTGCCTCGTCTTATCCTTATCCGCCGCGACCACTTCCGCCCGTGCGGAGTCAGGTTCTTTAAGCATAGATACTACGGAACCCTCGTCCTCTCGAAACGGCATGGTCGTATCCGAAGATAAGATAGCGACTCTTGTCGGCCTTTCTGTGCTCAAGGAGGGCGGAAACGCGGTCGACGCCGCAGTCGCCATGGGATTTGCGCTTGCGGTCACTTACCCAAGGGCCGGGAATCTCGGGGGCGGCGGATTCATGCTGGTTCACCTGGGCGAAACAGGGAAGACCGTCGCCATAGATTACAGGGAAAAGGCCCCTCTTAAAGCCACGCGCAGAATGTTTCTCGATGAAAACGGAGATGTAGATATCGAGCGGTCGCGGCATAGCATCTATTCCTGCGGGGTTCCGGGAACGGTCGCGGGTCTTTCGCTGGCGCTTGAGAAATACGGGACCATACCGCTTGGGAGAGCTGTCGCGCCAGCTATAAAACTGGCGGAAGAAGGATTTGCGGTTTCGGCGGAACTCAGGAAATCGCTTCTCGAAGCAAAAGAGCGGATGAAAAAATCATCCGAGAGTATGGATGTTTTTTTCGAAAACAACGGAGAACCGCCGCAGGAGGGAGGAATCCTCAGACAGAAAAATCTTGCGTGGAGCCTCAAGGAGATAAGCAAAAACGGCCCCAAGGCGTTTTACAGGGGAGCGATAGCGAAAAAAATCACGGCTTACATGAAAAAGGAAGGAGGCCTCATAACCGAACGGGACCTTGCATCTTACGAGGCTCTCATAAGAAAACCGGTGACCGGAAGCTACAGGGGCTACAGCATCCACTCGATGCCGCCTCCAAGTTCGGGCGGGGTCCATCTTATCCAGATGCTTAACATTCTCGAGCGCTACCCCCTCTCGCGATACGGCCATAATTCCGCCCGATACATCCACATTCTCTCGGAGACCATGAAGCTTGCCTATGCGGACAGATCAAAACATCTGGGCGATCCGGATTTCTCCCCCGTTCCCACGGAACAGCTAATCTCAAAACAGTACGCAAAACGCCTGACAAACCGCATCAATCCCCAAAAAGCAACTCCGAGCAGATACGTAAAGCCCGGCTCACCAGTCCCCGTCGGAGGCACTGACACCACTCACTTCACTGTAGCCGACAGGTTCGGAAACGTGGTTTCAAACACGTACACGCTCAACTTCTCCTACGGTTCGGGCCTCGCGGTTCCGGGAACCGGAATATTGTTAAATAACGAAATGGACGATTTTTCGGCAAAACCCGGAACGCCTAACGCCTACGGCCTCATCGGCGGCGAGAAAAACTCCATCGCCCCCGGCAAGAGAATGCTGAGTTCCATGACCCCTACCATAGTGCTAAAGGACGAGAAGTTTTTTCTAGCGACGGGAAGCCCCGGAGGAAGCAGAATAATAACGTCCGTGCTCCAGGTCATCCTGAACGTGATCGACCACAAAATGAGCATCCGCGAAGCCGTGGCGGCACCGAGGGTACATCACCAGTGGCTCCCCGACATTCTGTATATGGAGAAAGATGCGGGAAAAGAGCTTGAAACCAAGCTGCAGAAAAAGGGATACGAAGTAAAAAGAACCGGCCCGATAGGAAGTACGCAGAGCGTAACCAGAGTCAACGGAGTTCTTCACGGAGCCGCCGATTCCAGACACCCGGGAAGGTTGGCACAAGGGTACTGATTCGCGTGCTGAGCCTGGGAAAACAAATCGCGCGAGTTCGTCTTTTACCGTCACGTAGCGAGCGCTGCTTATGGTAAGATTGCCCTTGAAGACAGAATACCGAGGAGAACCCTTAATGTTTCGATATATGCGTCTTGTCCTTGTCGTTACGATCCTGTTAGGATTTGTCATCGGCGCGCGGGCACAAACTTTCAATTCCGTCGTCGTCTTCGGCGACAGCTTGAGCGACTCCGGAAATATCGCCGAGTCCTACACGCCTATCGCCCAGTCTTTCGGACTCCGAGTTCCGCCCGGTACCAGCTTCACCACGAATCCGGATCCGGTCTGGGCCGAAATCGTGGCCCAGAATTTCGGGGCATCGGCAGTCAATTCTCTCGCCGGCGGAACAAACTATGCCTGGGGAGGCGCCTGTGTAAATCCGTCCGGTCCATGTGAAGAAAACTCGGTACCGATGCAGAGAACAGAACGCCAGATTGACCAGCACCTCTCCGGAGAAAACGCCGACCCTGATACGCTCTATATGATCTGGGGCGGCGCAAACGACATAAGAGCCGTCGCCGGGGAAAATCCATCCGATTCCCAAGGTGCCATCGATGGCAGTCTTGAGGCGGCCGAAGCGTACCTGGATCAGATACGAACCCTTCAGGACGCCGACGCGCGCCATGTAGTAGTGCTGAATTTGCCCGACCTCGGGGCAACCGCGGGCGCCCGAAGCGCCGCAGCCGCAGCTGGACTCTCCTCTCTAACTCGTATCTACAATGAAGCGCTGGACTCGGGTCTCAGCTCCCAGGAACACGGTATCGTTCCCGTAAATGTCTTCGCCCTGATGGATGAAATAATTGAAGACCCTGAAAGCTACGGGTTCACCGACACCGAGGGGACGGCCTGCGTCCCCGGTTCAAACCCCTTTCGCCCCAGCGGGGAACCGGAATCAATAGTCTGCGGTCCGGCCGACTCCGGCTACTTGTCGCCCCCCGACACCGGTGAGAACTATCTTTTTGCGGACGGCTCCCATCCAAGCGGGGCTGCTCATGCGGCAATTGGGAGCATGGTAATCTCAACTCTCGCGGCCCCGGTCCAGGTATCGCTTGGGGGAGAGGGAGGAGTAGAAGTTGCCAGGGCGCACCGTGACGCAGTGTTTACGGAGCGGATGTTGTATCTCGGGCCCAGCAGTTCGGCTGGGAAATGGCACAGCTACGCGAGGGGACAGATAGGCAAATACGAACTCGAATCCCTGCCCCATCTGGGTGAAACGAAAGCCGAAATGCATGTGCTCACCCTGGGTACCAACTACCGCGTCGGGGATGAACTTTACTTGGGCGCGGCATTGAGCCTCGGGAACCACGATAACGACGTCTCGGGCGCAAGCATCGACAGCACCGTGGTAACCGGCTCGCTGCACGGCACCATTATTTTCGATGTTTTTTACCTAAACGCCGCTCTTAACGCAGGCGGGGCATCAATTGACGTCAACCGCTCGATCCAGCTCGGGTCGGCGTCGCGCACGGAGCACGGTTCCACAAGATCTTATCAGTTCGGAACCGATGTTGAAGTGGGCTGGATTCCAAGCGCATCAGAGAGTTACAGACACAACCTGTTTCTAGGACTCGGATGGCTCAATCAGAAAATCGACGGCTACAGTGAAAACGGCAGCACGTCCACCTCAATGAACTTCTCGGACTTTGAACGCGACTCCCTAGTTGCGAGAGCGGGCTATCAGTTCAAAGGAAATCTGGGTCTAGGCGAAAGGCTGCTCCCATACATCCGCATCTCTTATGATAGAGAGCTTAACGACGATCCCGTTTCAGTCACCGCGGGCTCAAACACCATGTCCGGCCGCTTTACTCTCTCGGGTTTCGAGCCGCCGAACCAATGGGTAAACGCCGGCGGCGGCCTCACCGCCAGCATCGGCAGCCGGACAAAAATTTCCGTTGGCTACTCGGGACGCTTCGGCAACAACTCTGAACTCAACCACGAGTTCAGTCTCGGAGCGCGCATAACATTCTAGAAAGAGGAGAACTCAGCCGGCAAGCAAGCGGCAATTCGAAACGTAACCCACAGGCTGTTACTGAGCCGAGATGTAAAGCATCCTGTCTATCGATTTCTTAGCCTTGCGGGCAATATCCTCCGGAACCCTGACCTCATACACCTCTTCCCTCAGCGAATTCAGAACCTTGTCGACCGTTATCATCTTCATGTACTCGCAGATCGCGTCGGCCTTGGCGGGATAGAATTCTTTTTCCGGGCTCTGCTTTCTGAGCGTGTGAAGAATTCCGGTTTCAGTCGCGACCACAAACTCGGGAGTGTCGGAATTGCGGGTGTAGTCGATCATCTTTCCCGTAGAGAAAAACTTTATCTCCTTTGCCAGTTCGTCATCCCCGGCCGCGGAATGAAGAAAAGACGTGGTACAGCCGCACTCGGGGTGAACTATCATTTCCGCGTTAGGATAGGATTCTTTTATCTTCCTTATGTCCTTCGGCCGTATTCCCGCGTGCACGTGGCATTCCCCTGGCCAGATGTGAATCTTTCTGCCCGTAACCTTGGAGACGAAGGCGCCCAGGAACATGTCCGGCAGAAAAAGTATCTCCCTGTCCTTGGGAATGGATTCCACTATCTTGACGGCGTTTGAGGAAGTGACGCAGTAGTCGGTCTCTGACTTGACGGCGGCCGAGGTGTTCACGTAGGAAACCACTAGGGCGTCGGGATGCTCCGATTTCCACTTCTTGAGCTGTTCGAGGTTTATGGTCTCGGCAAGGGAGCAGCCGGCTTCCGGGTCTGGGATGAGCACCTTCTTGTCGGGAGAGATTATGGACGCGGTTTCGGCCATGAAGTGAACCCCGCAGAATATAATGATTCCCGCGTCGGTTTCAGAAGCCTTCTGCGAGAGGCCCAGAGAATCTCCAGTGTAGTCGGCAAGATCTTGGATTTCGGGTATCTGGTAGTTGTGGGCCAGAATTACCGCATTTTTTTCCTTTCTCAGCCTGTCTATTTCTTCTGAAACGTCACGTAAACTGTCCATTGTAACAGCCGGACATCCATCATATGTCCCGCAACTTTCAGTCTAACACACCAAAAGAAATATCTAAACACGGAGCCGAGTGGGTTAGGGCACCGACAGATATGAAATCGACCCCGCTTCGTGCTATCTCGCTTACGTTCTCAAGGGTGACTCCGCCGGAGGCCTCGACAAGCGCACGGTGGTCTATGAAACGCACAGCCTCTTCGATTTCCCGGACGTCCATGTTGTCAAGCATTATGACGTCAGCACCGCAGGAAACTGCCTCTTTTACCTGTTCCATTGTTTTCGTCTCGACTTCAATTGAGAAATTTTCTCCTGCGCTTTCTCTTACTCTCCTGACAGCAACGGTTATACTCCCGGCTGCTTTTATATGATTGTCTTTTATGAGCACTCCATCGTAAAGCCCGGCGCGGTGATTATGTCCCCCGCCAGCGGCCACTGCGTACTTGCTGATCCACCTGAGTCCCGGAAGGGTCTTTCTCGTATCCTTTATCTTGACTCCAGAGTCCGCCGCAATCTCAACGAAAAAAGAAGTGAGAGTCGAGATACCGCTCATTTTCTGAAGAATGTTAAGAGCGGTCCGCTCTGCTGAAAGAATCGCTCTGCTTCTGCCAGTAACGCGAGCGATCACATCTCCGGGCGAAACCCTGTCTCCGTCACAGACAACCTCCTCCCACTCGCAGTCCGGATCAAGCTTACGAAAAACCGCGCCGGAAAGACCGAGCCCCGAAATCACGCCGACCCCTTTCGCACGCATCTCTCCCGTCAAAACTGCGTCTTCGGCAATTATGCTCTCGGTCGTAACATCCCCGCTTCCTATATCCTCTCGAAGGGCAAGTTCCAAAACGGTATCTACTTCCGAGGGGTAGTTTTCGCGGATTTTCATCAGTTGTCTCCGTAGGGTTCCATACCTTTTTTGAAAACTAAATGCTTTTCATAACCCGAGTCCTCTTCCGGATAATCGGATCTCATATGGGCTCCCCGCGACTCCTCTCTCAAAAGAGCGGCCCGCGCGACAAGTGAACATACATCAAGCATCGTCCCAAGCTTAAAGCCGAACCACCCGGCAACACTCTCGCTCGCCAAGGAAATCTCTTCAAGCTGCGCGACGAATCGCCCCACTCCCTCCCGATCCCTCACTATTCCTAGATGCGTGCTCATCCCACTGATTATTGCGTCTCGAGCCTCGTTGAAGAACTCAGCGTCAGATTGCCTGGTGTCGGCAAGCATGAAACCCCCGAAATCCCCGCCGATGCCGCCCAGGTGCTGCCCGCCCGCCGCGCCGTCGACGCATCTTTTGGCAAACACCATGCACTCTAGAAGCGAATTGCTCGCAAGGCGGTTGGCCCCGTGCACGCCGGTGTTTGAGACCTCGCCGCAGGCATAAAGCCCTTCTATGCTGGTTTCCCCTGTTAGGCCGGTCCTTACTCCCCCTATGGTGTAATGGGCGGCGGGAGCCACCGGGATATGATCCCTCGTGAGATCGAAACCCGAGTCCCTGCAAAGTTTCTCTATGGTGGAGAACCTTTTTCTGACGAATTCAGGATCCATGTGAGAGAGATCGAGATAGACATAATCTTCCCCGCAGGATCTCATCTCGCTGTGAATTGCCTTTGAAACCACGTCTCTCGGCGCAAGTTCAAGAAGGGGGCTGTAGCGTTCCATGAATCTCGTTCCCTGGGCGTTCAGAAGATAGGCTCTCTCTCCCCTTATAGCCTCGGTGAGAAGAAAAGCGTCGCCTTCTTTGCCGCTGAAGACCGTGGGGTGGAACTGCACAAACTCCATGTCGGATATCTCCGCCCCGGCTCTCCAGGCAAGCGATATGCCCTCCCCCGAGGCTCCTTCCGGATTAGTGGTCCTTCTGTAAAGGGCACTCGCGCCGCCGGTAGCGAGTATTGTGGAAGGAGAAGAGATCCTCACGTAGCTTTCCTTTCCCTCATCATAGCCCCAGACGCCATAGCATCTTTCCCCGTCCGAGATTATGTCGGTAACCGTGACAAGCTCAAGAATCGTTACCGATTCACTTGAGCTTACATAAGAGATCAGGAACTCAATCATTTCTTTTCCCGTGGCATCCCCTCCCGCGTGAAGAACCCTTCTTTTCGAGTGACCGCCTTCAAGGCCAAGCAGAAGACCGCTGTCGTCGGAATCGAATTTCATTCCAAGATTTATAAGGTCCGTGACCCTCTCCCTCCCCTCCTCAACCAGAACCTGCACGGCGCGGGCATCACAAAGCCCTCTTCCAGCAGTAATGGTATCCTCCTTGTGAAAAACGGGTGAATCCTCGGGGTCGACGGCTGCTGCAATTCCCCCCTGAGCCCAGTATGAGTTGCTCTGCACCAACGTCTGCTTGGTTACCACCACGCACCGGCCAAAAGACGACGCGCACACGGCGGCGTAAAGACCCGCAAGCCCCCCGCCCACAACGAGAAAATCGCACTCAACGTCAATAATTTTTCCGCTCATTAAAACCGCCTTCTCTCTCTAACTCACCGCGGATATCAGAGAATCCTCTATCTTTGCGAGTCTCTTTACACTGCTTATCTTGCGTCCCCTCGAATCACGCACGTAAAATGTATCCGCGACCTGATCCGCTCTGGTCGAGACTTTCGCGTAGTCAATCGAGAGACCCAGTTCGGCAATCGTTTTCGTGATGCTGTAGAGAAGCCCTTCTCGGTCGTGGGCGTAGACCTCTATCACGGTCGCCTTGTCGGAAGACTCGTTGTCAAACACGATTTCCGGAGGATATCCGGGAATCTTTCTTCCATAGGAGGAATAGTTCTTCTTCCTCCTCTCAACCAGCTCGTCAACATCCACATCTCCGTCAAGCACTCCGCTGAGGTTTTTCTCGACCTTTTTCCACACCTCACCATACTCCTCTTCGATCAGGTGATCGGCCCTGTCCACATAGAGGACGTCGAATGCCTTTTTGTCGAGCGTGGTTACGATTCTTGCCCCCAAGATATTGAGTCCGTTTGCACTCAGTATCCCGCAAAAAACGGAGAATATTCCTTTCTTGTCGGGAGCACAGACCGTAAACTCGTCATGTTCCTCGTAGCGAATCACTTCCGTCGCAAATTTTTCCTCCATGGAATCCAGGAGCTTAACGTGGCGGAAGATGTTCTGCCTCGAGAACTGGCCGAAGTAGGAAACCGGCATTTTTTTCAGTATTTTTTTCACCCTCCGTTCGGGAATCTCCCCTTCGGCGTCGGCTACTATGTCCAAGGTCATCTTCTCCATCCATTCCTCGTCGGTTTTACGCCGGTACGTACCCGCCGACATCTGCCGAAGGGTCTTTATATAGAGTTCCTGGAGCAACATTCCCGTCCAGTCTTTCCACACATCGGGACCGACCGATCTTATGTCCGCGAAAGTCAGCAGGTAGAGAAGAGAGAGTGTTTCTTCGTTGGGAATGGACTTGGCCAACCGTTTCAGAACGACCGGGTCTTCAAGGTCCCTTCTCTGGGAAAAATGAACCATGGCCAAGTGATGTCTCACCAGGAATTCGAGCTGCTCTGTGTCGGATGCGCCAAGACCCAGCCTCGCCGCTACCTTCGGGATCATGGCGGCCCCTTTCTGCGCATGGCTTCCCCCCTGGCCCTTCCCCATGTCGTGGAAAAGACACGCAAGGAAAAGAACATGCTTTTTCACCAGGCTCTCAGCGACCTTGGTAAGAAAACGGAATTTCTTTTCGTATTCGTAGTTTATAAGCCTTTCTATTTCCCTGACCATGAATATGGAGTGTATGTCGACCGTGTAGACATGGTAGGAATCAAACTGCACCATGCAGACTATCTTTCCGAACTCCGGTATCAAGCGGCCCAGAAGGCGTATCTCGTTCATCTTTAGCAGCATTTTCGAGACATCCTTTCCGAAACGCAGAAGCCTCATGAATATCCTGTTGAACTCCGGGTCATTTCTGACCTTTTCATCTACACGGAAGACCTGCTCGCTCATGAGAATTTCAAGGTATTCGCTGAATTCGACCGAGTAGCGGTCAGCATACTCAAACGCGCGCAGGAAATTGCAGAAATCCTCGCTGAAAACATTTCTGCTCGTCACGGTGAGATATTTGCCCTGTATCGTAAACCCGTGGTCAAGATGAACGGCTTTCCTGGTAAGCCTTCTCCGCGTGTAGGCTCTTGTGCATTTTTCCGTCAGCCTGCGGGACTGCTGCACCACCACGGCGGCGCGCAGGTAGTAAATCCTCATGAATTTCTCAACCGCGCGGAGTTTTCCTTCCCTGTAGCCGAAGGATTTCGCCGCCTGAGACTGAAATTCGAAGCTTAGGTTGTCCTCTCTTCTTTTCGCCTGGTAATGCAGCTGCGCACGCACCAGCAGAAGGAAGTTGAGGCATTTTCGCATTACCCTGTATTCTTTTTCCGAAACGAAACCTCTCTGGAGCACTTCCTCGAAACTTTTGGCCTTGTAGTTCGCCTGGGCTATCCACATCGCCGTCTGGAATTCCCTTAGCCCTCCCCTTCCCTCCTTAACATTCGGCTCAAGGATGTATAGGGTCTTTCCGTATCTCTCCCCCCTGCTGTCCCTCTCGTCTATCTTTCTCCTTATGAAATCGTGTGAAATCTTGGGGAGCACCTCGCCGTAGATTTCGTTTTCGAGTTCGTCGTAAAGAGCCCTGTCCCCGCAGATAAATCTCGAGTCAAGAAGCGAACTCAGGATGGTGACATCGTTTTTATCCATTGAGAGTTCCCTGCACTCCTCAACGCTTCTCGTGCAGTTTCCTATATCCATCTTTGTGTCCCAGAGAAGATAAAGAAGCTGCTCTATTATCTCTTCGGCAAGGCCCTTTGAGCCTTTCTTATGAAGAAAAAGAAGGTCTATGTCAGAGTACGGGGAAAGCTCCTCCCTGCCGTAGCCCCCGAGAGCCACTATGGAAACGCCTTTAAGTTCCGGATAACCATACTGTGAAAGAGCCTGCTTGATGAAACTGTCTACAACCGTGGTTCTCTCCCGCGCAAGTTCATAGCCTATAAGGGCCTTGTTTTTCCTAGTTCTCGCGTAATGGCGCCTGCGTATATGTTCGTAGGAATCGGTAAAAAAAGTCAGAAGATCCTTTTCTGTGGTTTCAGGTTTTCTCACTGGGAAACAAAATATCCGTTAAATCCTAACGCTGAGCGCCACCCCGTCGCGAAGGGGAACCACCGTGGAGAAAAACCCCGGGTCCGAAAACAAAAGCCGGTTAAACTCCAAAACCCTCTCGGTGCTCTCAGAATCCGCGCCCCCTAAAACCCTTCCTCCCCAAAGCACGTTATCGGTAATGAGCATCCCCCCGGGATTAAGTTTCTCGCGCGCAAGCTCGATAACCTGCGGGTAGTTCTCCTTGTCTATATCATTGAATATCATATCAAATTTACGGTCCGAATTCGCCAGTACATCGAGAGCGTCTCCGCAGACAAAGCGGAGCTTGCGAATCTGCCCGGCCCGCGTGAAGTAATTGCGTGCAGCCTCCCCGTTTTCTTCAAGCCAGTCCGTGCAGGTTATCATGTCCTCACTGCCCAGAAAAAGCGAGAACCAGAGGGCCGAGTAACCGAACCCGGAACCCATCTCGAAAACACTCTGCGGTTTTTGCAAAAGGCATATCTGGGAAAGGAATCTACCCACGATGGGGCCCACTATTTTTATGTCGCTTCCCTCAGCCCGCTTCTCCATTTCATAGAAAATCTCATGGGCCCTGGGGTAAAGAGAGTGGATGTAGTTCTCAATCTCGGGGTTTGTTATGATTGCGCCTTCGTCCATCACCCGTCCTCGCTCCGCCCGAAATCGACGAAGATCTCACCGGTCCCCGCGATTTTGTTCTCAACCCTGGCAAGGACGAAAAGAAGATCCGAGAGGCGGTTAAGATAAACCAGAATCTCTCTTCCTTCCTCCAATCCCTCAAAAAGCGCCTCAACACTTCTCTCGGCCCTCCTGCAGACCGCACGGGCAAGATGAAGGTAGGCGGCACCTTCAGACCCTCCGGGCAAAACGAACTCCCGAAGTTCCCCGACCTCGGGCAAAAATGTGTCTATCTGCTCCTCAAGTCCTTCCGCCATCTTCGCGGTGACTCTCGGCGGGGAAAAAGTTGAATCCTGCGGGGTCGCGAGATCACTTCCCACGGTGAAAAGGGCGTTCTGTATTTCCCGCAGAAGCTCCTTAACTCTCGGGTCGATTGTTTTAACGCAGGCAACTCCCAGAACCGAGTTAAGCTCGTCAACCTCGCCGTACGCCCCCACCCTAAGGGACGATTTTCTCACCCTCTTTCCGCCGAGAAGCAAGGTTTTTCCATCATCTCCAAGCCCCGTGTAAACAGTGGTTATTCTTTTTTTCGACACGCAGAAAATTTTAACCGCCCTCCTGCTAGCTTCAATTGCGAGCTAAAAACCCTAGCCCGCTTCCGCACACCTGCCACACCTGCCGCGCCTTGCCCGTAGCGGCAAATCATGTTAGTTTTTAAATTCCAGTCTTAAGCTGCGAGGAGGTTCGGAGTGCCTTTTCCCCCCAAACTCAGAGATAAAATACAAGAAATAGCGGATGACCACGAAACCAGGCTTTCGGCGCTTATTCCAGTCCTGCGGGAAGTGCAGAACGAATTCGGCTGGCTTTCCACCGAATCCATGGAGGAAGTTGCCGAAACGCTCGATATTCCGGCCTCTTCGGTTCAGAATGTCGCGTCGTTTTACACCATGTTTTTCACAGAACCCGTGGGAACTCACGTCATGTGGCTCTGCAGAACCCTGTCCTGCGCGCTTCGCGGAGCCGAGGGTCTGGAGCACCACCTCTGTGACCGCCTCGGGGTAAAAACAGGGGGAACGACGGCCGACGGGAAAATAACCCTTCTCGAGGCAGAATGTCTCGCCTCCTGCGGAACAGCTCCCGCAATGCTCGTAGACGACACTCTTTACGAAAATCTTACTGAATCTGCAGTTGACAAAATAGTTGAAGAGATCAAGAAAAGCGGATGAACGAAAAACTGAAAAAAGACGCAAGGGAACTTTTTGATCACGCACTCAAGGAGGCTGATCCGGGAAAATGCGTCTTGGAACACCTTGAACTGAAGGGGAAGCGGCTCAAGGTCGGAGGGGAAAGCTTCGATCTCTCCGATTTCGAATCGCTCTACGTCGTAGCCTTCGGGAAGGCCGCGTCCTCCATGGCCGCGGCGCTTGAGGGGCTTCTCGGGGAGCGGATAACCAAGGGAATAGTAGTATCGAACGCTCGCTCAGAGCAGGTGTTTCAGAAAATGAATTTTCATCTCTCCTCCCACCCGGTGCCGAATGAAAGAAGCGTCGAGGCGGCAAAAGAAGTAGTTTCGCTTCTCGAGCGATCGGGGGAGCGGGACCTTGTAATCTTCCTTATATCGGGAGGCGGAAGCTCAATACTCGCGATGCCGAGCGAGGGACTCACCATAGAGGATAAAAGAGCGGTGACCGAGAGACTAATGCTCAGCGGGGTCGACACTTACGGGCTTAACACCGTGAGAAAAAAGATGTCGCAGATAAAGGGAGGGGGACTTCTTAAAAAAGCTCTTCCTTCGCAGGTCATTACCCTGATTCTTTCAGATGTTGTGGGCGACCGACTCGAATTCATAGCCTCGGGACCCACAGTTCCCGACACTACCACCCACGAAGACGCATGGCGAGTCATAGAAGCGCTTGAACTTGAACATAAAATTCCTCCGAGGGTTGTAGTGCACCTTGAGAAGGGAAGAAAAAATACCGTCTCTCCAACCATGGACCGCGAGCAGTACGAACGCAGCGGGGCCACCACGGTCGTCGTAGGAAACAATCACAAAGCCATAACCTCGGTGGAGAAGATGGCGAAAAAAATGGGGTATAACTCGCTTTTCCTCTCCTCCCAGATATCGGGAGAGGCAAGGGAAGTGGCCAAGGTGCTCGCGGGAATCTCGTTTGACATAAAAAGGTTCGGAAGACCAGTTAAGAAACCCGCATGCATACTTTTCGGGGGAGAAACGACCGTGAACGTGACGGGGAGGGGACGCGGCGGGCGCAACACGGAAACCGCTCTTTCCTTCTGCTTTGAGATAATAGGAAGCGAGGGAATCGTGGGGCTTTTCGCGGGAACCGACGGTATAGATGGTCCCACAGACGCCGCCGGGGCGATATGCGACGGACAGTCGCGCCTGATAGCAAGATCGATGGGCATAAGCGCGAGAGACCATCTCTCCAACAACGATTCCTACTCTTTTTTTGAAACCCTTGGAGATCTTATAAAAACCGGGAGCACCGGGACAAACGTCATGGACGTGGGAGTGGTTCTGATAGCGGAATGAGAGACCATCGGACAGGCGGAACATAAGGTAACCTCAAACAATGGAAAATCTGACGAGAGCCCCTCTTCCAAGCAACGAGGAAGCGGAACGCGCGGTACTGGGCTCCATACTCATTGAAAACAGCTCGATAAACCAGGTTCTTGAAATCCTGATAGCCGAGGATTTCTACAACGAGAACCACTCCAAGATAATGAGCTGCATGATAGACCTTGACAGGGAAGGCAACGCCATCGACGTTCTTACTCTGTATGAGTGGATGAGTTCGAAGGGAATCATAGAGGAAGTCGGCGGAGCCGCTTACCTCACCTACCTCGTCTCGACCGTCCCCACCGCGGAAAACGTCGCTCATTACGCCAGAATAGTCAAAGACAAATCAGTCCTGAGAAAACTGGTGCTCACCGCGACCGACATAGCGCACCGAGGATACGGACCCGATATTGAGGTTGACGAGTTTATCGACAGGGCGGAGCAGTCGATTCTCGATATCGCCCAGAACAAGATAAAGCCAAGCTTCTGGCACTCGAGGGATCTTGCGCCGGTGGCGTTAGAGAACATCGAGCGACTCCACGAGAAAAAAGAACTCATAACCGGCATAAGAACCGGCTTTGAGAGACTCGACCACCTCACATCGGGTCTTCAGAAATCAGATCTCGTCATAATCGCCGCGCGCCCGGGCGCCGGAAAAACGTCGCTTAGCCTCAACATAATAAGCAACGCCGCGGTGAACGAAGACCTCTCAGTTGCAATGTTTTCCCTTGAGATGACCAAGGAGCAGCTCATGCTCAGGCTTCTCTCCATAAGCTCGAAAGTCAGTTTTTCGGCGATGAGAAGCGGATACATAAAGGACGACGACCTTCAGAGATTGTTTGATTCGGCCGAAAGATACGCAAACGCAAACATATTCATAGACGACACCCCGGCGTTAACGGTGCTCGAGATAAGGGCCAAGGCCAGGCGGCTAAAAAAGGACAACCGCCTTGACCTGATCGTGGTCGACTACCTGCAGCTTATGAGAGGGAGCTCGAGAAACGAAACCCGGGAAAGGGAGATAGCTGAGATCTCGGGCGCGCTCAAGGCGCTCGCCAAGGAGCTTGACGTGCCGGTAATAGGGATCTCGCAGCTGAGCCGCCAGACCGAGACCAGAACCGACCGCCGTCCCCAGCTCTCGGATCTGAGGGAAAGCGGCGCCATAGAGCAGGACGCAGACGTCGTGCTTTTCATCCACCGCCAGGACATATACAGGAAAAATCCCGAGGAAAAAGACGGCATGGCGGAACTCATAATCGGGAAACAGAGAAACGGTCCCACGGGCACGGTGAAACTGGTGTTTCTGGAGCAAAACGGGGTTCCGAGCTTTGAGAACCCTTCCGACGAATTCGAAGAGGGCTTCGCCTAGACTATGAAGGGCTTTACGACCGCTTTGGACTTTGACTCATCAAGATAGAGGGCGGGGGAGTCCTGCCAGGCGACAAATTTTTCGTATATTTCCCCGAATTTCCGCCTTACCGAGGTCCAGTGAAAATCCCAGTCGTATTTCTTCGGCCTGTCGGAGAAAAACATTTCGGAGAATATGGCGCTTTGCTCCGGAAGTCCCTTCTCCGCTATCCATCCCGTTCTAACGTTCGCGTAGCCACTGGCAAACCCCATCGCCAGCGTCCCCTCAAGGCCGAGTCTCAGCGCAGCCGCGTTCGCAAGCTCAACGTAAACGTAGAGGGCTTCAGTAGTGCGGTAGTTTTTCTCCGGGAAATTCTCCCGGAACTCGCGCAGGTTCTTCACTAGATACATCGGATAATAAGTGGGGGAGTAAAACGAAACGGATTTCGTCGGACTCCCAAGCGGCTCGCGCGTTATTGTTTCCCGGGAAATCGTCCCGAGCATGAAATCATCCCCGCAGAAATCCCCCGTATCCCCGCAAAGAGCCAGGGAAACTCTTATCTTTTCCCATTCTTCGCGGGCGATTTCACTCGCGCGGGTTATCTCGCTTGCGGTTTTGTCGGCTGAAACAAGTTCTTCAAGTGAAGGCATCTCGAACGAAAACTCTCCTCCGCTTCAATATACATATACGGGGGAATTTATCAAAGAAGCGCTTGGCGCAAAGACCTCTTCCTCTCCTCAGGGGACTGCGGAGGTTTTTACTTGACTGGAAAATCGTCTGGAGGTGTTTTTTCAGGGTTAAATTCGGAAAAAATCTTGAATATCAGCGTGTTGCGCAACAAATTTTTACTTGACTGGAAGAGGCGATTTTTCTCGCG
>LXNI01001253.1_pt1 | contig 23189 bp, 17 predicted proteins | sample 809091 | NCBI WGS metagenome assembly LXNI01 (sample SAMN04870527, study PRJNA318959) | sponge metagenome | biome: 01000161; feature: marine sponge reef; material: water | host: Sarcotragus foetidus | place: Greece: Milos, Mediterranean Sea | collected 2013-05-29 | depth 5-7 m | reverse complement strand
CGGCCTGGTCGCCGGACGGCCGCTCGATCGTGTTCGCGGGGCAGTCCGGAGGCATCTCCGACCTGTTCATGCTCGACATCGAGACCGAAGAGATCACCCGCCTCACCGACGACAAGCACGGAGACATGCAGCCCGCGTTCTCACCGGACGGCTCCATGCTCGCCTTCGTCTCCGACCGGGGACCGGAAACGGACTTCACCGACCTCGTCTTCAGCCGGCCGCGCATCGCGCTTCTCGACATGGAGACGCGCGAGGTGCGGACGCTCGACCTGTTCGACAACGTCAAGCACCTCAACCCCCAGTTCACGCCGGACGGCCGGGGCCTCTACTTCATCTCGGACCAGGACGGCTTCAGCGACATCTACCGCGTGAATCTTCCCACCGGCGAGATCTTCCGGGTGACCAACATCGCGACCGCGGTAAGCGGGATCACGAGCGGTTCGCCGGCCATGAGCGTCGCCGCCCAGACCGGCACGCTCGTGTTCTCGGTCTTCGATGAGTTCGAGTTTCACATCTACTCGCTTTCCTCGCAGGAGGCGGGGGCCGCCCAGGAGTTGGCGAGCGAGGAAGCGGAAGTCGCCTTGGGGCGTCTGATTCCGCCCTCGGAACCGCTGGTGCGGAGCCGGGTCGGGAACTACCTGGCCGATCCGCTCACCGGATTGCCTCCCGCGGGGACCTATTTGTCCGAAGAGGCATCCACCTACGATCCCGGCCTGAAGCTCGACTACGTGGGTCAGCCCATGATCGGCATCGGCGCCGGCGACATCTACGGAAACAACCTGCAGGGCGGAGCCGCGGCGTTCTTCAGCGACATGCTGGGGGACAGAACTCTGGGGGTCGCCGTCCAGGCCCAGGGCACGTTCAAGGATGTGGGCGGCCAGTTTCTCTACCAGAACATGAAGCGGCGCTGGAACTGGGGCGTCTCCGGGGGACGAATACCCTATCAGCTGCTGTGGGCGAGCTTCGAACCTTCACCGAACGGCATGCCGGCCTACCGGGCCCTGCGGGAGCGAATCTACATCGACTCCGCGATCGGGATGCTCGCGTACCCCTTCTCGACCACGCAGCGCATCGAGACCCGATTCGGCCTGACCCGCTACTCCTTCGACCTCGAGGAGGAGTACCTCTTCTTCGACCCGCTCGGGCGCCTGATGGATCGGCGCGTCCGTGAGTTGGAGGATCCCCAGGCGCCGCTCACCCTCGCGCACGCGGCGATCGCGCTGGTGGGTGACAACTCCTATTCCGCCTTCACTTCTCCGGTGCGGGGGTCCAGGTACCGCTTCGAGTACGAGAACACGGTGGGTACCGCCGACTTCCATACCCTCACCGCCGACTACCGCCGGTACTTCAATCCGTTGCGCGAGCTCACCATCGCCTTCAGGGGGATGCACTACGGGCGCTACGGGATCACCGCCGCGGAGACCCAGACCGGGCTGCGGCAGATATTCCTGGGGTACGAGAGCCTCATCCGCGGCTACGCGAGAGAGAGCTTCGACTTCACCGGCTGCGTGCAGGTGGAGACCTGCATGGAATCGGAGCGCTATCGGCAGCTGTTCGGCCAGCGCATCCAGGTGTTCAACTTCGAGTTCCGGGTCCCGATCACGGGCGTGAGCCAGTTCGGCCTGCTCAACCTGCCCTTCCTCCCCATCGAGCTGGTCACCTTCGCCGACGTGGGCCTGGCGTGGGACAACTTCGGGGATGTGGATCTGCGCTTCGACAGGAGTACGACGGATCGGGTTCCCGTCTTCAGCACCGGCATCTCCGCGCGGGCCAACCTGCTCGGGTTCCTGATTCTGGAGAGCTACTACGCCTACCCCTTCCAGCGGCCCGACAAGGGCTGGCACTGGGGCTTCACCCTGGCGCCGGGCTGGTAGACGGGGGACCCGGACAGACAGGCGGCTCGCCCGCCCGGGAGGTGGGGCGAGCCTCGCCGGAAATCGGGTTCCCGGAAGGCGGCGCGGTCAGAAGATCGAGAGGCTGATGTACCTGCCGGGATTCTCCCGGATGTCGTCCAGCAGCAGCTGGAGGCTCGATGCGGCTGCGTTCAGGTTGACGTAGAGCGAGTCGTCGCGGGACAGCCTTCCCAGGGTGCCCTCACCGCGCTCCATGCGGGCCATGATGGCGCGCAGGTCGGCGAGCGCCGGTTCGAGGACTTCGAGGTTCTGGTTGACGGCCGCGAGCGCGGAATCCGCCCGCACGGCGACGCTCTCGAGCGCGGGCGCCGTTGATGTCGTCGTGCTGCTCACGGCGCGCGCGGCCTCGTTGATCGACTCCACGAGCCGGGTGATCTCGCTCCGCTGCTCGCGAGCGATGACCGCAAAGTCCGTGAGCAGGGACTCCAGTTCCTGCGCGCTGGTCTGAAACGACGCCACCGTGGGTTCGTTCAGCAGGTTCGCGACCAACTGGATCATGTCGGTGGCTTCGTCGCCGATGTCCGACACGATACCGTAGACGTCGGAGCTAACGGTGCCCTGAAGGATGTCACCGCCCTCCGCCATGACGGGGGAGCCCCCGGGCAGAATCTCCACCGTACGCCCTCCGAGCAACCCGATCCCCACCAGGCGGACCCGCGAATCGTCCGGAACCTGGTATTCGCCCTCGATCTCCAGTTCTATGTTCACGCCCGCAGGCACCATCTCGAAGCTCATCACCCGTCCGACGTTCACGCCGCGCATCTGCACGGGATCGGATCTGCGCAGCCCGGCGGCGTTCTCGACCACCGCGAAGATCGAGTAGCGCCCCCGAAACATCGACGGATCGGTCATCAGGAAGAGGGCCATCAGCGCCGCGAGCGCCCCCGCGAGGATGAAGATCCCGACGCGTGCCTCGCTCTTGAGCGCCCGTGGCGGAATGGCATGCTGCAGTTCCGCGTCCGAGGGCCCGGAACCCGTGTAGTCCGTTTCCGCTTCGTTCATGTCGTCGCCACCAGGTCTACCGCCGCCTCCGCGGCGGCTCTGTCCACGAAGGCCCGCACCAGCGGGTCGGTGCTGATGCGAAAGGCCGTGGGGGTACCGAGGAACCTCAGTTCACCTCCCTCGAGCATGGCTACCCGGTCGCACATCTCAAGGCCTCCCTCGATGTCGTGCGTCACGATGACCGAGGTCACATCCAGCTCGCGCGAAAGGCGGCGGATCTGACGCTGCACGCCGGCGGTGTTCACCGGATCCAGGCCGGTGGTCGGCTCGTCCCAGAGGAGGATGTCCGGGCCTCCCACGATGGCGCGCGCGATTCCCACGCGCTTCTTCATGCCCCCGGAGAGTTCGGAGGGAATCTTGCTCATCACCTCGCGGGGGTCCAGCAGGACGCGTTCCAGGGCTTGCCACACGAGGCGCGCGATCTGGTTGCGGCTCATGGAGCGCAGCCGCCGCAGCGGAAGTCCCGTCTCCACGTTCTCGAATACGTTCAGGGAGTCGAAGAGGGCCGCGTGCTGGAACACGTATCCCACCCTGTCGCGGATCCGGCGAAGCGCCCTGCGGCCCCCGAAGAACACCGACGCTCCGTCCACCTCGACGTCGCCCCGGTCGGGAACGATCAGGCCGATCGTCGTCTTGAGCAACACGCTCTTGCCGGCGCCCGACGCCCCGAACAGGCCGAACATCTCTCCCGCCTGGATATCCAGGTCGATGCCCCGGAGGACGGGAAGGTCGAAAGCCTTGTAGAGCCCCCGATACCGGATCACGGGATGAGCCGACACCGCGCTAGTCCAGCAACAGGGGCGGGAAGAGCGCGTCCATGACCAGCACCGCGAGGGTCATGAACATGACCGCCTGGGTCGTCGTCTTGCCCACCCCCTCGGCTCCCCCCTCGGTGCGCAGTCCCATGTGGATGGCGATCACCGGTATGGTGAAGCCGAACACGAGCGCCTTGGTGAGGGAGTAGAACAGATCCCAGGAATTCCAGTACAGGCGTGCCCCGTAGAGGAAGCTGGCGGGCCCGAGGCCTACGGTGAGATCGGCCGAAATCATGCCCGCCAGGATTCCGACCAGGTTCGCGATGCCCACCAGCACGGGCACCACGACGATGCCGGCGACCACCCGGGGCGCGGCCAGGATGGGGATCGGATCGCGGCCCACGCTGTAGAAGGCGTCGATCTGTTCGGACACCTTCATGGTCCCGAGTTCGGCCGTGATGCGGGCGCCGACCCTGCCCACGAGGACGATCGCGGTCAGCACCGGTCCCATCTCCAGAACCACCGATTCCGCCACGACGCTGCCCAGCACGTAGAGCGGGATGGCCCCGGTGAACTGGTAACCGCCCTGCTGGCTGGTGACGATTCCGGCGAGCACGGCCGTCAGGATGACGATGGGGAGGCTCTCGACCCCCATCACGTACATCTGGCGCACGATCGCGCGGGGCGCGACGCGCAGGCTGACGAGGGCGACGGCGATGTCCCGTAGCAGAAAGGCCAGCTCGCCGGCGTGCGTGAGCGTGGTGCGGCCGGCGCGCGCCACACCCGCCAGCCAGCGCTCGGCCCGGGAGGAAGTGGACCTTGAGGACCCGGGCACGGATTCCGGGGATCCGGTCACGGCCCGGGATCCCGACGTGGCGCCGGTGGCGGGACGGATCCGGTGAGCGACCCGGCGCTCTTCATGTCCGCCGTGTTCCTCCTGCGCAACCTGGTGCGGTTCAAGTACGCTCCAACCTTTGGGACGCGAAGTGCCGCCGGGCACGCGCCGCAACGGCCGGCGCGCGAGCATCGACCGGCGTGCGTAGCATCTACGATTGCGGAGCCGATGGCAAGGGAGCGAGGACCCACCCGTGCGCCATCAGCTCATGCGTCGGATGCCGCGACCTCGTCGGCGCGGCGGGTCACCTCGTTGAGCAGGGATTCGAGCCGATGCCGGCCCTCGGGATCGGAGTCGTGGTCCGGGGCCTCGTCGGAATGGCGGCCGGCTTCGAAGCGGCGCACGCATACGCGCACCCGGGCGAATGGCTTGGGGATGGTCATCCGGTCCCAGGAGTTCAGTCGCCAATGGCGGTCCGACGCCAGGCCCATGGCCAGGACGGGCGCGCCGGAAACGCGTGCCAGTACGAGGATGCCGCGCTTCAGGTGTCGCGCGGGGCCTCGGGGACCGTCCGGGACCAGGATCGGAGAGGAACCCTCGCGCCGAACGACCGCGCGAAGCGCCCAAATCGCCTCCCGCCCGCCCGCGCTCGAGGAGCCGCGGACGATGCGCGCACCCCATCGCCGCATGATGCGCGCAACCAACTCGCCGTCGCTCGACCGGCTGGTGAGGGCCGTGACGTCCACGCCCTTCCTCCGCGCCATGCGTGCGCCAGTGAAGTACGCCCCGGGGATGACGCGGTCGTGCCAGAAGGCGAGGATGGCGGGCGGCCCGCCCGCAGAGAGCGCGTCCAGGTGCTCGCGTCCCTCCCCGACCTCGATGCGCCAGGTGCGGCCGAGGGCCTCGACGAACCAGCCCAGCAGCGTGGTCGCGAGGGCCCTTCGTCCGCCCTTGAGCCGCGTCGCGATGTCAGCACGCATGCGGCGCTTCCCTTGTCCGTACGTGAGTGCCGGGAGTGGGACTCGAACCCACACGCCCCAAGGGGCAAAGGTTTTTGAGACCTTCGCGTCTACCTGTTCCGCCATCCCGGCAGGGTGTCCCAGTGGGAATCTGGCTGAAACCACTGAACTTACGCGATTGCATGGTCGGGTTCCAGCCAATCGGGTCCCGCAAACCGATTGCGCGGAGCCCGGCCGGGACGGTTGAAACCGCGCTCATCATCCGGCGCATGAGCAGGGGCCGGGATGTTAGTTTAGGGTCAGACGAAGCCTGTCGCCTCCGCGCGACGATGCGCTGGCTCCACGACCCAGGTAAAGACCCGTGAAGACATCCCCGAACAACGCCTTCGGCTCGCTCGCCACCCTGAACCTGAGCGAGGGCGAGACCTCGTTCTACCGCCTCGGTGCCCTCGAGGAACAGGGCATCGCCTCCCTCGACCGCCTTCCCTTCTCCATCCGCATCCTGCTCGAGAACGCGCTCCGGCACGCCGGCGGGGGCTACGTGAGCGAGGATGATGTGCGCGCGGTGGCGGCGTGGAGCCCGACCAACGCCGGGGCCAACGTGCCCTTCCTGCCCACCCGGGTGGTGCTGCAGGACTTTACGGGCGTGCCCGCCGTGGTGGACCTGGCGGCCATGAGGTCGGGGATCGCGGCCATGGGGGGCGACCCCGAGCGCATCAACCCGGTGGTGCCCGCCGACCTCGTTATCGACCACTCGGTGCAGGTGGACTACTTCGGGTCGGACACGGCGTACCGCAGGAACGTCGAGCGCGAGATGGAGCGCAACTGGGAGCGCTACGCATTGCTGCGCTGGGCGCAGGACGCCTTCCGCAACTTCCGCGTGGTGCCGCCGGGAACGGGCATCGTGCACCAGGTCAACCTGGAGTACCTCGCGTCGGTGGTGGAGCGCCGCCGCCACGGCGACCGCTGGGTCGCCTGCCCCGACACGCTGGTGGGCACGGACTCGCACACCACCATGATCAACGGCCTGGGGGTCGTGGGATGGGGGGTCGGCGGCATCGAGGCCGAGGCCGTGCTGCTCGGGCAACCCTACTACATGCTCCTGCCGGAGGTGGTCGGGGTGAAGTTCACCGGCGCGCTGCGGGAGGGTGCGACCGCCACCGACCTGGTGCTCGCCGTGACCGAGAAGCTGCGGGCGTACGGCGTGGTGGCCCGCTTCGTCGAGTACTTCGGGTCGGGGCTGTCAAGCCTTTCGCTGGCCGACCGCGCCACCATCGCCAACATGTCGCCGGAGTACGGGGCGACCATCGGCTTCTTCCCCGTGGACGAAGGCACGCTCGAGTATCTGCGCGGCACCGGGCGTCCCGCCTCGATCGTGGAGCGGGTGGAGCGCTACACGAAGGAGCAGGGACTCTTCCGCACCGACGAAACGCGCGATCCCGAGTACACGGCGCGGCTCGAGATCGACCTCTCCACGGTCGAGCCCTCGGTGGCGGGGCCGAAGCGGCCGCAGGACCGCATCGCGCTCACCGGCCTGCGCTCAAGCTTCCGGCAGGACCTCCCGGGGCTGCGTCCGGGCATTCCGCTGCCGCAGGCCAACGGCGGCTCCGGTGCGGGCGGCACGGGGGCCTCCGCGAACGGGGATCGGCGCACGATCGAGGTCGAACTGGAAACCGGAACTGCCGAGATCACCGACGGCACCCTGGTCATCGCGGCCATCACCAGCTGCACCAACACCTCCAATCCGTCGGTGATGGTCGGGGCGGGGCTTCTGGCCCGCAACGCGATGGCGCGCGGCCTCTCCGTGCCCCACTGGGTCAAGACCAGCATGGCGCCGGGGTCGAAGGTGGTGAGCGACTACCTGGATGCCGCCGATCTCACCCGCCACCTGGACGCGCTGGGCTTCAACGTGGTCGGGTACGGCTGCACCACCTGCATCGGCAACAGCGGACCGCTCCCGGAGCCCATCGTCTCGGCCGTCGAGAACCAGGGGCTGGTGGTGACCTCGGCCCTGAGCGGCAATCGCAACTACGAGGCCCGCATCCACCAGCAGATCCGGGGCAACTACCTGGCTTCGCCGATCCTGGTGGTCGCCTTCGCGCTCGCGGGCCGCATCGACATCGACTTCGGGAAGGAGCCGCTGGGCACCGGATCCGACGGCAAGCCCGTCTTCCTCGCCGACGTCTGGCCGGCGCCGGCGGAGATCCGCGACACCGTCCAGAGCGCGCTAAAGCCGGAGATGTACGAGAGCCGCTACGCGGAGGTCTTCGAGGGCGACGACCTGTGGAAGTCGCTGGCGCAGGCCGATTCGGCCGGGCTCTACGACTGGAATCCGGAATCGACCTACATCCGTGAACCCCCATTCTTCCAGGGGATGAACCCGGAGGCGGAGCCCTTCGCGGATGTCGAGGGCGCCCGGGTGCTCGCCGTCCTCGGCGACACCACCACCACCGACCATATCTCTCCGGCGGGCGCCATCCCGCGCGACGGCTCCGCGGGCCGGTTCCTGCAGGGCGTCGGGGTGAAGTCCTGGGAGTTCAACACCTTCGGCGCCCGCCGCGGCAACCACGAAGTGATGATGCGCGGCACCTTCGCCAACGTGCGCATCCGCAACCTGCTGCTGGACGACACCGAGGGCGGGTACACGGTGCACCATCCCACCGGCGAGACGATGTCGATCTACGACGCCGCGATGCGGTATCGGGACGACGGGACGCCCCTGGTGGTGCTGGCCGGCAAGGAATACGGCACCGGCAGCTCGCGCGACTGGGCCGCCAAGGGGACCAGCCTCCTCGGCGTGCGCGCGGTGATCGCCGAGAGCTACGAGCGCATCCACCGCTCGAACCTGGTGGGCATGGGCGTGCTGCCCCTGCAGTTCAAGGAGGGGGAGGGCGTCCGGGCACTAGGACTCACGGGCCGCGAGACGTTCGGCATCTCGGGCGTCGCCGACGGCGTCGACGTGCACGAGCTGCTCACGGTCACCGCCGAACGCGAAGACGGCTCGACGGTGGTCTTCGAGGCGATCGCGCGCCTGGACTCCTCGGTGGACGTCGAGTACTACCGGAACGCGGGGATCCTGCACACGGTCCTGCGGCGCATGGCGCGCGGGGAGATGTAGCAGGAACCAACCGGCACGCGCACCGGGGGGAGCGGCGAGGGCCGGGCGAATGCTCGGAGGAGTTCGTCCGCGGGCCTGCTAGGGCGCGTCGCCCCGATCGGGCGGGCGCTCGGCGGCCGGAGCGTCCAGGATCTCCTTGAGCACGAACGCCCGCCGCAGCGAATCGCGGTCACCGCTCCCGAAGAGTTGCCTGTAGATGCGCGTGCGCCGGCGTTCGCCGCCCCCGGCACCAGGCACAACGGCCGCGGCGGGCTCGAGGCGACGCCGTTCTCCGAGGGATGAGTCCCGAAGGGGCACCGCCTCACGGGGCGCGCGGGCCGGGCGAGCCCGGGTCTCGTCCCGTCCGGCCAGTCGACGGTCGCCTTCGGTGGGCCTCCTTTCAACCCGCGGCCGCCATTCTTCGGCGGCTTGCGGCGCCCGGTCGACCCGGTCGACTCGTGCCCGCCTCCCGGCCTCGGACCTCCGGCGCTCCTGGTCCGAGGTCCGGCGCTCGCGCGCGATCACCCTGCGTTCTTCGCGGCCCAGCGAGGGCCCGCGCCGCTCATCCGACACAGACGGGGGGGCGCCCGCAGGTTCTTCCGGGACATCCTCCTCTTCCTGTATTACACCCGTAATACCGGACCCCATCAGCTTCTCGAGATACCCCGGGCCCATGAGCTTCTCCAGGCCCTCGAGCTCGCCCAGGGCCGCGCCCCGCTCCTTCTTCTCCGCCTCGGCCCCCTCCCCCCGAGTCGACGACGGCTCCACGCGCCACTCCTCGTCGCCCTCGTCCTCCGGGGGAGGCACCTGCTTTTGCTGCTGGGCGCGGCGCGTCCGCGCGACGCTGTCGATGATGGACAGCGCCATGAAGATCAGGAAAAGCAGAAGTCCGGTGCTCATTCGCCTTTCCCGGCTACGCCAGCGGCTCGCCCGACCCGGCCTCGTCCTCGCCGGCGATGGAGTTCCGCATCGCGGTGTCGGCCTGCACGTTGCGGTAGCGGACATAATCCATCACGCCAAGGTTGCCATTGCGGAAGGCATCGGCCATGGCCATCGGCACCTGCGCCTCGGCTTCCACCAGGTTGGCGCGCATCTCCTGCACCTTCGCAACGTTTTCCTGTTCCGACGCCACCGCCATCGCGCGCCGCTCTTCGGCCCGGGCCTGGGCGACGCGCTTGTCGGCCTCGGCCTGGTCGGTCTGAAGCTCGGCGCCGATGTTCTTGCCCACGTCCACGTCAGCGATGTCGATGGAGAGGATCTCGAAGGCGGTTCCGGAGTCGAGCCCCTTTGCGAGCACGGCCTTGGAGATGCTGTCCGGGTTTTCCAGCACCGCCTGGTGCGTGTCGGATGAACCGATGCTGGAGACGATGCCTTCCCCGACGCGCGCCACGATGGTTTCTTCGCCGGCGCCGCCGACCAGACGGTTGATGTTGGCGCGCACGGTCACGCGCGCGACCGCGATCAGCTGAATGCCGTCGCGCGCCATCGCCGCCACCCGGGGCGTGGTGATGACCTTGGGGTTGACCGAGACCTGAACCGCCTCGAAGACGTCGCGGCCGGCCAGGTCGATCGCCGCGGCCTGGTTGAAGGAGAGTTCGATGTTGGCCTTGTCGGCGCTGATGAGCGCGGTCACCACGCGGTCGACGCGCCCCCCGGCGAGGTAGTGCGCCTCAAGGTCCGCGATGCGGATGAACAGCCCGGCCTTGGTGGCCCAGATGAGGGGCCGCACCACGGCGGGCGGAGGCACTTTGCGCAGGCGCATGCCGATCAGGTAGGTGATGCCCAGCCGCACGCCGGCCGAGATGGCCTCGATCCACAGGCGCACGGGGACCGCCCACAGCACCATGAGGACGAAGAGGACGAGCAGTACGGGCACAATAAGAGAGGCGATGGCTTCCATTGGATGTCATCCGTGTAGGGGCAGGAGAGGCTTGGCTTTCAGGATTCGTGCTGGCTGGAGTTCGAGGAACTCTTCTTCACCGGTCTGACCACGCAGCGATAGCCCTCGGCGCTCAGAACGCGGATGGCTTCGCCTTCGGAGATGAACTCCGAGTCGGCCACGACATCCACCCTCTCGTCGCCGAAGAGACCGGTCCCGGCAGGACGCAGGTCCGTGAGGGCCACACCCTCCGACCCGATCAGATCCTCGCGCCTGCGGGCCGACTCGAAGCCGTGTTCGCGGTCGGTGGCGTCCTTCAGCAGCAGGCCGGAGCGAGCGATGTGGCGGCTGCGCGGAAGGCGTCGCAGCAAGGCCCAGGAGGTCACCAGGATGATGACCAGGCTGAGCGAGACCACGGTGCTGGCCTGGGAAAAGTCCGCGGCCGTGGGCAGGCCGCCCAGCATGCTCATGAATACGCCGCCCACGATGGCGGCGATGCCGAGCAGGCCGAAGATGCCGAAACCGGGGATCAGCAGGGCTTCCACGGCCAGGAGCCCGACACCGCCTCCCACCAGGAGAAGATCGGTCCAGCCGGCCAGCCCGACGATCAGGTGCGAGCCGAAGTACGCCGTCAGGCAGAGGACGCCTACCAGCCCCGGCGCGCCGAGCCCGGGGCTGCGGATTTCGATGATGAGCCCCAGAAACCCCAGGGAGAGCAGGAACGGGGCGACGGTCGGGTGGGAGAGGAAGCGCACCAGGCGCTCGGACCAGTTGATCGTGTGCCTGCGGATGGGGGCTTCGCGGGCGTCGGCGACTTCCAGCACGGCGTCGAGGTCGTCCACTGCGCGCGCATAGCCGAGCGCAACCGCCTCTTCGGTGGTAAGGGTGAGGAGCTGCCCCTCCTCCACCACGCCGGGGATGGCGATGGCCTCGTCGACCATGGCCTCGGCGACCGCCGGATCGAGCTCCGCGGCCTCCGCCAGCGCGCGCATCTCGCTGCGCATCGCCGAGACGATCTTCTCGCTGGCCTTCGCGCCCGAGCCGTCCACCGGGGTCGCGGCGCCGATGACCGATCCGGGGCGCATGAGGATCCCGTCGGTGGCGAGGGAAATCAGGGCGCCGGCGGAGAGCGCGCGGCGATTGACGTAGGCGTACACGGGGATGCCGGCGTCCGCGATAGCGTCGCCGATGCGCTCGGCGGCGTCCACGCGACCCCCGGGGGTGTCGATGTCCAGCACCAGCGCCGCGGCGCCCTCCGCCTCGGCTTCGCGGATGGCCCGCTCGATGGAGGGCGCGAGACCGAGCTCGATCACGCCGGTGACCGGCACCACTACGACGGGTGCGCGGCCCCCGGGGTCCTGTGGGGTCTCGCCCGCGACGAATCCCAGACTCGCCCCGGCGGCTACGAAGATCCCGCCGGCCATCACACGCATTGACGTCTTCACCAGTGTCGGCCCTCCTCCTCTTGCCGGCCTCCCAAATCCGCGGCTCTCCGCGTCGTCCTGTAATCCCCCGGTCCACGCGCGCCGTTCCAGCAAGCTAGCGGTCCGTGGATGAATGCGCGCGCAACGGAAGCGCCGTCTCCTCCCACGCGCAACGCGACAAGGGACGGACCTGGCTGCGGCGTGCCCGACGGCGCGGACTCGAAACCGCACTTGCCCGCAGGGGCGCTCCCCGGCATGGTGGCGGTGTCCCGAAGCCATGTGGCCGGCCTGCGGTGGACCCGGCAATCTACTTGCCCACCCCGTTGCGCGCGCCGCCGTCCGATTCTCCCCACCCGAGATCAGCCATGCGCATCATCGCCCGCTCCGCCAGACGCTCGCTCGCCGCTCTCGCGCTCCTGACCTGCGCGTTCCCGTTGCCGGCCCGCGCCCAGGTCTCCGTCGCCGACGCCCTCTCCGCCCTCTCCCTGCGGGAGATCGGGCCGGCGGTTGCGGGGGGCCGCATCGCCGACATCGAGGTGAACCCCGCCGACCGGTCCGTATGGTACGTGGCCGTGGGCTCGGGAGGCGTGTGGAAGACGACCAACGCGGGGGTCACCTGGACGCCCGTGTTCGACGACCAGCCCTCCTATTCCATCGGCGACCTCGCCCTCGACCCCGCGAATCCGGAGGTGGTGTGGGCGGGCACCGGTGAGAACGTGAGCGGCCGGCATGTGGCCTGGGGCTCCGGGCTCTACCGCAGCCGCGACGGGGGCGGCAGCTGGGAGCAGGTGGGCCTCGCCGACAGCGAGCACATCGGCAAGATCCTCATCCACCCGGATGACGGGAACACCGTGCTGGTCGCGGCGGAGGGCCCGCTCTGGTCGGCCGGAGGGGAGCGGGGCGTCTACCGGACCCGCGACGGGGGCGAGAGCTGGCAGCAGGTATTGGCCCTCGACGAGCACACCGGGGTGACCGACATCGAGTTCGCTCCCGGGAATCCGGACGTCGTGTACGCCGCGGCCTTCCAGCGCCGGCGCCACGTCTGGGGGTACATGGCGGGCGGTCCGTCGTCGGGCATCCACAAGTCGACCGACGGCGGTGAGAGCTGGCGCGAGGTGACGCGCGGCCTCCCCTCGGGCGACATGGGCAAGATCGGACTCGCCGTCACGCCCGCCGACCCGGACATCGTCTACGCCACCATCGAAGCGAACGACGAGGAGCGCGGCTTCTACCGCTCCACCGACCAGGGCGAAAGCTGGGAGAAGCGCAACTCCTACATCTCCGGGGGCACGGGACCGCACTACTACCAGGAGATCGAAGCCTCTCCCACCGACGCCGATCTGGTGATCCAGATGGACGTCTTTTACCAGATCACGCGCGACGGCGGGGCCACGTTCGCGACCCTGGGCACCGGCCGCGAGAAGCACTCCGACAACCACGCCCTCTGGTTCGACCCCGAGGACACGCGGCACATGCTGGCCGGCACCGACGCGGGACTCTACGAGACCTTCGACGAGGGCGAGACCTGGCGCCATTTCCCCAACATGCCCATCTCGCAGTTCTACAAGGTCGCGCTCTCCAACCGCGAGCCGTTCTTCGAGATCCTCGGCGGGGCGCAGGACCTCGGGACGCTGTGGGGGCCATCGCGCACGACCCACGTCGAGGGGGTGCGCAACTCGGACTGGTATTTCCCCATGGGCGCGGACGGTTACGGGGTGCAGTTCGATCCCTCGGACCCGGACATCCTCTATCTGATGACGCAGGTGGGGAACCTGTACCGGGTCGATCGGCGGAGCGACGAGGCCATCCAGATCCAGCCCCAGCCCGAAGTCGGGGATCCGCCGGAGCGCTGGAACTGGGATTCCCCCATCCTCGTGAGCCCGCACTCCACGAGCCGCCTCTACTTCGCGTCGCAGCGCCTCTGGAGGAGCGAGGACCGGGGCGATTCCTGGACCGCGATCAGCGGCGACCTTACCACTAACACCAACCGCTACGAGCTGCCCTTCATGGGCCGGGTGTGGGAACTCGACGCGCTGCACGACAACGGCGCGATGTCGATGTACGCGACCATCACCTCGATCAGCGAGAGCCCCGTCCAGGAGGATGCCCTGTATGTGGGCACCGACGACGGGCTGATCCACTTCAGTCCCGACGCAGGTGGAAGCTGGAGCCGCGCGACGGAGCTGCCGGGGGTTCCCGAGCGCTCCTTCATCAACGATGTCGAGGCCGGCCAGCACGACGCCGCGACGGTGTTCGCGGTGGCGGACGCGCACAAGACCGGCGACTACTCGCCGTACGTGTTCCGGAGCGACGACAACGGGCAGAGCTGGTCGTCCATCTCCGGGGATCTCGAGGATGGAACCATCGCGTGGGCGATCCAGCAGGACCATGAGAACCAGGATCTGCTCTTCCTCGCGGCGGAGTGGGGCCTCTACTTCTCGCCCAACGGGGGCGCCAACTGGCACCGGCTGCCGGGCGCGCCCACCATCGCGTTCCGCGACCTGAAGCTGCACCGGCGAGACGAGGACGTCGTGGGCGCCACGTTCGGGCGGGGCTTCTACGTGCTGGACGACTACACCCCGCTGCGCGAGATGGCGGGCGGGGCGCTGGAGGCGGAGGATGGCGCGGGGATGTGGCCGGTGCGCGACGCCTGGTGGTACATCCCCAGCGTTCCCAACCAGGCTCCCGGGCGCCCGACGCTCGGAACCGACGCCTACTCGGCGCCCAACCCTCCTTTCGGGGCCACGCTCACCTACTTCCTCCCGGTGGTGCCTTCGACCGCCGAGGCTCAACGCGAAGAGCAGGAGCGCGAGATGCGCGAGCTGGGCACCGACGTGCCCTTCCCCGGATACGAGACGCTGCGCGCCGAAGCCGCCGAGAGCGGGCCCAGGGCACTGGTCCGGGTGTCTGACGCGAACGGCGAGCCCGTGCGCTGGGTGGAGGGTCCCGCGCGCGCCGGAGTGCACCGCATCGCCTGGGATCTGCGGAGACCCGCGCCCAACCCCATAGACCTCTCCACCCCCGGCTTCATCCCCCCGTGGGCGTCCGCTCCGGCCGGGCCGCTGGCGCCTCCCGGCGAGTACGCGGCGCAGCTGGTGCTCGTCACCGCCGACGGGGTGGAGGAGATCGGCGGGGCACGGAGCTTCCAGGTCAAGCCGGTTCCGAGCGCGCCTCCGGGCACCGACTTCGTGGCGGTGGCGGCCTTTCAGCAGCACGTAAGCGAGCTGCAGCGGCGCATCGGGGTGGCTGGCTCCGAACTCGGGCGCCAATCCGGGCGGCTCGGCTACATGCGCGCGGCGCTGATGCGCACACCCGCCGCGGGCGCCGAACTCTTCGGCCGCATCGACGAGGTCGAGCAGGCCTTCGCCGGCATCCGCCTGCGGCTCCAGGGCGACCAGCTGCGCGGATCTCTCAACGAGCCCGGCGTACCGTCGATCGCCAACCGGGTGGGCAACGTCGCGGGAGGTCACGGGCAGACGCGCCAGAATCCGACCGCGACCCAGCGGCGCAACATCGAGATCGCCGAGGGGGACCTCGCGGGCCTCGAGCGCGACCTCGCCGGCATCATCGAGGGGCCGCTGGCCGAGCTGGAGGAGGCGCTGGCCGCCGCAGGTGCACCCTGGACGCCGGGCCGCCAGATCGGTCCATCGCGCTGAGGGCGCCGCCGGACCCGCTGCCGGACAGTCCGTCAGGTGCCCCGGAGCGCGGCATGGCCGCTCCGGCATTGAGCCCGGCGTCGGGTACCCCGGCCGATCCGGGCTTTCCACCGCCGGGGCGCGGCGGCCCCTCCATGGGTCCCCGCACCGGAGCCCTGACACTATAATTGTGCCGCCGATGCCCAGATTCCACCACACCATCCATCAGGGAGAAACCCGAATGACCGACCAGACCCTGGTCCACTACGACGTCCAGGACGGAGTCTGCCTCCTGACCCTCGACGATCCTCCGGCCAACACCTACACCTACGCCATGATGCAGCAGCTCGACGCCTGCATCCTGAGGGCGCGCATGGACGAGGACGCGCACGTCATCGTGCTCACCGGCAAGGGCGAGAAGTTCTTCAGCGCGGGCGCCAGCATCCAGATGCTCAACGAGGTGACGCCGACCTTCAAGTACTTCTTCTGCCTTCACGCCAACGAGACGCTCAACCGCCTCGAGCACACCCCGAAGCTCACCATCGGCGCGCTCAACGGGCACACGGTGGGCGGCGGGCTCGAGATCGCGATGGCCTGCGATCTGCGGGTTGCACGCGCCGGCGGTTCCCGGGTCGGGCTCCCGGAGATCAACCTGGGCGTGCTGCCGGGCACCGGCGGCACCCAGCGGCTGGCGCGCCTGGTCGGGAAGTCGCGCTCCATCGAGATGATGACCACGGGCCAGCTCTTCGGCTTTGCCGAGGCCCTCGACCACGGCATCATCAACCGCGTGATCGAGGCCGACTCCGGCGAGGACTTCATGGCGAAGGTTCTGGATTTCGCGGGTCGGTTCACGCCGCCGGCAAAGGCATCGAAGGCGGTGGGCCTGATCAAGAGGTCGGTGCAGACCGGGGCCGAGATCCCGTTCGAGACCGGGCTGGCCGTCGAGCGGGAGCTCCAGCAGCAGCTCTTCCAGAGCGAGGATGCCGCCGAAGGCATCGCCGCCTACGTCGAGAAGCGCCGCGCCAACTTCCAGGGCAGATAGGCGATGAGCGACCTGTCCGCACACGGCCTCTGGATCGACAACGAGAGTGTGCCCTCGGCCTCCGGGGGCACCTTCACCACCACCAACCCCGCGACCGGCGAGGTGCTCGCCGAGGTGGCGGAGGGAACCGCGGAGGACGTGGCGCGGGCTGTGGAGTCCGCGCACACGGCGCTCGCGTCGAAGGCCTGGAGGCGCACCGATGCCCACAAGCGCTCGCGGCTGCTCTGGCGGCTGGCCGACCTGATCGAGCGCGACGCCCAGGCGATCGCGGAGACGGAGACCCGCGACAACGGCAAGCCCATCTTCGAGTCGCGCTACGTCGACGTGCCGAGCGTGGTGGAGAACTTCCGCTATTTCGCCGGGCTGGCCGACAAGATCCAGGGCGAGACCATCCCGGTGAAAGGGCCGTTCCTGAACTACACGCTGCGCGAGCCGGTGGGGGTGGTCGGGTGCATCGTGCCGTGGAATTTCCCGCTCTCGCTCGCGACCTGGAAGGTGGCCCCGGCGCTGGCGTGCGGGAACGCGGTGGTGCTGAAGCCGGCCATGGAGACGCCGCTCACGGCCCTGCTGCTGGGCGAGTTGGCTGCGGAGGCGGGCTTTCCGCCGGGCATTCTGAACGTCGTCCCCGGACGCGGCACGCGGGCGGGCGCGGCCATGGTGCGCCATCCCGGCGTGGACGCCATCGCCTTCACAGGCTCGACCGAGGTGGGCAGGACCATCATGCGGGAGGCGGCGGACACGCTGAAGAAGGTCTCCCTCGAGCTGGGCGGCAAATCGCCCAACATCATCTTCGCGGACGCCGACCTGGGCAGCGCCGTGCGCGGAGCGAACACCGGCATCTTTTATGGAAAGGGCGAGGTGTGCGCGGCGGGCTCCCGCATCCTGGTGCAGGAAAGGGTCTACGAGGAGTTCCTCGACGGACTGGCCGCCCGCGCGAACAGGATGGCCGTCGGCGATCCCATGGGCCCCAGGACGCGCATGGGGGCGATCGTCAGCCGCAGGCAGCAAGAGGTGGTGCTCGGCTACATCGATGCCGGCAAGGCCGGCGGCGCCCGACTGGTGGCGGGGGGCAAGGCCGCCACGGTGAACGGAAAGGGCAACTTCGTGCAGGCGACCATCTTCGCGGACGTCACCCCGGAGATGCGCATCGCGCAGGAGGAGATCTTCGGGCCGGTGGCGGCGGTGATCCCCTTCACCGACACGGCCGACGCCGTCGAGAAGGCCAACCAGACGATCTACGGGCTCGCGGCCGGGATCTGGACCCGCGACGTGGGCCGGGCCCACCGCATCGCCCGGGAAATCCGTGCCGGAACCGTGTGGATCAACACCTACAACCAGTACGACTCCGGGTCGCCCTTCGGCGGGTATAAGCAGAGCGGGTTCGGCCGCGACCTGGGCTACCAGGCGGCGCTCGACAAGTACACCCAGGTAAAGAGCGTGTGGGTGGCGCTGGACGGATGAGGAGCCGCAGGTCGGATGAGGGCGGTCGTCGGATGAGGGCGGTGCACGGATGAGGGCGCAGGCCAAATGAAGCGAGCGGTCATCGTCGATGCCGTCCGAACCCCGATAGGACGGCACGGGGGCGCACTCGCCGCGGTGCGGCCGGACGACCTCGCGGCCAGGGTGATCCGCGCCCTGGTCGACCGCAACGGGCTCGACCCGGCCGGCGTCGACGACGTGATCTTCGGGTGCACCAACCAGGCCGGCGAGGACAACCGCAACGTCGCCCGCATGGGGCTGCTGCGAGCGGAGCTGCCGGTCACGGTGCCCGGCCAGACCGTCAACCGGCTGTGCGGCTCCGGGCTCCAGGCAGTCGACGGCGCCTTCCACGCCATCGCGGCCGGCGAGGGCGAGGTGTTCATCGCCGGCGGCGTGGAGAGCATGAGCCGGGCGCCCTGGGTCATGCTGAAACCGTCCATGGGGTACCCGCGCGGCACCCCCGCCGTGGCCGACACCGTGCTGGGCTGGCGCTTCCCCAACCCCGCCTTCACCCCCGAGTGGACCATCGGGCTGGGACAGACCGCCGAGGTGGTGGCGCGGGAGTTCGGGGTAACCCGCGAGGAGCAGGACGCCTTCGCCGCCGAAAGCCAGGCGCGCGCCCAGCGTGCCATCGCGGGGGACCGCTTCCGCGACGAACTGGTGCCGGTCGAGGTCCCGAAGCGGAAGGGCGGGCCGGTTCCGGTCGACACCGACGAGCACCCGCGCGCCGGAGTGACCACCGAGTCGCTGGCCCGGCTTCGCCCCGTCTTCGAGAAAGGCGGGACGGTCACGGCGGGCAACTCGTCGGGCATCAACGACGGAGCGGCCGCGCTGCTGGTCATGGAGGAGGATCGCGCGCGCGGTCTGGGCCTCGCCCCGATGGCCCGCATCCGCGCGAGCGCGGTGGTCGGAGTGGAGCCCCGGCGCATGGGGATCGGGCCGGTTCCCGCCACCCAAAGAGCATTCCGGCGCGCCGGCATCGGCCCCGGAGACGTCGAACTGGCCGAGGTCAACGAAGCCTTCGCCGCGCAGGCCATCCCCTGTCTGCGCCTCCTCGAACTCGACCCGGAGCGGGTCAACGTGAACGGGGGCGCGATCGCGCTCGGGCACCCCGTGGGCTGCTCGGGGGCGCGCATCCTTTGCACGCTGGTGCACGAGATGGTGAAGCGCGGCAGCGGGGTCGGGCTCGCCACCATGTGTATCGGGGTCGGCCAGGGGATCGCCACCGTGGTCACGGCGGAATAGCAGCCCGTGGACTGCCCGCGCCGAATGGCCAACCGGATCGAGCGCGTCACCGTCCTGGGCGCCGGGGTCATGGGTCACGGCATCGCCCAGGTGGCGGCCATGGCCGGGCACCGGGTCACCCTCCACGACCCCGACGCGGCGGCCGCCGACCGCGGCCTGGCCCGCATCCGCGCCAACCTGGACAAGGGCGTCTCTCTCGGAAAGGTGCGCGAGGAGGAGCGGGCGGAGGCACTCGACCGCATCTCCCCGGCACCGTCGCTGGCGGCCGCTTGCGAACGGGCGGACCTGGTGGTGGAGGCCGCCCCCGAGCGCATGGAGATGAAGCGGAGCCTCTTCCGGGACGTGGAGGCCGCCGCTCCCCCCTCGGCGCTGCTGGCCACCAACACCTCCTCCCTCAGCATCGACGCGATCGCCGAGGTGCTCGCCGAGCCGGAGCGCTTCCTCGGGCTGCACTTCTTCAACCCCGTGCACCTGATGGCGCTGGTGGAAGTCGTGCGCGGCAGCCGCACCGGCGAAGCCACCCTGGACGCCGGCGTCGCATTCGCGCGCGGCCTCGGAAAGGACCCCATCGTCGTCCGCGACGCTCCCGGTTTCGCTTCCTCGCGGCTCGGCGTGGCCCTGGGGCTCGAGGCCATGCGCATGGTGGAAGAGGACGTGGCCGAGCCCGCGGACATCGACAAGGCGATGGTGCTGGGCTACCGGCACCCCATGGGGCCGCTCCGCCTCACTGACCTGGTGGGGCTCGACGTGCGCCTGGCCATCGCCGAGTACCTGCACGAGAAGCTGGGCGGGGAGCGTTACCTTCCCCCCGCCATCTTGCGGCGCATGGTGGAAGAGGGGAAGCTCGGAAGGAAGGCGGGAGAGGGTTTCTACCGCTGGGACAAGGGGGGACGTTGACGGCGTCGGCGGGCAGGGCGGAATACCGGACCATCGTGGTTGAGCGCGAAGGCTCCGTCGCGACCGTGCGCATCAACCGGCCCGACAAGCTGAACGCCCTCAACGCCGTGGTGCGGCGCGAGATCGCGCAGGCGATGGACCGGCTGGCCGAGGACGACGCCGTGCGGGTCGCCGTCCTGTGCGGGACCGGCGAGAAGGCCTTCGCGGCGGGCGCCGACGTCTCCGAGTTCGCCGGGCGCACCGCCGGCGAGCAGCGGGAGGTGTACCGGCGCCGGCGCGTGTACGACGCGGTGGCCGCCTTCCCCAAGCCTCTCATAGCCGCCATCCACGGCTTCTGCCTGGGGGGCGGGGTCGAACTGGCGCTCGCCTGCGACGTGCGCGTCGCCGACCCGAGCGCCCGCTTCGGCCAGTTCGAGATTCGCCTGGGGCTGATTCCGGGCGCCGGCGGAACCCAGCGTCTGGCGCGCCTGGTCGGGCCGGGTCAGGCTGCCCGCATCGCGCTCAGCGGCGACGTGGTCGACGCGGCCGAAGCCCACCGCATCGGCCTGGTGGAGATCCTCGCCGACGAGGGCGAGCACCTCGCCCAGGCACGGGAGCTGGCCGGACGCATGGCGCGCTGGAGCCCGGTCGCGCTCGGGCTGGTCAAGGAGTCGCTCGGGGCCGCCGCCGAGACGCCGCTGGCCGAGGGGCTGGCGCTCGAGAAGGAACTCTTCCTCGCGGCCTTCGCAAGCGCCGATGGGCGCGAGGGCGTACGCGCGTTCGTGGAGAAGCGCCGCCCGGAGTTCCGCGGACGATGAACCGGGTGAAGCTGGTGCGCGCCGCGGCCACGATCTACTTCGTGCTGTTCCTGATCTTCGTCACCTGGCCGGGCTTCGTCCCCTTCAACCGGCCCCTGCCGCTGGTGCTGGGCCTGCCCTTCAACATGGCCGCGATCGCGCTCTGGGTGGGGTTCGGGGCGGTCGTCCTCTTCGTGCTGGACCGCTCCGAGGAGCGAAACCGCGCCGGCGGACCCGGGCAGGACGCGCGGGACGGAGGTGCCGGGTAGATGGAGCGCTGGCAGCTGATCGCGGGGCTGATCCTGGTCTACCTGGCGGTGACGCTGGGGATCGGACTGGCGGCGGGGCGGCGCGCGTCCCGGAGCGTGACCGGATACGTGGCCGGCGACCGCCGCTTCGGGCTCCTCGTGATGTACTTCGTCACCGGGGCGACCGTCTTTTCCGCCTTCGCCTTCCTGGGCGGGCCCGGCTGGGCCTACTCCCGCGGCGCCGCCGCCTTCTACATCCTCTCCTACGGCGCCCTCGGCATCGCTCCCTGGTACTTCATCGGGCCCCGCACGGCCGCCCTCGGACGGCGCTTCGGCTACGTCACCCAGGCGCAGCTGCTGGTCGGGCGCTTCCCTTCCCGCTTCCTCTCCGCGCTGATGGCGGCGCTCTCCGTGGCCGCGTTCGTGCCCTACATCACCCTGCAGATGCGGGGCGCGGGCATCGTCATCGAGGCGGTCACCGACGGCCACGTCCCGCTGGCCGCGGGGGCGGCGATCGCCTACGGCATCGTAGCCCTGTACGTGCTGGCCAGCGGGGTGGCCGCGGTGGGGTGGACCAACACCTTCCAGGGCATCTTCATGGTCGCGATCGCCTGGTCGCTCGGCATCTACCTGCCCTTCCGGCTCTACGGGGGGGTGGGGGAGATGTTCGGGCGCATCCTCGCCGAGCGCCCCGAGATGCTCTCCGTCCCGGGCCTCACCGCCGCGGGCGATCCCTGGAGCTGGGGCGGCTACTCGAGCGCCATCCTGGTGAGCGCGATCGGGCTCATGATGTGGCCCCATCTCTTCATGAAGGCCTTCACCGCGCGCGACGACCGGACGCTCCGCCGAACCGTGGTCCTCTTCCCAACCTTCCAGCTCTTCCTGATCCCGGTCTTCCTGATCGGCTTCGCCGGGGTGCTGCTGCCGGACTCGCCCACCGACGCCGACTTCATCCTCCCCTTCCTCATCCTTCGCTCCGAGCTGCCGGTGCTGGTCGTGGGCCTGTTCTGCGCGGGCGCCCTCTCGGCGTCGATGTCGACCGGGGACGCGCTCCTGCACGCCGCGGCATCCGTGACGGTGGAGGACGGCGTCGGCCCCTTCCGCCGGCTGAGCGACGCCGCCCAGCGCCGCCTGATGCGGATTCTCGTCCTGGTGGTGGGAGTGGTCGCGTACTGGTTCGCGCTGGACGAGGATTCCTCGCTGGTGGTGCTGCTGCTCAGCGCCTACGGCATCATCTGCCAGTTCGCGCCCCCCATCTGCGCGGCGCTCTTCTGGCGGCGGGCCACCACACCGGGGATCGTGGCCGGTCTGGTCGCGGGCTCGGCGACGGCGGTCTTCTTCTTCACCACCGGGTATCTGGGGATGGAACTGCGCCCTCTCGACCTGCACGAGGGCGTCCTGGGGCTCATGGTCCACGTTCCGGTGCTGGTGGGGGTCAGCCTCGCCACCCGGCCTCAGGACCGGAACCACACCGACGCCTTCCTGACCCCGCGAGGCTCACCGGGAACCGGCGAATCCGGCGGAGGCACCCCCGGCAGCGAGCGAATCGCGCCGGACACCCAGCGTGGATGAACGGGATACCCCCGAGGCAGGGATGCCCGGCATGGATGAGCCCACGGGAGCGGCAGGCCCGCCTCAGGAGCGGCTGGCTCGCATGCGGGAAGTGATGAGCGAGGTGACCGATCGGCTCATCGAACTGATGGGGGAACGCCGCGACCTCGCCATCGAGATCGGGAGGGTGAAGGAGGAGCTGGGCCTTCCGGTCCTGGACCCGGGGCGCGAAGCCCGGATGGTGCGCCAGGCCGCCGTGCGGGCGCGTGAACTGGGCGTGGACCCGGAGATGGCGCGCGACATCCTGTGGCGGATCATCGCCTCCGCGCGCGAGGCTCAGGGAGGACGCCGGCCGGGATGGCCCGACCCGCCGCCAACGGAACCGCCCGGCAGCAGGTAGCCCGAATCTTGCGGTCGGCCTGCCGGGGCCGGAGGGCGGGCCGAGGGCGCTT
>LXNI01001252.1_pt1 | contig 23200 bp, 20 predicted proteins | sample 809091 | NCBI WGS metagenome assembly LXNI01 (sample SAMN04870527, study PRJNA318959) | sponge metagenome | biome: 01000161; feature: marine sponge reef; material: water | host: Sarcotragus foetidus | place: Greece: Milos, Mediterranean Sea | collected 2013-05-29 | depth 5-7 m | reverse complement strand
AGTCCCGCAGCCAGGCGGCGCGCGCGGCGCGGTAACCCGGCAGGCAGCGCGCGTGGCGCCAGCCGCGCCATACCCGGAGCGGCGCCTCATGGACATATTCCGGCAGATAGTGGACCGGGGCGGCGATCCGCTCATGCATCGGATGGCGGGCCATATCGGTCGGGCGGCGCAGCGAGACGATGCGCTGCGCGATGCCGCGCGCCTCCAGACCAAGGATTTCCTGCGCGATGAAGGTCTCCGAGAGGCGCGGATAGCCCTTGACGACGACCGCGACGGTCAAGGCTGCACAAGCCTGAGCGGCCCGCCGGCGGGCCGTTCCAGCGCCCGGTCGGCGAGCCGCGCAATGCTCTCGACGCCGTCGAGCAGCCCCGGCACGACCACCTCCGACGGCCGGGCCTGGAACGCAAGACCCCGGATCGCCGTCGCCATGGCGCGCGTGTCGGCCAGGAAGTCCGGGTCCAGCATCCGCACGAGGCCGAGTTCCTGCGCGCGCTCGGCGCGGATGCGCTGCTCCAGCCGCGGCCGGGTGCGCGGCACGATTATGGCCGGTTTGTCGAGCGAGAGGATCTCGCAAAAGGTGTTGTAGCCGCCCATGGCCACCACGCCGGCGGCGCGCTCCATCAGGGCCTCCAGATGCGCGTCGAACACGAGCGTCGAGACCTTCGGCAAAGCCGCCGCGCGCCGACGAAATTCGACTTGCCGCTCGGACGGCATGAAGGGCCCGAACACCACCACGGCCCGCCACGGCAGCGGACCGGCATGTTCATAGGCGCGCAGCACCCAGTCGATCAGCTCGTCGCCATCGCCGCCGCCGCCGGCCGTCACCAGCACGAACGGTTCCTCCGCGGCGCGCTCCGCCTCCGGCGACAGCGGGGCGTCGGGCACGCCGCGCGGCAGATATCCGGTGAACACCGCCTTGCGCTGCACCTGCTCCGGCAGGCCGAGCCCTTCCAGCGGGTCGCAGATCTGCGGCAGGCCGTAGATCCAGATCTCATCATAGAGCCGGGAGAGCGCCGGGGCGACATTCTTGCGCTCCCATTCCGGCGCCAGCATTTCCGGCTCGTCCATCACGTCGCGCAGGCCGAGGACGAGGCGCGTGCCGCGCTGGCGCAAGATGCCGAGCGTTTCGGCTACTTCGCCGCGCAGACCGAGCGGCTCCTTGTCCACCAGAAACAGGTCGGGATCGAAGATCTCCGCCGTGTGGCGGATGATCGAGGCGCGCATCGCCAGCGTTTCTTCCGGCGCCATGTTGAGGTTGAGCGGCGTGTAGTCGCCATTGCGCAGCTTTATCATGCCGGGCACGCGCACGAAGTCCACCCGCGTGCGGAAGTCGAAGCTGCCGATGATCGGCGATCCGGACAGGATCAGCACCGAAAGATCGCGGCGCCGGCCGACCAGCGCATGCGCGATCGTCCGGCAGCGGCGCAGATGGCCGAGCCCGAAGCTGTCATGGCTGTATATCAGGATACGCTTGCCCCGCATGGCCCCGACTATCGCATATCTCCGGTGCGGCGCGAAAGCGCCGGCGGCCGCTTCCGGCGGCGTCCTGTCGGCATGTCGCGTCGCGACGCAACACTTTCAATTGCGTCGGATTGGCCCATGATGCCGGCATCGGTCAAGGCGCGGGAGCTAGCCGGCATGGAAAGGACGATCTACGGCTTTGTGTTCCGCCACAGCCTGCCGCAGCAGCTCGTCCTGCTTGCGCTCACGGCGGCGTCCTTTCCGGTGCTTTACGCCTCGCTTGAACTGCCCAAGCAGATCATCAACGACGCCATTGGCGGCGAGGGCTTCCCTCGCTCCCTGTTCGGGGTCGAATTGGGGCAGATCGACTATCTGATGGTGCTGAGCTTGGCCTTTCTGGGCCTTGTGCTGCTGAACGGCGCGTTCAAATTCGCCATCAACTCCGGCAAGGGCCGCCTCGGCGAGCGATTGTTGCGCCGCCTGCGCTATGACCTTTATTCGCGCCTGCTGCGTTTCCCGCTGCCGGTCTTCAAGCGGATGGGCCAGGGCGAGATCATTCCGATGGTGACGCAGGAGGTGGAGCCGCTCGGCGGCTTCATGGGCGATGCGCTGGCCCAGCCCGTCTATCAGCTCGGCATTCTGGTCACCATCGGCGCCTTCATGCTGATCCAGGAGCCCATCCTGGGCCTCGCCGCGCTCGCGCTCTACCCGTTCCAGATGTATGCGATCCCGAAGCTCCAGCGCCGGGTGACCGCGCTGGCGAAGGAGCGGGTGCAGCATGTGCGCCGGCTGTCGGACCGGATCGGCGAGTCGATCTCGACCATCGAGGCCGTCCATGCCGATGACGGCAGCAACCGGCTGCGCGCCGATGTCTCGCACCGCCTGGGCGGCATCTACGACATCCGCTACGAGATCTTCCGCCGCAAGTTCTTCATCAAATTCCTCAATAATTTCCTGGCGCAGCTCACCCCCTTCTTCTTCTACTCGATCGGCGGCTACCTGATTATCGAGGGCCGCCTCAGCTTCGGCGCCATGGTGGCCGTGCTCGCCGCCTACAAGGACATGTCCGCGCCTTGGAAGGAACTGCTCGCCTATTACCAGCAGCAGGCCGATGCGCGGGTCAAATACGATCAGGTCGTCCAGCAATTCGAGCAGCCCGGCATGATCGAGGAGCGGCTCCAGGTCGAGGAGCCGGAGGCCCTGCCGACGCTCGGGCCCGGAAGCCGGCTCGCCTTCGAGAATGCAGCCTATGCGGAGGACGAGATTTCGCAACCGGTGCGCGGCGCGAGCTTCTCCCTCAGCCTCGACGAGCATACCGCCCTTGTCGGGCCGAGCGGCGGCGGCAAGGAGGAACTCGGCCTGCTCGCGGCCCGGCTTGCGGTCGTCACCGGCGGGCGGGCGCATCTCGACGGCGCGGCGCTCGCCGAGCTGCCCCAGGCGGCGTTCGGGCGCCAGGCGGCCTATGTCGGGCCGAGCGCCCCGCTGTTCAATGCGAGCGTGCGGGAAAACCTGCTGTTCGGCCTCCGGCGCCGGCCGCTGCGGCCCGCCCCGGCCGCAGGCCCGGAAGAGGAGGCCCGTCGCGAAGCCTGGCGCGCCGAGGCGCGGCGCTCCGGCAATAGCGACGCCGATCTCGACGCCGACTGGGTGGATTATGAGGCCGCGGGCGCCGCGCCGGGCGGAGAGATGGTGCGCCGGATGGTGGAGGTGCTGGCGGCCGTCGGCCTCGACGCCGATCTCTACACGCTGGGGCTGCGCGGCGTGCTCGACCCCGATGCCCATCCCGGCTTGGCCGAGCGCGTGCTGGAGGCGCGGGCCGCGCTCCGCTCCCGCCTCGATGCGCCGGGCGCCGCCGCGCCTATCGAGCCCTTTGACGCCGACGCCTATAATGTCAATGCCACGCTCGCCGAGAACCTCCTGTTCGGCGCGCCTGTCGGGCCCGCTTTCGCCCAGGAGAACCTGGCGGGCCACGTCTTCGTGCGCAGCGTGCTGGCGGACGCCGGCCTGCTGGAGCGGCTGGAAGGCATCGGCCTCCAGGTGGCGAAGATCATGGTGGAGCTGTTCGCGGATATCGACCCCGGCCATGAGCTGGTGGAGCAGTTCAGTTTCATCGACGCCGACGACCTGCCCGATTTCCGCTCGATCATGGCGCGGGCCGACCGGCTGGGGCTGGAAGGGCTGGAGGCCCAGGAGCGAAGGAGGCTGTTGGGCCTGCCCTTCCTGCTGATTCCGGAACGCCACCGCCTCGGGCTGATCGACGACGACATCCGCCGCGACCTGCTCGCCGCCCGGCGCCTGTTCCGCGAGCGCCTGCCGGAGGAGGACCGCGCCTCGGTCGAATTCTTCGATGCGGACCGCTACACAGCGCGCGCGAGCCTCCAGGACAACATCCTGTTCGGGCGCATACGCTACGGCCAGGCGCATGGCGCGGCCCGGGTGAGCGCGCTGCTCTCGGAGGTGATCGACGAGGTGGACATACGCGATGCGGTGATGGAGGCGGGGCTGGCCTTCCAGGTCGGCATTGGCGGCGGCCGGCTGACCCAGACCCAGCGCCAGAAGCTCGCCTTCGCCCGTGCGCTGCTCAAGCGCCCGGCCTTTCTGGTCGCGAACATGGCGACCGCCGGCATTGAGCGTGCGGCGCGCGATGTGTTGTTCGCCGCGGCGCGCGCCGAGATGGCCGGGCGCGGCCTGCTCTGGGTGCTGGAAGCGCCGGAGCTTGCGGAAGGCTTCGCCCGCATTCTCGTGGTCGAGGAGGGGCGCACCGTGGAGGATGGCACTTTCGAGGAGCTGCGCGCGGCCGGCGGGCCGTTCGCGCGGCTCCTGCAATCGTGAGGAGGACCCGGTCTTGGCGCTGAACGAAGAAGTCGAGGCGCTCCGCGCCATCCCGCTGTTCCAGCGCATCGAGGCGTCGAAGCTGCGCCTGCTCGCCTTCACCAGCGAGCGGGTGCGCTTCGAGCCGGATGATCTGGTGGTGAAGGAGGGCGATATCGGCGACGCCGCCTATATCGTGCTGGAGGGCAGGGCGGAGGTGCTGGTGGACACGCCGCAGGGCCCGCTCAAGGTGGCCGATCTCGGCAGGAACGATATCGTCGGCGAGATCGCGATCCTGATCGACGTGCCGCGCACGGCGACAGTGCGCGCGACCGAGGCGGTGACGGCGCTGCGCATCTCCAAGGAGCTATTCTTCCGCCTGGTGGCGGAGTTTCCGCAAATGGCGGTGGAGATCATGCGCGAGCTCGCCCAGCGCCTGGACAAGACTACCCACGATCTCCGCGAGGCGCGTGCGCAGCTGGCCGCCGGTTAAGCGGGGGGACCATGGACCGGAACCCGCGCCGACCGACGCCCGGCGTCCTCATATCGCCGTGCCCCCTCCGTCACCCCGGCCCCCGAGCCGGGGTCCAGCCTCGGTTTTCGCGGCAGCCCCGGATCGCGGTCCGGGGCAGGCCCCGGCGGTTGAGGCTGCTCTCCGCCGTCTGCGGAGGCATAGGGAGCCGGAGCTGGACCCCCGCTTTCGCGGGGGTGACGAATAGGGCGCGGGGCGCTCCGGCATGACCCGGCTCGACAGCGCCATCCGCCGCCTTGAGGCCCAGCGCGCCTGCCTCGACCGGGCGGCGGCGCTGGTCGCGGACCTGCTCGGCCCAGCGCTGGAGCTTGGGCTTGGCAATGGCCGCACCTACGACCATCTCCGCGCCCGCCTGCCCGACAGGGACATTTTCGTGTTCGAGCGCCTGCCCGCCGCCCACCCGGACTGCACGCCGCCCGAAGACCGGCTGATCGTCGGCGACTTCCTCGAAACCCTCCCCCATGTCCGCCTGCCCGCCCCCGCAGCCCTCGTCCACGCCGACATCGGCACCGGCGACAAGCAGGCCTCGCTGGCGCTCGCCGCCGCGCTCGCCCCCCTGCTGCCCCGCCTGACAACCCCCGGCGCCATTCTCGCCAGCGACCAGCCCATGCCGCTCCCCGGCTGGACGGAAGAGCCGCTGCCGGAGGGCGTCGCGCCGGGGCGGTATCGGCTGTATCGGCGGCTGGCGGGGGACTGAGCGGCGGGCGGGCATCGGCTTCAAACTTTGTTTACGATGCGCCGGCCGGTGAGGGCATTCCACCGGAGGAGGAGAGCCGATGACCGACTGGACGACATGCCCGGCGGTGGAACGGAAGCCGGGAAAGGTCAGCGGCGCGTGGGTTTTCGCCGGCACGCGGATTCCCTTGTTCGCGCTTTACGAAAACCTGGCCGGCGGCGCTACCGTCGAGGATTTCGTCGAATGGTTCTCGGGCGTCGATGAAAAGCAGGTTCGCGCCGTGCTCGAACACGAAGCCCGGGCGCTCAGGACGGCCCTGGCGCGGTGAAGCTGCTGTTCGACCACGACCAGATCCGCGAGGGCGCGTCGTCCGATCTCGAAGCTGAAGTCCGGCGCAGATACGCAGACGGCATAGAGATTCTGGAAGCGCTCCCAGAACCTTCCGAGGCGGACACGCAGGACCATCTTGTCGCGCCAATTCTGGAAGCGCTCGGCTACTCTCGGGTGCATATGCGCCGGGAGGTCGCGGACAGGGGCAATGCCCCGGACCGCATCGTTTGGGCCGTTCCTGTCGCTGAGGCCGAAGCGCGCAGCGTACCGGCCCGGTTCGTTATCGAGGAAAAACCGCTCGGCGCCGACTTCGAGCGCCCCCGCGCCAGTCGCGCGGATACACCGTCCCGACAGATTCAACGCTATCTGGAACAACACCGCCTTGCCGACGATTCGACGGTCGGAATCCTGACCGACGGCCGGGTCTGGCGTCTCTACGAGCGCCGCACCGATTCGCAGGATGGGACCGTTTCGGCACGGCAAACCGCTGAATACGCAATCGGTGACGGTTTTGTCGGCACTGACGATGTGCCGGAGTTCGTACAGCGTCTTGCGGCAGCCTCTTTCGTCCCGCACGACGGTCGTCCCCCGCGTTTCCCGCTTGCGCGGGCATTCCTCAAGGAAGTCGTCTCCGCCATAGACGGCGGGCAACCGCGCTTTGCCGTTAACGCTCTTGCCGGCGGGAAAGCCGACTTTATCGATGCGCCCCTTCCTGCCACGGGGTTGATAGCGGACGCCCGCAGGCATGACTGGGAGCCCGGTTTCGTTTGCGCCTTGGGACCGGAATACACGCCGCCCAAAGCAGCGCCGGAGCTTCCGCTTTCGATGGCTGGCCCGCGCCTTCGTCTGGCTGCAATCGCGTTCAGGGACCAGGGCGATGCCGACGCGCAGCGTCTGCGCAAGGGGGATGTCGGGCTAAGCGCGCGCGCCTTCGGGCGGGCCGGGGGGCCGCTGCTTCTAACCGTATGGTCGGGGCCGGGAATGCGTTTTGCGCTTCATGCCGAAGGCCGCACTTCCATGACGCCGGAATTCGACCCCGACATGCCTCCGGCCAGCGCGTTGGCGACCATCGAGAAGGTTGTGGGACTCCTGCGCGGAGCGGAGAGCCGACGTACATTGTCGGCGCTACAGGCGGCTTTCGATATTAGGCCGCTTCAACGTGACTTCTACGCCCGGATCGAATCGTGGCTCGGCGGCAGAATGAAGCGGAAGGCCGGCGGCGCGCACGACATGGCCATGGTGCGCCATTTGATTCGGGTGCTGTTCGCATGGATTTTGAAGGAGCACGGCTTCGTTCCAAGGCCGCTCTTCGACTACGACTACATTCGCAAAGCGCTCGGAACCGCGCCGGAGCGCGACGCCGGCTATCACAGCAGGGTGTTGTCGGTCCTGTTTCACGGCGCGCTGAACCGGCCGGAGAACGAACGCGACCTGCATCCATCGGCCGGAATCGATGCCTTGATTCGCGAGACACCTTTCCTGAACGGCTCGATCTTCGCGCCGCATCCGGGCGACAAGGAAATCGACCTGCCGGACAACGCCTACTGGAACGCCGACCGGGAGAAGCCCGGCCTCTTCGATATTCTGGAAGCCTTCGAGTGGACCCTCGACGAGCATTCGGCCCGGACGAACGATTTGGCTCTCGATCCCGAATTGCTAGGCGCATTGTTCGAGCGTCTGGTGAGTCTGGTCGATCACTCCCGGCCGCCGCCCCGCAGAAAGCCCAAAGGCACATACTACACGCCCCGCGACGTAGTGGCGGCGATGGTGTCGGACGCTCTGGTCGCCCGGTTGCTTCGGGACGATGGATTGCCGGTATCGGAAGCCGAACTGCGGCAGCTATTTTCCGAGACGGACGATGCGGTTCCGGACTGGCCGGCTGACATGCGCGAGGAGGTCCGCGGCAGGCTCCGCAGGCTCACGGTTTTCGACCCTGCGGTGGGGTCCGGCGTATTCCTGTTGGGGATGATCGACACCCTGATGACGGCTTTCGCCAAGCTCGAAGCCGGCACGGGCGGCGGGCAGACGCGGGGGCAGACCGTTCGGGCGATTATCCGCGACCAGTTGCACGGCGGCGACATCCAGCCGCTCGCAGCCCAGATCGCGCGGTTGCGCCTGTTTCTGGCGATCGAGGCGGCGGAGGGCGCGGGCGTGGAGCCCCTGCCCAATCTGGAGGCCCGCATCGTCAATGCCGACGCCCTCGGCACCGTGCCCGATCCTGCATGGCGGCCCGGAACCGCCGGCACATTGCTGGACACGGACCCCGAATTCGGACGCCTGCTCAGAGCAATCATGCTGAACCGGCGGCGGTGGTTCGATGCCCACGATGAAATCCAGAAGGAGCGCCTGTTGGCCGAGGACGACAGGTTGCGAGCCGCTTTCGCGGAATATCTGGTCAAACTCCCGGTATCGGACGAATATCGTTCTTTCGCCGCATGGTCTCCGCTGGATCGCAACGATACAGTTGCGACAACCGATCCGCGGCTAATTTTCGGTCGCGATACGTCCGCTGGCTTCGACATTGTGATCGGAAATCCGCCCTATGGCGACCTGACCAAGAAGCAACGCAAGCAAGCTGAAGCCCGCCGCTATCGCGCTAGCGGTTCTGCGCGGATCGAGGCGCTGTTCGTCGAGCTCGCTGCGGTTCTGGCGCAACCCGAACGCGGCGTGGTGGAACTGGTGCTGCCGCTGGGCGTGTCCTTCCGAAAGGATCATGCAAAACTGCGCAAGGCTGTCGTCGGATTGTCCGCGCAGATCGACCTGCGCCATTACGACATGACGCCAGGGCGCATCTTCAACACGGAACCGACGGCCAAAAGGTGGCCGAACAAGCAGCGAGCCACCCTGTTCACCGCCAGGCGCGGGATCGGCGGCCATGTGCGCACGACCGGCCTGCGCCGTTGGTTCGAGATGCCAGGAAAGCATGAGCGCGCGGCCTGCCTTGCCGACCGGAACCTGCTCCCCTTCCGGCCGCTCGCCAACGGTTCCCTCGACTCCCGGATTGCGGGGCAATGGCTGCGCATCCCAACCCCCGAGGCGCAAGCGCTGGTTGCGGCCCTGGTCGGCCAGCGAGCTTCGGTCGGGGACCTGACGACGGTCAATGGCGACCGGAAGATGTCTCTCGGCTTGCCGCACACGGCTTACCAATATGTGACAACGCTGCCGGCCGGCTGCGTTACGCCGCGGCGCGAACACCTGCTGCATTTCCGCAGCGAGGAAGACCGCCGGCTCGCCCTGGCGGCGCTGAACGGCCATGTCTTCTACGCATGGTGGTTGATGGTCGATGATGGTTTCGATGTGAACCCGTATGTTGCAGAGGCCATGGGCGTTCCCGACCCTTGGCGCCGGGACGGGCCGAAAAGGCGGCAGGCTCTGGCCCTCGCGGAAAGGCTGGTCGAAGCGATTCCGGCTTGCATCACCGGAAAGCGCAATGCGAAGACGCAATGGCGCAATGTCGATTTCTTCTCAGGTGCGCCGGAACTGGTGGAGGAGCTCGACCGTTTGCAGATCGCATCGCTCGGCCTGTCGTGGGAGTCCCTGATCGACCATCTCCGTATCATGCGGTCGAGCAGCAGCTGGCGCTTATCTCACCACGTGTAACCGCTTGGTAACCACGACACTGGCCGTTGTCGGCTCGAAGGCGGCGCCGGGCTTGACTTGGGGAAAGCTGTGGTAACTTGGAGGCAAGGCAGGGGCGGCTTCTTTCGGAGGCCGCTCTTTCGAATTCCGGGAAGCGAGGGAGGCGGCTGTTATGCCGGAGACGAACGGGGCCATATGTAGACTGCATGCGGACCATGACGAAACATGACGTATCGTGACGTCTTGCAGGGGATGTCGTTTCTCGCCTCGCTCCGGAGGGCAGCTGGCTCCACCGCAAGTCAAATCCGCCCGTCATAAGCCCGCCGGCCGATTTCGGCGGCGATGATCGTAAAGCGGTCGCGGGCGAGTGCCGCTTCCATCTCCCGGGCCAGCGCGGCGCGGTCGCGGACGGCGACGCCCTCCCCGCCGAGCGCCCTTGCGACGGCGGGGAAGTCGGTGGCGCCGAAGTCCACGGCGAGGTTCGGGAGTTGCGACGAGCGCTGCTTTAGCTCGATCAGGCCAAGCTGCGCGTCGGCGAAGACGAGGATGGGGAGCGCGAGGCCGAGGTCACGGAGCGTGGCGAGTTCGCCGAGCACCATTTCGAGGCCGCCATCGCCCATGGTCGCCACCACCGCGCGCTCCGGCTCCGCCAGCTTGCGCCCGATGGCGAGCGGCAGGGCGCCGCCCATGGTGCAGAGGCCGGTGGACTGGAGCAGGCCGCGCGGGCGGTAGCAGTCAAAGAGCTGGCTCAGCAGGATCCGGTGCGCGCCGCTGTCTGTGGTCACCACGGCGTCGCGCGGCAGCGACCGGCGCAGCACATCGACGACCGCCGCCGGGCCCCAGTCCTCGTCGAGGCGGCTTCCGGCCCGGAGCGCCGCGCGCGCCGCCGCCGGCTCGCCCCCGGCCCAGGTGTCGCGCGGCGCCAGCCCCCGGCCGAGCGCCTCCAGGCCGGCGGCGACATCGCCGGGGAACAGCAGCCGGGCCCGGTGCATGCCGTGGCCGCCGGCGATGGCCGGCAGGTCGATGACGCGCGCGCCGGGGCCCCAAGGGTCGCGCCAGCCGATCCGCATCTCTATCGGGTCGTAGCCGGCAAGCACCACGCAGTCAGACGCCGCGACCAACGGCAGCAGAAAGCCGTCCGCGCGCGGGCTAAGGCCGGCCGCGCCGAGCGCCAGTGGGTCGTCTTCCGGCAGCGCGCCCTTGGCCTTGTAGCTCGTGATGAGCGGCGCGCGGAACCGCCGGCAGAAGGCCTCAACGGCCGCCTCCGCGCCCTGGTTCGGCACGTCGAGGCCGGCGATCACCAGCGGGCGGCGGGCCTCTGCGAGCCAGGTCCGGGCCCGGTCCAGCGCCGGGCCCTCGGCCGGGCCGACCGGCGCGGGCGCGGGCTCCGGGGCCGGCGGCGGCGCGGGCTGTTCGCGACTCTGCACGTCGATGGGCACGTCGAGCAGCACTGGGCCGGGCCGGCCTTCGGTGGCGATGGCGACCGCCCGGTCGGCGAGCATGGCGGCCATGCCGTCCTCGACGCGGAACGCCGCCTTGGCGACCGCCTCCGCGAGCCGCACATGGTCGAACACCTGGTGCGTGTAGCCGTGCCGCTCGGCGGCGGAGACGCAGCCTGTCAGCACCACCATTGGCACGCGGTCCTGGAAGGCGTTGGCGATGACGGTCGTGGCATTGGCGAGGCCCGGGCCGATGGTGGCGACCAGGATCGCCGGGGCCCCGTCGCTATGGTGGACGCCCTCGCCCATGAAGCCCGCGCCGTTCTCGTGCCGGGCGAGCAGGACGCGGATGCCGGCCCGGTCGAGCGCGTCCATGAGGGCGAGCACCTCGCCGCCCGGAATGCCGAAGGCATGGCGGCAGCCGGCCGCGGCCAGCCGCCGCGCGATCAGATCCGCCGCATCGGGCATGGCCTCACCCCCTGTCCGGACGCGCCGCGATATGCGCGCAGGGTCTCGCTGTGGAAGATCCGTTCGCTCGCCATGACGGGAGATTAGCCCGCATGTCCCGGCAATGTCATGGGCGGCCCGTGCGCTCACGCGCCTGGCAAGGCGCGTCATGCCTCGAAGGAGACGGCGCGGCCGGGGAAGGCGGGATTGGCGAAAGGCCAGACCTCCGCGATCCAGGCGCGAACGGTCCGATAGAGCTCCTCGTCGAGGCCGCTCACAAGCGCGTCGGCGCGCACCCACATCATGACCTTGCAGTCATGGCCGCGCTTGCGGGTCGGCTTGATGTAGACGCAGCCGAGGCAGCGGTCTTCACCGGGCGTCATCACGGTGTAGGCGAAAGAGGAGCGGCGCCTGAACTCTTTCTGATGCCAGCCGAGATCGACGAGGTCGTCCTCGATGGTCAGCCCTTCGGGCCATGAGCCGCCGCTTTCCGGGCTATAGGTCGCGCGCAGATGCGCGACGCTCGACATTACGGCGTCGTAGTCCTTGACGAGGTCGTTGACCGACAACATCCGCAGGCGGAACCGCGGATGCTCGAGGGTGTCGGGCACGTCGAATCCGTCAGGGACGAGGCGGTGGTGGTCGTGCATGGCGCGCTCCGATATGCCGGTATTGTTGACGACCAATCTATCAGCATCGGCGACTGCGCCGACGTCGAGGCAATGGGGCCGCGCTCCTCGACCTCCCGGGTCGAAGGGCGGCAATTGCCGCCGGTTCCGCGAGGTCCTACGGTCGGCGGCCTTTCGCCCTCTTCGGAGTCAGTCTTGCCCGTCTTCCCCTTCCACGAATTGCGCCGCGCGGCCTGGAACCTGGCGAGCGGGAATGTGCGCCCCGGCGAGGACGTGCTGGTCGTGGCGAGTTCGGACCAGGAGCCGGCGCTGGTCGATGCGCTTGTGGCGGCGGCCGATGCGGCCGGCGCGGGCACGGCCACCGCCGCCGTCATCGCCTGCCCCGCCGACATGGCGGACTACCGCCATCCCGCGCCCGTCACCGCCGCCGCCGCGTGCGCGGGCCTCACGATTGTCGCGACCTCGCTGCGCTTTCCGCGCGCCTATGACGATCTGAGCGGCGCGCTCTTCGCCGCCGGGCGCCGGCAGGTGCTCATCAACAATGCGCCGCTCGCGGATTTTGTGCGCGGCGCGGCGCTCGCCGATCCGGAGGCGCTACGGGAGCGCACGCGCAGGCTGGCCGGCGCGGTCTCGGCGGCTGGCTCGGTCCGGGTGGCGTCGCCGAACGGCACCGACCTCACCATGCGCGTCTGCCGGCCCTGCCTGCCGCTCACCGGTTTCGCGGAAGAGGATACCGGTTTCGGCTCCTTCCCGAGCGGCGAGGCCATGCTGTCGCCGGAGGAGGGCAGCGCGGAGGGCGTGTTCGTGGCGGACGCCTTCGGCCAGGTGGTCTATCTGGCGGATGCCGGCCCGCAGCTGGGCCTGCTCGAAGACCCGATCCGGCTGGAATTCGCCGGGGGCCGGCTGGTCAATCTCTCCGGCGGCGCGGCCGCCAAGCGGCTGGAAGCGGTGCTGGACGCGGCGGACGGCAAGGCGCGGCTGCTCGCCGAGCTCGGCCTCGGCACCAATCCCCATGCGCGCGCCATCGGCCATGTGGAAAACAAATTCCGCCTCGGCACGGCCCATATCGCGCTCGGCGACAACCATCTGATCGGCTGGCGCGCGGCGGACAAATATGGCGGGACGATCAAGAGCAACCGCCATATCGACCTCGTCGCCGACAATATCCGCATCGAGATCGACGGCGCGCCCGTCGCGCCCTGATCCTCGACGAGGGCGAGCCCGAGACCGCGGGCGTGTTTATCGGAACGCAAGTCATCGTGGTGGCCTGAGCACCAGAGATCCGGCCTGTAACCGGTCAGTCATTGGCGAGCGCTGGCAACTCTCGCAGATAGGCGAGCACGGACTCCAGCGGCTCCACATCGCCGAATTTGGCGTCGATGTCGAACAGGTTCCATTCCACCACGCCCGGCGCCCGGTCGCCCACCGCCTCGCGCACCACGATGGGACGGAAGCCGTCGGCGATGGCGTCCTCGACGCTGTGGCGCACACAGCCGGCCATGGTGACGCCGGTGACGATCACCGTATCCACACGCTGCGCGCGCAGATAGCCGGCGAGCCAGGTGCCGTGGAAGGCGCTGGCCCGCTTCTTGAGGAGCACCTGCTCGCCGGGTTCGGGCGCGAGGCGGTCGTCAATGGCGGTCGCCTCCGAGCCCTCCAGCAGGGACTCGGTCGGGATCTTGAGATGCCAGAGGCCGGTGTCCGGATGCGGGCCGGTCGGGCTGCGGTAAGCGGTGGAGGTAAAGACGACGGGAATGCGCCGCTCCCGCGCCGCCGCCAGCAGGGCCCGGTTGGCGGGGATGATCTCCTCCATATTGTCGCAGGTGAAGGGATAGCCCGGCCGCGTCCAGGCATTGGCCATGTCGATGACCAGCAGCGCCGGGCGCACGCCATAGCCGATGCGCCGCTGGAAGCCCCGCTCCCGGTAGATTTCCGTGTCGGCGGCGAAGATGGTCTCCAGGGCGGCCTTCACTTCGGGCGTGGTAGCGGGCATGGCGCGTGTCTTCCTCCGGTCGGGGGATTTCGTTCCGCGCACGATAGGGCGCGTCATCCGCCCCGGTCAAAGACGCAGGGGGCGATCGCCCGCCGCGCGCGGGTCTCGTCCAGCCGGTCGGCGCGCCTCCGGGCCCTGTGGAGCGGGACGCCATGGCGCAAACGGGCGCATCGGCGTCGGGAAACGGACATTCGCGGCACACTGTCCTGTCAGGCTTCCCTGCAGGCAGACGGGGGAGCAGGGATCATGGCCGGCGCGCTCATGGGACGCCTCGCCGCCGGGGAGGCGGTCATTCACGGCAGCGGCTATCTCTTCGAGATGGAGCGGCGCGGCTACCTCCAGGCGGGGGCCTATGTGCCCGAAGCGGTGCTCGACCATCCGGAAGTCGTCGAGCAGCTGCATGAGGAGCTGGTGCGCTGCGGCTCCGATGTCGTGCTCGCCTTCACCTATTGCGGCCATCGCGAACGGCTCGGCCTGATCGGCAAGGAACATCTGCTGGAGCGGCTCAACCGCGACGCCCTTGCGATCGCCCGCAAGGTCGCGGACCGCCACCCCGGCGCGATCCTCGCCGGCGGGACCTGCAACACCAACATGTACGACCCCGGAGACCCGGCGGCGCAGGCGGTCGTGCGCGCCATGTTCGAGGAGCAGATCGGCTGGGCGGCGGAGGAGGGCGTCGATTACATCGTCTGCGAGACGGTGGTGCATCTGGGCGAGGCCCGGATCGCCATAGAGGCGGGCCGGCGGGCGGGTCTGCCGCTGGTGCTCGGCTTCGCCATCCACCGCTCGGGCAAGCTCCGGGATTTCGACGGCTCGCTCGCCGAGGCCTGCCGCATCGCGCTCGATGACGGCGCGGCGCTTGTCGGCCTGAATTGCCACAGGGGGCCGGCGACCATGTGGCCGCTCATCCGCGAGATCGCGGAGGAGGTGGACCCGGCGCGGCTCTGCAGCTGGGCGGTCGCCTATCGCACCACGGCGCTGCAGCCGGCTTTCGGCGCGCTGGTGGACAACGCCATGCCGGTTCCGGACGCCCTGCCGGGGGGCCTTAGCTTTCCCGTCGGGCTCGATCCCTTCCAGTGCACCCGCTACGAGATGGGCGATGTCGCGCTCAAATGCCACGAGCTGGGCCTGCGCTATTTCGGCGGTTGCTGCGGCGCCGGCCCGCACCATATCCGGGTCATGGCCGAGGCGATCGGGCGCACACCCGCCGCCAGCCGCTACAGCCTCGACATGTCGAAGCATTATGCGCTCGGCACGGATGAACGGCTGCTCAGGCACAACCGGGACTATGCGTCCCGGTTGAAAGGCGGCGCCGGCTGACCGTAAATCCATCCGCAGGGTGGAATGAGGAGGCCCGATGCGGATTGCGGTTTACGGCGCGGGCGCCATTGGCGGCCATCTGGCGGTTTCGCTGGCGGGCGCGGGCGCACAGGTCTCGGTCGTCGCGCGCGGGGCGCATCTCGACGCGATAGGCACGCATGGTCTTCGCATGGGCGCGCGCACAGCCCGATTACCGGCGAGCGCCGATGCGGCGGCGTTCGGCCCGCAGGACGCCGTCTTCATCACCCTCAAGAGCCACCAGCTTCCGGCGGCGCTCAAGGGCGTCTCGGCGCTGCTCGGGCCGGAAACCGCCGTGGTGACGGCCATGAACGGGCTGCCCTACTGGTATTTCCACGGGCAGGGCGGCCGGCGCATCGAGAGCGTGGACCCCGGCGGGCGCATCCGGGCGGCAATTGCGCCCGAGCGCGCCATCGGCTGCATCACCTTCGTCGCCGCTGAGGTTTCCGCGCCCGGCGTCATCCACCATACCGGCGGCGCCGAATATCGCATGGGCGAGCCGGACGGCAGGCGCTCGCCCCGGCTGATGGCGCTGGCCGCGCTGCTGCGTGAAGCCGGCATCGGCGTCCAGGTGAGCGGCGATATCCGCGCCGACATCTGGCTCAAATTGCTCGCAAATGTGTCGATCAGCCCGGTGTCGGCGCTGACCGGCGCCTCCGTCGGCGAGGCGGCGCAGGACAAGGGCGCGCGCCGCCGGATCCGCGACGCGATGGAGGAGTGCAAGGCTGTCGCGCGCGCCTTCGGCGTCGAAATCCCCATCGCGACCGAGGACCGCATCGACAAGACCGCGGCCTTCACCACCCACCGTCCCTCCATGCTCCAGGATATTGAGCGCGGGCGGCCGCCGGAGATTGACCCGCTTTTAGGCTCGGTGCGGGAGCTCGGCCGCATGGCCGGCGTTGAGACGCCCGTGCTCGACGCTCTCTACGCGCTCATCCGCCTGCGCGCCGCCTCGAAGCGGTAGGCCCGCCGCCCTCCGTGCCGGCAGATTCGGCGGGATCGGGCGCGGCGCCGGACGACGCGCGGCTTGACGGTGACGGGATGTCGCAGTTAGAGATGTTCGCAGGAGGTGGCGAACCCGGTTTCATGAACAGGCCCGCAGTCAGGATCGTGATTGTCTGCGTCACGGCGCTCACGCTTTCGTCTTGCGATTCGTCCGGGAAGTTCGGGTCGGATTTACGAAAATTCGGGAATAATTTCGGCTCTCTGCTCCAGGGACAGAAGGCGCCGGCGGCGAAGGCGGACAAGGCCGCGCGGCGACGCCCCGTCGCCCTGAGGACCGCGCAGCCCGAACGCGACCGCCAGGCCCGGATTCCGACGATCGTCGCCATAGAAGACCTGGCGCCGGAAAAAGCCCGCCCGGTTCCGGAGGCGAAGCCTAGGCCGGCGCGTCTGGCGGTCTTCGCCGTTCCCTTGCCCCGCGCCGCGCCGCGCATGGCCGGCCCGCTGCCTCGCCCCGCTCCGGGACGGCCGGGAGACGCCGTGGCGAAGACGGAGACGAAAGCGCAGGACGGTGAAGCCGCAGAGGCCATCGGATACAGGGGCGAGCGGCGCAAGGGCGTGGCGCATGGCGAAGGCGAATGGCGGTCTGCGGACGGGCACCGTTATGCCGGCGCGTTCAGAAACGGCAAGTTCCACGGCCGGGGCGCCTATTACTGGCCGGACGGCGAGCGCTATGAGGGCGATTTCCGAGAGGGGCAATTCCACGGCACCGCCATTTGGTCGATGGCGAATGGCGACCGCTATGCCGGGGATGTGCGGGACGGGAAGTTCCACGGCAAGGGCGCCTTCAGCCGGCAGGACGGCGAGCATTACGAGGGGGATTTCAGGGACGGGAAGTTCTACGGCTTCGGCGTCTGGACGATGGCGGACGGCAATCGCTATGTGGGCGACGTCCGCAATGACGAATTCCACGGTTGCGGCGCCTATATCTGGGGCAATGGCGAGTATTACGCGGGCGAATTCCGGCATGACAGGTTTCACGGCCTCGGCAGTTACGCCTGGCCGGACGGGCTGATGCGAACCTGCGAATGGCGCAGTGACGCGGAAATCGAGGAGAGCTGCACCGAGCATGTGTCCGATGGCGGAATTCCGGACCGAGCGGCGGCGGCCTGCTTCCGCACCGCCGCCTGGCGGAGCGCCCTGCCGGCGCCGGGAGGGGGCGGACAGGCGCCCGGCCAGGACGACGGGGCCGGACGCCGCGAGGCGGCCCGCGCGGGCGCGCAAGCCCCGGGCAGCGAGAACCGGGAGGAGGCGAGATATGAGGGCCAGCACAGGGACGGCCAGCCGCATGGCCGGGGCACGCTCTCCTTCGCCAACGGCGATCGCTATGTAGGCGAATTCGCCGACGGCCAGATCCGCGGCCGCGGCACCATGTATCTCGCCAATGGCGATGTCTATGGCGGCGAGGGCGCGTTCGACAGCCAGGGCTTCCAAGGCTGCGGCCTGTATGTCCGCGCGAACGGGGACCGCTATATGGGGCAGTTCCGGGACGGGCGCTTCCATGGCCGGGGCACCTATGAATGGGCGCAGGGCGTGGCCGCCACCTGCGACTGGCGGGACGGCGAGCGGGTCGTGGAAAGCTGCCGGGCCCATCGGGTGACGGGCATTGGCGCGCGCTATCGGGGCGACGGCGTCTGCGGCACGCTCACCGCCGGGAATGTGAAGCGGCACAAGCGCTGGGGGCGGTAGAGCCGGCAGCAACGGCATCGACCCGAACGCCGCGCTTGTCGACCGGCAACAGCTTTACCAGAACCATTTGTGGATGCAGGCCTTCGGCGAACAGCTGTGCGTCTACAAGCCGCCGACCGACACCAAGACGATCGAACCGTTGATCGGCGAGAAGGACAATGGCAGCCCGCAAGTGGTGCTGAACTTCATCACGCCGCACCAGAAATGGGGTATCCACAGCACCTATACCGACAATCTGCTGATGCTCACCCTCTCGCGCAGCGGGTCGATCGTCTGGTTGAGCGAAACCGACGCCCGCAAGGCCGGACGACGAGGACGAGCGCGCCCGGGCGGAAGCACTCGCCGGGGATCTGATCGAGCTACTGTCCGCCTCGCCCGAGCGCTTCGGCGAACTTGCGCGGGCGCAATCGGCTTGCGACTCGAAGCACAATGACGGACGCCTCGGACAGCTTTCGCGCGGCGACACGGTGCCGGAGATGGAAACCTTCCTCTTCAACCTCGAGGAGGGACAGCTCTCTCCGGTTCCGGTGAAGACGCGCTACGGCGTCCATATCGTGCGCGTGGACAAGCACGTGCCGGGCCGGTCGCTCCCTTATGAGGCCGTCGCCGAAAAGATTGCGGACTATCTGAAGGAGGCGTCCTGGCGCCGCGCCTTCCGGCAATATGTTCAACTGCTCGCGGGATCCGCCCGCATATCCGGCTTCGACATCGCCGCGGTGGAGACGCCGCTGGTGCAGTGAAATGGCGGCCGCGCCGCTCCGCCGGCTGTCGGCCCGAAACGCGCCTCAGCCGACCGGCCTGCCCTCGGCGTCGAACCGCTCGGGCGCAGGATCGATGAGGCGGGGGCCGTCAGGGGTGATCTCGAATATGGCGAGCGCGCGCTCGATCGCGCCGTCCGGGCGGAAGCGGAAGAAGCCGCCGGCGCCGAAAAAGCCGTCCGGCGCGGTGAGCGCGGCCGTATCCAGCCTGCCGGCGCGCCGGCCCTCCGCCAGCAGCGCTGCGATGGCCGTTGCATCATAGGCGAGGCCGGCCAGGCGAGGCGGCGCGGCGCCATACGCGGTTTCATAGCGCTGGGAAAAGACGCCGAAGGCTTTCTTCGGCGGGCCCGCATACCACGCCCCGGCGAGGCTCGGCTCGTCGAGCGGCAGCCGCTCGGGCCGCACGCCCGCCGCCAGATAGCGGACCCGCTGCGGGTCGATCCCGTGGAAGGCGAGCAGCGCCGCCGTCGGGCGGAGCGCCTCGCCCTCTGCGGCGATCAGCACGGCGTCGAACGGCGGCGGGCGGTCGTCCGCCTCCGGCGTGCGCCGGGCCGGGGCGCCGGCGAACATGCGCACCCGCTCGGACAGCGCCTTCGCATCGAGGCCGGGATCGATGTAGCCGCTGCGCACAACGGCAAAGCCGCGCCGGCGGGCGGCGCGCTCGGCGACCCGGACGGCGTAGCGGCCGAACGTCGTGTCATAGGCCAGCAGGCCCAGCCGCTTGCGGCCCTCGGCGGCGGCATGGCCGACCAGCCGGTCCACTTCATCCTCGGGCAGCGGACCGAACAGCCAGACGCCGGGCCGGAGCGCGGCGCGGTCGTTCGAGAATGCGAAGACGGGCAGGGGCTGCACGCCCGTCGCCCCGGCCGCGGCGGACACATTCGAGCCGAAAATCGGACCGAGCAGCACGCCGGCGCCTCGCGCCGCCGATTGCCGGGCCGCCGCCGCCGCCCCGGCCGGCGTTCCGCGCGTATCCATCGGCATCAGCACGAAAGCCTCGCCTGCGGCGTCATAGAGCGCCAATTGGGCGGCGTTCAGCACGGCCGCGCCGAGCGTCGCATGGCGGCCCGAAAACGGCGCCAGCAGGGCGGCGCGAAAGGCGGTGGGCGAAGGCGGCCCGGCCGGGGCGGATACCGGCGCCCGGGGCGGCGTCGCCGCAGGCGGGGCGGCGGCGGCCGGCGCTTTCGCCGGGGGCCCCGGCAGGCTAGGCTTGGCCGTCCCCGAATGCTCGCAGGCGGCCAGAGCCATGCCGAGCAGCGCAAAAGAGGCGTAGCGCCAATATGCCGTGTTCACGACCCGTCTCCGAGGGTGCAACCGGGCGCGAAGCTAACCCTCCCGGCCCGGCGCGTAAAGCATCCGGGGAGGCCGCCGGAGGCCTGCCGCCGGGCCTCTATCTGGTGGCGACACCCATCGGCAATGCGCGCGACATCACGCTGCGCGCGCTGGACATCCTGGTGGCGGCGGACCTCGTCGCCTGCGAGGACACGCGCGTGACCCGCCGCCTGCTGCAGATCCACGGGCTCAGGGCGCGCCTCACCGCCTATCACGACCACAATGCGGAGCGCGTCAGGCCGAAACTGCTCGCCGCCATCCGGGCGGGACAGGCGGTGGCGCTGGCGAGCGACGCCGGGATGCCGCTCGTCTCGGACCCCGGCTTCGGCCTCGTGCGCGCGGCGCGCGCGGCGGGCCTCGCCGTGACCTCGGCGCCGGGCGCGAATGCGGCGCTGACGGCGCTCCAGCTGTCCGGCCTGGCGCCGGACCGGTTCGCCTTTCTGGGCTTCCTGCCGGCGCGGCAGGGCGCCCGTCGGCGCGCGCTGGAGCCCTGGGCCGGGTCGCCGGCCAGCCTGCTGGCCTATGAGGCGGCAACGCGGCTCGCCGCCTGCCTGGCCGACATGGCGGCGGTGCTGGGCGCGCGCGAGGCGTCGGTTGCGCGGGAACTCACCAAGCGCCATGAGGAAATCACGCGCGGCCGGCTCGACGAGCTGGCGGCGCGCTATGCGGCGGCCGGGCCGCCTAGGGGCGAACTCGTCATCGTCGTCGGGCCGCCCGCCGGGGCGGCGCCCGCCGAAGTCTCCGACGCGCTGCTGGCCGAGCGGATCGCCGCGCTCGGCCTCTCGCGGGCGGCGGGCGAGCTTGCGGCGGTCTCCGGCAGGCCGCGACGCGACCTCTATCGGCGCGGGCTGGACCTGATTGCCCGAGACGGGTGACAGCCGCGGCCGCCGGGCCGAGCGGATCGCTGCCTGGCGGCTGCGCCTTGCGGGATACCGCGTTCTGGCGCGCCGCTACCGGACGCCGGTGGGGGAGATCGACCTGGTCGCGCGGCGCGGCCGGCGGCTGGTCATGGTCGAGGTCAAGGCGCGCCCGACGGAAGCGCTGGCCAGGCAGGCGGTGCCGGAGCGCCAGCGCCGCCGCATCGCCATGGCCGCAAGGCGCTTCCTCGCGGCCCATCCCCGCTACCGGGACTGCACTGTCCGGTTCGATGTCGTCGCCGTGGTGCCGGGGCGGCTGCCCCTTGTGATCCAGGACGCCTGGCGGGACGAAGACCATCGCGGGAGGCGGGTCGCATGAGCGAGGTCGAGGCCAGGCTGAGAGAGATCGGCGCGCGCGGCGAGGAGCCGTTCGACATCGGCGAGGCGGCGCTGCTGCTCGGATCGTTCGACCGGCCGGGCGTGCCGCTGGACCGCTACCGCGCGCATTTCGACGAACTCGCAGAGGCGGCCGGGAGCCCGGACCGTCTCGCCGCCGCGCTCGGCGGCGCCTTCGGCTATACCGGCGACCGGGCGACCTATGACGACCTGCAGAACGCCAATCTCCTGCGCGTGATCGACCGCCGCCGGGGCCTGCCGGTCGCGCTTGGCATCCTCTATATGGCGGTGGGGCGCCGGCTCGGCGCGCATGTCGAGGGGCTCGAATTTCCGGGCCATTTCCTGATCCGGATGGACCGCAAGGCAATCGTCGATCCCTTCGAGCGCGGCGCGATGCGGGACCCGCCGACGCTCCGGCAGATGCTCAAGGCGGCCTATGGCGCCGCGGCCGAGCTCGAAGCGGCCCATTTCCGCGCCGCAACGGACCGGGGCGTGCTGCTCAGGCTGCAGAACAATATCCGCCTGCGCCGCGCCCGCCGCCAGCAGTTCGATGCCGCGCTCGCCGTGCTCGAGCGCATGGCCTGGATCGCGCCCGACCTCGCGGAGCTGCTGCGCGAGCGCGCGATGCTGGAAGCCGCGCTCGGCCGCTTCAAGGGCGCGATCGACAGCCTGGATCGCTATATCGCCATGGAGCCCGCCGACGGCCCCCGCCTCGAAGCCGCCGCCCTGATCCAGCGCTTCCGCACGCGGCTGAACTGAAACCGCCCCGACCCATCGTGCGCTGGCGGCCCCGGCGCGATATGATGCCCTTACGTTCTCCCGCCGCCCGATGGACCCCCTGCCCATGACCCTCGCCGTCGCCGTTCAGATGGACCCGATCGAAAGCGTCGATATCGACGCTGACAGCACCTTCGCGCTCTGCCTGGAGGCCCAGGCGCGCGGCTGTTCGCTGTTCCACTACCTGCCGGATGCGCTTGTCTTCCGGGATGGCAGGCTGACGGCGCGCGGCCGCCCGATGACGCTGCGGCGGGAGCGGGGCTGCCATGTCGCGCTCGGCGCGCCGGAGGTGGTGGAGCTTGCGGGCGTCGATGTCGTGCTGATGCGCCAGGATCCGCCCTTCGACATGGCCTATATCACCGCGACCCATCTGCTGGAGCATATCCATCCCGAAACGCTGGTGGTGAACGACCCGGCATCCGTGCGCAATGCGCCGGAGAAGCTGTTCGTCACCCATTTCGAGGGCGTGATGCCGCCGACCCTGATTACCCGCGATACGGAGGAGATCGCTGCCTTCCGCGCCGAGCATCGCGACATCATCCTGAAGCCGCTGTTCGGCAATGGCGGCGCCGGCGTCTTCCACCTGCGCGAGGACGACGAGAACCTGAACTCGCTGCTGGAGATGTTTCTGGCCTCCTCGCGGGACCCGGTGATCGCGCAGCGCTACCTGCCGGAAGTGCGCGAAGGCGACAAGCGCATCATCCTGGTCGAGGGCGAGGCGGTCGGCGCCATCAACCGCATACCGGCGGCGGGCGAATCGCGCGCCAACATGCATGTCGGCGGCCAGGCGGTGCAGAGCGGCCTGACGCCGCGCGAGGCCGAACTCTGCGAGATCATCGGCCCGGCGCTGCGGGTACGCGGGCTCACCTTCGTCGGCATTGACGTCATCGGCGGCTATCTGACCGAGATCAATGTCACCTCGCCCACCGGCATCCAGGAGATCGAACGTTTCGACGGGGTGCGGATCGCGGCGCTGATCTGGGATGCGATCGAGGGGCGGCTTGCCGCGCGGGGCGGCGCCGGGCCGGCGCGGTGAGCGGCCGGCCGGCGGTCGCGCATGTCGCGACGGTTGCCTTCGACGGCATCGAGGTGCGCGAGGTCGATGTCCAGGTGCATCTCGGCAGCGGCCTCGCGGCGTTCAATGTTGTCGGCCTGCC
>LXNI01001251.1_pt1 | contig 23203 bp, 21 predicted proteins | sample 809091 | NCBI WGS metagenome assembly LXNI01 (sample SAMN04870527, study PRJNA318959) | sponge metagenome | biome: 01000161; feature: marine sponge reef; material: water | host: Sarcotragus foetidus | place: Greece: Milos, Mediterranean Sea | collected 2013-05-29 | depth 5-7 m | reverse complement strand
TAAATATATCACAATCGAATGGGGGGATACAAGTAAAAAGTTTTCGGAGTGGCTAATCCGCTAAGCCAAGCTCCTCGATGTAGGGTGACGGAACTTTCCCGCTGCGCACGAGCATAGTGACTTGCTCCCTAGCACGGGTGAAAGCGACATAGAAGACGCGGCGTTCGGCTTCCAATTGCTGCAGAGAGCGAGCGTTTCTGTTGGGCCAAATCTGATCCTGAACATCAAGGAGCACGACTTTGTCGAATTCTTTGCCTTTTGCGCGCAATGCTGTCATTAGGTGTATAGGCTGTTTGGACAAGTCTGCGTGGCTTGTATCATCGTCAAATGGCGGTGTGTATACTAAGGTATCCTTAGCTGCCTCGATGTCATCAACAAATGAAGCAAAGTCGTCTTCGTATCGGCGAGCGTACTCAGCTAAATGGAAGAACGGCGGGTCAACGAAGAATATGTCTTCTTCGCCCTTACCGAAATCGAACTGAAATCCCTCAAAACCAGCGCTTAGAGAGAGCAATGCATCGCTTACTGTCTCAGCGTTAATAAAGTTCAGAATGGCATCCGCCATATTAAGGCTAGTTTCGCCGTCCTCGTTTTTGCCTTTCAGTTCTCCGCGGTATATTGCCAACGCGTCAACACCTTGCCTGATGGTACGGGGTCGGCAAGACTGCAAAAATGTTCGCAGAGCCAGTTTAGTCTTCTTGTTGAGAGGGTAGCGTTTTACATAGTCGCAGAAGAAGATGATATCGTTCAAAATGTTGGAGCTACTTCGGCGGCGCTCGGTATCTTCTTTAATCGTAAGTAGGCGAATTAGGCGCTCGAAGGTTTCACTCAGAAATATCTGTAAGTCTTCGGCGGCGCAAAACGGGATGTCCTTAGACGCGAAGAAAACTTGATACGGGATAATTTGGCTTCGTTTTCTGCTAATAAGCGCTAAGCGGCTTGGGCTTGAACCTCCAGAAATCGCGGCATCAACTAGGCCATGCACATAGTCTAAAGCTTCAGAGAGTGCGTCGAGTTTAAGGATCTTAATTTGAGCAGAAACTGGCGAGTAGGCGCTGATCTGCTTCGGAACTCGCCGCGTATTGTGCTTGATTAGCAGTTGGGAACGCTCGACAATGTTTGCAGGGGAGCGGTAATTTGTTGCCAGCTTGTGGGTATTAAATCGCATCGCAAAGTATTCGGCTGGCTTGAGAATGTATTCTGGTGTTGCGCCTCGCCACTCATAAATCGCTTGGTCATCATCTCCGGCTATAGTCAATGTTGCTCGCCTGCGCTTAGCTATGGCGCGCACTAGAGCCAAATCGAGAGGGTTTATGTCTTGAAATTCGTCAACAAATATGTGGTCATACGCTGCTGCGCCTGACAAGAAGCTTCCCTTGTCGACATTTGCCTGTTCGTCTCGGTATGCGAAATACTTCTGATCTTCCAGCGTAAATGTCGCTTCGTCAATTAATCTGGCAGTCGCCTGAAGCCAGAAACGATAGAATGCGTCAAAAAAATCAACCGCTTGCATGGCTGAATCACTGAGAACATCGAATCTGATCAAAATGTCAATCAGTTCCTGTAAGCGCCATCCCAAGCCTTGGCGTTCCAGTTCATGCCAATGCCTCACAAATTCATCGTACGTTGCGAATCGAGTGTGGTCAAAACCAAGAGATTTTAGTGCGTCTATAATGTCCATAAGATTGCGCGGGGCGTTTGCGCGTTTCCAGCGATTACCGTTTTGCATCGCACCCAACACGTGCTCATGATTTCGCCACACGGGTTGTAACTGATTATTCATCGTAAAATGAAAGTCTGATCTAGAAGTAATCAACCTTGGATTATGGGCTTTACTGAATCGTTTAAATCCCCAAGAATTCAAAGTATTGACTTCAATATGATCCCGAAGCATGCTGAATTCTTTGTCTTCATTCAACCTGCTGCGCAGCTCGTCTCGGGCTGGTCGCGTAAATGTAACAATCAGAAAACGCTGCGGCCTATTCGACTGTTCCGCCAAATACTTGCAGCGATACAGCAGGCAAAGCGTCTTCCCACACCCCGCCGGTGCCAACAACCTGATGTTTTGATCAACCGGTGCCTCAATGAAAGCCCTCTGAGATGCATCTAGCTGTACCATACAGTCACTCCCTACGTTCCGTTCACCAGCAGCCGAGTTTACCAGAAGTCATTGCTTCTAGAAGTATCCATTTTCGGTCTGACATTATGCAATGTATCCTTTGCGCCCTTTGTGTCTTCGTGCCTTTGTGGTGAAAAAAACCTCTGTGCCTCTGTGCCTCCGCGTCCCAACCCCACGACGCTAGTACGCCTTCCGCACAATACCGTTCGCCTCTTGCAGCTCTCGCACGAAGCGTATAATCAGCGTCACATCTTCGCGCGTCACCTGCGGCTGAGCCGGCATATCACCATAGGGCCAGTGATGCTGCCGCACGCCGGTCGCCGCCGCCAGATAAAAAGCCTCGTCCGAATGGTGCCCGGGATTGTAGATGTCGTGGATCAGCGGCGGACCCAGCTTCGTGCCCGCCGCGTTCGGGCCGTGGCAAGCCTGGCAATTCACCTTGAACAGCGCTTCGCCTAGCTGACCCTCCACCGATAGCTCCGCCGGCAGCACCTCAACCGTAACACCCGCGCTCTCATCCTCTAACATGGCAAAATAGGCCAGCAGCGCCACCGCGACCAGCGCCGCCAGCCCCAGCGCCCCGGCCAGTATCAACTGCTTGCGCCGCCTAAGCTCGCGCCTTTGTTCTTGTCGCTTAACCGTACGCTTGGTCATCCGCCGCGCTCCGACTCTAGCTGGCTATGCAAATCAGTGTAACCGACAAGCGCCGCCGCGCAATGACTGAATGCTTACAGCTTCCGCGCCAGGCGCCAAGATCTGGCGAAATCTGTAGGGTTCGGTCTGGGCGCGCCCCATTGCGACGCGGCGACTGAGGGGGGTAGAATCAGCCCCATGACGGCACGAACCATCACCCACGACAAGCTCACCTGGATCGACATCATCCACCCCTCCGCCGCTGATGTCGAGGCGCTGCATCGCCGCTTCCCGCACTTCCACCCGCTCAATCTGGAAGACATCCGCAGCCGCATCGAGCGGCCCAAGCTCGACCAGGACGACGCCTACCTCTTCCTCGTCATGCACTTTCCGCTCTGGGATGCCCGCGTAGAGCTCTCCCGCCCCAGCGAAGTCGATTTCTTCCTCGGGCCCGACTACGTCGTCACCGTGCACGATGGCGCCCTGAAACCGCTGACGGCTGCTTTCGACGCTTGCCAGAGCGACGAGAACGAACGCAATGGCCTGCTCGGCCGCGGCGCCAACTACGCCCTGCACACGCTCATTGACCGGCTGGTCGATTACGTTTTCCCCATCCTGAACAAGGTCGATGGACGCGTCCACGCCATTGAAGACGCGCTTTTCGAGTCGGACGCCAGGCGCGTCATCCAGGAGATTGCCCTGCTGCGCCGCGACATCATCTCGCTGCGCCGCATTGTCCGCGGGCAGATCCCCATTGTGCAGCAGCTCGAAGCCTGCGATCACCCAATCTTGCACGAGCACATGGAGGAGTACTTCGGCGATATCGTCGACCACCTCTTCAAGCTGCGCGACATCGCCGATGAAAACTTCGAGATCATCAACAGCTTCGCCGATACCGCCGATACGCTGGCCAGCTACCGCATCAACGAGGTCATGCGCATCCTGACCGTCATCTCCGTCATCATGCTGCCCCTCACGCTCATCTCCAGCATCTACGGCATGAACATCGTTCTCCCCTTTGCCGATAATCCGCACGCCTTTATAATCACAGCCGGCATCATGCTCGTCATCGCCCTGCTGATGCTCTACCTTTTCCGCCGACGTCATTGGTTGTAACCCCGCCTATGCTCGCCCCCGCTACGTATATTGAGACCAAGGCCGCGCTTGACGCCGCCGTAATACGCCTCAGCGCCGAAGCGCGCATCGCCTGCGATACCGAGTCCAACAGCATGCACGCCTATCGCGGCCGCACCTGCCTCATCCAATTCTCCACGCCGCGCGAAGACCTGCTCATCGACACGCTCGCTATCGTCGATGTCAGTGCGCTCGCCCCGGTCTTGGCCGATCCCGCCATCGAGAAGGTCTTCCACGCCGCCGAGTTCGACCTGATCTGCCTCAAGCGCGACTTCGACTTCAATGTGCACAACGTCTTCGATACCATGGCGGCCGCCCGCGTCTGCGGCTACCAGCGCATCGGCTTGGGCAATATGCTGGATGACCTCCTGGGCGTCGCGCACAGCAAGAAGCACCAGACCGACGATTGGGCGCGCCGGCCGCTGCCCGCAGGCTTTCGCCGCTACGCGCAGATGGATACTCACCATTTGCTGGCCCTGCGCGATGCCCTCTACGCCGAACTTCAAGCCGCGGACCGCCTCGAAGAAGCCCGCGAATACTTCGCCGATGTCACCCGCTTCGAGCTGAAATCGGGCGAATTTGATCCCGAAGGTTTCTGGGCGCTCTGCCGCCCCAACTCGCTCAACGGGCGGCAGGTCGCTATCCTGCGCGAACTCTACATCCTGCGCGATGAATTGGCGCAATCGGTCGATCGTCCCTCCCACCAACTCATCACCAACAAGGCGCTGCTGCAATTAGTCAAGTTGCCTCCGCGGTCGGTCAAGCAGCTCTACGATGTGCGCGGCCTGCCGGCTTGGCTGATTCGCCAAAGCGGCGACGAATTCATCCAGGCGATACAACATGGCAAGGCCAGCCGCGTCGATTACGTCGCGCCCGAGCAGGAGACCATCCCGCAAAAGGTGGTCGATCGCTACAGCGCGCTGCACAGCTGGCGTCGAGAAACCGCTCAGGCGCGCGGCGTCGAGTCGGATGTCATCATCAGCAAAGACGCGCTCTGGGCCATCGCCCGCCGCAAGCCTGCCTCGGCCGACGAACTCGACGGCATTCGCGGCCTGGGTCCCTGGCGCCGCAAGACTTATGGCGCCGCGCTGCTTGCCGCCGTGAACGGGCGCTAGCTGAGCGACCAAATGCCAGGTCACGCTAACCCGCCGTGTGGGGAAAACAAGTCCCACGACCAGAAGCTAGGGGAGGCGCGGGCAGCGGCGCTGGACCTGCTGGCTGCGCACAAGCCCGCCGACGAGAAGGAAGCGGGCGACATACGCCGCATCCAGGCGCTGATCGCGGCGCAGGCCAATATTTTCAGCCGCAACTGCGAGCTGGGGCATATCACCGCCTCCGCCGTCATCGTCGAGCTGGAGTCATGCCGGACCCTGCTGCACTATCACAAGCGGCTAGGTCGCTGGCTGCAGGTCGGCGGGCATCTGGAACACGAGACTGATATCGCCCAAGCGGCTCTGCGTGAAGCGGGCGAGGAAACCGGCTTGCCCGATTTGCGCTTCCATTCCGCAGAACACGCGCTCACGCCAATTGACGTCGATGTGCATACCATTCCGCATATCGGCAACCAGTCCGAGCACCTGCACCTGGATTTCCGCTACGTCCTGGTGACGAGCCAGCCTCGCGCGCTTTCGCCGGCCACGGACGAATCGACGCGATTCCGCTGGCTGAGCTTCGCTGAGGCGCTCGCTATGGGCGACGAAATCGACGCTGCCTTGCGCCGTCTCTTGCGCAAAGCCCGCGACCTTTTCTGCGACGGCGCCAACAGCTTAAGATGAGCGTTGCCGGCTAAGCTGGCAGGGATATGGCAGCGAGCGCATTTGCTTTCGATTGCCGCCGCCTATGTGCTAGACTACGGCTAATTCAAGGGGAGAGAGCAAGGTGAATGATGTCGACTGACCGGACCGAACAGTTGCGCGCCATTCGAGACGAGCTGGTCAATCTCAAGGAATCGCCGCTCTACGACTATCGCCAGCGCAACGGCTATTTTCCCGTGATCGGGCAGGGTGACCACTATGCGGACATCATGTTCATCGGCGAGGCGCCGGGCAAGAATGAAGCGGAGACCGGCCGTCCTTTTTGTGGCGCATCGGGGCGCATTTTGGACGAATTGCTCGCGTCCATCCAGTTGGAGCGCCCGGACGTCTACGTGACCAACATCGTCAAAGACCGTCCGCCCAACAATCGTGATCCGCTCAAGACCGAAATCGATTTGTACGCGCCCTTTCTCGAACGGCAGATTGGCATCATCCAGCCCAAGGTGATCGCTACCCTGGGACGCTTCTCCATGGAGTTCATACTACGGCGCTTCGGCGCATTCCAAGCGAATCAGAAGATCAGCCAACTGCATGGTACGGTCATCAAGGTTCGCACCGCGTATGGCAGAGCTTCCGTCGTGCCGCTTTATCATCCGGCCGCCGCGCTCTACAACGCAAGCCAGCGAGATACACTGGAGAAAGACTTCCAGGTTTTGAAGCAGTTTATTTCCGCCGGCGAATCGGGTACAATGAAGTTGCTCTAGCGTCGCAGAGGCGGGAAGGGAAAGTCGTCGACATGATCGTTGAAAAGCAGGTCATCAGTGCCGAAGCCTTTTACGACATTATCCAGAGGCCAGAACACGCAGACCGCAGAGTCGAGCTTGTTGAAGGAGAAATCGTCGACATGCCTTTGCCAAATCCGATTCATGCGGCCGTGCTCACTTCTCTCTCGACGGCGCTGAACGTCTTTGTAAAGCAGCAAGGGCAAGGGCGCGTTTTGACTGGCGACGTGCCCTTCATACTTGAACAGAATCCGGAAGGCAGAGACACATTGCGCGGCCTGGACATAGCGTATATTTCAACCGAACGATTGCCTGGAAGCCTACCTCGAAAACCTTTGCTTGTCGCGCCTGAACTGGCTGTCGAAGTCATATCACCCAGCAACAAGGCTGAAGATATTGAGAAGAAAACGCAGCAATTGCTTAAGGCTGGCACAGCGTTGATTTGGATAGTCTATCCAGATTTGCAGTCGGTAGCCGTCCATACAAGTGATACCGCAGTCAGGCTATCACAGTCCGATATGCTCACCGGCGGGGAAGTACTACCAAACTTTGCGATTCCGGTTCGCGAAATCTTCGCCGACGCATGAGATATATTTGTTCTTCTTCTTAATTCTTCACACGTTGTCGTCGTGACCGATGTATATTCACTCGTCCAAATTCTCTGGGACTACATGCTGGTCGGGCACGACCTTCGAAACGCCGATTGCATCGTCGTCCTCGGCAGTCACGATATCCGCGTCGCCGACTACGCCATCGAGCTGTATCAAGAGGGCTACGCGCCTTATCTGCTCTTCTCCGGCGGAGTCGTTCAACAGAATGCCGAGCTGGGCGTCTTCTGGGACGCCACCGAAGCCGAACTTTTCGCCCGCCGGGCGCTGGCGGCTCGGATCCCGGCCGAATCCATTCTGATCGAGAATCGCTCGCTTAATACCGGCGAGAATATCCGCTACGCCCGGCGTTTGCTGCAGTCACGCGAGTTGGATTTTCAATCCTTCATCATGGTGCAGAAGCCGTACATGGAGCGTCGTGTGCTGGCGACCGCGCTGCAGCAGTGGCCCGGCATAGACTTCGTGGCAGCTTCGCCGCCGATTTCCTGCGCCGACTATCTCAACGGCGAGCTGCCGCGCGATGCTGTGATTCAGCATATCGTGGGCGATTTTCAGCGTGTCAAAGTCTACGGCGAGAATGGCTTCCAAGCGCCCCAGGAGATTCCCGCGCAGGTTTGGGACGCCTTCAAGCGGCTGGTCGCGCTCGGCTATGATCAGCGGCTGGTCGAATAAATACAGTCACCGTAATGGATGCTCGTGCTGAGGCGGGCCGACTTCAGGCGGGATGGGGCAGACGTATGGCGTCCGCTCAACGGCGGCGCGGAATTCCGCCTGCGCCTCTTGCAGTAATTCCGGCGACAAGACCAGCTCCGCCGCCGCGAGCGCCATCACTTTGGCCGCGTACATCATGCCCTTGTGCCCGATCGACGTTCGGCCGGTGGCGACTACGCCCCAGGAATGCGCCGCCGCTCGGCTGGCCCACGCAGCGGTTTGCAGCATGCTGCAGGGCGCGTACCAACTCATATCGCCCATATCTGAGGAGCCCGGCGACACGTAGCCTTTGTCGGCGCTGGGCAGCACATCGCCGATCAGCGGCTGCTCAGCGCGGTCAGGATCAACGCCGTAGCGATCGACCAAGGTCTTGACGTTGGCGTCGCCGAAGTGCTGGTTGATCGCCGCGGCATAGGCTAGCTCGTCTTCGCTGAAGTCGATGCCGCCCAGCCGGCGCATGACTTCGTATTGCAGGTCGGCCAGCGTTTCGCTGGACAGGACGCGCGTCGAGCCCGATTTGTAGACGACTTCCACCTCGGTGTCGGTCATCATGGCCGCGCCTTTGGCGATGCGTATGACGCGCTGGCTGACGTCTTCCAGGTTCAGCGGTTCAATGGCGCGCACGTAATAATAGCTCTCGGCGAAATCCGGCACGACATTCGGCGCCAGCCCGCCGCTGAGTATGGAATAGTGCAGGCGAACATCATCAGTGACGTGCTCGCGCAGGTAATTCACGCCGATATTCATCAACTCCAGCGCGTCAAGGGCGGAGCGGCCCGAATGGGGATCGGCGGCGGCATGGGCGGATTTGCCCTTGAAGCGAAAATAATAGCGGTTGACGCTGAGCAAGCTGCCTTTCATGGCGGAATTGGTATACCAGGGATGCCAGTTGAAAGTAGCGTCCAGATCGTCAAAGGCGCCATCGCGGCCCATAAAGACTTTGCCGCTTCCGCCTTCTTCGGCTGGGCAGCCGTAATAGCGGACTGTGCCCTCATGCCCGCTGCGCTGCAGCCACTCCTTAAAGGCTACAGCCGCTGCCAAGCAGCCTGTGCCCAGCAGGTTGTGCCCGCAGCCGTGTCCGGCGTCGCCGGCGCTGATGGGGTCGCGCAGGCTCTGGTCTTTCTGCGACAATCCGGGCAGGGCGTCATATTCCCCGGCGAAGGCGATGATTGGCCGGCCCTCGCCCCATTCTGCGGCAAAGGCTGTGCTGATCCCGCCCAGATCCCAAGTGATGCGGAAGCCTTCAGCCTCCAGGAAATCAGCTTGCAGTTTCGACGCTTTGAACTCCACGAATTGCAGCTCCGGGTTGTCCCAGATTTCGTCCGACATGGCCGTAAATCGCGTCTGATGTTCGTCCAGCCAATCGGCGATGTCCGCTTTTGATTGCATGAGGATGCCCTCGCTAGAGTAGGTGTGAGACCGCCATGATATCGCGCGGCGAGCCGACAGCCTAGTGCCGCAGCTGCCGATCAGGCGGGTGTTGCGACAATATCAGACCTTGACCGTGGCGATCACCTGCTCGTTGGGGTCGGCGGTGGTATCGGGCGGCAAGAGCTTGGCGGAAGAGTCGGGCAAGGCCAGCGTCAGCACGCGAAAGCCATGCCGGTGCCCCATATCGCGGATGGCCACCAGCAGTTGGGTGCTAAGGTTGCGCGGAGACCAACAGTAGACCTCGGCATTGCGCTCATTGTAAAGCTGCTGATGGAAACAGACGAAGGCTTCATGGCCCGAGGCGTTGACATAATGGCGGTGCTTTTTGCGCTCGATGATCTGCGGAATGCCGCGCCAGTGTTCGATCCATTCGCTCTCCCAGAGCGCGCGCGGGCTGGTCCAGCGCCCGACCGCCAGAGCCCAGCCGTCGATCAGGCTGGCATCCGTTTTGTCGAAGTCTTGGCTCTTATAAAAGCTCTGGCCGATCTGCGCCTGCAGGGCGTAACGCGTCAGCCGCGATTCCTCCGCCGTGCCAAAGTATTTGCGATAGTAAGTTGACGCGTCCTGGTCATAGGCCGGGTAATCGACCGACAGCTGGCCGGGTGCGCGCGCGTCAACCAGGATGGCGTCGGCCAGCAGCAAATGCGTTTCGTCTGCGCAACCCTCGGCGACCTGCAAGTCCGCGACATGAAGATGCGTGCCTAAGGGTGTCAGCTCGCGATTGTAGAAGGCTTCGGCGTAAGCGAGTATCCGGCCATGATCGTCCACCACATAGGCCAAGCCGTTGCCGCTCAACAGATGACTCAGCCAGATGGCGCCAGTTTCCAGCGACAGCCAGGCGCCGCCATGCAGCCAGCGTTCATAAATCGTCAGATCAGCGTAGGGAAGGTTCTCAACTTGACCAAGCGCGTTCAGCCGCTGCCAAATGCCCACGCGAGAGGTGAACAAGTCCACAATTTTTTGCGTGTCGTCAATGGTGGCCTGGCGTACCAACATGACATAACCTCTGCCGCAACGGTTGCGCCCTATCGGTTCAGAATCTACCATATTATAGCGCAGTGACGCCGTCGGCATGCGGTCCGGCCCTTTGGATTCCGCAGCGGCGCCGCCAGCGCAATCGGATAGACGCCGCTGAATCGGAGCAGGCTATGCTTCTGGCAATCGACATTGGCAATACCAATATCCATCTGGGTCTGTGGGATGGGGGCGCCTGGCGCCTCTCATGGCGGGCGCGGACAGTCGCGCAGAAGATGACCGACGAATACGCTGTCCTGGCGCGCAACTTTCTGGATACGGCAGGGGTCGATTTCCAGTCGATATCGGCCATCTGCCTTAGCAGCGTCGTGCCCTCGCTGACGACAACATTTCAAGAATTGGCGCGGCGCTACTTGCAGCTGGAGCCGCTGACGGTGAGCAGCCGAAGCCGTCTGGGCGTCAAGGTTGCCATCGACATGCCGGAGCAGGCGGGCGCCGATCGGCTTTGCAATGCCGTGGCGCTGTCGCAGCTCTTTGGCGCGCCCGCGGTCAGCGTCGACTTTGGCACGTCGACCAACTTTGACGTACTTTCGGCGGACAACGCGTACATTGGCGGCGTGATCGCGCCGGGCATCCGGCTGGCTCATGACGCGCTGGTCAGCCGCGCCGCGCAGCTGCACAAAGTCGACCTGGTTCCGCCGCCGAAACCCATCGGGCGCAATACCATTCATGCCATGCAGTCGGGCATATTTTGGGGTTATGTCGGCATGATCGATGCGCTGCTGGGGCGTATTTTGGAGCAGATCGATTCTTCGGCGACCAAGGTAATCGCTACCGGCGGGATGGCGCCGGCCTTCAAAGAACATGTGGCGCTGATCGATTATGTCGCGCCCGAGCTGACGCTGGATGGTCTGCGGCTAATACATGAGTTGAAGAGCTAAGCTGCGCCGATAAGACGCTCAGCCAATTCCAATGCGTCTACCGGCCAGAAACACTCAGGGCGAGGACGAAAAACATGAGGCAGTCCGTCCTGGGGGCGGCAATTGAGTATGCGCTCAACCCATCGGTCCGGTATCGAGTTCAGTCCCCAAACGGCGCCCAGGAGCGCGCCGGCGATGGCGGCGTTGGTGTCGGTGTCTCCACCACGCATTACGGTGTCGACTATCGCCTGCTCAGGGTCTTTTGCATGGAGGAGTTGCCAGAGCGCGTTACGGAAGGCGATTAGCACCCAGCCTGCCTGGGAGACGTAGTCGGCGGGCGGCGCTTCGGCTGCGCCAACCACCGCAGCGTAGAGTGTCTCGTCCACACGCGCTTCGCCGGCCCAGGTCACGATTTTTTCGTACAAGGCATGCGCGTCGCAGCCGCTGCGGACCGCATGGGCAGTCGCCATTGCGAACAAGGCGTTGGCTTCTTGACAGACCGGATGAATATGGGTGATCGCGGCATCTTGTCGCGCCCACTCGGCTACCTGCTCTAAATCGTAGTTGGCGCCAAATACACCGAGGGGACTGATCCGCATCATTGCGCCATTTGCCTGGCTTGCGTGATTGTGACGCCCCTGGAGACCGCTTGCAACGGTGTAGCCGCAATCAAAGGGCCCGGAATCCAGCCAGAAGATGTAGGCTCGCCGGGCTGCCTCGCGATCATAGCGTCCCTGATCGACCAGAGAGCGGGCCAGCATCAAGGCCATCTCGGAATCGTCGGTCGGTTGACCGGCGATCGTCCGCCAGGTTCCGCCGTCAGCGAGGTCTCTTACATCGTCGGGATAATTCCTAAGAATCTGTTCCGGGGTCTGAAACTCAACCAGGCTCCCCAGCGCATCACCGGCGAGCTGCCCGAGCAGACAACCTTGGGCGTGTTCCAATATGTCGCTCGAAGATGTCTTGCTTCTGTCGATAATTGAATGTGGCAAAACCTACGCCCTATCGTTCAGCGGTCGGCAGTATTTGAATTGTGTTAGCTGCCGCAAATGCAAATGCCCCTGTTGAAGGGGCATCAAAGAGGCTCCGTAGCTTGGACTTGAACCAAGAACCGATCGGTTAACAGCCGATTGCTCTGCCAATTGAGCTACTACGGAATAAAGTGCTGCTATACTATCAGCGCGATAGGAGGCTGTCAAGATAATTTGCGGCAATTTGCGCCTGTCGCTTATGGCTCAAGACTGTGGTTAGGCTTCATCTTGTTGGATATACGACCGCTCGACGATCGCAAGGACTTCAGCGAGTTCTTTCAATTCCCCTGGCGCCATTACGCTGATGATCCCAATTGGGCGCCGCCCCTGCTTTCCATGCGCCGTCAATTGCTGGATAAATCCAAACATCCGGCCTGGGCCTACATGGATGGCGAATACTTCGCCGCCTGGCGCGACGGCGTGATGGCGGGGACGATCGCTGCCTTTGTTAACCATGAACATAATCGTTTTCATGACGAGAATATCGGCTTCTTTGGCTTGTTTGAATCTGTCGACGATCCAGAAGTTTCTGGCGGGTTGCTGGACGCGGCCAGTGAATGGGCAGCGGAGCGGGATGTGGACGCGATTCGCGGACCCGCCAGCTTCACCACCAATGAAGAATGCGGCCTGCTGGTTGACAACTTCAGCCCGCCCGTGATTATGATGCCCTACAATCCGCCTTGGTATGCCGGCTTGGTGGAGGGCGCCGGCTTCGAAAAGGTGATGGATGTACACTGCATTTATCAGGATCGCAAAACGATCGCAGCCAGCGACTCGCTGGAACGGCTGGAAAGGCTCGTCAGCCGGGCGGCGCAGCGCAGCGGAATCTCGGTGCGCAGCATGCGCGCCAAGGACAAAAAAGCCGAATTCGAGCGCTTCCGCGAGATTTACAACGCGGCCTGGGAAAAAAACTGGGGCTTCATCCCCATGAATGACGCCGAGCTGCAGGCATTGATCGATGATTTAGGTATGTTGGTCGAGCCCAAGTTGGCCTTTTTCGCCGAAATCGCCGACGAGCCCGTAGGCTTCGCGCTGACGATTCCCAACTTCAACGACGCGCTGCGCCGCGCCTACCCGCGACCGGGAGTGCCGGAAATCGTCACGATGGCGCAAGTTGCCTGGCACTGGAAAGTCCGCAAGTCGATTCGCGGCGTCCGCATGCCACTGATGGGCGTCAAGCAGGAGCACCGCAACAAGGGCGTGGAGCTGGCCATGCTGCTGGAAGCGATGAAGGCTTTGCTGCCCTCACAGTATGATTACCTTGACTCGGGCTGGGTTTTGGAAACCAATCCGCTGATAAAGATTAGCTTGAGCCTAGGCGGCAAGATCTACAAGACGCATCGCTTCTATCAGAAGTCGCTGGTCGCCTAGCGCTCGGCCAGCTGTTCGACTACCTGTCGCGTCGCTTCCGCCGCGGAAAGATCGCCGTGCAAGACGTGCGCCAAGGCTTCCTGCATCAAGCGCGGCGCGGTCCCGCCTTCGCCCTCAGGCAATGGCAGCGCTGCGCTTTGCAGCAATTCGGCAAAGAATTGACTATCGGCGGCGGGGGGTAGGCTTTGGTCCAGAATGGCGGGTTGAGACGGCAGATGATAAAGCGCCCGCGAAAATTCGGCATGAAAGGCGGGTTCCATCATCCATTCCAGAAAGCGCGCCGCAAGGGCTTGTCGGCCGCGGTCCGGCGTCACGATCACCCACAGCCAGCCATTGAGGATTGACGAGCCGTTGCCGTCCGCCGTCGGAATCTCGCCGGCAACAACATTGATGGCCTGTTGGTCAATCATGGCGAGGTATTCGCTGGCGTTGAAGATGGCCAGTTGCGGGCGCTCCAGTTGATTGGCGAAGTCGGCGGCATAGGCGGCCGGCGACTGAAAGGTCAGGACATCGGCTGTAATCAGGCCCCTTTGCACGAGGACATCGTAGAATTCCAGCACCGTTAATAGCGCGTCTTCGTTGATGGTCATCACGCCGTCGTCTGGCGTCATTCCGCCGGCAGCCAGGTACTGCAAATAGAAGGTCTGATTCAAGCCGTTGGCGCGCGCCGCCGGGAACAAGAAGGCAACTTCGTCGGACAGCATGTCATCAAAGCTGAGCAAGTTGCGGGCGGCCGCCCCTGGCTGCGTATAGACGCTATGCAGCAGATCGAAAAAGTAGGGCAGGCCGTAAAGCGAGAGTCCGCTATCCAGCGGAATCTGGCCGAATTCCACGCCATCGTCCAAATCGTTGAGCAAGGACGATGAAAACAGCGATTCCAAAGACTGCAAATACTCGCTGGCCAGCGCTGCTCCAAAGTCCCGCCGTCGAATAAGCGCGACGTCCGGCAGGGCTTCGGGCGCTACTTCTTTCCCGGCGCGAATCGATGCCACAATGCCGCCGATTCTGCCCACGTCCTTGATGCGATAGCTCGCGTCAATGTTGTTGCTGGCGGAAAACTCTGCGCTGTGTTCCCTCAGCAGTTGATAGGCATCGCCTGATTCGTCGGAAATAAGCGGCGCTGGCAGCCATACTTTCAGCAGCGGCGCAGCGCTGCTTTCAGCCTGATTTGAGCTGTCCTGGGCGCTCGCAAACGTCGATGACAGCAGCAGCAAAATGAGTGATGCCTGTAAAAATAGACGCCTCACAGATGGCTTGCCTCGGATGCTCAGTTTCAGTCCATAACTATTGTACTCGAATTGTTCGCCGAAACCTGGTTGCCGGCGCGTCGTGCCCGGTCGATCAGCACTGACGCTAAAGTTCTGTCAACTCGAAGCAATTTTGTCCAGCATTCAGGTGAATATTTCCATTACTTCGTCGGGGCGCTGGGCAATGTGGATCATTCCATGGTAGCCATTGCCAAGATAGGCGCTGTTTTCGAGCTCGCCGATTACCTTGGCCCACAAGCTGCCGTAACAGACAAAGGGACGTCTTGGAACACCGCCGATGCGCATCAATTCCCAGGTCTCAGCGATCTCGTGTAATGTGCCGATGCCGCCCGGCATAGCCAGGTATCCGTCCGCGTTTTCCACCATGTAGAGCAGCCGGTCGCGCAGGTCGACAAAGTTGACAACTTCATCCAGGTACGCGTTGGGCTTGACATCAAATTGCAGGCCGATCTGATCGGTAGTCACGCCGATAACATGCCCGCCAGCCAACTTGGCGCCTTTGCTGACGGCTTCCATGATTCCGTAGTAGCCGCCGCTCATAACCCTGTGCCCAGCTTGCGCCAGCGACCGCCCAATAGTCGTCGCGTCCTCGTATTCGGGCTGGCGCGGACGGACCTGGGAACTGCCATAAACAGTGATGGTCTTCATAGTCTCCGCGGTTTCCGCTCGTGCATATCTAACGCGAGTATAGCAGACCTGCCAGCCCTGTTTAGTGCCGACTGCCGCAGGGCAGCATATCCGGCGCGAACGGATTGACGCAAATCAAAAGCGCCCCCTAATCTTTGGGCGGAACAGTTTACAGTTTTGTGCGTTATACTTTGTAGACGAAATGAGACAGGTAAGGGGACAAACGATGCTGAGGAAATACACGATTCTTATCGCCTTGATCGCGCTGGTATTTCCGGTCGCATTCGCGCAGGCGGATGCAGTGGACGAAGTATTCTGCGGCGATCTTTCCCAGAGCGATTGCCAGATACTGCGGGACAACGCGGCGGTGATGGACAGTCTAAACTCGTTCGCGGTTTCTTTGAGCATGAGTTTGGAGGCGGATTCAGCAGAGCCGATGCGCGTGTTCGCGCAGGCCAATGGCCAGTTTGAGCTTGACGATGAATCGTTGCAGTCCATTAACGAGAAGGCCGCAAACATGGCCGAGGCGGATTGGGGCGAATTGGCGGAGATATTCCTGACATCGGCCAAGGCGAATCTGTGGATCGATATGACGGATGCCTCGGGCGAGGAAGAAGTCAAGTCGGAAATCACATTGCTCTTGAAAGACGGGATTCTGATGCTGAGCGCAGAAGCCCTGTCGGCCATGACCGGCGAAGATATGACCGGCATGGAAGGCTTCGGCATCGACCTTAACGACGCTATCGGCGAATTGCTGACGGAATCCGGCGCCATGCCCGCAGCGGACTCGGCGGAAATGCAGGAAATGGAAGCTGTCGCTGATTCGGCCATGACCATAGTCCGTCTGCCGGATAGCGACGTGAACGGCGCGGCTGTAGCTGTCTTCAAGACCGACTTTGACGTGAACGCCTTCTTTTCGCTAGTCAGCGCCGAACAGATTGTCGCGGCATCAAGTGACTTGGATGAACCACAGACCGTGAGCGAGCTCATGGACTCTATTGAAGTCGGTGAGTTCTCGGTTACCCAGTATATCGGTCTGGGCGACAGCTATACTTACGGTACTGACATCGCGGTGGACGTCAGTATGTCCTACATGAAAGACGGTCAGTTGCAAGATTCGTCTATCGTCCTTGACATGGCTGCCCTGCTGTCCAACTTTGGCGAGCCGGTCGGTGTCCCGATACCGGAAGACGCCTTCGTCTTCCCGCTGGCGATGTTGCTGCAGATGGGAGCGGATAGCTGATATTGGCGCTCTGCGGGTCGGGTGATGAGTCAGAAGCCCGACCCGGCTTCTGCGCAATCGGGCTAAAATACGGAGAGGGTGGGATTCGAACCCACGGTACCCCGGAGGGTACAACTGTTTTCGAGACAGTCCCGATCGTCCACTCTGGCACCTCTCCATAGCAGACCTCAAGTATACACAGCCACAGTCGAATTTGAACACTTTCTTGCCGCGGCAGAGCGTCAGCTTTGGCCCGCGGCGCGCAAGCGGCGGAAGAAGGCGCGCAGCAGTTCAGCGGCTTCCTCGGCGAAAAGACCGCCTTCCACTTGTACGCGGTGGTTCAGGCGGTGATGCCGCGTGATGTCGGTTACACTTCCGGCCGCTCCCGCTTTGGGATCGACCGCCGCGTAAACCAGGCGGGGCAGGCGCGCCAACACCATGGCGCCGGCGCACATAGAGCAGGGCTCGAGCGTGCAGTAGAGCGTTACATCGTCCAGCCGCCACATGCCAAGAGCCGCCGCCGCTTCCCGAATGGCGATGATTTCAGCGTGAGCCGTGGGGTCCTTGTCGGCTTCGCGCCGGTTATAGCCGCGCCCGATTATCGCGCCTCCATGCACGGCGACGGCGCCGATGGGCACATCGTCGGACGCGAGGGCGCGTTCGGCTTCGGCAAGCGCAGCGCGCATCCACTTCCGATCTTCATCAGTGACGGGCATATTAGAACAGGTTCATTTGAGCGGGCGCGTCGGGATCCTCTTCGGCGTCGGCGCTGTCCTCTTCGGCAGTATCCTGCGCGTCGGCATCAGTGTCCGCGGCGTCCTCGCGCAAATCCAGGCTGTCTTCGAATGTTAGCGGGTCGGGTTCTTCGTCTTCGGCGGGGCCAATTACGGCAACGGGGAAGGCGCTACCCGTATCGGACGCCCCGGCTTCGGGATCCGGGACTATCGGCTGTCCGTCGGCATCGTGCGCGTCCTCGTCGATTGGCATACATTGGGGGCACATGCACTCGGCCGGGTGCGGCTGCGATGACTGAGCTTGGTCAAGAATCTGCAGATCCGGCCTGAAGTCTTGCGCGATGTCGTCCACATGCATGGTGGCTTCAATGCGTAGCTGCGCCAGTTCATCTTCTCCGAAGCCAAGTTTCTGCATGACCGCAGTCAGCGATGGCAATGTCACCATGTCATCGTTGCGGACGACATGTTTGTATTGTTCGCGCAAGCTGCGCAGCCACTCATCAAAAAAGACGCTGCGTGAATCCATCGCGTTAATCCGTAGCTGCTGGAATGTCACAATTTCGATTAGAAGATTTTATCATGTCTCTTGGCGCGCGATTAGCGCTTCGGCTGCTGATCCGGGTGTCGTTGGTACAGGCGGGTGATATGCAGCAGGGCGTCTTTGCCGTGATGGTCGAGCGCATCTAGAGGCAGGCGCCAGTTCCAGTTGCCGGCCCTTTTGCCGGGACTGTTCATGCGCGCGCTGGATCCCAGTGCCAAGACGTCTTGCATCGGCATGATAAAGACGCGGCCAGCGGAGCGCATACCCGCTCTCGCCATAGACCAGACGATATCTTGGACGTCGTGGCCGAGATAATCATTGACGAAGCCGCGCGTCCTGGCGTCGACTTCATTCTCCCACCAGCCGCGCGTGGTATTGTTGTCGTGCGTGCCGGTGTATACGATGCAATTGATTGGGTGGTTATGCGGCAGGAAGGGATTGGCCGGGTCGCTCCAGGCGAATTGCAGCACTTTCATGCCGGGGAAGCCGAAATCATCGCGGAGCTTCTCGACGCCGGGCGTAATTACGCCGAGGTCTTCAGCCATAATTGGCAGCTCGCCTAGAGCCGCGCGTATCGCGTCAAAGAAAGCCGCGCCTGGCCCTTCGACCCAGCTGCCCTTGACCGCTGTAGCCTCGCTGGCCGGGATTTCCCAATAAGCTTCGAAACCGCGAAAATGATCGATGCGGATATAATCCACCAGGGTCAGCAGGGCGCGTATGCGCTGTATCCACCAGCGGTAGCCCTCGGTTTGCATCACATCCCAGCGGTAGAGGGGGTTGCCCCAGCGCTGCCCCGTCGGGCTGAAGTAATCGGGAGGGACGCCGGCCACGACTGTCGGATTGCCGGTCGCGTCGAGAAAATATTCCTCCTGATGCGCCCAGACGTCAGCGCTGTCGTGGGCGACGAAAATCGGCAGATCGCCGAAGAGGCGAATGCCTTTGCCCGTTGCATAGCTCTTTAAGGCTGTCCATTGCCTGTTGAACAGCCACTGCCGGAAGCGCTCCGCGTTGACCTGCTCGGCAAGCGTCGCGGCGGCATTGGCCAGCGCCGAGCTTTCGCGCCGCCGTAATTCACCGTCCCACTCGACCCAGGGCCGCAGCCCGTGCTGTCGTTTGAGGGCCGCGAATAGCGCGAAATCCTCCAGCCAGAAACGATTCTCGTCCACAAAGCGCTCAAATTCGCCCCGCAGCGAGCGCTCTTCGCTCCGGCTGAAATTATGCCAGGCGATAGCGAGCTTCTCATTGTGATAGGGGCCAATCCAGCCGAAGTCCACTTTCGCGGCTGGGAAGGGTGGGGTATCGGCCAAATCGCCTCTGTTCAGCAAGCCATCGTCGACCAGTCGGTCAAGGCTGATCAAGTTGCTGTTGCCGGCGAAGGCCGATAGCGTCTGATAGGGCGAATCCCCGTAGCTGGTGGGCCCAAGCGGCAGCACTTGCCAAATCGACTGCCCCTGAGCTTCGAGCCAGTCGACAAAGCGGTAAGCGCCGGCGCCCAGATCGCCGATGCCATAGGGACCATGCAGCGACGTGGGGTGAAGGAGGATGCCGCTCGAGCGCGGAAGTGAAATCACGGCGTTTGCGACAGCAACTTAAGCGCCGCCTCAACCGCGCCTGACGATGCGACTGTCGTTTCGCTGCCATCGGCCAAACGCCGCAGCTTGACCTCTCCAGCCGCGAGCTCGTCGGGCCCGATGATGACAACGACCGGAATACCCTTTTTGTCGGCGAATTGGAATTGTCGGCCCAGCTTGCGCGACGGCAGATAGAGCTCGGTATTGATGCCCGACTGACGCAGCCCCTCCGCGATCCGCATCGAGGCGCCGCGCGTAGCCTGGTTGAACACCGTCACCAGCACTTGTACCAGCGTGCCGCCGAGGTGGCCGGGGTAGAGGTTGAGTTCGTCCATCAGGTCTATAATGCGCTCAATGCCGAACGAGGTGCCGGTCGTGGGCAGGCTTTGCCGGCGAAACATGCCGATCAGATTGTCATAGCGCCCGCCGCCGGTGATGCTGCCCAAGTTCGGCTGGGAGATGACCGTTTCAAAAATTGGGCCGGTGTAATAGCCGAGGCCGCGCGCCATAGTGAAATCGAATTCGTAGCAAGCCGGCGGGACCTTGGCCTCGGCCAAGAGCGCCGCCAATTCGCGCAGCTCGGAGACGCCCTTATCGTCTTCACCGATGACATCGGCGATGAGATCCAGGCTGCCAGCGCCCGCCGCTTTCGCCTGGATCAGGTCCATCATCCGGCTGACGGCATCGGCTGCGATGCCGCGCTCGGTCAATTCTCGCCTTACTCCTTCCGCGCCGATTTTGTCGAACTTGTCGACGCTGCGGTAGAGATCGGGCAGCTGCTCATTGGGCACGCCGGAAAATTCGCCGATGGCGACCAGCAGTTTGCGATGGTTGATCTTGATCTGGAATTGCGGAAAGCCGAGTCGGCTCAATATGCGCTGCATTAGCGAGACGATTTCAGCATCGGCGCTCATGCCGGGCACACCAACGATATCTGCGTCGCATTGCCAAAATTCGCGGTATCGACCTCGCTGCGGTCGTTCGCCGCGGAAAACCGGCGCAATATGATAACGCTTGAAGGGAAAGTTCAGTTGATTCTCGTATTGCCCAACCACGCGCGCCAAGGGGACGGTCAGATCATAGCGCATGGCCAGGGGCTCACGCGTGCTGCGACCATGCTGCGCGGTGAAGATCAGCTGTTCGGCGTCTTCGCCATACTTGCCGAAGAGCGTTTCATGCAGCTCAAGGATGGGCGTGCCGATCGGCTCGAAACCGAAGCGATGAAACTCGTCCGTGATGTTATCGAGTACATAGTTGCGCCGCAGCATGGTTTCGGGCAAGAAATCTCGAAAGCCCTTGGGCGTGCGTGGAGTGACACTTTTACTCATCGCGTCTCCGGGGTCGGCTGTCGATATCGCGTCTTGTGTTGAACTTTGTTGGGCGCTCAGCCGGCTGTCGCGCGCGCTGCCAGCGCCTGTCGCTTGACCTCTTCAATTTGCTCGTAGTGGCCGACCTCGTGTGAAAGCGCGAAAAGAAAGGCGGCCGGCGCGTTCATCTCGCCGAATTTGGCGGTGAATCGCTCCGACACATCGCGAACTACATCTAGCAGGGGCGCGTCGGGCCAGGTTTGCAGGTAGGCGTTGCGCATGCGTTGGCTCTCTGCCAGGCGTTGGCGCACGTGAGCGACCGTCGTGATATCGCGCCAGGGCGTCTCATAACGAGGGCGCTCTGAAGCCGGGACGCCACGCGCCAGAAGCGAACTCAAAGCGGCGCCTTCTTCGGAACTGGCTGTCACGTGGGCGATAAGATGGCCGAAATTCCAGCCGATGGTCTCCTCGCCTTCAACCGCGAAAGGATCGTCAGCCTCGGCATCTTCCGGTGAGAACACGATATCGGTATCGCTCAAGCCGTCAACAAGACCCAGCAAGTAGTCGATGCTCTCGTCGCTGAGGGCTTTTAGCTCGGCCGGGCCAATGTTCGCCTGCGCCGCATAGTCGATGAAGCTAAGGTCGCCATCACGCATGGGTGAAAAGTCAATCATGGTCGCTGCTCCTGGATTTGCCTGCGTTTCCAAAGTCATTCTACAGAAGGCCAGCGCATCTGCAACCTCGCATAGGGCGACGGCTTCCATGTTGCGGCAGATCCGCCCGGCAATTGCCTGGCTGCCGGGGCGCAAATCAATGCTGGTTGATTGGTGAAAAACTAAGGCAATGGTAAACTGAATTGGCGCGCGACGTTTTGTGGTCCTCAAGCGCCCGGAAAGTCTAAGTCTATGCTGACTGACGTCGAAAAGATGCTTTTTCTCCTGCTGGCGTTGTTCGCCTTGGGGGCAAGTTACGCCGGCTTCAAGGAGATGTTTCTAATCATCGGGCGCGGCCAGGGCCAGCTGGAATTCGACGGCATTGGTCGGAGGGCATTCTCGGCGCTCAGCGCTTATCTGACGCAGCGAACGACGCTGAAAACGCGCCCTTTGACCAGCGTGATCCACTGGGGCGTCGTCCTGGGATTCAGTTGGTATTTCCTGGTGAACGCGCTTGATCTTCTGATCGGCTTCGCGCCCGGATTCGAAGGTCAGCTGCATTCTGCTGGCGCGGCTTATGACGGATTTCGTCTGCTCAGCGATGTACTGAGTATGGTTGTGCTGCTGGGTATGGTCTATTTTCTGCTGCGGCGCTTGCTTCTGCCTAGTAAAGCCGACCTGAGCTTTCACGACAATATTCTGTTGCATAAGCGGGTCGCGGCCGGGGCTGTCAAATTAGACTCGCTGATCGTCGCGGTCTTCATCCTGTTGCACGTTGGCGCGCGTTTTTTGGGCGAGTCGGTAGCCCTTGCCCAAGCCGGCTATGACGGCTATATGCCCTTCGCCTCAGCCGCGTCAGTAATTTGGACGGGCCTGAATGCTGATGCGCTGGCTGCCCTGCGGCACTTGTTTTGGTGGGTCGCTCTGGGTGGGATATTGCTGTTTCTGCCCTATTTTCCGCAGAGCAAACACGCCCATCTATTCATGGCGCCGCTCAATTTCTTGACGCGACCGCGACGGACATCGCTGGGCGCGCTGACGCCGCTCGATTTCGAGGACGATGAGATCGAGCAATTTGGCGCGGGACGGCTTGAGGATTTGCACAAGACCCAAATCCTGGACGGCTTCGCCTGCATCATGTGCAATCGCTGCCAGGATGTTTGCCCGGCTTATTTGACCGGCAAGGAGCTTTCTCCCGCGGCGCTGGAAGTCAATAAGCGATTTCATATCAAGGACAATTGGGATGCTCTCGTTGACGGAGCGGAATCGGACTGGCCGTTGACCGGCAATTTGCTGAGCGAATCAGCCTTGTGGGCTTGCACAGCTTGTGGCGCGTGCATTGATATTTGCCCGGTCGGCAACGAGCCGATGTTCGACATCCTCGATATCCGGCGCGATGCCGTGCTGATGAGGAGCGAGTTTCCCAGCGAGTTGCAGGGCGCCTTCAACGGCATGGAACGTCAAGGCAATCCTTGGCAAATCGCCGAGCCGCGCAGCGCCTGGACGGATGGACTGGAGTTCGCCGTGCCGACCGTGGCCGAAAATCCCGCTTTTGACTTGCTCTATTGGACCGGCTGCGCGGTTAGCTACGATCCGCTGGCGCAGCGCACGGCTCGAGCCTTGGTCAAGCTGCTGCATGCGGCGGACGTTAATTTCGCCATCATGGGCGACGACGAGCGTTGTACAGGCGATGTGGCGCGGCGGGCTGGCAATGAGTACCTGTACTTTGAGATGGCAACCGCCAACGTCGAGACCTTGGATGAGCTAGAGCCCAGGCGGATCGTGGTCACTTGCCCGCACTGCTTGCACAA
>LXNI01001249.1_pt1 | contig 23233 bp, 21 predicted proteins | sample 809091 | NCBI WGS metagenome assembly LXNI01 (sample SAMN04870527, study PRJNA318959) | sponge metagenome | biome: 01000161; feature: marine sponge reef; material: water | host: Sarcotragus foetidus | place: Greece: Milos, Mediterranean Sea | collected 2013-05-29 | depth 5-7 m | reverse complement strand
CACGACCAGCGCGACTTCGAGTTCGCTCGCGCGCATGACCTGCCGATACGCGTGGTGATTCAGCCGGAAGATATGACCGAGCCGCTGACCGAAGCGGCCATGACTGAAGCCCATGACGGACCCGGCGTCATGGTTAACTCGGATGCCATGGACGGCAGCGTCAGCAGCTGGCGGAAGGGCCGCAAGAACCCGGCTATCAATCGCGTGATCGATTGGCTGGAAGCGACCGGCAAGGGCGAGGAGTCAGTAAATTACCGTTTGCGCGACTGGCTGATCAGCCGGCAGCGCTACTGGGGCGGGCCCATCCCCATGATGTACGCTGGCGACGAGATCATTCCGGTTCCCGATGAGGACCTGCCCGTTGAGCTGCCGGAAGATGTCGATTTCGTGCCCACCGGTCGCAGTCCCTTGACCTACCACGAGCCCTTCTTCAAAGTAGACGAGACGCTGCGGCGCGAGACCGACACGCTGGATACATTCATGTGCTCGTCCTGGTATCAGCTGCGATACCTGTCGCCCGATTGCGACACGGCGCCCTTTGACGCCGAGGAGGCGGCCTACTGGCTGCCGGTTGATGTCTACACCGGCGGCGCCGAACATGCCGTGATGCACCTGCTCTACACGCGCTTCTTTACCAAGGTGCTGCGCGATATCGGCGTATACGATGATGCAGCCGCCGCCATGCGTCGCCACGGGCGCGATCCCGAAGGCGCATTCGATGAACCGATGACCGTGCTGCGCAATCAAGGCCAAGTGCTGGGTGGCGAGCGGCAAGGTCACTTCGTGCTCTGCAGCGGGCGCGTCGCCGGCGAGCGGATGCTGGCGGAGCGCGTTGAAGTGGTCGACTGGAATCAGGTCCCTGCCGGCTTCGAGGGTTATTTCGGCGAGATCGCCCACCGGACCGAAAATGTGCTGCACCTGAATATGGCCGGCGTCACGCAATTCGTCGAAGTCCTGTCCGATGCCGAGATCGTGATCCCGCATATCCCGGGCGAGAACAACGTCAATCAACTGCAGCAGCACCTGGATATCCAGCGCATGTCCAAGAGCAAGGGTAATGTCGTCAATCCCGATGAGCTGGTGGCGAAATACGGCGCCGATGCCGTCCGCTGCTACTTGATGTTCAACTTCGACTGGCAGAAGGGCGGGCCCTGGAACGAGAACAACATCAAGGGTCCACAAGGCTGGTTGCATGACATCTGGGAGATCGCTGCCGCCGGCGCGCCCTCAGCCGCGGGCGACCCCTCCGCCGAGCGCGATATCGTGCGCAAGCTGCACCAGACCATCGCTGTTATCAACCGCGGTCTGGAAGAATTCAGCTTCAACACGGCCATCGCCGAGCAGATGAAATTCAAAAACGCGCTGAAGGCGGCTTTGCGCGCGGGGTCAATCGGCGCGGACGTTTGGCGCGATGTGATGAGCCAGGTGATTCGGCTGCTGGCGCCTTTCGCCCCGCATCTGGCTGAAGAAATGTGGCTGCGCCTGGGCTGGGAATACAGCGTGCATACGCAGCCCTGGCCCGAATACGATGCTGATTTGGCGCGTGAAGAAACGGTCGACCTGGTGGTGATGGTCAACGGCAAACCGCGCGAGACCATCGCGGTGGCGGTGGATATCGACCAGGAACGCGCCCAGGAGATGGCCTTGGCCAGCGGCGCGGCGCGGCGCAGCCTGGCCGGCAAGGCGCCAAAACGGACAATTTTCATTCCCGGCCGCAACGGGACGGACCCGAAGGTGAATATCGTCGTTTAAAGCAAACCGCCCCAGTTTGAGGCTTCAAGCTTGGGCGCGCTCGCGGAATGTCTTGGGGGCTGTCTACGCGCAGTCGCCCCAGAGAACTTTTCGGTAATCGCGGCTGATATAACCGACTTGTCCTTGGAACTCAATGAAATACCAGTCGCCTCTGATCTTGAAGACGGGCACTTCCGAATACAGCCAGACCAAGCCGATGATCTCCCCAGCCGGCTCTGCGCGCAGGAAGAGCGTCTCAATCAGCTTGATTTGGCAAATGCTTTGAGGAGTGGAATCGTAGAGCGGCAAGGCATTTTCCGCTGGCTGCTCGGTTGGCGCAGCGGGGGAGTCTAGCAGGACGACCGTTCCAATGCGGTCGATCTTGCCGCAGGTCATGCCATCGCGCTCATAGGACTCCAGGTCCGTGAGCAGGCGCTCAACATAGGTCGCGTCCAAAAAGACCAGCAAACCAGCGTTGCGGAAGCAGACTTCCACGGTCCCAGTCACGCTGTTCCATACATCAACTGCTTGGATGATTCCCCGCTGGATCAGATCCATCCGGCCAAGCCCGGCCTCGTCAACCATCTGGCATTGAGTGTTTTCCCCGTAGTTGGCAACGCTGACGCGAGCAGGCAGATGAGGGCAGGTCACATCGGGCGGACGGTATGATGCTTCCTTGTCCTTCTCCGCTGCTTTTGACTCTTGTTTGGATCCGGTCACGCAGTCTCGCTGATACTCTCTGATAGTGGCGTCATCCGGATTGTCGATAGTATGGAAATCTTCACACAATCCCTGCGCTTGCGCCGGCATCGCCAGAAGAAGCAGCCCCATGACCAAGCTCAGCAAGGCGACCGGCATCCGCATGCTATTTATTGCGCTCATCATTCGCCTCCGTCAACGGTAAACCAAACCTAGCATAAGGCGGAATCCGCAACTGTCAATAACATCGGCGAGAGCGTAGGTATTGCGTATTGACCCCGTTGCTTGGAAAGTGAATTGCTTGGAAAACCGGGGCTGGTTAATAATGTTGATATAACAACGTCGAATTGGCCATCCAATAATCTTTGTGTCCTCCCTGGCGAAAAAATCTGTGCCATGTTCGCTAAGGAATTATTTTCAGGATATTCCCCACTCCCAAAATCGGGCTGATATTGCATTTTCCGTTTCATGGGCTACAATAATGACATCGTAGGCTTTAGCGTGGTGAAAGGGCAATCTCATGCAAGAAGGTGGAATGGACATTGTCGTCAAGTATTGCGCTACTTGAGGACACCAACCTAATGCCGTCAGTTTGACGGATGAAATCTTGAACGAGCGTGAAATTGAGTATTTCATCAGCAGTTGGAAGCTGATTCCAGCCACCGGTGGAGTATTTGACGTCTGGGTCAACGGCGAGTTGATCTTTTCGAAGAAAGAAGTAGGTCGTCACGCGGAACCCGGCGAGGTTCGCGCCGGGATCTTAAGGGTGCTTGAGACCGTTCGGCCTGCTGATTTCGAACTGGCTGCCAAGTAGGGGACGCTATTCAAGAAGTGTTCTACCCTGACTAACATGACAGAGAGACTGCCGCTACGTTAATGTAACATTAACGGGCGGTTTTTTATTGTCAATAAGCGGCTCCCGCAGCTTGGCACAGTTGCTTGGGCATTGTAAACTGTCTGTGTGAGAAGCGCCGGAGTTGACGTTGAAAACCGCGACTTCGGCGACAGTGTTGGTTCGCGTCAATGTTAATAAGCAGAAAGGGCTGGACAGATGAAGCGTTTTGTATTGATTGCACTGCTTGTAGTTGCCGTACTTGTTGTGGGTACGGGCCTCACAGCCGCTCAGGATGGTCACATAGTTGAACGCATCCGTGATCGTGGTGAGTTGATTTGCGGCGTTAACTCGGTACTGCCGGGCTTCGGCACCCAGAATGACGCTGGTGATTTCGAAGGTTTTGACGTTGACATTTGCCGCGCAGTTGCTGCCGCTATCCTGGGCGACTCCAATGCGATCGCATTCCGTCCGCTTGCCGCTGCCGAGCGCCCGACTGCGCTGGCCAGTGGCGAGATTGACATGCTCAGCCGCAACACCACCTGGACGCTAAGCCGCGATACCGAATGGGGCGCCACCTTCGGTCCCACGACCTTCTATGACGGTCAGGGTATCATGGTCAAGATTGACTTTGGAGTGAGCACCATTGAAGAGCTCGGCGAAGAGAGCATTACCATGTGCGCCACTGCCGGCACCACCACCGAGTTGAATATCACGGACAAGGCCAACGCCCTTGGCGCCGACTGGGAATTGAATACATTCCCGGATTTCGACGCCATTATGGATGCCTACGAAGCGGGCGCCTGCGATGCCTTCACCAGCGATATCAGCAGCTTGGTCTCGCGCAAAGCCACCTCGGCTGATCCCGCCGCGCACTCGATTCTGCCCGGCGCCATCAGCAAGGAGCCGCTCGGCCCGGTTAGCCCGCAGAACGACGCCAACTTCGCGGATATCATCCGCTGGGTCGTCTGGGGTCTGCTCTCCGCGGAAGAGTTTGGCATCGACAGCATGAACATTGGCGACTTCATGGACAGTGAAGATGCTGGCATCGGCCGTCTGCTCGGCTTGGGCGACAACGTAGCCGGTGATTACCTCGGCATCAACGACGAGTTCATGGTGGATGTGATCTCGCAGATGGGCAACTATGCCGAAATCTTTAATCGCAACCTGGGTCCGGACACCATTTTCGGCCTGGAACGCGGTTTTAACGCGCTCTGGACGGACGGCGGCCTGATGTACGCGGCGCCCTTCCGTTAGACCCAAGTTCACCGCCAAGCAGCGTAACAGTGGGGCGTGCCATCGATTCGGCGGCGCGCCCCTTTTTTGTCTCACTCGCCGGTGCCATTAAAGCAGAAGTAAATGCGAGTAGGTAATTAAACAGTCTGCCAAGAATTCTACCCCCTCTCTATCCCGCCATCTCTATGGCGAGAGGTGCCGGGGGTGGGGTAGACCGGCACGAATGTCGCATGACTTACTTGCACTTACTGAGACACAGAGAAAAACGCTTATGAGCCCATTCGCCTTATGCCTTGCTTTAGGGTTGCCACGTTGAAATTGATAAGCAGGCCGATCCTAATATTGGTAAGGCGCAGATAGCAGAGCAACTGCGCGTCATGCACTGGCAGCAGATTCTTTACCGACTTTAATTCGACGATAACGCGGTTCTCAACCATTATGTCGATAAAGAAGTTGCCAATATTTCGCCCTTTGTAATCAATCTCCAGCAACTTCTGTCGCTCGTAACTTAGATTTCGCTCTTCGAGTTCAACACATAACGCTTCCTCATAAAGACTTTCCAAGAGACCTGGTCCCAGGATTCGATGCACTTCAATGGCTGCTCCAATGATTTCATAGGTCAAAGGATCGTTATTCTCTGTTCTTCTCATTTTCCCGGAGTCTCTCCTGTAGTTTACCTCTGTGCCTCTGTGGTGAAATCTTTGTGCCTTTGTGATGAAATTGTTCAACTTAGACTTCCGTGCGCGTCGAGCATCGGCTGGAATTTGAGCTCGGTTTCTTCCCATTCGGGCAGAGGTTGGCTGTCGGCGACGATGCCGGCGCCGGCGTAGACCCAGGCTCGCGATTCTTGCGCCACAGCGGAGCGGATGGCGACGGCGAACTCGCCTTCCAGCCGCGAGTCGATAGTGCCGACGGGCGCGCCGTACCAGCCGCGCGGGATCGGCTCCAATTTGCGGATGAGCCGCAGCGCGTCCGGCCGGGGATCACCGCCCAGCGCCGGCGTGGGATGCAGCGCCTCGACCAGCGGCAAGACACCGGTTGCGCGCTTCAGCCGGCCCGAAAGCGGCGTCTGCAGATGCTGGATATTGCTCAGCTTGAGCAATTCAGTGGGCGCGATCTGCAGCGACTGGGCCAGGGGACTCAGGCGGTCGCGCATCTTGTCGACGACTATTTGCTGTTCGTAGCGGTCTTTCTGGCTGTTCAGCAGCCGCTGACTCAGCCGGCGGTCTTCAGTCGATGTTGCGCTGCGTCCGATGCTGCCGGCCAAGGCCATGGTCGAGAATCGTACCCCCTGCACATTGGCGAGCAATTCGGGCGAGGCGCCGTAGAAGGCGAAACGCGGGCGCGGTTCAAAGAGGAAGCGGTAGCACTCGGCATAATGCGTAGCCAGATGCTGCAGGACAGGCAGGAGTTGAACGGGCTCGGCGAAGCGCAATTCGGCCGCGCGCGCCAGGACGACTTTGTTCAGCTCGCCGGCGCGGATGCGGTCGGTGGCCGCCTCGATCATGCGCTGCCAGATCCTGTAACTCATGGGATAGTCGATGCCGCGTAATTCGCTCTGTCGTTTGGCCGGGGCGCTGGAGTCGGCGGCCCGTAGCTGGATTATCTTCTGGCGCAGCGCCGCTAGCAGATCGGGGATGAGGGCGGCGGCTGACTCTTCGGGCGGAATCTGCGTATTGATGGTCAGCCACATCTGGCCGCTTCTGCTGACCAGCTGATAATGCGGCAGCACAAAGAATGCTGGCGCGTAGATCGACCAGGTGTTGTCTGGCGTGAAATCGCCGCGGAAGGCGAAGCCGCCAAATAAGCGCGGGCCGGCCAGCGGGTTGGCGGCGCCTGCCAAATGAGAGTCGGCGAATAGCTCGCGGGCGCTGGCGGCGATCTTCTGGTAGCGCTCATCGCCCCATGCCGTCAGCTCAACCGCGGCGCCCATACCGGCGAATGCCAGCAATCCGCTGGGGCTTTCCCAGTAGAATCGTTGCTGGCCCTCAGCCGCTGCCAGAAATCCTGTCAAGCTCAGCCCGTTGCAAGGCAGGCTGCAACTTATCAAGCGGCCATAGCGCTGGCTGAGCGGCGCATCGCGGTAGCCAAGCGCAATCAAATTGGCGTGGTCGGTGTAGGGATATTGCATACTTCTTCTATCAACTGTCATGCTCGTTGAGCGTCTGATAGTCTACGCTCTTGAGCAGCAGCGGCAGCAGCGCGTCCATGATTTCGTCTTTGCTGGGCTCGCTGGTATAGACCCACTGGATCACCACGTTATAGATGGCGCCCATCCAGGCGTGCGAGACAATATGCGTATTCACCGGGGCGATAGAGCCGTCGGCCACGGCTTCGTCGAGGTAGGTCTTGATCAGCAGGGCGAAGCGGTCGTTGACCTCCATGCGTTTGCGCTCGAAGACGGTGCCCAGGCCGACCGCCTGCACCAGCAGCAGCTTGGCCGGCCGCCGGTACTTGCCGAAGGTCTCCAGCACTGCCTCCAGCGCAGTCCGGACGCGGCGAATGCCCTGTGTTTCGCCGGCGATGGCTTCTTGGGCTCGGCGTTCAATGAGGTCGGCGAATTGGTCAACCAGGGCGATGAAGAGCTTCTCTTTATTGGGGAAGTGGAAGTATATCGAGCCTTTGCTGATGCTCGCTTCGCTGACGATTTCGTCCAGCTTGGTATCGTGGAAGCCTTTGGCGCTGAAGATATTCATGGCGGCATCAAGGATGCGTTCGCGGGTGGAGCGCGGGTCGGGGCTGTTCTGGTCCATGCTCTGCTCGCAGTACTGACTGGTCAGTACTGTCAATTATAGCACAGCTTGATGATTCGCGGAAAGGTCAGCGCGCGCCGGGAGCGGAGAAAAAGAATGAGCATAATCCGAGCGGCGAACACGGCACAATTTGATGTACCACAGAGACACAGAAGTAATTCCAACAAAGTAATGCGATATTAAATGGGACGTTGTAGGGGCGATTCTGTGAATCGCCCGTTGTTATAATCGTGGATATTCGGGCGACACACTGTGTCGCCCCTACATTTCGACCTTGTGCGAAATTTTGCACGACTAACTCGGTTCTACTGAGAACACGGAAATACTTGGTATGCCGACTGAAATCGACAGGTCGGCGAAGTTTAGCGCGGCTGCGGACCGCTGAAAGTGTGCAGCGTCTAGTCGGCAGCCAGCCCGTCAGCCCAGCCCCCGGCAACGACGCCGGCGGCCACAGCCAGCGCAGCGGCGCTGTCGAAGAATGATTTGACGATGGTAGCGATAAAGTCGTCGCCTTCTACCGGCGTGACGTCCACCGCGCCCTGGATGGCGGACAGAATCAGAGCGGTGATGATTCCGACGACGATCGCCCCGGCCAATGGACCGGCGATCTTGGCGGCCATGATGTTCTCGTCGGGCGCATTAGCCTTGATCTGGCTGATTATGCGCCTGCCGATGCCCAGGCCCGAGCTGAAGACCGTGCCCATCACCAAGCCAAAGAGCAAGTCTCTGCCCGTCACCAGCGCCAGCAAAACACAGATGACAATGCCGACAATGGTGACCAGCCCATGTCTGTTCTTCTTCAGATCGTGAGTACTTTTACTATCTTGTTCATGCATTGTTAGCTCCTTGGGAACGGATAACGACTTTAAGTGCAATAGTAGTTTCTCCTATGATTGTAGTTTGTCTTAGACACTTGCGCTACAATTGTCGCGAAGTGAGAGACCGGTGACAGAAGAGGCGCCCCGATATGGACAAATTCATGGCGATGGCAATTGAAGAGGCGAGCGCCACCAAAGCCGAGGGCGGCAGTCCATTTGGGGCTGTGCTGGTTCGCGGAGGGGAGGTCATCGGCCGTGGGCGCAACCTGATGATCCAGAACAATGACCCGCTCAGTCACGGCGAGATGGAAGCTATCAAAGCGGCCGGCTTGCAGGAGAGCTACGCCGATACGGTACTCTACACGACGGCCTTCCCCTGCTTGATGTGCGCCGGCGCCATCGTGCGCTACCAGATTCCCAAAGTCATCATCGGCGCCAGTTGGGAGCATAATGCGCCCTCACGCGAGTTTATGCAGCTGCACGGCATCGAATTGGTCGAGCAGGGGCTGCCGGAGTGTTTTGCGTTGGTCGAATAATTGCGGACGGTTGGCAGGGACGCCGCGCTTTTAGGGATTCACGACACTTTTGCCACCGAGGGCACAGAGAAAATATGAGTGCACAGAGAGGCATTCCGGGAAATACGGCGGTTGGTCGCGTCAAGGATGATCCATACGTTCGCCGATTCTGTCTGTGGACTAAGAACGATGCCTTTCCTCTGTGTACTCTATAAAACTCGGTGAACTCAGTGGCAAGATGTCGAGTATTCGCCTAAGCCGAGCGAGCGGCAGTTGAGTCACAGTACCGGACAAGCCCTACAATTTCGACGTGATTGCAGATGGGAATTGATGGACGGATCAGCGGGGCGGCCTTGCGGTTGTGAATTGGCGGACGACTCACAAGCTGAGCTTCTGCGTTGGATCGGCGATGCCCACGCGCCGCAGCAGCCAGTCGATTTCGTCCAGTGTGCCGGCGTCGATGTGGTTGAAGGGTTGGCGGGGCGTGGGATCAGCGATGGCGCCGCGGCGATGCAGGAAGGCTTTGCGTATCGTCAGGTTGATTTGCGGCTGATTCTCGTAGCGGATCAGCGGCAGATAGCGGTCGAAAATGGCTTCCGCCTGGCTCATGCGTCCGGCTTTGAAGGCTTCGTAGACGGCCACCAGGATCTCGGTGAAGGCGAAGCCGGTCATGGTGCCGGATGCGCCGCGCCCCAACTCTTCCAGCAGGAACATGCCGCCCAGGCCGCCGAAGATCTCGAATTTGTCGGTGGCGGCCCGGATGGCGTCGATCTTCTGCATCAGCGGCGGGTCTTCCAGTTTGAGGTAGCGGGCGTTGGGAATGGCTTCGGCGATCTGCGCCAGCAGGGCCGGCGACATGATGACATCGTTGACCGGCGGGAAGTCTTGCACCACGATGGCGCCGCTGATGGTCTCGGCGATTTGACTGTAAAGCGCCAGAATGGCCGGGTCGGACTTGTCTTCCATGGGCGGCGGCGCGATCATCACGCCGTCGGCGCCGGCAGCGAAGGCGGCTTCGCTAAGCGCGATGCAGGTCGCTAGCTGGCTGTGGCTGGCGCCGACAACGATGGGAATGGCGCCGTTGACCGTTTCGACGACGGTGTCCAGGATGGCTTGGCGCTCGGCTACGCTGAGCTTGGCCGCTTCGCCCATGACACCGAGGATGGTCAAGCCCTGGGCGCCCAAATCCATCTGAAAGCGAACCAGACGACGCAAGCTCTCGTAATCGACCGCGTAGTCGGCGCTGAAGGGCGTGGCGAGGATGTTGAATATGCCGCTGATTCGACTCATTTAATGCACTCCTGACTTCGTGTGATACATGCGCTTGCCGGCGATGTAGACCTGCTCGACGCGCTCCAGCGCGCTCAATTCGGCCAGCGGGTCGCCGTCGATGACGATGATATCGGCTGCTTTGCCAGATTCAAGGCTGCCTAGCGCGTGGTCCAGATTGCTGACGCCGGCCGCCACGCTGGTAGCGCTGCGCAGCGCATCGTAATTGTCGCGCTTGATACCCAGCTCGACCATGAATTTCAGCTCGGGCGCGACCACGTCATGCCCGACCACGGGGCTGCCGGCGTCGGTGCCGAAGGCGATGGTGACGCCCGCCTGGGCCGCGCGGACGAGCCCGTCAAAGCGCTCGCGGCTGGCCACGGCCTGTTGGCGCTCGGCGATTTTCCATTCGGGAATATCGTATTGCCGCGCCAGCTCCGGCTGAGCTTGCATGACCAGCGGGGCGAAAGTGGTGACGATGGGGATCTGCTTGTCGAGCAGCAGCTGAATGGTCTCGTCGCTCATTGAGCCGCCGTGCTCAATGACATCGACGCCGAACTCGGCCACGCGCCTGATGACGGCGTCGAAAGTGGCGTGGGCGGTGATGGCCAAGCCATTGCGATGAGTCTCGTCAATGACGGCGCGCAGTTCGTCATCGGTGAACTCGATGGTGTCGTGGCTGGCCATAATCTTGATCAGGTCCGCGCCGTACTTGACTTGATCGCGCACGGCCCGCCGCATCTCGTCGGCGCCGCTGGCTTCGCGGCAGCACCAATAGGTATGCCCGCCGGTCTGCACGATAGCCTCGCCGGTGATGAGCAGGCGCGGCCCGGGGAAGATGCCTTGCTCAAGCGCCTGCTTGGCGAAGATATTGCTCTGGTTCATGCCCAGGTCGCGCACCAGGGTGACGCCGGCGCGCAGGCTCTTGATCATGTTGCCGGCGCATTTATAGGCGCTGATGGCCGGCGCGTCGTCCAGCGATTGCCGCGCCAGGTCGTGCACCCCGTCCCAAGCCAGATGGGCGTGTGAATTCATCAGGCCGGGCAAAATCGTCTTGCCGCTGCAGTCGATGCGCTCGGCGCTTGAGCTGCCCAGCTCGCTCACGCGTCCCACTGCTGTAATGTGGCCGTCGGCGATTTCGACGAAGCCGTCCTCGATGATTTCGTTGCCGCGACAGCTGAGGACGGTCCCGCCGGCCAGGATGCGCGGCGGCGCGGAAATGTCGAACATGGGTTTGATGATCTTTTCGAAACGCCAGGCGGGTGCTTCGGGCATTGGGTTTTCCTTTCAGCGTTACAGGGCGCCATCCAGTGATTCGCCAGGCAGCGTCACCGCGCGCTCTTGACGCCCGGCTTTCTGTGCGGAGGCAGTGATATTCACGCTGGTACCCGGCTTCGCGCGCAGCAGCCACTCGACTCTAGCGCTGGTGGCGCTCCACTGTCGCATCCAGGGCGACCAGGTCGCGTCGCGCTCGTCGCGCCCGGCCAGATGCCCGATGGATTGCCGCGCTTTGCCCATTTCGATTGATGCGCCCTCGGCGGATAGCTCGACTTCGACCGGACCGGCCGTCTCGTGCTCGAGGGCGCGCTGCGTCAGGTGCGTCGGCAGGAAGCCGTCGTTGGCGACCGTCAGGCTCAACTTGAAGAGGTCGTCCGCCAGCTTATCCACAGCCACATCGCCGATGCACAGGAGTGGCGCGGTCATGGCGTGTTTGAGCGTGAAGAGACAGTTCTGGTGGATGGTATCGAGCAGGAATGATTTGGCTCTTGCTGTCTTCGCCAGCGAGGCCGGCGGCGGATTGCGGAAGGTGTACATATGCGTCCAGCCGCCGATTTCCACCGTGCCCAGCTGCGGGTGCTCGAATTCGCGCCAGTTGACAAAACCGGCGCCGCCCAGGTGTTCGTCGTTGTATTGCAGCAGCTTGATCTCGTCTTCGGTCGAGCGGGCGCGCACCTGATATTTGGCGGGAAACTCGATGCCTGCCGCCAGTTCGGGATTCCACAATTCGGTCGAGAAGGTGATGATGCCAAATTCGTCATAAGTCCATTGCATCAGCGAGCCGACGCGCGGCTGCTCGGGATCGGTGGTGAATTCTTCGTAGACGGAGATGACCGGATAACCGGTCAGCGCTGTGCCCATGGCGCCGATGCGATTGTAGACGGCCAGGTCGAAGCGGGGCAGGCTGCTATCGGCGACCACCAGCGACGGGCGCAGGTGCAAGCCGCCGTGTGTGTGGTAACATTGCATGCCGCCGATATTGGGATGCGCCAGAATGAAATCGGCCACGGCTTTGGCTTCGGGCTCGGATAGCGGTGTGTCGCCGGCGCCGTATTGGCGGAATTCGGGGCGCCAGCCAGCGGGAAAGTTGCGGTTGAGATTGCCGTCGCGCGGCTTTTCGATCTCGATGTGAGCGCCGTCCCATTCGCCGCGGATCTCGCCTTCGCGATAGAGTCGATAGTAGGGTCCCTGATCCACCTCGCCCGGCTCGCGCTGGATCATCAAGCGCGGGTCGTCCGGGGAGACGCGCCATTCGCCGGGCTGATAGCGGCCGTTGCCGCACCAATGATGCGCCGTTTTCAGGCTGATTTCAGCGCCATCGGGGTTGATGCGCGGGATGATGTAGAAAGCGAGATTGTCCAGCAGCCAAGTCACATCGGTATCGTCGCCGTATTGTGTCAGCAGATGCCAGATGGTGTAGACGGCGGTTTGGGTGGTGGCGACTTCTTCGGCGTGGATGCCGCCGTCGATGTAGAAAGCGGGTTTGCTGTCGTGGGGGCCGGTCGCGGCGTTGGTGATGGTCATGCAATAGATGTCGCGCTTGCGCCAACTGCGGCCGATAACGTCCAGGGCGGCAAAGTCGGGGTATGTCTCCGCCAGTCGCCTCAAATGTCGGCCGAGCGTTTCGTAATCGAAATACTCGCCGAAGTCGATGTTGGTGGTCACGCTAGAAGTCCTGACGGACGCGGGCTGGATCAGGCCGCACGAATTGGCCATCGCCCGGCGCGCCGATGATTTGGCCGTCTACGTAGACAGTTTTGCCGTTGACGATGGTGCGCTCGACCGCGCCTTGGAAGGTCATGCCGGCGTAGAGCTTGTCGCAGTCGCGCGCTTGGCTGAAGAGCCGATCGGGGCTGATGGTCGTCTCAGTATCCGGGTTATAGATGACCAGATCAGCCGCCGCGCCGATGCCGATGTGGCCGCGCTCGGGATAGACGCCGAAGCGTTTGGCGCCGTTGGTGGCCACCAGATCGACGGCTTTTGAAATGCTGATGCGTCCGCTTAGCGCCTCGTGCATCACGCCCAGCAGCAGTTCTTCTACGCCCGGCGCGCCCGGCGGCGTGGCCCAGATGTCTTCGCGCGCGCGTTCTTTTTCTTCGACAGTGAAGGGCGAGTGATCGGTCGTGATCGCCATCAGCGTGCCGTCGCGCAAGCCCTCCCAGAGCGCCGCCTGATCTGCCTCGGTGCGCAGCGGTGGATTGATCTTGGCGTAGGGCCCGACCCGCTCCAGATCGGCTTCGGTGAAGAGCAGGTAATGCGGGCAAGTCTCGGCGCTGGCTTTGGAACCGGTTGCTTTGAAGCGGCGGATGACGGCAAGCGCTTCAGCGCAACTGACGTGGGCGATGTGCAAATTGGCGCCGATGCTCTCGTTGAGCGTCAGTAGCGTGGCGATGGCTTGGGCTTCGACATGGGGCGGACGGGATTCGCCGTGCGCCGGCACATCGTTGCGGCCGGCTGCGATCAGCTGGGCGGTATGCCACTCCAGCAGTTGGTTGTTCTCGGCGTGTACCGCGCAGACCAGGCCGGTCTCCGCCACCAGCTGCAGCGCCTGATATTGCTCCGGCGTCTGCGGCAGGCAGAGCCCTTCGAATTCGTCATCGCGGCCTTTGGGCGCCGCCGTCATGAAGATCTTGAAGGCGATGGCGCCTTCTTCCACCATGTCGGCGATGGCCGAGCGATCGAGCAAGCCGGGCGCGCCATACAAGCCGAAGTTGACATAAGCGTCGCGCTTGGCCAGCCCCTTGCGCATACGGAAGATCTCGCCGGTGGCGCAGCAGGGCTTGGAAATTGGCATTTCGAATACGGTGGTGACACCGCCGGCAGCGGCAGCGCGGGTCTCGGTGGCGAAGTCGCCGCGTTGGGGATAGGCCGGCGCGCGACAGTGGAAGTGGATGTCGATGGCGCCGGGCAGCAGCAACTTGCCGGCCGCGTCGATCGTCTCGGCGGCGTTGATGCCGGTCGAGTCGGCGGTCAGCGCGGCGATTTTGCCGTCGCGGATGCCGACATCGAGGGCGATTATTCCGGTCTCCAGGGCAACCTGGGCGTTTGTGATTAGGGTGTCTACATGCACATTGAGATCCTTGTCTGTGTTTGCGTTTTGGTGGGCGAGCCAAAGCTCGCCCCTACGATTTGCGCTTTTGCGGGCGACCCAATGGCTCGCTCCTGCGGTGTTTTGCGTCTACGGCGCTAATTCGCGTAGAGCGTCCGTCGGACGAAGTCGCGCAGGATGTCGGTGGTCTGGGCGTAGTCTTCCAGGCGCACATGCTCGTCGGCGGCGTGGGCGACTTCGTAGCTGCCGGGGCCGAAGATGATCATATCGCCGCGCGCCAGGTCCATCAGGTGCTTGGCGTCGCTGCCGGGCAGATAGCCGACCGGACCCGGATCATCGTCCAGCCGCCGGCGGACGCAGTCCATGAAGCAGCGCGCGTGCTCGGTATTCAGCGGCGAATCGAACCAGCGCGAATAGACGAAGTCGCCGATGCTGGCCGTGGCTGGCTCCAGATGCAGCGACTCGACCACGGCGCGCAGTTCGCCGACCACTTCTTCCGGCTTCTCGCCCGGGATCATGCGCCGGTCGAGCTGGATGGCGCAGGCATCGGGCACGGCGTTGGCGGTGCTGCCGCCGGCGATCAGGCCGATATTGCAGGTCGGTACGCCAACGACGGGGTGAATCAGGCGCGACAGGTCCTGGTGATAGTGGTCCAAGGCCGCGATGATTTTGGACATGGCCACGATGGCGTTGACGCCGCGGTCAGGGTTGGTGGCGTGGACGGATTTGCCGGTGGTGCGGACGGTGGCGCGCAGCACGCCTTTATGCGCCGTCGCCACTTTGTTGCCGGTTTGCTCGCCAACGACGATAAAGTCGCAGACGGGCAGATGGCCTTCGTCAGCCAGCCACTTGCTGCCCAGTTGGCCGCCGACTTCTTCTTCGGCCGCCGCCACCAGGATCAGCGTGCCGTTTAATCCTTTCTGCTCTTCCTGCCGAGCCGCATCCTGCATCACTTGCATCATCGAGGCCAGCACCGCTTTATCGTCAATGCTGCCTTTGCCGTAGAGCGCGCCATTACGGACCTGGCCGGCATAGGGATCGACGCTCCATTTTTGGGCTTCGGTAGCGCCGATGGGCACGGTGTCGATATGGGCGTGCAGCATGACGCGCGGCTCGCCCATGCCCAGGGTCGCGATGGTGTTGCGCGCTTTTGACTTTTGCGGCGGCGCGGGCTGCCGCACGTCACAGCCGATGGCGCGCATCTGCTCGGCGACGAAATCCGCTACCGCGATGGTATCGCCCGGCGGATTAGGCGAGGGGATGCGCACCAGGCCTTGCAAGAGTTCGACTGCGTCCATTTAAATGCCTTTTACGGATTTGTATTCTTCCAATTCTTCCGGCGTATACACCTGCATCAGCTCCAGCTCGACGCCGCCGGCTTCTTGCTCGAGAAAGGCGACCCAGCCTTCGGGGTGCACGTGGCTGCCTTTGACTTTGCAAGCGGCGCATTCCTTGAGCGTCGCGCCTTTGGCTTGGGCATCGGCGAGCGCCTGGTCGATATTGGGCACGGCGTAGCAGATATGATGCAGGCCTTCGTAGCCGCGCTCTTTGATCCAGGCGTCGTAGCGTCCGCCGGCGTCCATTGACTGGCAGAGCTGATATTCGACATCGCCCACGTTGAAAATGGCGACCACATTGCGCGACTTGTCGTATTCATGTACTTCGGCATCGTGCCCCACGCCGATGAACTCTTGATAGTGCCGCAGCGCTCCGCGCGCGTCGCTGACCGCGAAGGCCATGTGCTTGATATATCTTTCGTGCATTTTTGTGTCCTGTCCTTTGTATATTTTTTAGGGCCCTACATTGTCCTTGGCGGCGGGCGATTTACAGAATCGCCCCTACACACTTCGTTTATTGATCGGGCACCCTTACATAATTCGGTTGTTGAGCGCTTGACACAAGTATAACCCTACAGTTTGCCACTATTTTCGCTGACAGCGCAGGAATGCCCATCAGGCTTGCGGGAAGCGTTCCCAATGCGTCAGGTCGCGCCAGTTGATTTTCTTCCAGGCTTTCATGCCGCGTCTGGTTGATTCCGCCTTGTGGCCGATGCAGATAAACATCTCGGGCGAGTAGCTCGCCGGCAGGTTCAGTATGACGCGAATGGCTTCTTTGCTGTACGAGGTGACCGGTCCCGATGCCAGGCCGATGCCATGCGCCGCCAGCATGATGGTTTGCGCGGCCGTGCCGACATCAATCAGCAGGGCGCGGTCGCTGGGCGGCAGACTGTGCTCGATCATCACTTCTTCGTTCAGGCAGAGCAGGACCAGCACCGGCGCTTTCTGAAACATGCCTGGCGAGACCAGGCGGATCAGCCGGCGCGTCTCCGCGTCTTCGATTACGATGTAGCGGATCGGGCGCAGGTTGCCGCCGCTGGGCGCCCAGCGGGCCGCTTCCAAAATAGTCTCGACTTGCTGGCGGGTGACGGGCTGGTCGGACATTTCCCGCACGACGCGGCGCGATCGAATATTGTTCAGCACGGCGTCGCTCATGAGGCGTCTTCCTCCAGCGTGCTATGCCGCAGCAGGCATTCGGCGACTTCGCGGCAGAGCCCGTCCAGGCCGGCGGCGTAGTCGTCCACATCGGACATGCGCATGTGCAGCTCGGGGATGCGCTCGACATTGGCCTGCAAGAAGTCGCGCGATTTTTCCGAAGCGCGCTCCAGAATCATGCCGCTGAGGCGCTCGGTGGCGGTCAGCAGGCGCAGCGGACCGTAGTGGGCCGGCTCGTCCAGCTGTATGCGCGCCGAGGTGATCAGCAGCGCCAGCAGCTCGACGGCTTCGCCTTCCTTTATTACCCAATTTTCGCTCATGCCTTGTCCTTTCGCCTTTGCCGAGCGTTTTACAAATTTTTTCACCGCAGAGACACGGAAGTAAATGCGAGTAAGTAATTAAACAGTCTGCTACAAATTCTACCCCCTCAGTCCCCCCGAATCATCGGGAAGGGGGGGGGGAAGCTTCCACGTACCTGTGCTGCTCCCCCTCTCCGATTATTCGGACGCTCGCCATAGAGATGGCGAGAGGGGCCGGGGGTGAGGTAGACCGGCACGAATGTCGCATGACTTACTTGCGCTTACTGAGGCACAGAGGTCATTTCTATACCAAGTGAATCTAGAAAGCGGGCGAAGTTTGCCTCTCCTCGGCGGGCCTTTGCTTGACAGCTGCTGTCGCCTCGAGTATCATGCGCCGGAATGCCAAGATTGTCTACAATCTACAAGCCACAGGATTATATGAAGGGCCGCTGCCGCTGTCAAGTCGCCACAAGCTCTCGCCTGTGCCGGAAACCCGCGCTATGAAGCCGAATCTGCCGCAGATCAAGAATATGTCCATCCGCGAGCAGTCGCTGGATACGCTGCGCGAGGCGATTCTATCCGGCGAGCTGAAGCCGGGCCAGGCGCTGACGGAGATGGACTTGTCGCGGCAGCTGGGCGTCAGCCGCGCCCCCATACGCGAAGCGCTGCGCATCCTGAATTCCGAGGGCTTGGTCGAGACGATTCCCTATCATGGCACGAAAGTCAGCCGCTTGACCAAAGATGATATTGAAGAAATCTATGGCATGCGCATTCTGCTGGAGACTTACGCTTTGGAGCGGGTGATGGCGGCGGACGAGCCGAGCAGGTTTCATCAGCTGCGCGACATGGTGGGCGAAATGGTCAGCGCTGGCGACCGAGGCGATCTCAGCGCGGTCAATGCGCTCGATCGTGACTTCCACGACGCGCTGATCGACATGAGCGGGCATCATTTGCTGGCGGCGATGTGGCAGACAGTGGCGATGAAGGTGCGGCAGGTGATGGCGCTGGTGAACCGCCGCAATACCGATCTGACGCGGATCGCGCATAATCATCTGCCCCTGCTGGATGCGATGGAAGCGGGCGATCTGGCGCCGGCGCGGGATATCTTGCGCGCGCATATCGCCACAGCCGGCGACCTCATCGCCGAAGACTGGGTGGAGCCGCGATGAAGCGCGTCATCGTGACCGGCGCCAACGGCTTCGTCGGCTGCAATATCGTAGGCGCGCTGTTGAATGCCGGTTATGTCGTTTCGGCTGTCGACCTCGATTTTGACAACCCGGCCTACGGGCATCTACTTGGTGATAATCTACGGCAAATCACGGCAGATTGTGTGAAATTGCCGCCGCTGAACGCCCATGCCTTGATACATGCCGCTGCCGTGACGGCCACGCCCGAAGCGCGCGGCGAAAGCCCGGAAGACAATCTGCGCGCCAATATCGAGCCGCTGCTGGCGGTGAGCGAGTATGTCGAGCGGCAGGGCTTTCAGCGAGCGATCTTCATCAGCTCGACCGCTGTCTTTCGGGGAGCAGAGTGCAACGAGGCCAGTCCGCCGCGGCCCCTGGGCGCATACAGCGTGGCCAAGGCTGTAGTGGAGCACACCGTGGCGACCCTCCGGACGGTATACGGCCGTGATGTGCTGGCCGCGCGGCTCAACGGAATATACGGTCCCTACGAATACGCCCGCTCGACCCGACCCCGCTTGAGCGCGATCGCGACCATGCTGCGGGAGGCGCTGACGCAGGGCGAGATCACTGTCGCGCAGCCGGATGAAAGGCGCCGCTGGACCTATGCGCCTGATATCGGCCGCGCCTTGATTGCGCTGCTCGAAGCCGACACGTTGCGCCACAGTCTGTATCAGGTGGAGAGCGGTGATTCGCTGTCCAATCTGGCGCTGGCGCGTGCGATCTCGCGCGTCTGCGGCGATGTCCCGTTGCGGGTCATTGACGATGAGGCCGAGGCGCAGTCGGCGATGGAGACTGAAGACTTGAGGCCCGGCCGTCTGCAGCAGGACACCGGCTTCAACGATTGGACGCCGCTGGGCGAAGAATCGCTGAGCGCCACGTTGGAGAGCTTGCGCCTGGGAGAGCGGCGTGCTTAGGGTATTGCTGGCTGGGCTGGGTGTGCGCGGACGGCACTGGGCGCAGGTGATTCAGGGCTCGGCGCGCGCTGAGCTGGTTGCCTTGGTTGATCCGGCCGCGGCGGCGCTGGAGCGGGCGCGCGCTGAGTTTGGTCCGCTGCCTGCTTTCGAGAGTATGAAAGCGGCGCTGGCTGCGCTGGACGACGTCGACGCCCTGGTGCTGGCCAATCCTCCCCTGGGGCGTCAAGCTATCGTCGAGGCGGCGATCGCGCGTAAGCTGCCACTGCTGATTGAAAACCGCTGGCGCTTGACCTCGCCGAAGCAGCGGGGCTGGTGCGGATGGCTGAGACCGGCGGTGTCTCGCTGATGGTCGGGCTGAATTTCCGCTATCTTGCTGTGACGCAGGCCATGATGCGCTTGCTGGCGGACGAGGTGGTCGGGCGAGCTGAATTCGCGCGCTTTACCTACGAGCGCTGGCGCGACGGCCGCCGACCCGATCTTAATGATTATCCGCTGGAGATGCAGCATCCGATGCTTTGGGAGCAGTCGATCCACCACTTCGACTTAATGCGCTACGTCTATGGGCAGGAGCCCGTTCGGGCACAGTGTCAAACCTGGAATCCGTCCTGGAGCATGTACCGGCATGACAGCAATGTCGCCGCGCTGATCGAGTTCGACGGCGGCCTGCACGTGAATTATCAGGGGACCTGGCAAAGTAATTGGGCGGCGCCGGGCTTCGAATGGCGCAGCGATTGCGCCTTAGGTATCATCACGCAGCAGGAAGAATTTGGCGACTTGAGCTACGCTCGCCGCGATGATGGGCAATTGACGCGGATAGCGCTGCCGCCCCACGAACGCTGGATCAGCGAAACGCGCGCGCTATTTGCCGCCTTCGTCGCTCATATTCTGGATGGCGCCGAGTTGCAATGCAGCGGCCGCGACCACCTGATGTCCCTGGCCATGCTTCAAGCGTGCATTGAGTCGAGCGCGAGCGGCAGCGGCGTCTTGATTGCTGATGTACTGCCGCGCGGCTGAGCAACTGTTGAATAGCGAAGTTCATTTTGCCACCGAGTACACCGAGTACAGCGAGAAAAGCCAAGGAGAGTAGAGTGAATCGCATGCTCCATGCCGGCGACTGCTTGAATGTGCTGAATGGAACCAAAAATTCGACTGGACAGTCAAGATGAGTGAAACTTTCGTCGGGATTCAGATCGGCGCGATCAGCTTCATTGACGAGGGCGTCGAGCAGGTGCTTGATATCTTGCAAGAGCGGGCGGGCGTGAACGCGCTCTTGATTTCCGCCCTGAGCTGGAGCATCGGCAATGCCGGGCGGGCGGCCTTCGGCTTCCCCGATCACGGCGCGCAGGAGCCCGACAATCTGCGCGGCGGCGGCTTCTTCGCGCCCGATCCGCGTTATTACAGCAAGACCTTCATGAAAAGCTTCGCGGCGCCGGACGAGCTGTATCGCGGCTTCGATACGCTGGCCGATGTGATACCAGCGGCGCGCCAGCGCGGTATGAGCGTCTACACCTATTATTGCGAGACCTCGAGTTCGGCCATCCGCTCGATCTGGCAGCCGGGTTTTCAGCACTTTCTCGATCGCGATCATCTGGGACGCATGGCGACCCGACCATCGCTGCTGAACCCCGATTACAAGACATTCTGGCACTCGGTCTTCGCCGATTGGCTGAACAACCACGATTTGCGCGGCGTCTTATGGGGCATCGAGCGGCAGAGCCCGCTGATGGACATCTTCCGCGGCGATAGCTCGACCGGCTTTGACGAATATTACCTGGCGGAGGCGCGGGCGCGAAATATCGATGTCGAGCGGGCGCTAGCTGGCTACCGCGCCATCGACGATCTGCTGCGGCGCATCCGCGGCGGCGAAAGACCAACGGCGGGCGTATTCGTCATGGTCCTGCGGCAGTTGCTGCATTATCCCGAGGTGCTGATGTGGGAGAAACTATGGCTGGATTCGCACCACGCCTTCTACCGCGAATTGGCGGGACTGGTGAAATTCTACGACCCGGCCTACGAATTCGGGCTGGGCATCTGGCAGGTCATCAACACCTACAATCCCTACTTGCGGGCGCAATACGATCAGAGCGAGTACGCGCCCTACGCTGATTGGTTCAAGCCGGTGCTGTATCATACGCCGGCTGGCGCACGCTTCGCTGACTTCGCGGCGTCCTGGCAGAGCGCAGTGCTGGCGGATGCCAGTCCCGATGGCGCCTACAGTGGCTTGGCGAATGTGCTGGGCTTGGAGGACTTCATCGCGCCGCGAGCGGACGGCCCGCTGGCGGGTTTCAAGCCGGAATACGTGCGCGAATGGACGGCGCGGCTGGTTGCAGAGACGGGCAAGCCAGTCTATCCCGGCATTGGCGTGGGCGTGGGCCACAATGGCGTCAGCAAGGAGATCACACCACAGGAGATCCGCGCGGGCGTTCTGGCGGGCTTGGACGGCGGCGCGGGCGGCGTGATGATTTCGCGCAATTATTCGGAAGCCGAGCTGCGCAACCTGGCGGCGGTCGGCGATGCGCTGCGGGAACGCGGCTTGATATAAGGCTTCTCCGGTACTGTGACGACGGCGCCGGTCGCCCGGCTATGGCTTGGTTTCGACATCTTTACCACCGAGTATACAGAGTCAGATAGAGCACACAGCGGGGCTTTTGAGTAGCTTAGAGTCTTAGAGGAGCGAAAGATGACGATACGAACGGGCATTATCGGAGCGAGTTTCGCGCGGCAGGCCTATCTGCCGGCGTTGCGCGCGATTGAGGCCGTCGAGCTGACGGCCATCGCCAGCGCTCGGCTCTCCAGCGCGCAGGCGGCCGCCGACGAATTCGGCATCCCGCGGGTATACGACGACTGGCAGCGCATGATCGGCGAGCAGGAGTTCGACCTGGTCTGCATCGCGACGCCGACGGTTTATCACGCGCCCATGACCTTGGCGGCGCTGCGGGCGGGCGCGCATGTGCTCTGCGAAAAGCCGATGGCGATGAATCAAGCTGAGTCAGCCGAGATGCTGGAGACGGCCGAGTCGCTGAACAAGCTGCATATCATCGGCCACGAATTGCGCTTCAATCCTAATCGCCGCAAGATCAAAACGCTGATCGAAAGCGGCGCAATCGGCGACGTGCGCCATGCCAATATCGTCAATATCTCCGCTTCCTGGGGCGACCCGGCCTCGCACGCGACCGGCCACTGGCTGGCGCGGTCGGATATGGGTGGCGGGCGCTTGGGCGCGAACGGCTCCCATCAGCTTGACCTGCTGCGCTTCTGGCTGGGCGATATCGGCAAGGTCAGCGGTCAGGTGGCGACGCTGGCGGCGGCTCGCCTCGACAAGGACAGTGGCGCGGCCTGGACCGCCAGCGCTGACGATCAGTTCAGCTTCACGGCTGAGATGCAAAGCGGCGCGCTGTGCTCGGTATTTGTCAGCAGCGCGGCCCGCCATGGCACGGGCAATCAGACGCAGATCTTCGGCAGCGAAGGCACGATTATGCTGGCGGACGGCGACGAAAAGCTGCTGGTGGCGCGGGCCGGCGAGGACTTCCAAGACTTGAGCCAGCGCGATGCCAATGCCGATTTGCCCGGGCTGGGCGCCGGCATCTGGAATGTGTCCTTTGTCGCGCTGATGCAGGAACTGACCGCCGCCATCCGCGACGGGCGGCAACTGACCTGGGGCGCGACCTTCGCTGACGGGCATCAGTGCCAGATCGCGATGGATGCCATCCGCCGCAGCAGTATCGAACGGCGCTGGGTGACGCTTTAGCGGGATGGGAAATTCGCCACAGAGACGCAGAAGTAGAACCCTGTTAGTCGTGCGAAAATCCACACAAGGTCGAACGGTAGGGGCGACACTGTGTGTCGCCCGAAAATCCACGATTAAAACAGCGGGCGATTCACAGAATCGCCCCTACAACGACCCATTTTATGTTGCATTGCTTTGCTGGAATTAGTGAGGCGCAGAGCCTACTTGCTCTGCTTGGGAGAGTTTTGATGTCCGCGTGATTGACCAGTCCCCGTTGGGCGTTGTCGTTGAGTCGCGCCCCGGCGGTGTTATACTATTCATACCTTAGTTCAAATGAGGACGAAAATGGTCGTTGAACGCGTCCGCCGCATGAGTGTCGAAGACTTCCTGGACTTTGCGGAACAGAGCGAGGAGTGGTATGAGTACATCGACGGCGA
>LXNI01001248.1_pt1 | contig 23244 bp, 23 predicted proteins | sample 809091 | NCBI WGS metagenome assembly LXNI01 (sample SAMN04870527, study PRJNA318959) | sponge metagenome | biome: 01000161; feature: marine sponge reef; material: water | host: Sarcotragus foetidus | place: Greece: Milos, Mediterranean Sea | collected 2013-05-29 | depth 5-7 m | reverse complement strand
ATTGCCGCATCAGCGTGTCTCCCCTGGTTCGTGGCAAGGCGCGTCCCGCCGGGAATGGCGCCTCCCATTGCCCAGGGGCGCAACGCGGCCACGGGCCAGGGGAGACACGCCCTTCGGGAGCGGGCGTAGCGCGCCCCTGCGGTGTTGCAGCCGTTCGCAATACGGCAAAGTATTCCGTGCCGGCTGCGCCTTGCAGGGACACGCTACGCCCGCTCTGATGCGACAATACAGGCGTGACACGACACTAGTTCGTCCCTGGCCCCTCGGAGGACTGGAACAACTTCAGGCGGCTCAGGTAGATGGCCAGCAGGATGGCGGGCACGCCGGCCAGGCACACCAGCACGTAGAAATTGACCCACCCCACCTCCAGCGAGAGGAAGCCGGACCAGCCGGCCATGAACTTGCCGGGAAGCGCCATGAGAGAGCTGAGCAGGGCATATTGGGTTGCCGTGTATTTCCGCGAGGTCAGGGCGGACAGGAACGCGATGAAGGCGGTTCCGGACAGGCCCACGCTGAAATTGTCTCCGGTGATTACGCCCGCCAGCAGCCACAGGTTGGTCTCCCCCGCGGTGGCGAGCGCCGCGAACGCCAGGTTGGTTACAGCCAGCAGGATCGCCGAGGCGATCAGCGGCCCCCTGAGCCCGAACCTGCCCACAACCAGGCCCCCGACCAGGATTCCGGCCAGTGTCGCCACGGTCCCGTACAGCTTGGCCACCGCGGCGATTTCGCTCTTCGTGTAGCCCATGTCCAGGTAGAAGGGCATCGCCATGCTGCCCATGAGGTAGTCGCTGACGCGAAACAGCGCCACGAAAGCCAGTATCGACACGGCAAACAGCTTGTAGCGCTGGAATATGTCCCTGAAGGGTTCGACGATATGGGAATGGATCCACTCTCTGGCGCTCTCCCTTCGCCGCACCGAATCGCCGTGCTCCGGTTCCGCGATCAGCAGGACGGCCACCACCCCCACGCCCATGCAGGCGGCCATTGCCCGGTACGTCAGTCCCCAGTCGTAGGCGTCGGCCAGGAACAGCGCTCCGGCGCCGGACACCAGCATTCCTATGCGGTAGCCGTACTGGTAACTGGCGGCCATCGCCGCCTGGCGGTCCACTTCCACCGCCTCGATCCGCCAGGCATCGATGGCGATGTCCTGGGTGGCCGAGGAAAAAGAGGCCAGCAGGGCGAACAGCGCCACGAGAAGCACGTTTTCAAGAGGGTCGGTGGTGGACAGCAGGATCAGCCCGGCGATGATTCCCAGTTGCGCCAGCAGCATCCAGGAACGCCGCCGGCCGAGCAGCCGGTTCAGCAGCGGAAGCCGGATCCCGTCCACCGCCGGGGCCCACAGGAACTTGAGCGAATAGGTAAGGCTGACCCAGGCCAGCATCCCCACGGTTCCGCGGTACACGCCGACGTCGGCCAGCCAGGCCGTCAGCGTGCTGAAGACCAGGAGCAGGGGAAGGCCGGCGGAAAAGCCCAGAAACAGCATCGCCAGCACCCGGGGATGCACGAAGGCCCCAAGCCCGCCGTAGCTGTCGGCGCGCACGGTCATGACCGCAGCGGGGGCGGCAGCGCGTATTGCCCGATATCAGTCGGCATAGTCGAGGATCAGCGGCGCGTGGTCGGAGAAACGCTTGCGCTTGTAGATCGAGGCGGCGGTGGCCCGCCCGGCCAGTTCCGGCGTCGCCACGTGGTAGTCGATGCGCCAGCCCACGTTCTTTGCCCAGGCCTGGCCCCGGTTGGACCACCAGGTGTACTGGTCCGGCTCGGGGTTGATCCGGCGAAAGCAGTCCACGAATCCGAGTTCGTCGAATAGCATGTCCATCCAGGCGCGTTCCTCGGGCAGGAATCCCGAGTTCTTCCGGTTGCCGCGCCAGTTTTTGAGATCGATCTCGCGGTGCGCGATATTGAAGTCGCCGCAAAGAAGGTATTGCCGCCCGCTATTGCGCGCCGCCGCGAGCAGCGGCGTGAACTCGTCGAGAAACCGCCACTTGGCCTCCTGGCGCTGTTCCGATGAAGATCCCGAAGGCAGGTACAGCGAAACTACGCTGAGCGGGCCGAAGCGGGCCTCAAGGTAGCGGCCCTCGGCGTCGAATTCCGTCGATCCGAAGCCCCTGAGCACCTCGTCCGGCTCCCGGCGCGAATACAGGCCCACCCCCGAATAGCCCTTGCGCTCGGCGCACTCGTAGTAGCAGTGCCAGTTGCGCGGCCAGAAGTCGCGGGCCTGAAGCTGGTCTTCGTGCGCCTTGAGCTCCTGCAGGCACAGGATGTCCGCCTTCTGGCGCCGCAGCCAGTGATAGAAACCCTTGCGGGCGGCCGCGCGGATGCCGTTGGCGTTAAGCGTGATGACCCGCATCGTGAACCGGCGTTACCAGCGCAGTCCCCCGTCCAGGTCGATCACGCGTCCCGAAATGTAGTCGTTCTCAAGAATGAACTGCGCGGTCTGCGCGACTTCGTCGGGTTCGCCCAGCCGCTTTGCCGGCACCATGGCTGCGAGGCGGTCGCGGGCCTCGGGCTTCATCGCCGCCACCATCTCGGTATTGATCAGCCCGGGGGCGATGGCCGCGGTGCGGATGCCGTGCCGCGCCAGTTCGCGCGCCCACAGGACGGTCAGGGAGGCCACGCCCGCCTTGGTGGCGGAGTAGTTCGACTGGCCGAAGTTGCCGACCCGGGAAAGGCTGGAAATATTGATGATCACCCCGCCGGCGCCGAGGCGCGCCATATGCACGGCAGCCTCCCGGGCGCACAGGAAGGTCCCGGTCAGGTTGACGTCCAGGACCGCCTGCCAATTCTCGGCCGACATCTTGCCCAGCAGTTCGCCGTCCTTGAACTTGATCAGCAGGCCGTCGCGGGTAATGCCGGCGTTGTTGATCAGCACGTCGAGCGCGCCGCAGTCCGACGCCACCGCGTCCATGAAAGCCTCCACGTCGCCCTCGACGGCCACGTTGGCCGCGTAACAGTGCACTTCGGCGCCGGCCGCGCGGCAATCGGCAGCCGTTTGGTCGAGGCTGTCCCGTTTCAGATCGCACAGCGCCAGGCGCGCGCCCTGCGCCGCCAGGCGGCGCGCCATGGCTGCTCCCAGCCCACGCGCGGCCCCGGTAATGACTATCGTTTTGCCCTTGATATCCACCTGAATGACTCCTTGAGGAAAGCCGCGCAATCCTACTCCATTGCGGCCGCTTCTTCCTTACCCGGCCTGTGGCCGGCGACCGCCCAGCCCATCAGCGCCTCCCCCCGGTATACGAGCGGGAACCAACCCTCGACAACCAGCCCCGCCGACCGCAAGTGGTTCAGAAGACGGTCGAACTCGCCGGCGTCGGGCGTCGCCGCCAGGAGGTCCTCCATGCGGCGGCAATAGGCGTCGCTTGCCTCGCTGAGCTGACGCGCCATCGTCCGCCTTCGTTCCGCTTGAAGACCCGGAGCAAAAATGCTCTGCAGCCCATTCAGGACAAACCCTATTCCATTGCCCGGATCGCTGAATCTCTTCGCCTGCTGCTGTACGCGCTCGACAGCGGCATTCAGCTTGCGGCGCAGGTTCTCCGCCCGGGTGTCGTGCCTGAGCATGCGCTTCTCGAATTCCGATTCCGCCGATTCCATGGCGTCGAGGACCCGGCGCGCCCTGGTCAGCAACTGTTCCTGCCTGAGGCACAGGCGATGCTGCTCCAGCCCCTCCCGGGCTTCCCTCACCACGACCGAATTGGCGTGATGGGTGACTAGCGCTATCCGCCCGCCCGGTTTGAGAATGCGCGTCGCTTCCCGAGCGCTGGCGGCGGGGTCCCCGTACTCGAAGCCGTACTGCGAAGTGACCAGGTCGCAGCATTCACTTTCCAGTCCCGTTCTTTCATTGGGCGCTCCACCAAGAAACCGCACGCTTGCGAGCCACTCCTGCGCCGCCTCGGCGTCCTTGAGGTCCTTTTCGGGTCGAATCGCGGCCCTGTCCAGGGCGTCAATCCGGAACTGCCTGCCGTGCGTGGCGGAATACTCCGCTGCCAGCAGAGCCACGGCGCCGTTCCCGGTGGCGAGGTCGACAATCCTTGCGCCTTCGAGAAGGGTGGCGAACTGCCGTTCCCAGAACTCTCGAATTTCACCGTCGTAATTCGGATTCCCCCGGCGCTCGAAGGTGGTGATGCTGCCGTGGCGCCAGAACTGCGCCCACTCGTCATCGTTGAGCAGCCTGCGTGGTTTGCGCTTAAGGGTGGGTGTGGTCATGTCTTAGTGAGAACGGGACCTCCTCTTTCCCAGGGCGACTCCCTCGCTTCCAGGGGACGCCCAGGCTTCAGGGGGACGGCCTGGCTCCCGCGGAACGCGTTACTCGCCGGTGAAGCGCGGCGCTCTCTTCTCGCGAAAAGCCGCTATGCCTTCCGCGGCGTCGGCCGTGTTGCCGCATGTCTCCTGCGCTTCCGCTTCGGCCAGGAAAACATCGTCGAAGGACAGCGTGCCGGCCTTGCGCATCAGGCGCTTGGTCGCGGTCAGAGCCAGCGGGGCCTTGAGGGCCAGTTCCGCCGCCCAGCTTTCGGCCGTCGCAAGCCCCTCGCCGGCCGCCGCCAGCCGGTTTGCCAGGTTCAATTCCTTTGCGCGCGGCGCGGGCATGCGGTCGCCGCTGATCGCGAACTCGAATGCCGCCCGATGCCCGATGGTTTGCGCAAGCGTCCACGTGGAGCCGCCGTCGGGGACCAGGCCGATGTTGGTGAACGGACAGAGCAGAAATGCGTTTTCTTCCATTACCACCAGGTCGCAGGCCAGCGCCAGCGCCATTCCGATGCCCGCTGCGCCTCCCTGAACGGCGGCGATGACCGGCTGCGGCGCCTGCGTTATCGCGTCGAACAGGGGCTTGTATTCGCGCAGCAGAATGTCGCGGATCGACTCGGTTCCGATCGTGCCCCGCTTCAGGTTCGCGCCGGCGCTGAAGAACCTCCCGCTGCCGCCCAGGACGATTGCCCGAACGGAGCGTTCTCCCGCCGCTTCCTTGAGCGCCGCCGCCAATGCGGCCCGCAACTCGGGCGTAAAGCTGTTGAGGTTGTCCGGCTGGTGCATCAGCACCGTGGACACGGCGCCTTTGCGCCGTGTCAGGACAACGGAGTCTGGCTGGTCCGTTTCCCCGGCGCCCACTAGTGTGCTGTCACTAGGCCGCGCCCCGGGAGCGTTGATAGGCCGGCCGGGCCCTGCACGCCGCAACCCACTTGTTCACCTTCGGCCAGGCCTCAAGGCTGAATTGCAGCATCAGCAGCATATCCAGCACCGAAACACAGATCAGGTCCGCCGCGGTGAACTGTTCGCCCAGGAGATGGGAGCGTTTCGCCAATTGCTTTTCGAGCACGGCCAGCGGATCAGCCAGTGCCTGCTGTGCCGCCTGCACCGCCGCCTCGTCATGATCGTCGCCGGTGTGCACGAATTTCTGCATGAACATTACTACGATGAGCGGTTCCAGTTCGGTCATTGCAAAGAAAGCCCACTGAAGCACATGCGCCCTCTGCGCCTGCGTGGCCGGCCATAGCTCGCGGTCGTCATACTTGGCGGCCAGGTACAGATTGATGGCGGCGGATTCGAACAGCTTGAGCGAGCCGTCTTCCATTGCGGGCGCCTTGCCGGGCAGGGTGACCTTGCCGATCGATTTCCGTTGCTCCTCGCGCGACTGGCCGTCCAGCGGCACATGCTCATACGGTATCGCCAGTTCCTCAAGCATCCACAGGCAGCGCGCGGCGCGCGATTGCAACGGTCCGTATAGCCGAATCATCTATGCTCTCCTCGGATTAATAGTCTTATGCAGTTCACTGATTACGGGCCGAACACGGTGCCCGAGAACGCGGCCACGATGGTCATGGCGTAGATAAACAATACCCATCCGTAAACCGGCTGCAACTGCGCATGGTATTGCTGCTCCAGCTCGGGCGTCGAGCCCGACTGCGCTATGGTCATGAACGTGGCCGTTGCCGGGGCGAAGCCTCGGTCCAGGGGCACCACAGCGAAACCGATCAGGCCCACAGCGACCAGTTTGACCGTCAGCCAGGCAGGGGCCGCGAGGGCCTCGACAGTCACTGTGGCGAGTGCAAAAACAAGTGCGCCGGCACACAGGAGCAGGCTGAAAGGCATGTTGGTTTTCTCGAAGAGCTTCTCGGCGGCGGTTCCCGGATTGAGAAAGCCGCGCCACATGATCAGCACCCAGGCCAGTCCGATCAGCCATATCGCCGTGAGTACCCATGCCGGAACGTTCAGCACGCCGATACCGTGGATCAGCTGAAGGCCGCTGGGGAATATCAGCGCGTTGCAGGTGCGCGGCAATCGGTCAAGCACGAGGCCCAGCTTGAGGACGCTGGAGCGCGTCTCCATGCTCAGCGACGAGTTCTCCGACATTTTCGCGGCCAGGAACACGCCGAGGTCGGTGCCCAGCCAGAATACCCACAGCGAGATATGAAAGAAAACCAGTATTTTGTGTTCCAGCGTCATGACTTCTGCTCCTCGCCCATCTCTTCAAACGGCGCCAGCACCTTGCGGATCATCTCGGAGTTGGCCGCCGCCCAGGCGCCGGCCTGCTCCGCGTCCGGCTCGAACTTCTCGATTTCCTCCGGGGTCAGCAGGCCTTTGCCCAGAATCAGCGTCTCCAGGCTCATCAGCCGCTCCCGCACGACCCAGTGCTCGGCCATCAGCTTCAGCAGGCTGGCGAGCAGCGCGTCGGTGGCGGGATCCTGAAAAAAGTACTTGCGCCCGCCCTTTATTCGGCGGCTCAGTCGTTCCCCGGCGGCGTCCACGTCTAGTGCCATGGCACTAGTCCTGCTTGACGGAACCGAAGCCGTACCAGAAGATCACGTCGGAGAGTCGGCCGGTGTCTTCGCCGAATTCGGGGTCAGCCAGGGCCATCGCGATGAAATCTTCCTCGTCGGTATACGTGTAGCGCGGCATTACGCCTTCAAAGTATCCGTCGGCCGGAAAGCCTGCGGCGACCGTCAATTCCTTCGGGTTCTGGTCGCGGAAATCCTTGTAGAACGGCTCGTTGTTGTAGTAGCTGTCCCAGTCAAGATAGAACTGATCATAGGCTGCCATGCGGTCGTTCGGGGGCAGTTCCATGTTGAGCAATACGCCGCCCGGGCGCAGCACGCGATGCGCTTCGGCAATGTACTGCCGAATAGCCTTGTTCGGCAGTTCGTGCAGGAACATTGAACTGAACACCACGTCCATCGAGTTGTCGGGAAAGCGGATGTCCTCGGCGCTCTGCTGGTGGAAATGCACCTGGACTCCCATCGCCTCCGCGCGGGCGTGGGCATAGCGCAGGCAGGGCGCCGCCACGTCGATGCCATGCACTTCGGCGTCCGGAAACACCTGCTTCCAGGGCAGGGTGTTATGGCCTATTGTGCAGCCCGCATCCAGTATCCGCCGCGGGCTGCGGCCGGCAAAGCGGTTCTTGTAGAAATTCGCCATCGACCAGCCGATGTCGTTCAGTTCCCTGCCCATGGCGCCGAACGCGAATACGTTCAGTCCCTGGTCATAGATAGCGCCGGCCGCCAGATCCTCGCCGCCATGTTCCGTGTAATAACAGCCCGGCATGAGGTGGACATCGACCGCATCCACGTAGCGCGGTATCTCAAGATTCGGGTCAAGTTCAAGGGTGCCGCCGGCTTTCGCCTTCCCGGCCAGGTCCCTGCCCGTTGAATTCAGCTTCTCGCGCTGCTGCTCCAGACTGTCGATGACTACATCCCAGACCATTTGCTGGGCGGTGCACCGGGCGGATGAATAGGCCTTGAAGATGTCCCGGCCGCGTATTGCGCGATGCACGTCCGCGCCGTCGAGCTGCTTGCCGCCCGCTTCCGCGTCGAGGTCGCCGGCGACGCCGGACTCGAAGTCCTTGCGCATGGTGGCGGCCAGATCGTTGAGCACAAAACCGCGCAGTCCCGAAACGAACCGCTCGCGTGCGCGCGTGTCGCGATTACGTTCCAGGGCCAGGGCATGGGTGATAGGTTGTGTCATGGCTTTCCCCCCAGAGTTGAACTGCCGATTGTTGCGGATTCGGCAGGAAAATGCAAAGCGAATACAATCTCGCGCCGTGGCTGCCCCTTTTGCCTGCAATGAACATGGGAGGGAAGGCGTCTCGCCTTCCCTGAGGGCGGTACGCTCTGTCTCCTTTCCTGGAACTGAAGGCCGATGACAGCAGGGCCGCTGGACGGGGTTCGCGTGCTGGAACTGACCAGCGTCGTGCTGGGCCCCTGGGCCTGCCAGTTGCTGGCCGACATGGGCGCCGATGTCATCAAGGTGGAACCGCCGTACGGCGACTCCAACCGGGCCCTGGGCGCATCCCATAACCCCGGAATGGCCGCGCTTTACCTGACCTGCAACCGCAACAAGCGGGGCGTGGTGCTCGACCTGAAGAAACCGGCCGGACGGGAAGCCGTCCTGCGCCTGGCGCGCGACGCGGACGTGCTGATTCACAACAACCGCCCCGGGGTGATGACGCGCCTGGGGCTTGAATATGAAGACTTGCGGGCGGTCAATCCGCAGATCATCTACTGCGGGACCTACGGCTACAGCAAGGACGGTCCCTATGCGCAGCGGGGCGCGCTGGACGATTCGATTCAGTCGGTCAGCGGCTTCGCCATGCTGCATGCAATGGTGCAGGGCGAACCGCGCTACGCGCCCAGCGTGGTGGCGGACAAGACCACGGCGATCACGGTGGTCTACGGCGTGCTGGCGGCGCTGTTCCACCGCGAACGCACCGGCGAGGGGCAGGAACTGGAAGTGCCCATGTTCGAAACCATGGTGTCCTTCGTGATGGCGGAGCACCTGTGGGGGCAGGTATTCGACCCGCCGCTGGACACGGCCGGCTACAAGCGGCTGATGAGCAAACACCGCAAGCCGTACAAGACGCTGGATGGCTACATTGCGATGCTGCCGTACCTGGATCGCCACTGGGAGCTGTTCTGCACCCGGGCCGGGCGGCCCGAGCTGATCGAGGACGAGCGCTTCCGCACGCTGTCGGACCGGGTGCGGAACATCGACGATACCTATTCCGAAACCGGGCGCATCCTGGCGACCCGCACGACGGCCGAGTGGATGCAGTTGTTCGAAGGCAGCAGCGTGCCGGTCAACGCGGTGAATTCGCTCGACGACCTGCAGGACGATGAACATCTGCGGGCGGTCAGTTTCTGGAGCGAGATGGACCATCCCACCGAAGGCAAACTGCGCATGCCGGGATTCCCGGTCAATTTCTCCGCCACGCCGGCAAGCATTCGCCGGCATCCGCCGAACCTCGGCGAGCACAGTGTGGAAGTATTGAGCGAGGCGGGCTATTCCCGCGCAGAAATTGACGGCATGCTGGCCAGCGGAGTTACCCGCGCACCCCCGGAATAACCCCAGGCCAGGTGCGCTACGGGCGTTAGGCGAGCCGGGACAGAAGCGTGCCGGTGGCCACGGCGATCGCCGCCACGATGATGCCTGCGGTCGAGAAGGCGGCCTTCCAGATCTCTCCCCTGAGGGCCGCCAAGGCATTCATCACGGCCCCTTCCCCATGCTTGCCAATGGCCAGGGCAATTGCCTCGGCGTGCGGACGCTCCATCCCTGCGTGCTCGAAGTCGCGGGCAGTTCGCAAGGTATCGAAACTCGAGCTGGCCATGCCGTCACTCTAGCACGGTCGCTGCCCATGGCGCGAAGAAAAGCGGCCTGCCAAGCGCCCTTTTGCCTGCGCCAGGAAATAACGCCCAAAAGCGCGCGTTTCTGCCTTGGCGATCGGGTTTCAGATCAGAAGTCCTTGCGGAAGTTCACCGTCCAGGTGCGGGGGTCCTGCAGGTAGAGTCCGATAAAGAACGAGGTGCCCTGCTCGCGGTCGGCGCAGTTCTGGCACTCCGCGCTGATCGACCAATCACCATCCAGATTACGCAGGGTTACGGACGCCGTTACGACCGAATAGCCATCGCTAAGCTGCACCGGGATGCCACTGGAACCGATGCTGTGTTTGCCGATCTTGTAAACGTAAGCGCTGGGCGTTAGTTCCCAGCCATCCGCAATCTGAATGTCATATGTGGCGCCAGCTGTAAGGGTGTATTCCGGGGCCCGCACAGGGTCAGCGATTTCGCCCCGATCATTCACTACGCCGGCACCGCAGTTCGGGCTGGCGCCGGACGCTATACCTGCAGCCAAATCCGCGGCACAACTTTCGATCTGTCTCAGGATTGATGGATTCAGCTCGGCATACTCGGCGTCTTGCGTGCCAAGGTTGGCGAAGACGGTGAGGCCGTCAATGATTACCGCAGTGAGTTCAACCTCCAGCCCCTGGTTTTCGAGCGAAGCGTAGTTCCGCGTTTGAAAGGTCGGTACGCCGGCTTCGTCGTACACTGCCGACGGCAGCTGAAAATCGTTTACGTCGGTGCGGAAGGCGGTTACATTGAGGCGAACTCGATTGTCCATCCAATCTGACCGCATTCCCGCTTCGTACGACCAGACTTTCTCCGGTCCAAATACCTCGATTGCGGCGGCATTGCCGCCACGAGCGTTCCATCCGCCGGACTTGAATCCCCGCGTCGCGGAAACGTAGAACATCACGTCATCGTTTACGCCGTATTCGAGCGCCAGGCGAGGGGTGAGAATCTTGGAATTCTGCTCCAGCGGATAACCCAGGGCAGCTATATCGGCCGAATTGAATCCCCCCGGCCATGTCGGGTTGGCCATAAAAGCGACATCTTTCGTTTCATCCGTCCAGCGTACGCCACCAGTAAGCGTGAGCTGCTGGCTTGCATGGTAGTCCACCTGGATGTAGGCGGCTACCGCATCGGTATCGTTTTCCAGTACGCGGTCTGCCGCGATTGTGCTTAAGCCTCTAAATGAGTTAAAGAAATTGATATCGGCAAAGTCCGTCGAATTCTCTTCCCTGATGAAGAAAAGACCGGCCACATAGTCCAGCATGCCGTTGTCAGTAACGCCAGCCAGTTTGATTTCCTGCGTGAACTGGTCATGCTCGCCCGCGTTGGCAATACTGAATCCACCGCTCGGGGCAGGGAAGTGCACGAAGTCGAGAGTGAAATCGTGGTCAAGGTAACGCTGGCCCGTAATGACGTTGACCGTGCCAAACGCGGTTTCGGCCTCTATATTCGAATAGATTGAAAGTGAATTGACCCAATTCCCAAGTGGTCTGCCGGCCTTGGCGCCATATACGGGATTGGGCCAAGCGGGACTACGGTCAGATCTTAGGCCCGTAGTGACGTAGCGGTCGTCGGTCTCAGGGTCATGCAGGTTAAGCAGGTTGGCGTGTTCGTGGTCCACGTATGACACGGCTGCGTCCCAGGTCACGACTTCGCCAAGCCAGCGCACGGCTGCGCGCAAGCCGACGTTCTTCTCGTAGTTGATACCGTCTTCGCCGGTGGTACGGTTTTCCACGAATCCCTCGTCGTCGATGGCGTATGCGGACAACTTGACCAGCAGGTTGTCCTGGACCGGGAGATCGACGCTGCCGCGGAAGCGCACTTGGCTGAATCGGCCGAAGCCCAATTCGACGTAACCGCCGAATTCCTCTGCCGGCTTCTTCAGGATCACGTTGACGGCGCCGCCCGTGGTGTTTCGTCCGAACAGCGTGCCCTGCGGGCCGCGCAGCACTTCGATACGGTCGATATCGAACAGCGCGTAGTTGTTGGCGTTCTGCCGGCTGACAAAAACATCGTCGATGTAGCTGCCCACGGGGGGGTCGAAGGTGGCTATGGACTCGGTGTTGTTAAGGGCGCGCAATGAGTAGACATTGGCAGATCCCAGACCGGTGTTGTTGCTGCCCATCAGGTTCGGCACCAGGCGGGTCATGTCCAGCCCTTCGGTGACCTGCAAAGTGCGCAGTTGCTCGTCGGAAAACGCGCTTACCGCGATCGGCACGTCCTGCACGCTTTCGGCGCGGCGCTGGGCGGTCACGATCACTTCTTCGATCATCTGGTCGTCCTGCGCCAGGGCAGGCGCAATCAAGGCGGCGCTGAGAAGCGCGCAGGCGGCTTTGTAAATGGAATTCATCCTGGGACGTCCCCCTGGTTTCAAACGGCTGGTGCGCGTAATACGCAAACACCCCCATACCTTGCCTGTGCAAGCGTTTCAGGGGGTTGACGATGCATTATATATATGGGCCTGTGCTTTGTCCTGGCCGTGCCGCCTGCCGATGGCCGTGCCTGCCGATTGCTCAAGCGGCCAGCGGGCCGGACGTTGTTGCGGGCCGGACGTTGTTGCGGGCCGGACGTTTGCATTGGCTGTTCCTTTATGCCAGTATTCTGCGCCTGCTCTTGACCGGCAGGCAGTGGCGATTGTTGCAACTGCATCTGTCGCGGCAGTTGAACAGGCGAGTTTCTCGCCCGGGGTAGGAGAATCAAGGGAGGCCAGGTGGTGCCCAGAATTATCGATTACGAGAAGTCCGACGCGGCGAAGGAGTGGATCCGCGACGAAGGCGCGGAGCAGGAAGAGCGCTACAAGCAGATAGTCAAGGACATGGACGACCTGTCCGATGAACGCGACGTCTGGGTGGAGAAGTTCTTCGAGCGTATCCAGACGCGCGGCTTTAACGTGCACTACGACAACCGCCGCGCGATACCCGCGGAAGAACTTCCGACGCGGCCGGACCGGCCGTTCAAGGTCGTATTTTAGAAGGGGAACAGAAATGAGTCGTCCACATATCGAACCTTATGTAGAAACCATGGTCCCCTTCCGGCGCATGACGCTGCCGGGCTTCGGCAAGGGAATGCATTACAAGGTGCTGAGCCTGGATTCGGACACCGGCGCCTGCTCCCTGGTGGTCAAGTTTGAGTCCGGGTATTCGCTGCCGCCCGGAATGAGCTATACCGAAATGGAGCTCTACGTGATCGACGGCAGCCTCAAGTTCGGCGACCAGACCTTCCAACGCGGTCATTACATGTGGCTGCCGGCGGGAGTATCCATGCCCGCCATGAGCGCTCCAGACGGGGCCCGCCTGATGATGTTCTACAACCACGGCGAGCCCAGCTTTGTCGAATCGGAGGAGGACCATCCGCGCGCCGAGCGCCACAAGAAGGTGAGCGTCAATGCGCTGGAGGATATTGTCTGGGGTCCGGCGAACGTCTCGCCTTCCGTGGCCCCGGGCTGCTTCGTCAAGGTACTGAAGTTCGATCCGCTTACCCACGGGTTCACGTTCATGTACTGCATGACGCCCAATTTCTGGCAGGACAACATCTCGTACCACGACTGCATGGAAGAGGGGTATCACATCTGGGGAACCTCCTGGATGATGCAGTTCGGCTACCTGCCCACCGGCGGGTACTTCTGGCGTCCGCCGTGGATCAACCATGGCGCCTTCCAGAGCGACTACGGCTGCATCGCGATAGGGCGGACCGATTCCCAGTTGCACAATTACTTCCACTTCAATCCGTGGACCACGCCCGAGGAGAACCAGGAGCGGGCGGCGGCCCAGTTGTACCGGCAGAAGCGGAACCTGTACGAGTGGGTTCGCGCCCAGGACGGCCACAACCACCCGCACGACTTCGAGCACCCGCACTACCACGAACACGTTCACCACGACGATCACGACTGATTCCGCGACCCGCAATCCTGCTCGGGCTCGCAGCTCTCATTACGCTGCCGGCGCCGGCTGTCGGCGCCGCGGAGGCTGAACAGGAAACGCACGAGCAGACCCATTGCGTCGTGCTGTTGCATGGCATCGGGGGATTCGCGCTGATCCTCAAGCCGATGGAATTGCGCCTTGAGGACGAGGGCTATTTCGTCGCCAACGTCACCTATCCCTCGCTGGCGGACCCCATCGAATCGCTGGCGCTGGAAGCGGTTGGCGAGGGTCTTGAGAAGTGCGCGGTGCAGGGCTTGTCAAGGATTCATTTCGTTACCCACTCCATGGGAGGAATCCTGGTCCGGCAATACCTTTCGCAAAAGCCGATAGAGGGACTTGAGAGGGTGGTGATGCTGGCGCCCCCCAACCAGGGCAGCCAGTTTGCCGACTTTGTGGGAGACAGCCCGCTCGGGAAGGTGTATGAACCGGATGCCCTGGCGCAACTGGGAACCCGCGAAGAGTCGGTGCCGCGCCGTCTCGGCGCCCCCGATTTCGAACTGGGCGTCATTGCCGGCACGCGCAACCTGAGAAAGCTCATCCCGGGCACGCCCTCCGAAACCAGCGACGGCGTGGTCACCATTGAAGAGACGAAGACTGCCGGCATGAAGGATTTTCTGCCGGCGCCGGCAACGCACACGACCATCGTGTGGAACCGCGAGGTCCAGCGCCAGACGGCTTACTTTCTCCGCAACGGCCGATTCGATCATCGCGTGGAAATGGACTGACTGCGGGTGGGCGCAGCCCGGATGCGGCGGGCTACTCGATCGGTGCGAGCAACTCCGGCGCCGTTACCAGTTGCCGTACTCCGTGCGACTTGGTTTCGTTGAATACATTGCCCTGCGCGGCCCAGCGATGCAGCGAGTTGATGTCGAGCCGGGCGCACTGCGGCCGCACGTTCCAGGTGACCCGCACGGGAGAACAGTTGACCTGATCGTAAGACGGTCCGGTCGTTGAACCGCGGAAGAGCACCGGCTCGCCGGTCGTCGCCGGGATCAACTTCGCCCGATGCGGGCCATCGCCCGCGCCGGCATAGCCCATTGCGGTGAAATCAAGCGCCCCGGGGTCGTTTACAACCAGAAATACCTGCGCTTCCACGCGCAGGAGAGGTTCCTCGCAGCCTTCCGGAACACAGGCGCCAAGCCCCTCACCGGGCGTCGCGTCACATGAGGTGTGCACCCAATGCACCTCGATGGTATCGCCGGGCTTCACGCCCTTGTACGCACCCTCGGCCGGCGCCAGGTCGGCGGCGCTGAGTTCCCCGGTCCCGTTGCAGGCGTAGCCGCCATCGTCCGCATCGCTCACGAATACGCTGAAGCCCGGGCCCTTGTGTTCCGCGTTGGTGTGGGTATGGATGTTGCAGAGGTTCATCCGGTTTGCCGGCGGCGCCAGCGGGAAGGACTCCAGGTTCAGGCCGAATGCGTTGCCGATATCGCGCGGCGTCTGCGGCCCCATGTTCACGCACAGCCCCGGGCTTGCGGACGCCTCGGGGCCGCCGTCCGACGCACCCTCCTGGGCCGCCGTGCCGCCACTGCCGGCAAACAGGATCGCAAACGCCAAACCGGAACGGAAAACCCTACTCATGATGCTGCCAGCCTCCCCTGGTCATTCTGCCGGGCAAGTATAATCGCGCTGGTGAAATCGTCGCTCGTTCCGGGATTTGGAAACCTTCCGGGCGCTGCAAGCAGCATCAATCCTGCAACCTCTGCCGTCGCTGTTGCTCGCACCTGGTGGCGACACCTGATTTTTTCACTCCTGATCTGCTGGCCCGCGGCCGCCCAGGAGCAATTAACGGCGCCGCCAGGGACGGTTTCCTTGAACGGGCGTGAGTTGATCGTGCTGGCCTACGGCGACTACGGCGCAACCGTCGAGTCCGCAGGGCCCGGCGGGTTCATGGCGCGTTCTTTCGAAACGGCTGCCTACCGGATCCACGTGGTCACAATGGACGGAACAACGTTCAGGGCCGCAACGCCGCGCAGCGGCCCGCGCTCGCGACTCGTCTTCGATCCCGTCAGGCGCCGCTTCGCATCGCTTTTGCCCAGCATACGCGTCGAAATGAATAAACCTGTCGATCTTGATGCCCTGTCGAGCGCGGTCAACGCCATCGACGTTACGGTAATCGACTCGCTGGAATTCGCCATTGTCCACCTTCCGGTGGACATGCATCCCGCCGAAGCGATCAGGCGGCTGCGGTTTTGGCCGGGCCAACCGGAAGTAGCCGTCCGGTTGCGCCGCCCAAAGATCGAATGGCGATAAAACGCAACGGATTCGCGCCAAGGCCGTGTGCGCCCCTGCTGTGCCTGATAGTGCTTGGCGCATGCGGCGGTGGCGGCTCCAACGATGCGGAGCCTGCGCCTCCTCCTCCTCCGGCGACGGTATCGCTTGCCGTTGCCGGCAACACGGATATCGAGGAGTCCGGCAATCCGAGAGTTGAGCTCATGGTGGAACTTGACGCAGCCGCGTCGGCGACCGTTTCCGTGAACCTGAACTTTGCGGGATCTGCGACCCGGGACAGCGACTACGCGGTTGAGGACGACTCGGTAATGATTCCGGCCGGCGCCTCCTCCGGGAGCGTGGAGATCGACGTTTACCGGGATTTCGACGACGAAGGCGACGAGACCATCGAAATCAGTTTGGGCGCGATTTCCGGCAACGCGGAGGCGGGCACTAACAATTCGATCATGCTGACGGTGCTGGACGGTGCGGCGGCCACCGCAGTCAAGATGATGGACGACGAAGATGGCCAGGAAATCAACCTGGATTTGGAAGTGCTGGCCTACACGGTAACCGAAGATTCAGTCCAGTTCGCGATTGCCGCAATAGTTTTTGCATCGGCGAACGCAGCGATTACGGAAACGCTGGTTGCGGAGTGGTCCACAGATTCCCGGTTTGAGGCCAACGTGCACGAGATCGGCAGTGTCGATGTCGAATCCGCGGACGACCCGTTCGATTTATTCTTCGGCAACCTGCATATATTTCGCGTACCCACCTCCGAACTCGCGCCTGATCAGGTGTATTACGTTCGGGCCTACTTCGACCCCCCGCCGCCGCCATGGGAGTTCGGCTACTTTCCCGACGGCACGTTTTTCGAGGGCTTCGCCACCGATTCCGAAGGCCGTGTGCGTGTGCGCTGCGAGGCGCCGCAGCGCGATGCTTCGGGCGGCGGCGACCCCTTGTACTCCGAGCAATGGCACCTCGTGAACACGGGTCAGACGGCCTTCTCCGACACGGGTGGCGCGGCCGGCGCCGATCTGCAAATGAGTTCCGCGATCGCCGCAGGTCGAGGCGGGGATGGCGTAAAGCTCGCGGTGACCGACATGGGACTTGAGACTTGTCATCCGGATTTGTCCGCCAACGCGGCAGGGCGCGGGTCTTACAATTTCGCCTACGAGCGTCTGGCGGCCATCGGAGCGCGTCCCGACCAGCCGTATTACTTCGGAGTTCTCGGCGATCATGGCACCAGTGTCGCCGGCGTGGCCGCGGCGGTGGCCAACAATGGCCTGGGCGGACGAGGCGTGGCGCCCGATGTCACACTGGTTGGCTTCAATCCGGCGGAAGCCTCGATTGAAGACGAGGAGGAGGTGGAAGAATCGCCCCTGGAGGATCCGTCCGGGGAAGGGCCCTTTCTGGCCTCTCTGCTGCAAAGCCTGGGGGGGAGCGAGTCCGAACCGGACTCCGCCAGCGTGGATATCTTCAACATGAGTTTCGGCATTTTTCGGCCCGGCGAAAATTCCGACGAAGAGTTCGCGCGGCTGTTTCGAATGGGCGCCAATCGGCTTCGTGGCGGCCGGGGCGCCTTGTACGTGAAGGCGGCGGGCAATGATTTTGACTTTTGCCGCCCTATCCACCCGCTGAACGAGGAAATCGGCTGTGATTCTTCCCATGCGGATCCCGACCAGAATCTTCCCTGGCTGATTTCCGTGGGAGGATTCAACGCAGATGACGTCCGGTCTTCCTACTCCAGCGCCGGAGCCAACCTTTGGATTGTGGGCCCGTCCGGCGAAGATGGCGATACCGCGCCGGCGATAATCACCACCGATCAGGCTGGGACGCACGGCGGGTACAGCGAATATCCCGACAACCGCCTGACGAGCATGCACTCGCTTAACACGCATGGCGATTACGTCAGCGCCTTTGGGGGAACATCCTCGGCGGCCCCGGCCGCCGCCGGAGCCATGGCAATTCTGCTCGGGGTCAACCCGGATCTCACCTGGCGCGACATCAAGCACATCCTCGCCAGTACAGCGCGGATGATCGACCCCGACAGAGGCGAGGTGCGCGCCGCGTTCAACGGCGCGCCGTATGTGGCGCAACATGCCTGGCAGACCAACGCCGCAGGCTATGCGTTCCACAACTGGTACGGCTTCGGCGCCTTGGACGTCGATGCAGCCGTCGCAGAGGCAATGAGTTACATGCCCGACAGCCTTGGTACGCTGACCGAATCGGACTGGATGGATGGCGCCGGCCCGGCTGTGCAGCCGCTGAACATCCCGGACGCCGACGGCGCGGGGGTGTCGGCGTCGCTTGACGTGAGCGGACTGCCGGGCACGGCCACCCTGGAGGCGGTAGTGCTTGAGATCAGCGTCGATCATCCGTTTGCAGCGGATGTCGGCATCACGCTTCGCTCGCCGGGAGTAACGGCAAGCGTGGTGAACCCGCCCTTCAGTTCCGGGCTGGCCGACAGTCCCGCCGGAATCGTTGGCTGGCGTCTGCTGAGCAACGCCTTTTACGGCGAAAATCCGAACGGAACCTGGACCGTGCATCTGGCTGATCTTGCCGCCGGGGATGTCGGCAGCCTGGGGGAGTGGCGGTTGCGCTTCTACTACGGCGAGCACCCCTAGCAGCCCGGTACGCCGCGGGACTTCCGCCACGGTCTGCTAGGCGGGGCGCTGGTTGACTTCGAGTATGAACCCGTCAGGATCGAGTATCGTCATCGACCGCATCCGGATCGGTTCGCCGTCCGGTCCCTTGATGGTGAACGGATGCGGCCTGGAGAAAATGCTCCCTCCCGACGCTTCGCAATTGCGCTCCACACGGTGAAGATCATCGGTCTGAAGCACGAGCACGCTGTCACCGATGCCAACCGGGCGCTCCCTGGGTTCGGGCAGCCTGGGGTCCAGGTGCTCAAGCAGTCCGATCATGCTGCCGGTGGGATCGCCGCCCTGCAGCATCACCAATCGTATGCGGTCGCCCGCCTTGCCGGCGGGGTAGCCGCTGCCGGACATGGCAATCTTCTGATCGAAGGCGGGCGAATAGCCCAGCACATTGCTGTAGAACGCCACCGAACGCTCGATATTCCGCACTACAAGCGTCGTGCGTTTTACTATCGTGGACATCAGTCCCGCCCCGCCTGCGCGTTGCATACCAGCGCCGTTCCGGCAGGCGATCCGCACAATCGGCCGCCGCTGAAGACCACGGAACCGTTGACGAGGGTCGTATCAACGCGCGCTGCAAAGCGGTGCCCTTCAAGCGGCGACCAGCCGCACTTGTAGAGCAGGCTGTTCCGGGTCACGGTCTGACCGCCCTTGGGATCGATCAGGACGCAATCGGCGAAATAGCCTTCGCGCAAGAAACCGCGATCAGCGATGCCGTAGAGGCGAGCGGGCGCATGGCAGGCTGCCTCCACCGCGCGCTCCACCGTAATGTGGCCGTCGCGCGCGAGATCCAGCAGCATCAGCAGGGAATGTTGCACGAGGGGCAGCCCGGCTGGAGCATTCGCGTAGCCCGCGGATTTTTCCTCGGACGTGTGCGGCGCGTGGTCGGTGGCGATTACGCTGATCCGGCCATCGCGCAGCGCCTTCCGCAGCGCCTTCCGGTCGGCTTCCGACTTGATCGCCGGGTTGCACTTGATCCGGTTGCCCAGGCGGGCGTAATCGTGCTCGTCGAACCACAGGTGATGCACGCACACCTCCGCCGTAATGCTGTTGCCGGCGCCGAGGTCTTCCTGGGGATCGAACAAATCCAGTTCGCGGGCGGTCGTGATATGCAGCACATGCAGCTTGGCGTCGTGCTTCCGGGCCAGTTCAACCGCCATGCTGGAGGAACGGAAGCAGCATTCCGCGTCACGGATTTCCGGATGCGCGGCGGGCGGGATCTCCTGGCCGTATTTGCGTTTTGCCCGTCGCAGATTCTGATCGATGACCGGGCGGTCCTCGCAATGGGTTGCAATCAATACCGGGCAATCGGCGAAGATCCGCTCAAGCGCCACCGGGTCCTCCACCAGCAGGTCCCCCGTGGAGGGTCCCATGAAGACCTTGACGCCGCAGGCCTCGCTGCCCTTCAGCGCCTGGATCTCCTGCAGGTTGCTTTCGGTGGCGCCGAGGTAGAAGGCGTAGTTGCCCCAGGCGCGGTTGCTGGCCGCGGCGTACTTGGCTGCCAGCCTTTCCCGGGTCACGGTTGCCGGTGAAACATTGGGCATGTCCATGAAGCTGGTGACGCCTCCGGCCACGGCCGCCGCCGATTCGGTGGCGATGTCGCCCTTTTGTGCATGCCCAGGCTCGCGGAAATGCACCTGGTCGTCGATCAGGCCGGGCAGCAGCCATTTCCCTTCCGCCTCGATCTCGGTAACCGCCCCCCTCGTGCGGGGCGAGCCGCCGACCTGCTCGATGCGTTCCCCCCGAATCAGAACGTCCTGCTCGGACCGGGCGCCGTCGCTGATCAGCGTCGCGCCCCGGATCACCGTGTCGCCGCGCGGCCGCGCGGCTGCCGAACTCACAATAGCCCTGCCTTGGCCAGCCGCTCGATGTCCGCGGCCAGACCGGCGCGCAATTCGCCGACTTCCGGCGTTCGAACGCTCCCCTCGGCGTCAAGCAGGCTTCTGCCCGTGCGCATGACCCGCTCCGCATAGGTGGAGGCAAATGCCTGCATCGGCACCCGCGCCAGGGTGTTGGTCATGCCGCCTTGCAGCCGTCGGGCGCGCAGGGCGGCGATGTCCAGACTCGCGTTCGCCACCATGCTTTCACCGCCGGGCGCCGCCTCCGCCAGCACGTGGCCCTCAAAGTCCACGATCTTGGACATGCCCGTGGTCGAATGGGTCGGAATCGCGAGGTTCTCCAGCCAGGCCGAATTGGCGCTGACGACGTAGGCGATGTTTTCGACCGCGCGCGAGCGCCTCGCAATCTCCTTGCTCGTGGTGCGGTTGCTGCCGGCCTCGCTGGTCGGATGCACGAAGACCTCCGCGCCGCGAACGGCATGGGCGCGGGCAATTTCGGGGTAGAGGATTTCTTCGGAGGCGATCGCGGCGATACGCCCCAGCGGCGTGTCGGCCACGGGGAAAACGCCGTCCTCGCCGTACAGGTCCAGGTAGGCATCCCACACGTCGAAGGGCGTGGGCGCGTTCAGGGAGATCATGCGCCGGTAGCGAAGTACCACCTCGCCCGACGGATCGATCAGAAAACAGGCCTGGAAGAACAGCTCCGGAAACGCCGGGTCGGTCTCGTAGCAGTTGCCCGCAAGGTAAATGGAGTGGCGAACGGCAATCCTGGCAAGCTCTTCGTATTCTTCGCCTTTCGGATCCAGCGCGGCATTGCGGCGCCACTGTTCGACCGGCGCGCCCAGCGGGAAGCCGGTCAACGAATACTCCGGCAGAACGACAAGCCTCGGCGCCTCGCCGATATACTGAAGGGTGAAGGCGCAGCCACCGGCGACCGAGCGCGCCGTGCGCCTGAGGTTCTCGCGCATCAACTCGCGCGCCTCCTCCCGGGTCTTGCACTCGCTGACCGTCAATGAACCGGTCTGCAGGGCAAGGGCAGTGTATCGATCAAGAGTAGTCATGCAGCAATTATGGCCGCTTGGTGGCGTTCACGTAAGCGGGGAAGGGCTTTAGGCATCGGGTTGTCGGTATACTCTGGAATCTCGGACTTGCAGACGGAACGGAAAACGGAGATGGAATATACAGCCGTCATCAAGAGGAGCGGCGAATGGTGGATTGGCTGGATTGAGGAGGTTCCCGGCGTGAACTGCCAGGAACGCACGCGCGAGGAGCTGCGTCGAAGCCTCGCGGAGACGCTTTCCGAGGCGCTCGAGTTCAATCGGCAAGATGCCCTGGCCGCTGCCGGCGATGACTATTTCGAGGAGAAGGTCGCTATCGCATGAAGCGAGTTGAGCTGTTGAAGCTCCTCCGCCGACAGGGCTGCGAAAAGATTCGCGAAGGCAGACGGCATTCATGGTGGCGGGATGGCAAAGGCGAGCGCCGATCCGCGATTCCGCGGCACCGGGAAATCGACAATTTCCTGGCAAGAAAGATTTGCAAGGATCTGGGCGTAGAGCCGTTCAAGTAATTTCTGGTTCACATAACCGGCCAGCGGGCAGCGGGAGACAAGGATGTGTAAGGCATATTGATTGATCTCAATGGTTGCATGGTAATCATGGTTAAAATTCGGACGTTGGATTATGACAGGGCAGGAGCATGGCGAGTATCACGATCCGCAATCTCGACGACGATGTGAAGACGCGCTTGCGTGTGCGCGCGGCTTGCAGAACCACCGATCCATGGCAGAGGAGGCGCGCCTGATTCTGCGCGACGGCGTGGGACGCAGGCCGAGTACCGAGAATTTCGCCGAGGCCATACGCGCTCGGATCGCACCGCTCGGAGGCGTGAATCCGGAATTGCCGCCGCGCGAGCCCGGGTGCGAATCGCCGACCTTTGACTGAGCTTGGCTCGATGACCGTGCTGCTGGACACCAGGGCATGAGCGTCGAAGTCATCAATCCCTGGACGGTTGGATGAGCGGCACGACCGAAGCCTTCGCGCGCGTCAAGAAGTACTCCGTTTTCCAGAGTCGCGCCAGGGGAGTTATGCATGCCTGACAAGATTCAGAAATACATCCCGAATACGTCGGTCCCGGAAAATACCGCTCTATTCGGTCGGATTGTCGACATTCTCGAAGAAGCACGCAGTCATGTTGCCCGAACGGTCAACAGCGCGATGGTGGTCGCATATTGGCTGATCGGACGTGAGATCGTTGAGGAAGAGCAAAAGGGGCAGAAACGGGCTGACTACGGCAAGGCATTGTTGCAGGAACTCTCGCGACGGCTTGGCAAGCGGTATGGCGGAGGATTCTCCGTGACCACCCTCCAGGATTGCAGGAAGTTCTATCTGACCTATGTGCAAAGATTGGCGATTCAACACCCACTGGGTGCTAAATTCACCTTGCCTGCAATTGGCTTCCCAATGGGTAACGAATCCAAAAACGAGATTCTCTCCCCAATGAGTAGAGAATTGGGCAAGGATGGAGCATTTCACCCACCGGATGGAAAATTGACACCAAAACAGCGCCCAACGGGCGTTGAATCCACAACCGGCTTTCATCCCGATCTGAGCTGGTCGCACTATCGCGCGCTGATGCGCGTCGAGAATGAGGAGGCACGGCAGTTCTATGAACAGGAAGCCGCCCGAAACCACTGGAACAAGCGGCAGCTTGAACGACAAATCAATACCCTGCTCTTTGAACGCCTGCTCAAGAGCCGCGACAAGGACGGTGTGCTGCAACTCGCCAATGAAGGACAGATGAACGAACATCCCATCGACATCATCAAAGACCCTTATGCCTTGGAGTTCCTCGGTCTTCCCGAGTCGTATCGATTGATAGAAAGCGATCTGGAGGCGGCCCTTACGACGCACATGCAGGAATTTCTGTTGGAATTAGGGGCTGGCTTTGCCTTCGTGGCCCGACAGAAGCGACTCACTCTGGATGGAGACCATTTCTATGCGGA